>Ga0070673_100002861_pt1 | contig 10625 bp, 10 predicted proteins | sample KBSM23metaG_FD_65342 | JGI IMG/M metagenome (GOLD analysis project Ga0070673, IMG submission 65342) | Miscanthus rhizosphere microbial communities from Kellogg Biological Station, Michigan, USA - KBS M2-3 metaG | ecosystem: Host-associated > Plants > Roots > Rhizosphere > Soil ...
CAACACTTCACCGGCTGTGCGCAATGTCGCCTGAATCCTGTGCGGTGCTTCGAAGAAAGTGATCGTCCACTGAATCTCGGACAGCGTTTGGAACCACCTCGTTCTGTCTTTTGACTTATACGGTGGAAATCCAGCAATGGTCAGTGGGATTAGTGGAAATCCAGACGCCACTGCAGCAGTTAACGCCGCGCTCACCCCTGGTATCGGTTCGACGGGAATTCCGCGTTCGATACAGGCCCGGACCAGCTCGACGCCGGGATCGGAAATCCCCGGAGTACCAGCGTCAGTTACAAGCGCGACTGCCTTCGACTCCTCCAAACGCGAAATGAGCTTGGGTAGGGCCGTCCTCGTGTTGTGCTCGTGAAAACTTACCGTCGGGGTCGAGATCGCGTGACGGGCCAGAAGCCGGGCTGTTCGTCGGGTGTCTTCTGCGGCGATCAGATCAGCTTCGCCAAGGACCCTTAGCGCGCGGAGCGTAATGTCTTCAAGGTTGCCGATTGGCGTGGCGACAACGAAGAGAGTGCCGGGCATGACGCGTGGACGCCCGCGCAGGCGTGTCTCGAGCGGGTGGTTATTGTACCATCGGGAGATGTGCGCTCACGGATCGACCACACCGAGCGCCACCTATGACGCGGCATGTACCCATCGGAGCCATTTCCCCACTTCGTCGACGACTACCTAGCGTACCTGTATGAGGTTCATCCCACCCAGGCGAGCCTGGATGGAGTCCACGTACACGACGACCTGCTGGAGGATCTGAGCCGCCCGGCGGTCGACGCCGACCTTCGTGCCCTCTCCGGCTTCAGCCGACGTCTGCACCAGATCGACGCGTCGCAGCTCCCTCGCGTTGAACAGGTTGAACATCGCATTGTCGGGGCGAACATCGAGTCCCGGATGTATGAACTGGAGGCGATCCGGACGTGGGATCGCAATCCTCAGATCTACTCGGATGCCCTCGGCATGAGCCTGGCTGGGCAGGCGCTCTTTTCATATTCCACGGAACCGGAGCGAGCGCGGCGCGTCGCGTCGAAACTGCGTCAGGTTCCCCGCCTTGTTCAGGCCGCCCGCGAAAACATCAAAGAGACGCCAGGGATTTTCGTGAAGGTCGGCCTCGAAGCGTGGCGCGGGACGTTGAAGTTCATCGAGAGCGACCTGCCGAGGGCGTTTTCGTCGCTGGACGACCTTCACATCCTGGGCGACCTTGCCGACACGTCAACAGAAGCCGCGGCAGCTATCTCTTCGTATCTTGAGTACCTCGAAACGGATCTCGCGCCGAGGGCCAAGGCCTCCTTCCGGTTGGGACGCGAACGCTTCGAGCAGAAGTTGAAGCTGGAAGAGGGCATTACGCTCTCCGCCGATCGCCTGCTCGCGATCGCCATGCGCGAACTTCACGAGGTGCAGGAAGAGTTCCGGAGCGTCGCGGGGCGGCTGAACGGGGGTGACCCGCTCGAGGTCTGGAAGCGCGCGAAAGAGGACCATCCTGCGCCGGGCGCCCTCGTCACCGTCGCGCAGGCACATCTCAAGGAACTCGAGGAGTTCCTTCAGCGACAGGCGATCGTCACTGTTCCCGCAAGCGAGCCAGTGGTCGTTGCTCCGACACCGGAGTTCTTCCGCTGGGCGTTTGCGAGCATGTGGACGCCCGGCCCGTTCGAGACGAAGCCGAGCCGCGCCTACTACTATCTGACCGACGTCGATCGCACGTGGCCGGCGGATCGACAGGAAGAACACCTTCGCGATTTCAATGCCCCAACGTTGTGGAGCATTTCGATCCACGAGGTCTACCCGGGTCACTTCCTGCAGGCACAGCACTCTCGCCAGGTCGAGTCGAAGGTACGCAAGTCGACGCTGCTAGCGTCAAACGCGTTCGTCGAGGGATGGGCCCATTACTGCGAGCACATGATGATGGAGGCCGGCTTCCGCCGTGGTGAGACGGCGCTGCGCCTCGGTCAGCTCGCGGAGTCTCTCGTCCGGCTGGCGCGGTTTGTGGTGGGCATTCGGCTGCATTGCGAGGATCTGTCCGTTGAGCAGGGGATGCGCTTCTTCAGAGACGAGGCTTTCCTCGAGGAAGCGACAGCGCGACGCGAAGCTGAACGCGGCACGTTCGATCCGGGCTATATCGTCTATTCGCTCGGCAAGCTGATGATGCTCAAGCTGCGACGCGATTATCAGGAACAGATCGCCGGGAAGTTTTCGTTGCGTACGTTCCACGACGCGGTGCTTGCACAGGGGACAGCCCCGTTGTGGGCGCATCGGCGCCTGCTGTTGAACGAAACCGCCGACGCGTCATTGGAGTAGCGATGCCGCTGTACGAATACGAATGCGACGCCTGCGGCGGCCGCTTCGAAGTGATCCAGAAGTTCTCCGAAATCACGGAGCAGTGCCGTCGGTGTGGCAAAGGCCCCGTGCGGCGCCTGATGTCGTCGCCAGCGATTCAGTTCAAAGGAAGCGGCTTCTACATCACCGACTACGCGCAGAAGGGGAAGTCGGAATCGTCCGGGGAAGGCGGCGGCTCATCGGAGAAGAAAACCGAGACCGCGAAGTCCGATAGCGCCACGAAGTCCGACGCTCCTGCCTCGACGTCGACTCCTTCGACGTCCACGAACTCCTCGAAAGACTAGAGCACCGGCGTTTTCAGATCATGGACTCTGTCGAGGTACTCACGGAACGGCGCCGCGAGCTCCGGGCGCTTTAACGCGAAGTAGACGAGCGCTTTCAGGAAGCCAAGCTTGTTGCCCGTGTCGTGGCGGACGCCGTCCACTTCGACGGCGTAGATCGGCCGTTTCTTCAACAGCTGCCGGAGACCGTTTGTCAGTTGAATCTCTCCGGTGCGGTCGGCGGAAATCGACTCAAGGGCTGGGAAGATGTCGGGTGTCAACACGTAACGGCCGATGATCGCGAGATTCGAAGGCGCCTCCTCGACCCGGGGCTTTTCGATGAGATCCGTGATCCGATAGACACCTCGCCCGAGGTCGGCGCTCTCGTCGACGGCGACGATGCCATAGCTGGAAACGTCCTCGGTTCGTACTCGCTCGACGGCGAGGACGGGCCCCTGCAATCGCTCGTAGACATCGATCATCTGTCGCAGTGCAGGCGGATTCGCGTCGATCACATCGTCGCCAAGAATCACCGCGAACGGCTCGTCCCCGATCAGCGACTTTGTGACGAGCACGGCATGTCCCAGTCCGAGCGGTTCGCCCTGGCGGACGTACGACACCTGAATGAGAGAAGTGATTCGACGGATCTCCTCGAGCTGCGCCGTCTTTCCCCGCTGTTCGAGAAAGCTTTCAAGCTCAACGTTCACGTCGAAGTGGTCTTCGATGGCGTTCTTTCCGCGGCCGGTTACGATGACGATGTTGCTGACGCCGGATTCGACGGCTTCCTCGACGCCGTACTGGATGACCGGCTTGTCAACGAGGACCAGCATTTCCTTCGGTTGCGCTTTGGTTGCGGGAAGGAATCTGGTGCCGAGACCTGCGGCTGGGAACACGGCTTTTCGAACGACGGCAGCGCCCATGAGCGCATGGTATCTCAGCTAAACTTGCTGCGTGATTGATCCCGGGTTCGTCCGCGACAAGCCCGACGCCGTGCGCGAGGGGCTCGCCAAGCGCGGAGCCGACTTTTCGCGCGAGCTCGAAGAGCTCGCGGCACTCGATACACAGAGGCGCCGGTTGCTGCCGGAGGTCGAAGAGCTCAAGCGTCAGCAGAATGCTGCCGGCGATGAAGTGGCGCGGGCGAAGCGGCAGGGCCTCGATGTCACGACGATCCAGGAAGCGAGTCGCGCGCGCAATCAGCAGATCAAGCAACTGAGTGCCGAGCTCGAAACGATCGAGCAGCGTCGTACGCGCGGACTGCTGAGTCTCCCGAACATTCCTCACGAGAGCGTTCCAGTGGGGAAAAGCAGCGAGGACAACGTCGAGTTCCATCGCCGCGGCACACCCCGGACGTTCGACTTCGCGCCGCAGGCACATTGGGATCTCGGACCGGCACTCGGCATCATCGACTTCGAGCGGGGCACCAAGGTGGCCGCCGCGCGGTTTTCCGTGCTGGTCGGAGATGGCGCGAAGCTCGCTCGCGCGCTCATCAACTTCATGCTCCACCTGCACACCACCGAGCACGGCTACACCGAGATTGAGCCGCCGTTCATGGTGAACTCCGCGTCGCTCACAGGCACCGGGAACCTGCCGAAGTTCGAGGCCGATCTCTTCAAGATTGCCGGCGACTGGGATCTCTTTCTGGTACCGACGGCGGAGGTGCCGCTCACGAACATGCATCGCGGCGAAATCCTCGACGGCCGCGACCTGCCGATCAGGTACACCGCGTACACGCCATGTTTCCGGAGTGAAGCCGGCTCGTATGGGGCTGACGTCCGGGGGCTCATTCGCCAGCATCAGTTCGACAAGGTGGAGCTGATGGTGTTTTCGCCGCCAGGCAAGTCGTACGACGAACTGGAACGGCTTACATCAAACGCGGAAGAAGTGTTGAACCGGCTCGAACTGCCGTACCGGCGCGTACTGTTGTGCAGCGGCGACATGGGCTTCGCGTCAGCGAAGACCTATGACCTCGAGGTGTGGCTGCCCGGGCAGAACACCTATCGGGAAATTTCCTCGTGCACCAATACCGAGGATTTTCAAGCCCGGCGCGCGAACATCAAATTCCGGCCCGAGGGGACCGGCAAAGCAGAGTTCGCGCATACGTTGAACGGTTCCGGGCTGGCGGTCGGCCGTACGCTCATCGCGATCCTCGAGAACTATCAACAGGCCGACGGCTCTGTCGTCGTCCCGGAAGCCTTGCGTCCGTACATGAACGGCGCAGCCGTCATCCGCAAACGGTAACGGCGTGGCGCCGGCGAGACCGCCTGCCTCGACAAAGCCATCGGGCGATACGTCCTCAGGTCGATGTTGTCCAAATAAGAGAGAACCGCCGAGGACCGCTGTGGCAAACGAGTTACCATCGAGAACGGCCGACTACGGAGGGATGGCCGAGTGGTTGATGGCGGCGGTCTTGAAAACCGTTGTACCCGAAAGGGTATCGGGGGTTCGAATCCCTCTCCCTCCGCCAGCCTTCGCTCACGCGGGTTGACGTCGACGCGTGAGCGTCGGCTCGGCGAGCCGACGAAGACTGTCCACGCCGAAGCGCGAATCGTGCAGGCGGACCGGACCCAACTGAGCTTTGCATCCGGGAAACGACTTTGCACTCCGAACGTGCGGAGGGACTCTGATGAAGATTGTGTGTTTCGTTACCGCGGTTATTCTCCTGCTGGGCTCGTCGGCCTATGCCGACCTTTCCACCAGTGAACTGGAACGCGTTCAGAAGGCCACCGAGGTGGTCAGTGCGTTACGCCAGGCGCCCGACCGGGGCATTCCTGAAGACCTGTGGGGCAAGGCTGAATGCGTGATCGTGATGCCGAGCGTGAAGAAAGCCGCCTTTGGTGTCGGCGGCGAGTTCGGCAAGGGTGTGATGAGCTGCCGGCAGGGCAGTGACTGGACCGCACCGGTCTTCATGGAAATGGGCAAGGGCAGTATCGGCTTTCAGATTGGGGCGCAAGCCACCGATCTCGTCCTGCTGGTCATGAACCGTCAAGGCGTCAATCGCATGCTCGAGGATCACGTGACGCTCGGAACGGATGCATCGGTAGCAGCCGGCCCCGTTGGCCGCACTGGCGCCGCGGCGACCGATCACAAGTTCACCGCCGAGGTGCTCTCATACTCACGGTCAAAGGGCTTATTCGCAGGCATCGACGTCTCCGGCGGGGTGTTGCGTCCCGACAAGGACTCGAACGAGCACGCCTACGGCACCGGAACGACCGCGAAGGCGGTGGCCACGAGCGGCGCAGCCACCCCGGCGCAGATGCAGGCGTTTGTGACTGCGCTCGGGTCAGGCACTCGCGCGACGACCGGCCGGCGCTGACGCATGCCCTCGCAGCTCGAAGCAATCGAGATCAAGCGCAAGATGTACTTCGAGCACGAAGGGGCGCCATACCACTGCCTCGACGTGGAAGTCTCGAAGCCGACGGCGCGCGGCGGCCAGACGCTTGTCCGCTTGAAAATGCGCAACCTGCTGACGCGCGCGGTCTTCGACAAGACCTTCAAGGCCGGTGACAAATTCAAGGAGCCGGACCTGGCGCGCGTCGAGGCGATCTATCAGTACGCCGACGGCGACGGCTTCCACTTCATGGACCAGGAGACGTTCGAAACGCTGACGCTTCGTCCGGAGATGGTCGGCGACGACAGCGACCTCCTGGTCGACGAGTTGATCGTGCAGATCAACAAGTTCAACGGGAATCCAATCGGCCTGCAGCTTCCGGCGCTGGTCGAGATGACGATCAAGGAGACCGAGCCGGGGACGCGCGGCGATACGGCCAGCGGGACAGTGACCAAGGTAGCCAGAACCAACACGGGTCTGGAGATCCGCGTGCCGCTGTTCATCAAAGAAGGTGAACGGGTGCGCGTCCACACCGAGACTCGTGAGTTTGCGGGCCGTGCCTAGCGGTCTCATGCGGTTGTGCGCCGCGGCGGGGCTGATCCTAGCAGCCGCGCCGGCGACGCCAGCTCAGACGAAGAGGCTCTCCGATCCGTCGACCTTGACGGAAACGGCGCCGTCGGTTGTCCGGGTGCGATTCACACGAGCAAAGGAATGTTCGTCATCGAGGCGCACCGCGAGTGGGCCCCGCTTGCGGCGGACCGGTTTTACAACCTTGTGAAGAACGGCTTTTACGACGGAACGCGCTTCTTCCGCGTCCGCCCGGGGTTCATGGCCCAATTTGGACTGAACGGCAATCCGGAGATCCAGAGCGCGTGGCAGCGGGCGTTTCTCCGCGACGAGCCTGTCACTCAGAAAAACGTCCGCGGCTTTGTCACATTCACGACTGAAGGACGCCCGCAGTCGCGTTTCACGCAGATCTTCATCAACTTCGGCGACAACAGCCGCCTCGATGCCGACGGCTTTGCGCCGTTCGGACTGGTCGTCACCGGCATGGATGTCGTGGACAAGCTGTATAGCCCGCCAGACGAGGCCCAGCCTGATCAACGCCGGATTCTGCGGGAGGGAAACGAATACCTGCAGAAGGAGTTTCCGCAGCTGGATTTCGTCAAGAAGGCGACGATTGTTCCGGTGGCGCCGCCGGCTCCGGCGCGCCGACGGCCGTCCTGACAAAAACGCTCTCCGGCAGCGCGCCGAGCATTTCGATCGTCCCGTCGACAACGGTCTTGGGCACGCCGGTCACCCGATATCGCTGCGCCAGATCGAGGAACTCGGTGGCCTCGACGCACGTGGCCCGGATGAGCGGACTCTCAATCGCCATCCGATGCGCGAGTGTGACGGCGCGAGGGCAGTGCGGGCAGCTCGGCGTCACGAAAACGAGCATTTCCATGGGTTTTGTGACGTGGGCGGCGACCAGCGCCTTACTCTCCGGCGTCAGGCCCGACTCGCCGGTTCCCGCCAGAATCACTGCATCAATCAACGACATGAACTCGTAGCCGGCGGGGGCACCGAGGAACCGAATCCGCGTGTCTTCGCCGCCTCGCAGCAGCGCGACGGCCGGGATCCCGTCAATCCCGAACTGCGCCGCGCGTTCGCGATCCAGCACGAAATTGACCTCCTCGAGCGAGATCTGATCGCTGAGGCTGACGACTTCGTCGAGCACCTGACGTGCGAGGAGGGCCGTGTCAGGTGCATCGATCGTCTGGGTGAAAAAGAGAATGGTGACCGGGGTTGTGATCGCAGCCAGATGCCCGGAGACAACGGCACGGTCCTGGTCCGAGAGCAACGCCACGGGTGGAAATCCTGTCCTTAGAACTTGAACAAATCGTCGAACGCCTTTCGCGCGTCGTCCGTGCGTGGGGTGGTCGTCTCCCGCTCGACGGTCGTGCGCGGCGAGAAGAGCTCGCAGCTGTTTCGCGTGTTTTTGGGCGAAATTCGCGCTTTGATGGTCTCCATGCACTCGAACGGGCTGCCGGGATCGAATGATGCGCACTGCGCGCAGGCGTGGAGATCGGTGCCGCAGCGTGGGCATTTGGCGTCGTAGCCGATGTCCGCCGAGCCAACGTTGCCGCACTGCGCGCAGCGGACCACCTCCCGGTACCCGGGCATATTGATGGTCTTCGGTGCGTCGCCGGAGATGCGCCGCGCCCCGGCGGGCGCGCCAGGCTCAGGCGCAGGGCGGGCCGGCCTTGGTCCCGACGGCCGATCCCGTTCGTCGTCCCGGTAGCCACGCTGACGGTACTTCCTGTCGCTCATCGCTCCATCAGCTTACGCTCTTTCCCCGCCTGAGATAGACAGTCGGTGTCGCTGGCGGACAATGTGTCCCGCACGCCAGTGGTTCGCTTGATCCTTTTTTCACAACATGGTACAAACCGGACTGGCCGCGGGGACATCTACCGGTCAGAAGCGAAGCCGCTCGCCGCGCCTCCGAGGTCGGCCTGCGCATCCGCCCACGCCGTGTTGAGGACGTCTTCGATGATGCGTCCCGCCCCGCCAGCACCCAATGCCGCAGATCTTCCATCGCAGCGCTAACACGCTCTCGAAGCTCAGTCTCGCCGGTCTGTTGATCGTCGTCGGCTCGCTGATATTTACGGCGATTCTCGTGGCGCGTTCGAACTACGTCACTCGCGCCCACGAGTATGTCGAACAGCCGGTTCAGTTCAGCCATCGGCACCACGTCAAAGACGACGGTATCGATTGCCGCTACTGTCACACGTCGGTCGAGACGTCGCCGTTTGCCGGAATCCCACCGACGAAGACCTGTATGAACTGTCACTCGCAGATCTGGTCGCAGGCGCCGATTCTCGAGCCGATTCGCGCCAGCTTCCGCGAGGACAAGCCGATGCGCTGGGTGCGCGTCCACGATCTGCCGGACTTCGTGTACTTCAATCACAGCATTCATGTGAAGAAGGGCATGGGATGCGAGACCTGCCACGGGCGCATCGACAACATGCCGCTCACGCTCCAGGAAAACACGCTGCAGATGGAGTGGTGCATCAACTGCCATCGCAATCCCGCGAATTACGTGCGGCCGCGTGCGGAGATCTACACGATGGGCTACAAGCCGTCGGTGCCGCAGTCCGTGCTCGGCCCGCAACTGGTGAAGGAATACGGCATTCGCGGCAATACCAGCTGCTCGACGTGCCATCGGTGACCCGCTCATGACGCAACCGATCGACATCCAGTCGCTCCGCACGAAGCTCGAAGGCAGCCGTGGCCGCGAGTACTGGCGTAGTCTCGAAGCTGTCTCCGAGACGCCCGAGTTCAAAGAGTTCCTGCATCGCGAGTTCCCGCAGAACGCGTCGGAGTGGCTCGACCCCGTTGGGCGCCGCGGCTTTCTGAAGTTGATGGGGGCGTCGCTGACGCTCGCCGGCGTCAGTGCCTGCACCCGTCAGCCCGAGGAAGCCATCATTCCGTACGTTCGCCAGCCCGAAGAGCTCGTGCCAGGCAAACCGCTGTTTTACGCGACAGCGATGCCGTTCGCCGGCGCCGGTATGGGTCTCCTCGTCGAAAACCATGAGGGGCACCCGACGAAGATCGAGGGTAATCCCGATCACCCGACGAGCCGCGGGGCCACCGACCTGTTCGCGCAGGCCTCCATCCTCAATCTGTACGATCCCGATCGGTCGCAGACGATCACGCACCTCGGTGAAATCCGGACATTCGAAGCATTCGCCGCCGCGCTGAAGGATGTCGTCGCCGCACAGAAGGGCTCTGGCGGCTCGGGAATCCGGATCCTCAGCGAGACAGTCACGTCACCAACGCTGAATGCGCAGATCGACGAGCTGCTCGGCCGGTTGCCGCAGGCCAAGTGGGTGCAGTGGGAGCCGTTCGGGAAGCACAACACGAGGGAGGGGAGCCGCCTCGCCTTCGGCGATTACGTCGAGGCGCAGTACGCGATCGAGAAGGCGGACGTCATCCTCTCGCTTGACGCCGACTTCCTGTGCACCGGCAGCAGCGGTTTGAAGAACGCTCGCGCATTTGCCTCACGGCGCCGCATCGAGGGCGACAAAGCGCAGTCCATCCGGTTCTACGCCGTCGAATCCTCTCCATCGAACAGCGGTTCGAAGGCGGATCAGCGGCTGGCGCTGCGGGCCTCCGAGATCGAGGCGTTTTCGCGTGCCGTGGCCGCGCAGGTCGGCGTCAACGCTGCAGGTGAGGGGGCGGCGCCGCCATCGGCGCAGGCCTGGATCGCTGCGGTTGCGAAGGATCTGCAGGCAGCCCGTGGGCGCGGACTGGTGATCGCCGGCGACACGCAGCCGCCAGTCGTCCACGCGCTCGCGCACGCAATGAACGAGGCGCTCGGAAACGTCGGCGCTACGGTCACCTACACCCAGACCGCGGAAGCGCGTCCCTCGAACCAGCCCCAATCGCTCAAGGAGCTGGTTGGCGAAATGAACGCCGGCGCGGTCACGTTCCTGCTGATTCTCAGCGGCAACCCGGTTTACACCGCGCCCGCGGACCTGAAGTTTGATGCGGCGCTGGAGAAGGTTGCGCTGCGAGCGCATCTCGGACTTCATCACGACGAAACCGCCGCGCGATGCCACTGGCACGTTCCGGAAGCGCACTTCCTTGAGAGCTGGAGCGACGTCCGCGCGAGCGAAGGCACCGTGACCATCATTCAGCCGCTGATCGCGCCGCTCTAT
>Ga0070673_100002869_pt1 | contig 10609 bp, 7 predicted proteins | sample KBSM23metaG_FD_65342 | JGI IMG/M metagenome (GOLD analysis project Ga0070673, IMG submission 65342) | Miscanthus rhizosphere microbial communities from Kellogg Biological Station, Michigan, USA - KBS M2-3 metaG | ecosystem: Host-associated > Plants > Roots > Rhizosphere > Soil ...
GTCTTGTAGCGCGTGTACATCGAGCCGAGCACCGAATCGTTGATGCTCTCGAGAAAGACATGGCGCGGGATGCCCGCCTTCTCGGCCAGCACGGTGATCTCGCACAGGTTCTGGATCACGACGCCGAACATCGTGTTGTGCGCGATCTTCCAGATCCGTGCCAGCTCGCCCTCGCCGACCCACAGCACCTTGCGGCCGAGGGCCGCCAGCAGCGGCTCGACGCGGTCGTACACCGCCTTCGGGCCTGACGCGACGACGAGCAGCTTGCCGGCCTTCGCGACCTTCGCGTTGCCGGAGACCGGCGCGCACAGATAGGCGACGCCGAGCGCCTCGAGCCGGGTGCGGATCTCGGCCGAGCCCTCGTTCGAGATCGACGAGCTGTCGACGACGACCGCCGGCCGCTTAGCGCCCGTCACCAGCCCGCCGCTGCCGAACAGCACATCCTTCAGGTCGTCGGTGGTCGAGACCATCGTGAAGACGACGTCGCAGCCGACGAGGTCCTGGCGCGCATCGACGATCGTCGCGCCGTACTCGACCATCGGCTCGGCCTTGCTGCGCGTGCGGTTCCAGACCTTGACGGTCGAGCCGGCCTGCGTGAGGCGCTTCACCATCGCCTCACCCATCCGGCCGAGGCCGATCCATCCAATCTCGCGTGACATGTCCTGCTCTCCGAAAAGCGATGAAAAAGCGCCGCGCGCGGTCAACGCTGCGGCAGCACCGTCGACAGCCGCTTGTCGACGAGCGCCAGCAGGAAGCGCTCCGCCCCGGCGAGCTGGGCCAGCGAGACGTACTCGTCGGCCTGGTGCGCCTGCGCGATGTGGCCGGGCCCGCACACCACGGTCGGGATGCCGGCGCGCTGGAACAGGCCGGCCTCCGTGCCGAATGCAACGAGCGTGGTCTCCGAACTGGCGGCCAGCCGCTGGGCCAGCAGCACCGCCGGATCGTCGGGCTGCGCCAGAAAGGCCGGCATCTCGGTGATCGACTCGAAACTGATGCCGGAATCCGGATCGACGGCGCGCATCGGCGGCACGAGCTGCTCGGCATACGCGACGACCTCGCGCTGCATCGCCGTGACGTCGGCGTTCGGCAGGTTGCGAAACTCGTAGTGGAAGCGGCAATCCTCCGGCACCACGTTGTCGGCGATGCCGCCCTCGACGACGCAAACCGCGCCGGTGCTGTACGGCACGTCGAAGCCGGCGTAGCGCGGCTCGTGGTCGCGCCAGCGCTCGCTCATGTCGGTCAGCTTGCCGATCACGCGTGCCCCGACCTCGATCGCATTGACGGCCTGCGGCGTCAGCGACGAATGCGCCGCATGCCCCTTGACGCAGCAGCGCCAGCGGTAGACGCCCTTGTGGGCGAGCGCCGGCACCATGCCGGTCGGCTCGCCGACGATGCAGGCCAGCGGCCGCACGCCCTGCTCCACCAGGTCGGCGATCAAGCCGCGCGCACCGAAGCCGCCGACCTCCTCGTCGTAGCTGAAGGCGAAGTGCAGCGCGAACGGCAAGTCGGCCGCCAGAAAGGCTGGCACCTGCGCCACCGCAAGGCCGATGAAGCCCTTCATGTCGGCCGAGCCGCGCCCGAACAGGCGGCCGTCGCGCACCTCGGCGCCGAGCGGATCGACCGACCAGTCTTGGCCGGTCCACGGCACGGTGTCGGTGTGGCCCGAGACGATCACGCCGGCGGGCTTGCCCTCGCCGACCGTCGCGAACAGGTTGGCCTTGCGGCGATCGCTGTCATACGTCAGGCGGCTGGCGACACCGTGGCGCGCCAGCTCGTCGCGGATCACATGGATCAGCTCCAGGTTCGATTCATGGCTGACAGTATTGAACTGCACCAGCGTGCGAGCCCATTCGAGCGCGCGTGCGGAAGGCCTGACTTCGGTGTCCATCGCCGCACTGTAGCGGCTTGCGCTACGCTCTACCTGCGGCGAACCGCGTCGCATCCTTCGCATCGCGTGTCCGATCTCGTTCTCGATTCCACCGCTTCGACGGTGACTCGCGCCGACATCGCCACGGCGCGCGCGCGCATCGCCGCCGACGTCCGCCACACGCCGCTGCTGCGCGTCCAAGGCCAAGCCTTCGGCATCGATTGCGCGGAGCTCTGGCTCAAGCTCGAGCACCTGCAGCTCGGCGGCAGCTTCAAGGCGCGCGGCATGTTCAACCGCATGCGATCGCAGCCGATCCCGCCGGCCGGCGTCGTCATCGCGTCGGGCGGCAACGCCGGCATCGCGGTCGCGTGCGCGGCGAAGGCCCTCGGCGTGCGCTGCGAGGTCTTCGTGCCCGAGGTCTGCAGCCCCGCCAAGCAGGCGAAGCTGGCGCAGCTCGGCGCGCATGTCACTGTCGGCGGCAAGGGGTATGCCGAGGCGCTGCAGTCTAGCCTGCAACGCCAGCAGCAGAGCGGCGCGTTGCTGATGCACGCGTACGACCAGCCGGAGGTGGTGGCCGGCGCCGGCACGCTTGCGGCCGAGGTCGAGGACGAGGTCGGGCTGCCCGATCGCGCGCTCGTCAGCGTCGGGGGCGGCGGGCTGATCGCCGGCATCGCGGCCTGGTTCGAGAACCGCTGCCCGGTCGAGGCGCTCGAGCCGGTGCTCGCGCCGACCCTCCACCGAGCACGCGCGGAAGGTGGCCCCGTCGACGTCGACGTGGCCGGCATCGCGGCCGATTCGCTCGGCGCACGGCGCATCGGCGCGATCCCATGGCGCGTCGCGCAGCAGCACGTCGCGTCGTCGCATGTGCTCGACGACGCGGCCATCCGCGCGGCGCAGCTCGCGCTCTGGACCGAGCTTCGCCTCGCGGTCGAACCGGCTGCCGCGCTCGGACTCGCCGCGCTGATCACGCGCACCATCGTGCCGGCGTCCGACGAGAAGGTGCTGCTGGTGATCTGCGGCGCGAACCTGAACCCGGCCTCCCTCGAACCATGAGCATGCGTCATTCCGCCCCTGCGATCTGACTCACACCGGGATAGCAAGCCGATGACTCTCACCGACGGAGCTGCGCCCTGACATGCGGCGCGAACAGCGCATCGGCACGGTCGCTGTGCTCGGCTCGGCGCAGACGCTGGCCTGGGCCTCGTCGTACTACCTGCCGGCGATGCTCGCCGCGCCGATGGCACGCGACATCGGCATCTCGACGCCGACCGTGTTCGCCGCGTTCTCGATGGCCCTCGTCGTCTCGGCCTTTCTCGGGCCGTACGCGGGTCGCGCGATCGACCGCTGGGGCGGCAGGCCGGTGCTGATCGGCACCAACGTTGTGTTCGCACTCGGCCTGGCCGGACTCGGCATCGCGCACAGTCCCGTTGCGCTCTTCGCCGCCTGGCTCGTGCTCGGTATCGGCATGGGCAGCGGCCTCTACGAAGCCGGCTTCGCGGCGCTCGTGCGGCTCTACGGACGCGACTCGCGCAACGTGATCACCGGCATCACATTGATCGCCGGTTTCGCCAGCACGGTCGGCTGGCCGCTGTCGACTTTGCTCGAAGCCCAGGTCGGCTGGCGCGGTGCGTGTTTTGCCTGGGCGCTGCTCCACCTCGTCGTGGGCATTCCGCTCAACGCGCTGCTGCCCAAGGCCGAGCCGCTGAGCGCCAGCACCGATGCGGGTCCTGCGCCCGACGCGGGGGAAGCGCCTGCACCGAAGCACCACCGTCGCGCGTCATGGATCCTCGCGTTCGTGTTCGCTGCGACCTGGTTCGTCAGCACCGCGATGGCGGCGCACCTGCCGCAGCTGCTGCAGGCCGGCGGCGCGACCCTGGCGACGGCAGTGGCGGTCGGCGCGCTGATCGGGCCGGCGCAGGTCGGCGGCCGGCTGCTCGAATTCGGCGTGCTGCGCCGTGTGCATCCGTTGCTGTCGGCACGGCTGGCCGCGCTGATGCATCCCGTCGGCGCGGTCGTTCTGACGCTCGCGGGAGCGCCGGCCGCTGTGCTGTTCGCGGTGCTGCACGGTGCCGGCAACGGCATCCTGACGATCGCCAAGGGCACCCTGCCGCTCGCGCTGTTCGGCGCCCAGGCCTACGGCCACCGCCAGGGCCTGCTGATGGTGCCGGCGCGCATCGCGCAGGCGATCTCGCCATGGCTGTTCGGGATCTTCCTCGAGCGCTGGGGCGCCGGCGCGCTGTGGCTGTCGGCCGGGCTCGGGCTGCTGGCATTCCTCGCGCTGCTCGCATTGCCGAAGCCGGTCGAGGAGGCCAAGGCGCCGCGTGCGGGATCGGGTCGGGCATCGGCCTCGACGAACGCGTGACCCGTCGCCGCAGCCTCGGGCGAAGATCCGTGAAAGGCATGGAGGCGCTGTTCAGCTTCGCGCCGACGTAAAGGCACGCTGCGCGGTACGGGCACGCGATGCCTGGAAGTCGCAGGGCGTCCGACGCGCGTAAAGTTTGCCTGCCTCGCCCCGCGCCTTGCGCGGCCCCCCGATCCGGCCATCCGCACAGGTCCTCGACATGTCCCTTCCGCGCCGCACCGTTCTGATCGCCGTGGCCGCCGCGCCGCTCGCACTCGATGTAGCCGTCGCCCAGCAGCCGCCGATCGGCCTGCGTCTGGTGCGCCGTGTCGGCTGGCAGGACCTGATGGGCCAGAAACGCTGTGTCGTCGGCGACCTGTACCGTTCGGACCCTGGCTTCCCGGCCTCCGCGCTCGGCGCGAAGGTCTGCAACGTGCTCGAGCTCGCGTACCGGAACAAGGCGAACGAGCTGGTGCCGATCCCGCGCGGCGACTACGAAGGCGTCGTGACGGCCGACGGGCCGCGCGGCTGGCGCATCGAGCTGAAGGGCGCCGCCGACCGCAGCGGCAACAAGCCGAACGAGCGCAGCAACATCCAGCTCCACATCGGCAGCCGACCCTCAGATGCGATCGGCTGCATCGTGCCGTTGATCACCGATGCCGATGCCGCCGACACGAGCTGCGCCAACGTCGCGACGCGGCCGGCAATGGATCGTCTGCGCACCGCGATCGGTGGCGGCGTGAATCGCAAGGTGCTGTTGAGGGTCCAGACCTAGCACTCGGTGATGCGAAGCTGCGCGACGCGCAGGCCTCGCGCGGTGCCGCTCCTTGTTTCTCGTTGCCAGCGTCGATCGCCCCCATCGCCCGTGGAGCGCTGATGTGCGAGCTCGTCATCGGCGCCGACGCCGCCTCTCCAGCGCGGCGCTAATGCGCGGTCTTCGCGATCACCTTCGATGCCGCACGCGGCCGACGACCCGGCGTGCCGGGAGGCGCCGCCTTGGCATCGAGCTCGGCAAGCCAGCGCTGCCAGCGCTCGGGATGGACGAGCAAGGTCCGGCCCTCGCGCGGACTCGGCGCCAGTACACCCTCGGCGTGCAGGCCGGCAAGAACCGCGCGGCCGAGCGCGCCACCGAGGTGCCAGCGCCGCTCGGTCCAATCGAGGCAAGACTGCACGCGTTGCGCATCGCTTCGCGCGGCGTTGACCCGGAGCCGGCCGAAGCGCTCGATACCTGCCGCCGAGCAGCCGCGCGATGTCGTCGAGGTGCGCGGGCCGCGCCGCACGATCATTCATGACGCCAAGCTGTCATGCCGCGGCGCGGCGCCGAAAACCGGCGCCCGCACGTTGGCCGATGGCCGCCAACGGACCCGATCGGCGAGCGCGTCGAAGGCATCGGGTGGCGCGTCCTTCGCCAGCGCGTGCCATGCGGCGCACGCCATGCGCAGCGCGAGCCCACCGCCCGGACAGCGATGCGGACCGGCGCCGAGGCCGAGCGCCGGCGGCCGCGGCCGATCGAGGCGAAAGCGGTCCGGCTCCGCATGCCGACGCGGATCGCGCTCGGCAGAGGCCAGCACGATCAACACGCTGGCGCCGGCGCGCATCGTGCAGTCGCCGATCGATACGTCGGCAACCAGCGTGCGGCGCGTGTTCTGGATCGGCGGATCATGGCGCAGGACCTCGCTGCCGAATGCTTCCGCGTCGAACGAGCCATTGCGCGCAGCCGCGAGCAGCGCGGCATCGCGTGCGAGTTGCAGCACGCCGGCGCCGATCCATCCGGCCGTTGCCTCGTGCGGCTGCATCAGCAGCGCGACGTGCGCGGCCGCATCGTCGATGTCGGTGTGGCTGTCGGCAGTGCCTAGCGCCGACAGGTGATCAAGCAGCCGGTCCATCGCGGCGATTGCGGCGGTTCGCGCAGCATCGTCGGCCCGCACGGACAGGCCGGCGACCCAGGCCGCGGTCGCGCTCACCAAAGCTGGCCGCTCGGTCTCGGGCACGCCGAGCGCGGCGACGACGACCGTCGTCGGCAGATCGCGGATCATGGCGTCGAGCGCACCGGGATCGCCATCACGCCGCCACGGCCCGGCCATGTCGTCAGCGATGCGTGCAACGTCCGCGCGTCCCGCGCGCTCGACATGTCGCAGCAGCGCCTCGACCCAGGCGCGTTGCGCGATGTGCGGCTTGCCGTCGTTCATGCGCGCGAGCGCTGCGAAGACCGCGCCGGCGCGCGTGCCGATCAGGAAGCGAGGCACCGGCTCGGCCGGCGGCCGGACCCGGCCGGCCGGCTCGCGCAGCAGGCGGTCGACCATGTCGGCACGGGTGGCGATCCAGAGCCCGAGGGTCTCGTCACGCTGCAAGCCACCGCGACCGCGCAGATCGGCGTAGTACGGATAGGGATCGGGGTGAACGACCGCGGCGATCGGGTCGGCGGGAAAGGGATGCGGCATGACGGGCACACGGTTCGGAAAGACATCCGCAGTCTGCCCTGTCGACGCTTCAATGTTTCACGGTGGATTGAAGCGTTCGACGCGCGAATCTGTGTGTCGACCTCGCTGCCGGTATAGCTCATGCCGGCCCAAGTACGTGCTATAGAGAGAGCGCCTCAGGTCTGCAGCCCATGCGCCCCATCCCATAAAACTGCACTTCACCTGAGCAGCGCCTCCGCGACCGCAGCACGCAAGCCATCCGGCCGCGTCAATCCACCGTCGGCGTCAGCACGTTGGCGGGACGCCGGCGGCGGTCCCAGGCCCAGGTGAATCCCAAAGCCCACCACGCCGACGAGGCGCCGCCCCAGCGGTCGGCCCGGCTCAGGTCGATGCTCAAGGCCTTGTTCGGCTCCCAGCGCACGCCGGCGCGCGCGAAGCTGCCTTCGAATTGCCGAAACTGCTCGGCGATCAGCAGCCAGCCACTGGCCGCTCGCCATTCGAGCCCGACGCCGGCGCGGGTCGTGTTCGGTCCATCGCGCTGGAAATCACGACCCAGGTTGACGTTGGCCTGAACCGAGTCGGAGATGCGCCAGCTGACCGGCACGAGCAGCACGGTACCGGCGTAGCGCGGCGATGCGGCCTGCCAGACTGCTGCCATTCCCAGGCCGATGCTCACGGTCTCGGTGACGCCGGTCGCCCACTTGAGCTGCGCACTGGTCACGGTTGGCGCGTCGGCGGCGTTCGCGCGCAGGCGGTCCCAGCCGAGGCCGAACTGGACCGGGCCGATGCCGCACGTCGGGCCGAGATGCGCGAGATATCGATCGGCGCGGCGTTCGCGTTCGAGCCAGACGTCGACCTGGCACTGGCCGGGATCGAGCAGCGCCGCGTCCTCGACAGAGAAATGGCCGCCGGCCGCGAACGCCGGCGCCGAGATCGCACCCAGCAGCGCTGCGCGCCAAATCGCGCTCGCCAAGGTCGGGGTTCTCGGCGGTGGGCAAGGCATCCGGGGAAGGTAACACCGAACCCGCCCGTTCCCTGCCCCGATCGACCCCACCTGTGCAACGCTGCCATGAGCGCCAGGCAAGTTGCCGCTATCAGAACCATCGACGTCGCGCCATCGGCAGTCTGGGAGTGGCCCAACTGCCCGCGCCTGCATCAGCCGCGACAGCGCGACGCTGAGGCGAGCGACTCGTCGACCTTCTGCTGACGTGCTAGCCCGTATTGCGCAGACCCGCCGCGACCCCGTTGATCGAGATGTGGATGCCGGTCTGCACCCGCGCGTTCTCCGGATCGCCTTCCTTGCGTTGCCGATAGCGGCGCATCAGCTCGACCTGCAGGTGGTTGAGCGGGTCGAGGTAAGGAAAGCGGTGCTCGATCGAGCGCGCCAAGGTCGGGTTCGACGCGAGCCGGTGCGCGTCGCCGGTGATCAGCGAGAGCGCGTCGCCGGAGGCGCGCCACTCGGCCTTGACCAGCGCGAAGATGCGTCTGCCGAGCGCCTTGTCCTCGACCAGCTCGACGTAGCGCGCAGCGATCGCGAGATCGCTCTTCGCGATCACCATGTCGAGGTTGCTCAGCAGCGTGCGGAAGAAAGGCCACTGCCTGTGCATCTTCTGCAGCAGCGCGAGGCGCTCGGCGCGCTGCTTCGGCCCGGGACCGAGAAAGGCCTCGATCGCCGAGCCGAAGCCGCACCAGCCCGGCAGCGCGACGCGGCACTGGCCCCAGCTGAAGCTCCACGGGATCGCGCGCAGGTCCTCGATCGCGCGCGTCGCCTTGCGCGATGCGGGGCGCGAGCCGATGTTCAGTTCGGCGATCTCGCGGATCGGCGTCGCGCTGAAGAAGTAGTCGGTGAAGCCGGGCGTCTCGTAGACGAGCTTGCGATAGGCCTTGAAGCTGGCTTCGCTGATCTGCGCGGCGGCGTCGAGGAACGCCTTCGGTGCGCTCTTGGTCGGGTTCAGCAGCGTCGCCTCGAGCGTGGCCGCGACCAGCGTCTCGAGGTTGCGCCGGCCGATCTCCGGGTGGGCGTACTTCGACGCGATCACCTCGCCCTGCTCGGTAAGGCGGATCTGCCCGTTCACCGTGCCCGGCGGCTGCGCGAGGATCGCCTGGTAGCTCGGCCCGCCGCCGCGCCCGACGGTGCCGCCGCGTCCGTGGAACAGGCGCAGCACGATGCCGTGCTCGCGGCGCAGTTCGCCGAACAGCGCGACCAGATCGATCTCGGCGCGGTACAGCTCCCAGTTGCTCGTGAAGCTGCCGCCGTCCTTGTTGCTGTCGGAGTAGCCGAGCATGATGTCCTGCTCGGCGCCGCTGCGCTTGATCATCGCGGCCACACCCGGCAGCGCATAGAACGCCCGCATGATCGGCGCCGCGTTGCGCAGGTCGCCGATGGTCTCGAACAGCGGCGAGACGATCAGGTCACTCACGGCGCCCGACGGTGCGGCCGCGCCGTCGCCGTCATCGCCGTCGAGCGTGCCGCGCAGCAGGCCGGCTTCCTTCAGCAGCACCATCACCTCGAGCAGGTCGCTGACGTCTTCGGTGTGCGAGATGATGTAGTGGCGCAGCGCCTCGCGTCCATAGCGCTGCAGCATCACGCCGGCGGTCTCGAAGATCTCGAGCTCGCCGAGCGCATGCGCGCTGTAGTTGGCGGCGCGCACGCGCAGCGGCCGCGCGTCGTTGAGCTGACGCATCAGCAGCGCGCGCCGCTCGGGCTCGGGCAGCGCGCTGTAGTCGGGCTCGACGCGCGCGACGCGCAGCAGCTCGGCGACCACCGCTTCATGCTTGTCGGAACTCTGGCGCAGGTCGACGGTCGCGAGGTGAAAGCCGAACACCCGCGCGGCGCGCAGCAGCGGCAGCAGGCGCGGCGCCGCCAGCGCGCGCGCATGGTGCGCGGCGAGCGAGCGTTCGATCACCTGCAGGTCGTCGATGAACTCTCCCGCCGAGACATAGGGCCGCTGCGGCACGACCGCGTGGCGCAGCGCCTCGGTGCCGGTGAAATCGTGCAGCGTCGCGGCCAGGCGCGCGTACATGCCGATCAGCGCGCGCCGGTACGGCTCGTCGGTGCGGTGCTCGCTGTGGTCGGGCGAGGTCTCGGCGAGCGCCGCCATCTCGGGCGTCACCGGCGCGAGCGAGGCCGAGATCGACAGCTCGGCGCCGAGCTCGTGGACCTCGGTCAGGTAGAAGCGCAGCACGGTCTCGCTCTGCCGCGCCAGAGCCATCTGCAAGGTCTCGGCGGTGACGAACGGGTTGCCGTCGCGGTCGCCGCCGATCCAGTTGCCCATGCGGAAGAACGATGCGATCGGGTGGCCGGGCAGGGCGTCCTCGAGCTCGCGGTACATGCGCGGGATCTGGCGCAGGAAGGTCGAGCGGTAGTAGCTCAGCGCATTCTCGATCTCGTCGGCGACGGTGAGCTTGGCGGTGCGCAGCATGCGCGTCTGCCAGATCTGCGTGACGCGGGCGCGCAGCAGCGCCTCGATCTCGGCGCGCTCGCGCTCGGTGCGCGCGCCTTCGCGCTGCTCGACCAGCTCGGCGATGGCGCGCTCGGCGTCGAGGATGCTCTTGCGCTGCACCTCGGTCGGGTGCGCGGTCAGCACCGGCGAGATGTAGGCATGCGCGAGCGTCGTCGCGATGTCGGCCGCGCGGATGTCGGCCGCGGCGAGGCGCTCGAGCGTCATCGCCAGCGAGCCCTCCTGCAGGTGGCCCTGGCGCTCGTGGTGGTCGCGCCGGCGCACGTGGTGGCGGTCTTCGGCGATGTTGGCCAGGTGCGAGAAGTAGCTGAACGCGCGGATCACGCTGACGGTCTGGTCGCCGGAGAGGTTCTTCAGCAGCCGGTCGAGCGCGCGGCCGGCCTGCGCATCGCTCTTGAGCCGGTACGCGACCGACAGCTGCCGCACGCGCTCGACCAGCTCGTAGGCCGCCTTGCCTTCCTGTTCGCGGATCACGTCGCCGAGGATGCGGCCGAGCAGCCGGATGTCGTCGACCAGCGGC
>Ga0070673_100002874_pt1 | contig 10594 bp, 8 predicted proteins | sample KBSM23metaG_FD_65342 | JGI IMG/M metagenome (GOLD analysis project Ga0070673, IMG submission 65342) | Miscanthus rhizosphere microbial communities from Kellogg Biological Station, Michigan, USA - KBS M2-3 metaG | ecosystem: Host-associated > Plants > Roots > Rhizosphere > Soil ...
GGTCGCCTTTGAGGGCCGCCTCGATCGCTCGAAGCGTTGAAGGCCTTCCCGCCGCAATCGGCTGGGTAAGACCAGGAAAAATTACCGTTCCCCGTAGCGGGAGAACGGGTAGTGTTTGACGTTGTGCCATTGTCCTTCCTAAGCCAAGAACCTTATTTAGATACTACTTTACAGCCCTCCCATACTGCATCTTTTGCTCTCGTGGATTTACGCCAGCCAGGCATGAAGTGCAACACCGGAACTGCTGATTCGACGCGGCGCCATGCCAATTAGACCCGAAGACGAGCTCGGTACACATGTGGCTCAGGTTCTCTCTGCAAACTATGAGCTAGAGAACGAAGTCGGTCGTGGCGGTATGGGCATCGTGTATTGCGCGCGCGACAGACGTCTCAAGCGCGAGATCGCGATCAAGGTCCTGCCGCCCGAGCTGAGCTTCCGCGCCGACATTCGCCAGAGATTTCTGCGTGAAGCGGAGACAGCGGCGCAGCTGAATCATCCGAACATCGTTCCCATCTACACCGTCGAAGAGCGGGACAATCTCGTCTACTTCGTCATGGCGTACATCAAGGGCGACAACCTCGGCCAGCGGCTGCAGCAGCACGGGCCGATGCCGCCGGTGGAGGTCCGTCGCATTCTGCGCGAGGTCGCCGAAGCGCTGGCTTACGCGCACAATCGCAACGTCATCCACCGCGACATCAAGCCCGACAACATCATCATCGACGATGAGACCGGCCGCGCGATGGTGACGGACTTCGGCATTGCGCGCGCCCTCACCGACATGGGCGACTCGCGTTTGACCGCCACCGGCATGGCGATCGGAACGCCGGCCTATATGTCGCCCGAGCAGTCGGCAGGTGACCGCGCCATCGATGGGCGAAGCGATCTCTACTCGCTCGGCGTCGTCGGCTATCAGATGCTGTGCGGCCAGACACCATTCGTTGCCACCAACACTCCGTCGATGCTGGTGAAGCATCTTTCGGAGAGACCGATTCCGGTCGATGAGCGGTGGCCGGATCTGCCGCCCGACTTGTCGCGCGCTGTCATGCTGTGCCTGGAGAAGGATCCCAACGACAGATTCCCCAACGCCGCGGCCTTCGCGGTTGCTTTGAGCGGCGGCTCGATGCCGACGTTGGCCACTCGAGCGCAGCCCGCGGCAACGCCGTCCCAATCGCAGACAGCTTCGCGGCAGCGTTATCCAACCGAAGAGTCGAGGGAACAGATCACCGGTGGTTTACGTGATCGTTATGGATCCGGTGCATCATCAGCCTACGCGCCGACCCAGCCGACGCCCGAAGAGCTGAGCAAGTGGAACGCGCCGCAGGTCGTCTCGTTCAGACGTAAGCTCGCGCCTTATCTCGCCGTAAACGCGATCCTCGTTCCAATCTCGCTCTTCTCGAACCACGATTTCATCGCGCTCACCGTGATGTGGACGGTGTTCCTCGCGTTCAGATACTCGAAGCTGTGGGCGGCCGGATACGACTGGCGCGATGTGTTCCGCCAGCCGCGCGACCGCCTGATCTTCGACGTCGCTGCTGAAACCATCGACGATGCCCGCGCGCTGTTCGACGAGAAGAAGCGCGCCGAAGTGCGCGCGCGGGCGCGAGCTCGCGGACAAGGCATGTTCTCTCCGCTGTCTCCACTTCCGCCGATACAGCCGTTCCAGCCGTATCCAAGAGTCGGCGGTCCTACCACGAGTCTCAGTCCGATTCCGGCTGGTGCCCCGGCGCCGTTCGCCGATTCGCGCTACGGCTCCGCCATTCGTGAAGCGGAGGGTGATCATCGGGAAATCCATCGCCAGCTGCTGAACATGCCGCCGGACGAGAGAGAACAGATTCCGGAGGTAGCGGCGTCGGCGGATGCCGTCTTCCGCAAGGTTCAGCAGCTCGCGCTGTCGCTGTCCGATCTGGATCGAAGCGCGGGGCGTGACACCTCGGAGAGCGTGGAGAAGGAGATCGATACCTTGGAGTCCCAGGCGAATCCGCTCGACTTCCACGCCAGCGAGGAGCGTGTGCGTCGTCTCGCCATGCTCCGTCGCCAGCGTCGCGCGCTGGCGGAGGTCGGCCGCAAAAAGAAAGAGGCGCAGGAGAAACTCGACCACTGCCGGCAGATACTGAGATCGATGCGGCTCGAGCTGGTTCGTTTTCGCACCGGCGGACTCGGCTCGCAACCGACCGGCCTTACCATGGTCACCCAGCAGGCACAGACCGTAGTGCGGGAGATGGGTTATCTCTCCGATGCCAACGCTGAATTGAACGCTCTCTGATCGCGGCGGTGCGGCCCCGCGGACGCACCAAATCACAATGAGCAAAACACTTTACTTCCGAGCGGTTGCGGCTCTCTCGTTGTCCCTTGCCTGTCAGGGAAGCCGCGATTCGAGATCGGCGACCGCATCGTCTACATCATCCCGGAGCACAGCGAGCGCGTCGTCCACGGCGGTCAGGACCGAGCCGGTAAAGCCGCCGATCGCTCATGTTCCCACGCCCGACACGTTGCGCGGTCTCTACGTGAATCGTTGGGCGGCTCTCGGCAGCAAGCTCCGACAGCTGATGGATGTCGCCAGGAAAACCGAAGTCAACGCTCTTGTAATCGACGTGAAGGACGATCGCGGTTTCGTCCTCTACCGATCGGGAGTTCCGCTCGCGCGGGAGATCGGAGCCGACACCGCCGACGGCCACTGGATGTCGGACGCGAAGGTTCGCGCCATGCTGGACACCATGATCGCCAACGGGATTTACCCGATCGCCCGCATCGTGGTCGCCAAGGACCCGCTGCTCGCCAGCAAGAAGCTGGAGCTAGCGATCAAGCGGAAGTCAGATCAGGAGCCATGGCTCGACAAGAACGGAAGACCGTGGCTCGATCCGCATCAAACAGCGGTCTGGCAGTACGCAGCGGATCTCGCGCGTGAAGCCTACGATCTGGGATTCAGCGAAGTGCAGTTCGACTACGTGCGCTTCCCGGATGAAAAGCGGCTGATCTCCGAGACGGTCTATCCCCTGGCGAATGGGCGCGTGCGCGCGCAGGTGATCCGCGATCAGCTTGGATTCGTGCGCAAAAACCTCAAGGCGCACGGCATTAAGGTGACGGCCGATGTGTTCGGATTGACCGCCACCGATACCACCGACATGGGAATCGGCCAACGCTGGGAGATGTTCATCGATCAGGTCGATGTCGTTCTGCCGATGGTTTACCCTTCGCACTTTGCGCCCGGCACCTACAAGCTCCGAAATCCGAACGCGCATCCTTACCAGACAATCGATCACGCCCTCAAGGATGCGAAAGCCCGGTCCGCTACCGTCGCGAACGCAGCGAAGATCATCCCGTGGTACCAGGATTTCACACTCGGACCGCCCCACTATTACGCCGAGCAGATTCGCGCCCAGAAAAAGGCCGGATACGACAACGGGTTCCAGAGCTGGATCCTCTGGAACCCGAAGAGCAATTACACACTCGCGGCTCTCGAGCCGCGTTCGTAGCTAATTAGCTGCTGCCGTTTTTCCGGGCGGCCATGCGCTCCTTGAGCTCGGCGAGATTCTTGTCGAATACCGTTTGCTGATCGGCGGTTAGAATCGCGCGAATCTCGGCGGCCTGCTTGTTCTGGAGATCCATCATCTTGGTGCGCGTCGCTTCGTCGGGCGGACCACCGACGGCCTGAGCCGCTTTGCGAAGCTCGAGCTGCTGGGGCGCATACTTTTCGCGGATCGTCTTTACCTGCGTCTTCTGCGCATCGGTGAGGGTGATGTCCTTGAGGAGCATTCCACCCATTCCGCCGCGACGCATCTCACCCTGTCCCTGGCCCTGCGGCTCTGTGCCTTGTGCTGCCGCAATTGTGGTCATGCCAACGCAAAGGGCAGCAGCCAGCGTGGCGATGCGAATAACCTTCATCCTTCTCTCCTGAATTATGTTGATGCCGGAATGGCATCGTGGTCTTTATACGCCGCTCGATTGAAAAAGGTTGACCCATCTACTGGCATCTGGGCTTGGTGAGTGTGTCTGGGTCAAAACCCGCTCCCATGGTCGGGAAGGGCGGGCTAAGAGTATACAGCAGAAAGATTTAGGTCGCGTACCTAGCGCCTCGCCCAAAACCTGCTATTCTTCCCGCCCTGAAGGGCGGCTCATGAGCCTGCTGGCCATTTTGCCTGCCTTCTTCCGCGCCGAGCGCCTGTGACTGCACCCAGTACAAGCCCTGAGCTGGCCCTACCGACATCGGAACCACCCGCGGAGTCGCTCACCTTCCCGTTGAGCTGGCTCCTCGAGCATGCGTCGTCGCCGCTCAAGTATCGCGCACTGAAAGAGATAGGGCCCGGCGCGGATCCGGGTTCGCCCCAGGTCGACTGGCTGCCCTATTCACACCGGCCGGCCATCAGACTCGCAGTCACCCAGTCGCGGGACGGGATGTGGAACCACTCCGTGCTGGGAATCCCGTCCCGACACGGCCCCGATTTCGTGAACATCGGGACCATTCCCGCGGTTCGACGGTTGGCCGAGTACGGCTGGAACTCCGAGTCTCCGCCGCTCGTTCTTGCCCGCCGGATTCTCTTTCGACTGCTCGCAGAAGACAACGATCCGGCATTTACCTTCGAGCTTGCGTCGAAAACGAAGGACGACGATCTCGTTCGCCGGACGCGCGGACTCTTTCGGGAAGCGGCGGCGGCGACCCTCGCGCAGATGGGTTACGAGAATGACCCGAGGCTGCGCGGCGCAGCGCGGCGTATTCTCGAGCGAGTAATATCGTTTCTGAACTCTCCTCTCGGAGAAAAACCGTGGATGCGGGTTGGCAACTCCCACGTCCTCGCGCCCGAAGCCGCACCACCGTCGATTTATACTCTGACGATGCTTGCATACATGCCGATCTTCAGGCACGAGCATTTCAGTGAAGTGGAGCGCCTATACGACTCGATAACCCAGCCGCTTCCACGACAGGACGTCGTCCAGCTGTACGGAAAGAAAATGGTGCCGCAACCCCATCTCATCATGGGCGATGTGCTGCCACACCGGAACGCCGTCGAGGCAGATGTGCCGTTCGCGCTGATGTGGCTCGAGACGATGGCGCGTCTCAACTTCCTGCGTCGCAACGAAGGCTGGATGAAGCTATTCGACCGATTCAGCGACGATCGCGATCGAAATGGCGTATGGCATCCGCACAAGGGGATGGATCGTCCGACGACATCGAACTCCTGGGCATGGTCCACGTTTCCGCTCGACGATGGCAGCGGTGCCGAGTCGAAGTGGACCGACGTCACTTTCCGCATCGGCCTCATCGGGAAGCTGCTCGGCAGAGAAATTGAATTGATCTGAGCCGATGATCAGGTTCGGTCGCCGGGGCATTCTCGGTCCCGGCGAGATGTTCCCCGCCGGTGATCCTTCATATCGCGTGAGTTTTCCGCGCCTCAATTCCGGAATCAGGATACGCGTCGTGGAGCGCGGCGCTGCCTCTGCGCCTCCGATTGTTCTCGTGCATGGCTGGGGCTGCACGGTTTACGTGTTTCGCTACAACATCCCCGAGCTCTCCGACGCCGGTTATCGTGTCGTCGCGCTCGATCTGAAAGGCCACGGCTTGTCGGATAAGCCGACCGGTCGCGGCGAATACACGATCGACGCGCTCGTCGAGCACCTGCGGGAAGCGCTGGACGCTATCGGCCTCGATCGTCCGGTGCTGGCCGGTCATTCACTCGGCGGGACACTCGTCTACCATTTCGCCGCCAGGTATCCCGAACGCGTGCGCGGGCTCGGCTTGCTTGCTCCGGCCGGCCTCACAGGCGTGCCGTTGATGCGGCTTTACAGGTTGGTTACGCCACCGATCCTGAATCCCATCTTCAGACGAGCCCGGGTGCGGGCGGTTGTGAAAATCGCGCTCAGACGCGTGTACGGGAGACGCGGGCACTTCACCCACCGGGACGTGGAGGAATACTTCGCGCCGTCCCAGTTTCCGGATTACGCGCCGGCGATTCGACAGCTTCTCCATTCGTATGACTGGAACGCCGCCGCCCACCGTCAATTATCGGTTGTGAATGTTCCGGCGGCTGGCGTCTGGGGCACCCGCGACCACATGATGCCGCACGATGGGATGGATATTTACCGGCGTCTGGTTCCGGGAATCGAGCTTCGTTCGGTAACAGACGCCGGACACGTAATCACCGAAGAAACGCCTGCGGAAGTGAATGAATCGTTATTGGCGTTGCTCAATCGGGTATATTCCCGGGGATGACTGAGGAGAAGACCGAGGCGAGTTTATCCTTTGCGGAGCTCGACCTCGCGCCGGAAGTGCTGGACGCGGTACGTGACGCAGGTTACACCCATCCCACACCGATACAGCAGCAAGCCATCCCGCTGGCTCTCGCCGGCAGGGATCTGATTGGCCTTGCCCAAACCGGAACCGGAAAGACCGCCGGCTTCACGCTTCCAATAGTCCACAACCTCATCACAGCCCCGCTCGCAAGCGATAACGGCGAGCCGGCTCATCGCGTCAGAGTGCTGATACTCACGCCGACGCGCGAGCTCGCGGCGCAAGTCGAGGAGAGCTTCCGCAAATACGGCAAGCATACCGAGCTTCGCGTGGTTCCCATCTACGGCGGTGTCGGACTCGAGCCGCAATCCAGGGAGCTCAAGCGGGGCGTCGATGTCGTCGTGGCGACACCCGGCCGTCTGCTCGACCACATGGAGCGCGGCAATGTCTCGTTCGACGAGCTTGAGGTGCTGGTGCTCGACGAGGCGGATCGCATGCTGGACATGGGATTCGCGCCGCAGCTCAATCGCATCGTGAATGACATCCCGCGATATCGTCAGACTCTACTCTTCAGCGCGACGATGCCGCCCGAAGTGGAGGCATTGGCGAGGAAGTATCTGAGGAAGCCGGTGGTGGTTCAGGTCGGGCGCCGCTCGGAAGCCGCGAGCACCGTCACGCACGCCGTCTATCCGGTCCCGCGGGATCGCAAGAATACTCTGCTCGTCGAGCTGCTCAAGAAAGCGGAAATGGATTCAGTGCTCGTCTTCACCCGCACCAAACACGGCGCCGATCGCGTAGTAAGTCACCTCGAAGACGAAGGAATCGCGGCAACGGCGATGCACGCCGACAAATCACAGGGCGAGCGCACGCGGGCGCTGGACGATTTCAAGGCGGGAAAGATTCGCGTGCTCGTCGCGACCGACATTGCGCAGCGTGGTCTCGATGTCTCCGGCATCAGTCACGTCATCAACTACGACGTTCCGCAACAGCCGGAAGATTACGTCCACCGCATCGGCCGCACCGGTCGGGCAGCGGCGACCGGCGATGCCTACACCTTCATGTCGCCAGACGAGATCTCGATGGTGCGGGCGATCGAAAGAACCATCAACCAGCAGATTCCACGCATATCGGTCCCGGGTTACGACTTCGGCACCACTGCCGATGCTTCCGTACCGGTGCCGAGCGAGACGATCCCGGTCGATGTTCTCACCCTCACCGAGACTAGTGGCGCAACCGACCGAGCCTCGAAACAAAAACGGTATCGACGGCCAAGCTCCGTCGCACGACGACGCTGAGGTTCGCCGCTCCGTAGCCCATCCCCGTCGGTGCATAAGACATTCGCGCCCTCGTTACCGAAAGGGTTACCCCGTGCTCGACGCCTACATCCCGGCGGCGGACGGTATCGCCTCCAACGCTGACGTAGATCCGGCGACTCGCCGTATCGATCTCGACGGTCGATTGCGCTGATCGGGCAATTGCAATGTGCCGGGCGCCGCTGAAGGCGGCTTCGATATCGGTTACGGCACCCTGAACGTGAATTCTGTCGATCAGTTTACCGGCCTGTGGCACGGCGATGGCGGTCAGAACGCTCAGTACGCAAAGTGCGATCGTCATCTCCGGCATTGTGAACGCTTGTCTGGAAGGCGTCTCACTTCCCTCAGGTTGGTGCTATGCATAGCATACGGCTGACACCTCCTGTGTCGCTGATCGCAATTTTTCCGGTTTGTTCATACCGTTTCCCCCGCAAATGAAAGTTCAATTGGTGTCGGGCGCCGTCGTCTGGGCGCTCGCTATAGCGTGCTCGCCGGCAGCTCCACCGCCGGCTCCTGAAGTTCCCCGGCCGAATCCTCCGGTAGTTCAGCCACCGTTTCGGATGGACACCTCGCTGAAGGCGGATCGGGTTCCGGGTTTCAAGGAGAGTCCTCTCATTGCGTGGGGTCCGCCGCCGGAAGGAACCGCTCACGCGGAAAGGGTGAGGCGGTACGATCTGCAGCACCAGGTCACCACCGTACGATTCGATTGGCCGCGCCAGGCCGTCGTCGGAACCACGACGCTCACCATCGGTGGCTTACCGGATGCCGCGCCGCTGGCGACGGTGATGGTCGACGCCGGCGATATGACGTTCAAGCGCGTCGCGACCGACGAGAAGGCATTGAAATACGATTATGATGGGAGCGTGCTCACGGTCCATCTCTCTTCCGCTCTCCGCGCGGGACAAAAAACTTCCATCACTATCGAATACGATGGCGCCAATCGCTCGAAGGGCGCCTACTTCAGACCCGCCAAGCACATCGTCTGGACGCAGGGAGAGACACAGGACAACCATTTCTGGGTTCCCACTTACGATTTCCCGAACGACAAGACGACCTGGGAGTTCTACATCTGGACGGCCAAGGACGAGCGCGCTCTCTCCAATGGGCGTCTCGCCGGATCGAGGGCCGTTGGTGACAGCATCGAATGGCACTGGGTTCTGGAAAAGCCCGCCTCGACCTATCTGATGACTACGGTGGTCGGTAACTACACCGTTCTGCAGGACAAACCGTGGCGTACGGTACCCGTCGGCTATTGGACTTATCCCGACTCGGTCGACGCCGCCTGGCGTGGATTCGCCAAGACTCCGCAGGCCATCGACGTGTTCTCCCGCAAGACCGGCGTTCCGTATCCGTGGACGAAGTACGATCAAATCGTGATTCCGGAGTTCCAGTACGGCGGCATGGAAAACGTCACCGCTACCTCGCAGAATGACGCGGAAATCCTCCATCCGGCGGCGTCAGAGCCGCAGGCCAACTCGGTTCCGTTGATGGCCCACGAGCTCGGACATCAATGGTATGGCGACCTCCTCACCACCCGCGACTGGGGAGACGTTTGGCTCAATGAAGGTTTTGCGACATTCATGGAGCAGGTATTCCGCGAAGAGGATCAGGGCGTCGACGAGGCGGCATTCGACCGGCTGGGCGCCCAGGAGCAGACCATCGACGCCGACCGTCGCACCCGCCGCCCGATTGTCTGGAATAAATGGGTCAATGACCCTATCGAGGTTTTCTTCAGCGGGCACATCTACCCGAAAGGCGCGACGATTCTCCAGATGCTACGTCATCAGCTTGGGGATGCGCTCTTCTGGAAAGCGATGAACCACTACACCACCGCTCATGCTTACGGCAACGTCGTGACCGACGACTTGCGCAAGGCATTCGAGGAGACGACCGGCAAGGACTTCAAGGCTTTCTTCGATCAGTGGGTTTACGGCGCCGGCTTCCCGGTTTTTCAGGTCTCCTCATCATACGATCGAGCGGCGCGCCGGCTGGTGATCAATGCGCGCGAGGTTCAGCCGCGTGACAGCATGACCGGATTCTTCGACGTTGATGTGGATGTGGAGGCCCGCACGGACAGCGGCGTCGTGCGGTTTGTGGTCCCCGTGCGCAACGGAACCGGCGAAGCCGGCGCGAACCTCAAGGCTCCGCCCCGGTCCGTCCGCTGGGACAAGGGCAACTGGATTCTCGATCTTACCGACTTTCCACGTTCGACCCGCATGATGCAGTATCAGCTGGTCAATGACGACGACGTGCTTGGCAGAATCGAAGCAGTCGATGTTTTGGCGCAGCGGCCCGCCGATGCGCTGGCGCTCAACGCTCTCATCGGCGCTACGCGCAACGATCGTTTCTGGGCGGTTCGCTCACGCGCCGTCGATGCGATCGGGGCCTGGGGCAGCGATTCGAGCCGTTCATCGATCGCGCCGATGCGTCAGGTGGCGAGCGCGCTGGTAGCGGCGAGCCGGGACCTGGACCCCCGCGTCCGCCAGCAGTCGGCGATTGCCCTTGGCCGACTTGTACTGCCGGCCGCGGTATCTCGCGACGTCGTCATCCGCCTCCGGGAGCTGGCGCGTACCGATCCGAACATACTCGTCCGCGGCGCGGCTCTCGCCTCCGACATTCGCCTGCAGAAAAACGCCGCTATCCCGCTGGCGAAGCAGCTGATGGAGAACGACGTCTGGCAGAGTGTGATTCGCACCCCGGCGGTCAACGCTCTCAAGGAAGTAGGCACTCCCGAAGCCCTCCAGCTGGTGCAGCAGTACGCGCCGGCAAATCAATAACGACTTAACAACCCATGAAGATCACGATCGAATACTGCGTGGTTTGAAACTATCAACCACGCGCCGCCGGTCTGGCGGACGAAATCAGAAGCCGCTTTCCCGACGCCGAAATCAAGATGACTCCGACTTTCGGCGGCCGCTTCGAAGTGTTTCTCGGTGATGATCCGATTTTCCGGAAGTCCAAGCTCGGTCGTCATGCTCATCCAGGCGAGATACTCTCGCTAATAGAACAGAAATCCCTGTCCTGAAATGGTGGCCCGGGCGAGCTGTTGAGGTGTATC
>Ga0070673_100002878_pt1 | contig 10584 bp, 5 predicted proteins | sample KBSM23metaG_FD_65342 | JGI IMG/M metagenome (GOLD analysis project Ga0070673, IMG submission 65342) | Miscanthus rhizosphere microbial communities from Kellogg Biological Station, Michigan, USA - KBS M2-3 metaG | ecosystem: Host-associated > Plants > Roots > Rhizosphere > Soil ...
CGTCGTTGGTTGCGCGTTGCTGGTTCTGCCGGCGCGCGCTGATGCGCAGACGGCTCCGGCTCCGGCTCCGGCTCCGGCTCCGGCTCCGAGCGGCGGTGGCGGCCTCGGCCAGGGGTTCGGCGACGCGGGCCAGTTCGTGATCAGCGGCGAAGCGGCTGCCTTCTTCAGCAAGACGAACAAGGAGGGCTGGACCGCGGCGATCTCGCCGGCGCTCGATTACTTCCTCGTGCCGAGCGTCTCGATCGGCGGATCGGTGACCGCGCTGGTCGGCGACCACAGCCACACGGGCTTCGGTGTCGGCGCCCGCGCGGGTTACAACCTGAACGTCACCGAGAACATCGGCGCCTGGCCGATCGCCGGCATCAACTACGCCCACGAGAGCTCGAAATCGGGCACGACCACCACCTCGATCTCGGCCACGACCGCAAACTTCTTCGTGCCGGTGCTGTATCACATCGTCCCGCGCGTCTTCGTCGGTCTCGGACCTTTCTACAACCTGCACATCGCCGGCACGGGCAACCACTCGTACGGCGTTCGCAGCGTCGTCGGCGGCTGGTTCTAGCTAGCGTTCGCTGGCCCGCAGCCGCGCGGCCAGCCCCGAGCAGCGCGCCGCGACGTCGGCGTTGCGCACCGCCAGGCTCAGCGCCTTGCGCGTGCCGACCAGCACCACCAGCCGCTTGCCGCGCGTCACGGCCGTGTAGAGAAGGTTTCGCTGCAGCATCACGTAGTGCTGCGTGTGGACCGGGATGACGACCGCCGCATACTCCGAGCCCTGCGACTTGTGGACGGTCGCCGCGTAGGCGAGCGCCAGCGTGTCCAGCTCGTCGAATGCGTATTCGACCGCGCGATCGTCGAAGCGGATCGTCAGCGCGTCGTTCTCGGTGTCGATGCGCTCGATGACGCCGCAGTCGCCGTTCCACACCTCCTTGTCGTAGTCGTTGCGCACCTGCATCACCTTGTCGCCGACGCGCAGGCTGCGGGCGCCCCGCTCGACGCTCAGCGCGCCGGTGGTCAGCGCCTCCTGCAGCAGCGCGTTCAGGTTGCCGGCGCCCAGCTCGCCCCGGTGCATCGGCGACAGCACCTGGATCTCGTGCGGCTGGAGGCCGTACTTCCGCGGCAGGCGGGTGGTCACCAGATCGCGGATCAGCGCCGCCGCCTTGGCCGGATCGTCCTCCTCCAGAAAGAAGAAATCGCGCTCCGCGCCCGCGCCCAGCTCGGGCATGTCGCCGTCGTGGATGCGGTGGGCGTTGACGACGATCAGGCTCTGGGCCGCCTGCCGGAAGATCTCCGTCAACCGCACGACCGGGACGGCACCGCTGGCGATCACGTCGGCGAGGACGGTCCCCGGCCCGACCGAGGGCAGCTGATCGACGTCGCCCACCAGCACCAGACGCGCCGCCGGCGGCAGCGCCGCCACCAGATCGGCGCCCAGACGCACGTCGACCATCGACGCCTCGTCGACGATGAGGACGTCGGCCTCCAGCGGCCGCGCGGCGTTGCGCGCGAAGCTCGCCTCGGCGGGCCGCCACTCGAGCAGGCGGTGCAGCGTCGAGGCGGGAACGCCGGTCGCATCCGCCAGCCGCTTGGCGGCGCGGCCGGTCGGCGCCGCCAGCGCGACCGCCGCCCCCTTCCGGCGCAGGATCGAGACGATGCCGCGCACGATGGTGGTCTTGCCGACGCCCGGACCGCCGGTGATCACCGCGACCTTCGCCGAAAGCGCGGTCTTCACCGCCTCGGCCTGCTGGCGGGCCAGCGCGATCCCGGCCTCGCGTTCGTACCAGGCGAGCGCGCGCGGCTCGTCGATCTCGAGCCGCGGCGCGGGCGCGGCGAGCAGCTTGCGCAGGCCGGCCGCCAGCGCGGTCTCGGCGCGGTACAGCCCCGCCTCGTAGGCCGCGGGCGCGCGCGGATCGTCGACCACGGACGCGTCCAGCGCGACGTCGCCCGCCTTCGCGAGCCGATCGATGGCGGCGTCCGCGCTGTCCTCGGGCAGATCCAGCAGCGCCGCCGCCTTCTGCGCCAGCCGTGGCCGCGGCACGAACACGTGGCCGTTCCCGCTCTCGTCGTCCAGCACGTGGCGCACGCCCGCCTCGGCGCGCGACGGCGCATCGCGCGCCACCCCCAGCGCCGCCGCCAGCTTGTCCGCCGACAGGAACCCGATGCCCCACACGTCGAACGCCAGCCGGTACGGGTCCTCGCGCACGCGGGCGATGGCCGCCGCGCCGTACTTCTTGTAGATGCGCGCGGCAAACGCCGGCGAGACGCCGTAGCCCTGCAGGAACACCATCACCTTGCGCACCTCGCGCTGCGCGCTCCACGCCGTGCGGATCGCGCGCGCCCGCGACGGCCCGATGCCGGGCACCTCGCTGATGCGGCCTGGATCGCTGTCCAGGATCTCCAGCGTCTCGATGCCGAAGCGATCGACGATGCGCGACGCGAACTCGGGGCCGATGCCCTTGATCAGCCCGGAGCCGAGATAGCGGCGCAGGCCCTCGATCGTCTGCGGGGCGACCTCGGTGTAGCGGGAGACGCGAAACTGATCGCCGAAGCGTTGCGTGGTCTCGAAGCGCCCCGACACGCGCAGGACCGCGCCCGCCGGCACGCCCACCAGCGCGCCGACGACGGTGACGACGTCGCCGCCGCGTTCCAGCTTCAGGCGCGCGACCGTGAACGTCCCGTCGCCGCCCGAGTAGACGAGGCGTTCGACCGTTCCTTCCAGCGTCGTCTCCGCGTCGTCGGACGGGCCCGCGCCACGCTTGCGCGGCGTCCCCGCCCTGTCGAAGAGATCCACGGCGTGAGTCTACACGCCGCCAGGGGTATCATTCGCGACGAAGGGAAGAGGTGTCGCGTGAAGCGCGTGTTTTCGTCGGCCGGCCTCGCTTTCGTTTCTCTGGCGCTGCTGAGCACGTCGTGCGTCACGCCCCCGGCGGCCGGCTCCGGTCGCGATGACGGCGGCCCCTCGCCCGCCGGAGCGGGCGGCGGACCCGCGGGCAGCGGTGGCGCCCCCGCAGGCAGCGGCGGCGGACCCGCCGGCAGCGGTGGCGGCACGGCGGGCAGCGCGACCGGCGGCGTCACGGGGCGGGGCGGCAGCGGCGGCACGCCTGTGGTCGTCACCGATCCGGCGACGCGCGCGCAGGCCCTCGCGGCGGTGCGCGCGGACATCGCGTCGGACCGGCCTGCGGACGCCGCCGGTTTCCAGGCGCGCTGGAAGACGAAGTACCTGACCGGCCTGCCCTACGATCCACTCGCCGCGCAGGGCTTCGATCGCATCACGGCTTCGCGGCTCGGCGTCAGCGACGCCGAACGCCAGGCCCTCGCACGCAACGGGTTCGTCATCTCGGCGCGCCAGTCGTTCCCGACGTTCTTCTACGGATACAAGTCGATCTACGCGGACCACCTGCCGCTGTTCGTCTCCGTCGACTCCGTCATCCACGCCGTTCACCGGTCATACGACTCGTCGCTGCAGACCGTCGAGCTCAGCGTCCTGATCCCGACGCTCAAGACGCTGCTCGCGGCCATGCACAGCGATCTGGCCGGCGGGGCCGGCGCCGCGCTGCCCGCCGAGGTGCGCGCGGACGTCGACCTGTTTCTGACCGTCGCCCGGAAGCTGCTGGGCGACACCGCGGCGCCGGTGGCGGGCGCCGACACGACGGCGATCTCCAGCCTGGTCGCCGCCGCGATGCAGGCGAGCGGTGTCGCGACCGTTTCGCTGTTCGGCGAGACCCGCGACGTCGATTTCTCACAGTTCACGCCGCGCGGGCACTACGCCAGCGACCCGCGCCTGCAGACGTACTTCCGGGCGATGATGTGGCTGGGCCGGACCGATCTCCGCTTCCTGCAGTACGACACGTTCGCGTCGCCGGACGCGCCGCCCCACTTCTTCCGCCGTCAGTTCCTGGCGGCCCTGCTGCTCGCCGAGCTGACGGACGCGTCGGCGCAGATCGAGCGCTGGCGGCAGATCGACGACGTGCTGCGCGCGTACGTCGGCGAGTCCGACAACATGACCGTCGCCGACTTTCCCGGCGTCCGCCAGGTCGCGGGCGCCGCGACGATGGCCGCGCTCGCGGACCTGAGTGACGACGCCATCTCGCAGGCGCTGGTCGACGGCGGCTTCGGCATCCAGCGCATCGCCAGCCAGATCCTCTTCGTTCCGCCCAACGGCGCGGGCGTGCCGCTCGATCGCGTGTTCCTGTTCTTCGGCCAGCGCTTCGTCGTCGACAGCGAGGTGTTCTCCAACGTGGTGTTCGATCGCGTGCGCGGCGACCCGAAGCGGATGATGCCGAACCCGCTCGACGTCGGCTTCGCCGCGCTGGGCAACAACGCCGCCGTGCCGCTGCTGGCGACGGAGCTGGCGAAGTACCCGAACTACCCGGGCGCGCTGCACGACGCGCGCCGGCTGGTCGACCTGCACGGCGACGATTTCTGGGGCGGCAGCCTCTACACCACCTGGCTGGCCGCGCTGCGCGGCCTCTCGATCGCGGGCGGCGACCCGACCAGCGCCGCCGGGCTGCCCGCCGTGATGAAGACCGAGGCGTGGGCGCGTCGCGTGCTCAACACGCAGCTCGCGTCCTGGGCCGAGCTTCGCCACGACACGCTGCTCTACGCCAAGCAGTCCTACACCGCGATCCCGGTGTGCGACTTCCCGGACGCGTACGTGGATCCCTACCCCGAAGCGTGGGCCGGCATCGTCCGGCTCGCGCGGCTCGGTCAGGCGGTCGCGGCGGCGCTGCCACCCAACAGCGTCGCGGGCCTCGCCAGCTACTTCGCGCAGGTCGAGACCGTCGCGACGACGCTGGGTGCGATGGCCCAGGCTGAACGCAACGGCCAGCCCCTCACGGCCGCGCAGCTGGCGTTCATCAACCAGGCGGTCGAGGAGGTCGACATGGCCGTCGGCTGCGCGAGCATCAAGGTCCCCGCCGGCTGGTACCCACAGCTCTTCCTCACCAAGTCCGACGCGCAGAAGCTGGACCCGACGATCGCGGACGTGCACACCGACCCGGCGGACACGGCCGTGCTGCACGTCGGGACCGGCCTGGCGCGCCTGATGTACGTGACCGTCGACGGCTGCAACGGCCCGCGCGCCTACGCGGGCGTCGTGTCGTCCTACTTCGAGAAGACCAGCACAAACTTCCAGCGCCTGACCGACCAGGAATGGTCCGCGCAGATCATGCAGACGCCGCCCGCGGACGTGAGCTGGGTGTCCAACCTGGTCGTGCGCTAGTCGCTCCGCGCCGCCGGCGCGGTGTGAGACTACTGTTTTTCTGGCAGCCGCGATCCCGCGCTTCGCGCGGGGGCGGCTGAGGCGTTACGCGGCGCCCGCGTCGCGCGCCGCGATCAGCGCGGCGTTGGCGCCGCACATGCCGTGCACGCCCGCGCCCGGGTGCGCGTAGCTGGAACAGAGGTAGAGGCCCTCGACGGGCATGCGGTAGCGGAAGTAAGGGAACAGCGGCCGGAACAACAGCTGCCGGTGCCAGGCGTTCGAGCCGCCGCCGAGATCGCCGCCCGCCAGGTTCGCGTCCCACGCCTCGAGATCGGGCGGCGCCATGATGTGGCGGCCCAGGATCGACGCGCGAAAGCCGGGCGCCAGCTCCTCGATGCGCGCCTCGACCCGATCGGCGAACGCTTCGCGCGCCGCGGCCCAGCCGCCCTCGACGTGGCCGGGGATGTGTGAATAACAGTAGAGCGTGTGCTTCCCGGCCGGCGCGCGCGTCGGATCGGCGAGGCTCTGCTGCCCGATGACCAGGTAGGGACGCTCGGGCAGCTTGCCGTCGCGCGCCTCGCGCGTGAAGCGCGCCAGATCGTCGACGCTCTCGCCCGCGTGGACGACCGCGCTCTCGCGCGCCGCCTCGACCTGCCACGGCACGGGGCCCGACAGCGCCCAGTCGACCTTGAACGTCCCCCAGCCCTGCGGGAAGCGCCGCATGAACCCGCGCACCCAGCCGGGCACCTCGCGGGCGTCGACCATGGAAAGCAGCAACGTCGCGGGCGAGGTGTTGGCCAGGATCGCGCGGCGGGCCGCGATCTCGGTCCCGTCCTCCAGCACCACCGCCGACGCGCGCCCGCCACGGACGATCACGCGCGTGACCCGCGCGCCCAGCCGCACCTCGCCGCCGCGCTCCGCCAGGCGCGCGACGATCGCGTTGGTCAGGTTCTGGGCGCCGCCTTTCGGGACGCCGTAGCCACCCGTCGTCGCGGTCACCGCCAGCATGTACGCCAGGCCGGCGCCGAACCGATCGTCGGGACCGACGTCGACGTGCAAGCCCAGGCCCGGGATCACCCGCCGCGCCGCCTCGGTCTCGAACAGGCGCGACGCCAGGCCGCGCGCGCTGCGGACGAACATGCCGGCGATCTTCAGCAGGTTGCCGAGGCCGAGACGCACCAGCGGCCCCACGCTGGGAAACGGACCCAGCAGCGCCGGCAGCAGCTTGCTCTCGATGCCCGCGTGGAAGCGCGCGAGCCCGCGGAAGGTCTCGGCGTCGCGCGCGCTGCCGAACGGCGCGTTCTCGATCGCCTCGCCGCGCCCGATGCAGGCGAAGGTGCCGTCCAGCGCCGGGTGGCAGCTCTCGTAGCGGGCGTGCATCCATTCGACGCCGGCGCCGACCAGATCCAGCTCGCGGAACGCCGGGCTGCTCGCCCCGAACGGAAAGAACCCACCGCCGACGTCGTGAACGAAGCCCGGGACGGTGAGCGCCTCGCTGCCGAGCGCGCCGCCCGCCCGTCGCGGGTTCGCCTCCAGCACCAGCACGCGGAAACCGCGGCGGGCCAGCAGGGCCGCGGCGACGAGGCCGTTCGGCCCCGCGCCGATCACGATCATGTCCGGATCGGTCACGTCGTCACGGCATCGCCGCGAGCTTCTTCTGCACGGAGGCCACCGCCGGCCCCTTGGGCGACATCTCTAGATATGTCTGGTAGGCGCGCCGGGCCTCGTCGGCGCGGCCAAGCTGGGCGAGCGCGTCGCCCAGGTTCGCGTAGGCGACGGCGCGTTTCGGATCCAGCTCGATCGTCTTCTTGTACCAGGTCACCGCGTCCTCCAGGCGCCCCAGCTTGAAATACGTGAAGCCGAGGTTGTTCGCCGCCATCACGTGCCCGGGCCGAGCGGCGAGCACGTGCTCGAACACCTTCGCGGCTTCGTCGTAGCGCTTCTCTCGGTAAAGGCTCATGCCGCGCTGGATCTCGGTGCGCGGCGATTCGGCGGCGTCCACGGCGGCGGCGATGGGAGCGACCGGCGCGCCGCCATCGGGCGGCCCGCCCCGCAGCGCGACCGTGGCGGCCTCCAGGTCGCTCTTCAACTTCTCGTTGCGGGCCCGCTTCTGCTCGAGCTGCTTGCGCACGCGTTCCAGCGCGGCGTTCAGCTTGATCGCGTCGGCGTCCAGCTGGCGCGACTCCTCGCTGAGGAATTCGTCCTCGGCCTTCAGCACGAACACGAACTCGCCGCCCTCGCTGCCCGCCAGGTGCCCGAACGCCGGCGTCTGGCGCGACAGCGACGACACGCTGGGCGCGACGTAGGCGGCCAGCTCGGTCGCGGTGATGGCGCCGTCGCCGTCGAGATCGCCCTTCCCCTCCAGCCCTTGCAGCAGCGTCCAGGTGAAGATGGAATGCCCGCCCGGACCGTTGTCGGCGACCTGCTCGTCGCCGCCGCCGGCGGTCAGCACCTCGCGCGCCGAACGCCGCGTGACCTCCAGCAGGTACTGGCGCCGGTCGCCGCTGGCCGGGCCGCTGCCGCCGCGGGTCAGCGCCAGGCCGCCGTAACAGGCGTCCATCACGAAGAACACGTGCTTCGCCGCGATCGCGTCGCTCGCGTCCTGGAAGTTCGTCATCGAGATCGCCTGGCTCTGGTAGTTCTGCGCCGCCGCGTCGACCGGCACGATGTAGCCCTGCGCCTTCCCGTTCGGCAGCTTGCGCGTCACGCCGTGGCCGGCGAAGAAGACGAACACGCGGTCATCGTGCGACACCCTCTTGGTGTCGGCCAGGCTGTCGCCCAGCGCCGCCAGGATGTTCTGCCGCGTCGCCTCGCCGTCCAGCAGCGTCGTCACGTGATCGGCCGCGAACCCGTACTTCTTCACCAGCGTGTCGCGCACCGCGCGCGCGTCGTTGACCGCGTAGGCGAGCCGCGGCCAGCTCTTGTAGGCGTTGATGCCGATGATGACGGCCCAGCTGTCGCGGTACAGCTTGGGCGCGGGCGCGTCCGCCGCCGCGGGGGGGCCGGGGTCCCGGGGCACGCCGCGCGCGGTGACGAAGTCGTGGCCGTCCCAGGACAGGAAGCGATAGCCGCGCTTCTGAAGCTCGTCGAGCACCAGCGGCAGCGCCTGCGTCGTCCGCTCGTGGATGTCGTGGAACAGGACGATGCCGTGCTTCTGCCGTTCCACCTGCGCGACGACGCGGCTGGCGATCGATTGCGGGATCGGATCGGCCCAGTCCTGCGAATCGATGTTCCACAGGATCGTCTTCATCCCCAGCCCCGTCGCCGCCGCGAGGATGGCGTCGTTGCGCGCGCCGTAGGGCGGCCGGAACAGGACCGGCTTCTGCTTGACGGCCGCTTCCAGCGCCTGATTGGTGTCGACCAGCTGGTGGTTGAGCGCGTCGGCGTCCAGCTTGGGCAGGAACGCGTGCGAGAACGAGTGGTTCGCCAGCGCGTGGCCGGCGGTGAGGATGTCGCGCGACTCGGCCTCGGCCTTGCCGACGTTGCGGCCGACCTGGAAGAAGACCGCCGGCGCGCCGTACCGCTGGAGAATTTTCAGGACCGCCGGCGTGTATCGCGACGAGGGACCGTCGTCGAACGTCAGCAGCACGGACTTGTCGGGGAAGCGCTGCCCGGTGACCTGATCCTTGTCGTCACGCCAGCCGCCACCGCCGCCGCGCGTGCCGGCGGCCATCGCGTCGATCTCGGCCGCGTGGCCGGCGATCAGCGCGTCGCTGGAGATCTGGGTGCGCACGAACGCGACGTAGTCGTCCCAGGCCTCGCGGCGATCGACGAGGCCGCGGGTCGGGAGCCGGCCGAAGATCTTGCGCAGCTCGGCGGCGTAGCGCGCCTGGATCGCGTCGAGCGCGGCGCGATCATTCTCCACGCGCGGCGACGACGGGATCTCCGCCAGCACGTCGCGGAACGCCAGCTTGTCCGCGTCGCGCAAGGCCGGATCGGATTCCAGCTTGTCGAGAAACGCGGACCGCAGCTGTTCATCCGCGGACACGGCGTCGCGCAACGCCGCCAGCCGCTCGTCGTTCTCGTGGGACAGCAAGCGGGCGACGAGCCCGCCCTTCTCCTCGGCGGCCGCGGCGTCGGCGAGCAGCGCGATGATGCCCCGGAAGTTCGCCACCACGCGCTGCGCCGCCGCCGCAACGTCGATCCGCGGCGCCGCAGGCGGCGTTGGCCCGCGCTTGCAACCGGCGGCGAACAGAAGCACCAGCGCCGCAGCGCGGAAGGCGGACCTCGACACGGCCGCTCATTATGTTTGCAGGCGCGGAGATTGTCGACGGCCGTGCTCGCTCCACGCCCGAATTGAAAGGTGAGAATATGTATATCGACGAGACCGGATGAAGGCGCTTGCACGATCGGGCGGGAATGTCGCCGTGACGCTGGCGCTGCTGTCGTCGGCTGCGTGCGTGCACCGGCAGCTCTCGCCCGGCGACGCCGGCCAGGGTGCGGACGTCGGCATCGAGCTCGACGGGAGCGCCGGGTCAGACGCGCCCGCCGACACCGCCGGCGAACGCCTCACCGAGGCGGACTGGCAGATGATGATCGCGCCCCGCTCCGGCCCGCACGCCGTCGACGACCGCAACGCCGGCACCGCCTGCCAGCCGATCGCGATCGGCCAGGAGTACCTGGTGCAGCCGACGGTCGGCTGCACGCCCACCTCGATGCTGGATGCCCAGGGCAATGTCATCTACCAGTGCACGGTCCAGCCCTACTGCACCCGCCACGCCGACTGCCAGGACCGTCGTTACGGCAGCTGCCGGGGATCGGCCTACGCCGTCTGCAAATATCCCGGCGCGGAGCGGACGCCCTGCACCAGCAACGACGACTGTCGGGCGATCCCCGGCGGCAGCTGCCCGCTGGACGGACAGCAGATCACCGCGTGCTATCCGACGGGCCGCTGCGAACCGCCGGGGCGGCTCTGCTTCTACCCGGATCAGCAATGCGCCGACGACGCCGACTGCACCGCCGTCGCAGGCGGGCGCTGTGCGAAGACGATCGTCTTTCCGCGCTGCGAGTACCAGCCGTGCATGAACGACGACGGCTGCGACCCGGATCGGCGCTGCCTGTGCGACGCGCTTTACAACAGCTGCGTCCCGGCCGATTGCCACGCCGACGCCGAATGCGGCGCCGGCCACGAGTGCCGCCTGCAGGACACGTGTGTCAACAAGGCCTACCACTGCTCGACGGACGTCGATTCGTGCCGCAGCCACGCCGATTGCACGGGGTTCCAGCGGTGCGTGTTCAAGGACGCGCGCTGGCGGTGCGACGACGTCTTCTGTCCCAATGTTCCCTGACTACCGCTTGCGCGCCGAGACCAGGAAGTAACCGAAGTCGCGCCGCATCAGGCCCACGATCGGCGCCAGCAGGCTGCCCAGCACGTGGCCCCACCGCAC
>Ga0070673_100002882_pt1 | contig 10579 bp, 9 predicted proteins | sample KBSM23metaG_FD_65342 | JGI IMG/M metagenome (GOLD analysis project Ga0070673, IMG submission 65342) | Miscanthus rhizosphere microbial communities from Kellogg Biological Station, Michigan, USA - KBS M2-3 metaG | ecosystem: Host-associated > Plants > Roots > Rhizosphere > Soil ...
ACGATGCGCGCTCGCCGTACACCGCTCTATATATCGTCATCATTTCGCTCGCCAGTATTTTCCTTGGCCCTCGAGATGCGATTATCACATCCGTCATTTGCGCCGTAGCCTTCACTGCCTGCGCGCTCGCAGCTATCAGCGGCATTGGACCGCGAGGTAATCAAGTCCTCAGCGATGCAACGCTGTCGGAAACCATCCAATCGGTAGGCGTCTTTGACGTCGCGTTCTTCGTGGTTGGTTTACTATCCGCGAAGTTGGCCGAACGACAATCACGTTCTGACGTGCGCTTGATCGCGGCGACGCAAACGCTCGCGAACCTGCGCGCCCTGCATGAGCGTATTGTTGAATCGATTCGATCCGGAGTCGTCACCACAGATTTGCAAGGTCGCATTTACACCTTCAACACCGCGGCTGAAGAGATTACCGGCTATGCAGAAAAAGATATTTACGGTCAGGAGGCGTCGATTCTTTTTGGAGATATCAGCGAAGACATCACACATTCGCTGCGTGCGGCAGAGTTAGGGGAAGCGAGCCCGCGATTCGAAGCGAATTGCCTCACTGCAGAAGGTCTGCGACTTCGACTCGGCTTCAGCATTTCACCACTTTTTTCTGAAACGGGTGAGACGACTGGCGTCGTGATTACATTCCAGGATCTCACGCAGATTCGCGCTCTCGAAGAGACTTCGCGGCGTCAAGATCGACTGGCTGCGATCGGACGCATGGCCGCGTCAATTGCGCATGAGATTAGAAATCCATTGGCGGCGATGCGCGGTTCGATTCAGATGCTCCGTTCTGAAATGACGGGCGATCCAGGACAAGCTGAGCTGATGGAAATTATCCTTCGCGAATCTGATCGACTGAATCGAATCATTAGTGACTTTTTGACTTATGCTCGACCGCGGTCGATTGTGTTGACGGAGGTTGATGTAGGCGAATTGCTCCACGAGACTTTTACGCTTATGCGTCATAGTCCGGAAATCGGCGCAAACCAAATTGTGGAAGAGGATCTTCCAGAGACACCCTTACGCGCGCAAATCGATGCTGAACAACTGCGGCAGGTCTTTTGGAACCTGGCGCGCAATGCTTTGCAGGCAATGCCTGAAGGCGGAAAACTACTGGCGCAATTGCATCCCAACAGCAACGGACGAATGCGAATCAACTTCATCGATACCGGGCGAGGCATGACACCGGAACAAGTTGAACGCCTATTCGAACCCTTCTCTTCAACGACTGGAGGATCGGGATTGGGGCTTTCTATTGTTTATCAAATCATCCGCGACCATGGTGGTACAATTAACGTCCGCAGCCTCGAGGGACAAGGCACGACTATTAGCATTGAGATACCGTGCGGGTAGATGGGAAGTTAGAAGCCGCCACCAGGTTTCCGAAAACATTTGCCATTTGGCATTTGTCATTTGTCATTTGTCATTCGGTTTCGCAGGAAGCCGAATTCGGAGAACGGTCGTGGTCGGCAAGACAAAGATCGAGCCGGTGTCGAAAGCGGATGAGCTTGAGGAGCGCCTGATAAATTTTGCTGTTCGTATCATAAAGCTAGCTTCGACTCTGCCGAGGAATCCTGCAGGTCGTCACATAGCGGGGCAGATTTTGCGATCGGGCACATCACCCGCACCGAATTACGGTGAAGCGAGAGGTGCAGAGAGTACCGCAGATTTCATTCACAAATTGCGTATTGTTCTTAAGGAATTAAATGAGACTTCCATTTGGCTAAAAGTGATACAACGAAGTCACTTGTTGAGAAAGGAGCTGCTCGTTGAAATCGTCCAAGAGAACACCGAGTTATGTAAAATATTGACCTCCTCTTTGAAAACAGCTCGACTCAAATGACAAATGAACAATGTCAAATGCCAAATGATAAATAGTCTTTTCTAGCACCATGGCTACCCTTCTAATCGTTGACGACGAACTGGGCATGCGCCAGTTCCTGACTCATCTCTTCCAGCGTGAAGGTCATACTGTACGCGTTGCCGACAGTGGGGCGCGCGCTTTGGAAGAACTGCGTAGCGATCCGGCTGACCTGATGATTTCTGATATCAAGATGCCGGACATGAACGGCATCGAGTTATTGCGTGCGGCGCGCGAGCTACTGCCTGAACTTGAAGTCGTCATGATGACGGCCTTCGCCAGCGTCGATACTGCGCGCGAAGCGTTTCTCCTCGGCGCCTATGACTTCGTGCAGAAGCCTTTCGATAACGAACTGTTAAAAGAGACGGTTTCCCGCGGGCTCGAGAAGGTGGCGCTGGTTAAAGAGAAGCAAGCTCTGATCGCTGAGAACAAGGCTCTCATCCAGGATCAGCGGAAACGCGGACGTCTAAACAACATCATCGGCCGTTGCGAACGGATGCAGGCGCTTTACCAGATGATTGAGACGGTTGCTCAGGTGCAATCGACCGTGCTGGTGACAGGAGAATCCGGAACGGGAAAAGAGTTGGTTGCGCGCGCGATTCATGACTTGAGTCCGCGAGCAGAAAAGCCTTTCGTTTCGATCAACTGTGGTGCATTTACAGAAACGCTGCTCGAGTCCGAGCTCTTCGGTTACGTCAAAGGTTCATTCACTGGCGCGAATACGAATCGGAAAGGTCTATTCGAAGCGGCGGAGCGCGGCACGATATTCCTTGATGAAATCGGCGAAATGTCACCGGCGATGCAGGTGAAACTGCTGCGCGTGCTGCAGGAAAGAAAGCTGAGACCGGTGGGTGCCACCGAAGAAACTCAAGTGGATACACGCGTTATTGCTGCAACCAATCGCGACCTTGCGGCGATGGTGAAGGACGGAAGTTTCCGCGAAGATCTCTTTTATCGCATCTCGGTAATTCCCATCGAGCTTCCGGCGCTGCGCGAAAGAATTGAAGACATTCCTGAACTTGCTGACCACTTTGTGCAGAAGTTTTGCGTGCAGGCGAACCGAACTCTGTCGCTAAGTGAGAAGGCTTTGCGACTACTTGAGAATTATTCGTGGCCCGGCAATGTCCGCGAGTTGGAACATACCATCGAACGGGCCGTGGCTCTTGAATCGACGGAGCAGATTCAACCGGAGCGACTGCCGGAGAAAATCACGAATTATGATGAGCAGCGGATCGCCGCCGCATTCGATTTTCCAGATGAGGGCATCAACCTCACGGCGCATTTGGACCAGATGGAGCGGACTTATCTCCTCGAAGGACTGCGACGCACCGCTGGCAATCAAACGCTCGCAGCTGAACTCTTGAAACTCTCCGTTCGTTCACTTCGACATCTCTTGGACAAGCACGGCATACGTAGTCTCACGGCCCAGATGCGAGAAGAACGCCGCGATCCCGATTCACCGCCACGCCGCCGCACGACGGATCCACAACCCCGGCGACGTGAAGATGACACGGCTGAATTCGTCGCCGGCGCCGGCGAGTGAAGAGATTTTTGATTGCAGATTGTTGAATGACGATTGGCTTCTAATCAGTAGTCAGCAATCAGCGGTCGCTAAGCAGGAATCAGCCATCGTCGATAACAGCAATCAACAATCTGCAATCGACAATCTACAATCCTCCCGGCTACCGAAAGTTGTCAGCGCCTCACTGCCGTAATTTGTCAGAAGCCCATCTTGCGTTACTTCCAGAAACCACGTTTCTCCAAATTCATTAACAAATTTTCATGTTGGTCCTCCGCCGACGATTGGCACGGGGCTTGTTAACTTGGCGGCAGAAGACAATGCGCCTGTGCGCGGCTCACGACAGGGATAGGAATAGCCGGTGGCGCGAGATCACAACCAAAACCCAAACATCTAGGAGTAGGAACGACAAAATGAAAAACCACAAACGTCAAGAAGGCTTCTCTCTTATCGAGCTTCTTATCGTGGTCGCGATCATCGGCATCATTGCAGCTATCGCGATTCCGAATCTGTTGGCTTCGCGCCGCGCTGCCAACGAAGGTTCAGCTCAATCATCCCTGCGCACGATCTTCAGTGCCCAGGCTACATACCAGGCAACGGCCGGCAACGGCGCATTCTCAACCGACTTGGCTGGTCTCTATGGACAGCGCTTGGTCGACACAGTGCTCAACACCGGTACGAAGAGCGGTTACGCTTTCGCGATCGTTGAACAGGCCGGCACCGGCGCCACCGCAGTTTTCGGTGCGAAGTGCTTGCCGACAACCACGAGCGGCGTTTCACAGACAGGTACACGTCGCTTCGGTCTCACGGAAGACGGCGTCATGCGCGGCGATACGACGATCACAACTGATCCCAGCACCCGTGCTTTGATCAGCGGTATGGCTGCCCTGGGTAACTAATTCCCGGGTCGGAATGACCGGTCAGTATGCGAGGACGGAGATCGAAATCCGTCCTCGCTTTATTTTGACCTCAAGTTTCCTCGGCAAGGACCTCATTAGCTACTCTCAAATTCACGGCACGAGCTTTGTTTAAGAGACGAAAGCAGCTGCTTCTCGAAGCACGTGCGCCTCAGTTCAAGGTTACTCACATTCACGGGTCGCAAGGAGCGATAAGGTAATGAAGAGCACACGGCAAGACGGTTTCTCACTCATTGAATTGTTAATTGTAGTAGCGATCATTGGCATCATTGCCGCGATCGCAATTCCGAATCTTCTCGCGTCACGTCGAGCGGCTAATGAAGGTTCCGCACAAGCCTCTATTCACACGATTCACAGCGCGCAAATAACCTATGCAGTCACGGCCGGCAATGGCGCATATTCGACGACGGTCGCAAACCTCTACTCGAACGGCCGACTGGTTGACACTGTCCTCGGCAGTGGTGTGAAGAGCGGCTATAACTTCGCGATAGTTGAAGCAGCTGGTTCAGGATCATCCGCAGTCTTCGGTGCGAAGGCATTGCCAAGCACGGCGAGCGGAGTGCAGCAGACGGGCACGCGACGCTTTGGTATCACTGAAGAAGGCGTGCTGCGCGGCGACACGACCGTAGGAACAGATCCCAATACTCGTGCCTTGATTGTCGGCATGGGTGCGTTGGGCCAGTAACTCTCCCCATCTACTTATTCGATCCTCATGAGGGCGAAGATGAAGTTTTTCTTCGCCCTCGATTTTTATTCGCACACCTATTTTCTTGACACAATGCGGCACTTTTTTCTGCCGGAAAATGTCAGAACCGGACGACGGCGAATAAAACAATAAAGTTCTCTAGCTTTATAGCTAAGAAATGCCATCGGTTTACAGTTGGACCATCAACGCGGCAGTGGCACGACCTTTGTAATAGACGGTGTGCGGACTTCGCGCTTTGCGCGGCAACAGCAGCGTGAGACATAAAGCCGATGGCGCGATAGAAACTTTCAACCATCTCTCAAGGAGTATGAACAACGAAATGACTACCAAGAATCGCCAACAGGGCTTCTCTCTAATCGAACTTCTCATCGTCGTTGCGATCATCGGCATCATCGCCGCGATCGCCATCCCCAATCTTCTCGCCTCGCGCCGCGCCGCCAACGAAGGTTCAGCTCAGTCTTCGCTTCGCACGATTCACAGCGCTCAGGCAACGTACCAATCAACCGCCGGCAACGGTGCCTTCTCAGCAGACTTGGCTGGTTTGTATGGCCAACGCTTGGTCGATACAGTCCTGAATACCGGCGTCAAGAGCGGTTACAACATTGCCATCGTTGAACAAGCCGGCACAGGCTCCTCAGCTGTTTATGGCGTTTATGCCTACCCAACCTCCACGAGCGGTGTGGGCCAGACTGGAACTCGTCGCTTTGGCACGACCGAAGTCGGCGTGATGCGTGGCGATGCGGATCTCACCGCTGCGCCGGATACCCGAGCCCTCATCGATGCCATGGCTGCCCTCGGCAACTAATTAAGCACTTGAAAAGTACTAGAGGTTCGCGGGGCGGAGGTAACACTCTGCCCCTTTTTTCGTAACTCGTCGTCCGCAATACTCTCCCCGCCTTCTCTTTGCCCCTTCCACGTTTAGTCCGATATGAAACTCGCAGCACCAGCCATTTTTGGTCAGCCAGTTCACACTAAGATCGAGCAACGATCGACTCTGCTTTCGATGCAGATAACGGAGCGCACTGTGGTACTGGTGGTTTTGCTAGTCGCCGTTGGTGTGCTCGTGCCGATGATGTGCTGGGGCATTCCCTCGGGAGGCGACCTGGCGAATCACTATCGGTTCGCGCAGCCCTTCTACGAGTCCATTCGCAGCGGACATTTCTACCCCGGATGGCTAGCCGAATCGAACTACGGTTTTGGTGATGCGCGGTTTCGCTTTTATCCCCCGGGGTTGTACTACTTGATGGCGCTCTTCCGGCTGGTGTCAGGCTGGTATGCCGCGAGCCTCCTCGCATTCATCACGCTAAGCATGTTGGGTGGTGGCGGCGCATACTTTTGGGCGCGCCAGTCACATTCAACAACGGTTGCGATGTGGGCCGGCGTGCTGTATTCGATCGCGCCATATCATCTCAATCAGATCTATCAGGCATCGCTATTGTCGGAATATGCTGCGTGCAGCGTACTTCCCTTTCTCTTCGCGTTCGTCGAAAGGGTTTGCCGCCGCCGTAGCGCTGCTGATGTTGCGGGGCTCGGAGTGACTTACGCGCTGCTGGTCCTGACGCACTTGCCGCTGACAGTTATTGGTTCACTGTCGATAGCGGTTTACGCGTTGTTGTTGCTGCGTCGAGAACGCCTCTGGTCCAATGTTTTGAGACTGACAACTGGAGTTGTCATCGGGCTGACAGCGAGCGCGTTCTTCTGGACCACCGTAATCGCCGAGATGAAGTGGATCAAAGGTAACTCGGCAAATCAAAACGGCTATTACAACTACCGCAACAACTTTCTTTTTTCATCGGCCGCACTCACAAACAGAAACACCTGGTATGCGAACTTGTTGGCCTTCGCGGTCGTTGGAATGGCTTTGCCCGCGCTCTTGCTGATAAGAAAGAAATGGCGTGTGAGCAATACGAAAGCTGTTGCCGGCGTGACAGGGTTGTCGTTCCTGATGGCCACCGATCTAAGCCGTCCGCTGTGGCTCATGATTCCAAAACTAAGTGACGTGCAGTTCCCCTGGCGCTGGCTCACGATCACGTCACTCGGGGCTTCAATTCTGGTGGCGGCAAGCGTGCCGAAATGGAAAGAAGTCTGGCGCAAGGAATTCCGACCCGTTCATCTCGTACCGATTGGAGCCTTTGTCTTATCGTTGTTCTTCGTGGCCACGCAGGTGGTGATTGACTGCGAGTATCTTCCGCGTCAGCAATTCGAGCCAATGTTGTCTTCGATCAGGAACTCGGCAAGTTTTCCTGACTGGCTGCCTGCCGCAGCAACTCAGGAAGTAACGGAGTTCGGATCGTCAGCACTGGTCGCGGCAGGGTCGCGAGCAATCTCAGTGAAGACTTGGGAACCTGAACACAGGGAATTCAAAGTTGGCGCTGGCACGTCCACCGCTGCGACTGTGCGAACCTATTTTTATCCGCTATGGAAAGCGACGGTAAATGATCGGCCGGTGACTCCGTCGGTTGGAAAGAATGGGGCGATGATGGTTGAACTCCCCGGTGATGAGGCGAGGATCAAACTTGATTTTGTTGAGCCTATGCGCGTGAAGGTTGTGCGAATTGCTTCCCTGTTTGGCTGGTTAACAATTGCGTCGTTGTTTGGATTCGGACTTCGATTCAGAACCCGGACTACGGCGTAACCGCGCGATTTATGATCTTTATCTTTAACCGTCCTTCCTGTACATTAAATCCCCGCAAAGAAACCCACACCGTCGTAATAAACACGTGAATACGACTCAAGCTACCGAAGTCACAACTGAATACAAAGGACCGCACGCAACGGTGATTTCAACCATTAGCGCCATCGCGCGAAATGCGTTTCGAGAAGCCGTGCGCGATCGCGTGCTCTACAACCTTGTGCTCTTCGTGCTGGTGCTGACGGCCGCCGCGATCTTTCTCGGCGAAGTCTCAGGCGGACAAGAAAAGAAGATCATCATTCATCTCGGCCTGAGCGCGATGCTCCTCTTCGGCGTGTTCATTTCAATCTTCGTCGGTGTTGGCTTGGTCTACAAAGAGATCGAACGCAGAACGGTGTATGCGATCTTTTCGAAGCCCGTAGGCCGCGGGCAATTCCTGGTCGGAAAGTATCTTGGCCTATCAATCACGCTGCTCGTGAACGTCGTAATTATGGGAGCAGGTGTTTCGCTGGCGCTGCTATACGTGAGTCGTGGATGGGATGGATTGATAGTAAGAATCTGGCCGGCGATCTTACTGTTGTTCGTCGAGCTGATGTTGCTGACGAGCATCTCGTTGTTGTTTTCGTCATTCTCATCGCCGGCACTTTCCGCCTTACTCACCTTTCTTGTTTTCATCATTGGCCACTTCAGTGCCGATCTCAAAGGACTCGCAAGCTCGACGGGCAGCACGAGTGCGCGTTGGCTGTTCGCCGGTCTTTACTACATCCTGCCAAACCTTGCGAACTTCAGTTTCATCACGGAGGCGGGTTACGGACGCGTGCCGTCTTCATATGCAGTGGGCATGGCGATCATTTACGCCGCAGTCTACGCGTCGGTTGTGCTGGCTGCGGCGACACTAATTTTCAAGCGTCGTAATTTCAAATAGGAGAGATTGCCGTTGTCGGACGTTCGACAAAGACAAGCAATGACGGATGCGGCTTTGGGCGCATTGATCGTGCTTGGTTTGCTGAGCGTCTTTCTTTTGTCGCGAGTGATCGATACACATAAGCCGCCTCCAGATCCCAAGCTGGAAGAAGAAAAGCTCTACGTGAGTGGAACTGCCGCGCGGCGTCTAAGCCTGGGCTTCAATGGTTTGGTAGCCGACTGGTATTGGATGCGTTCACTGCAATACGTTGGACGTAAGATCATGAGCGTTCCCGACAACGTTCCCATCGATGATCTGGGTACCCTCAAGCTGAATCTGCTCGCACCGCTTCTCGATACAGCGACGACAATTGATCCTCAATTCATGGAAGCTTACGAGTATGCGGCCGTAGTGTTGCCGGCGGTGAATGTCGACGAGGCGATTCGGATCACTCGCAAAGGCATCGCAGCGAATCCTGATGTTTGGCAGCTCTATCATCACCTCGGCTACATCTACTGGCAGCGTGGCGACTTCAAGACGGCGAGTGAAATCTACGGCGCCGGGGCTATGACCCATGAGGCGCCGGAGTGGATGATGGCCATGAAAGCACGAATGTTGACGGAGGGTGGCAGCCGTGCAACCGCAAAAGAGATTTATCAACGCATGCTGCAGAGTGACGATCAGCAAGTTCAAGAAATGGCAAAGCGCCGTCTAATGCAGATCGATTCCTTTGAACAACGAGATACCCTGCGTCGCTTATTGACGGTGTACAAGACGAGGAATGGCCGCTGTCTGGCTGCATGGCACGAGGTGCTCGGCGCACTGCAGACTTTGCACATCGCCGTCGATGCCAATGGCGACCCGGTTGATCCATCAGGTGCTCCTTATAAACTTGTCAAAGATGGCTGCGATGTCGATCTTGATCCAAAGTCCCAGGTGCCGGCGAGATAAAGCGGACTAGTAATCAATGCCAATAGTTGAAATCGAAAACTTAACTAAAGACTACGAAGTTGGTTTTTGGCGCAAGCGCAAAGTGCGCGCGCTCGATGGACTTTCGTTGGCTGTAAACGAAGGCGAGATTTTTGGATTTCTCGGCGCGAACGGCGCCGGCAAAACAACCACACTAAAATTATTGATGCGTCTTATTTTTCCGACCGCGGGTAATGCGCGGATTCTCGGACGAGACATCGCCGACATCAAGATGCATCAAGGCATCGGATACCTGCCTGAGAATCCATATTTCTACGACTACCTTACCGCGCGCGAGTTCCTGGAGTATTGTGCCGAGCTCTTCGGATATGCCAGCAACGAACGAAGGAGTCGCAGCGAATCTCTGCTGCGTCGCGTAAGGCTTGACGAAAAGAGTTGGAACACTCAACTGCGAAAGTTCTCAAAAGGAATGTTGCAGAGGGTCGGCCTGGCGCAGGCAATCGTTAATGATCCGAAAATGGTTTTTCTTGATGAGCCAATGAGTGGTCTCGATCCGATCGGCCGTCGAGAGATTCGAGACTTGATCGCTTCGTTACGTCAGGAAGGAAAGACAGTTTTTATGTGCTCGCACATTCTTTCAGACATTGAAGTGCTGTGCGATCGCGTCGGCATCATGAAGCGCGGACGTCTGGCTCATGTGGGAAATCTGGACGAGTTACGACAACGAACCTCGGATCGTCACGTCGTTGAAGTAATCGCCACAGCTGATCCTGAAAAGTTTAGAAATCATTTATCCGGCAACGACCGGATCATTATGACTGCGACTGCCGGCGGAGTTCGTCTCGAGCTTCCTGACGAACGCGACGTCGATGAAGTGCTGCGAATTCTAAGGAAGATTGAAGGCAAACTGGTCTCAGTTCAGCCGTTGCGACAATCGTTGGAAGAATTGTTTCTGGATGGGGAGTAGATTCTCATTCTCCCGCCGTTTCAAAGCGGGCGATCTATTCACCCGATTGAAACGGGCGCTATATAGTTGACTCACGCTCAGCCCAACCCGAAGGGTTGCAAAGAAAGTAGCCGGTGGTCGGAGTCTGCGGAGACCACCGGA
>Ga0070673_100002885_pt1 | contig 10578 bp, 8 predicted proteins | sample KBSM23metaG_FD_65342 | JGI IMG/M metagenome (GOLD analysis project Ga0070673, IMG submission 65342) | Miscanthus rhizosphere microbial communities from Kellogg Biological Station, Michigan, USA - KBS M2-3 metaG | ecosystem: Host-associated > Plants > Roots > Rhizosphere > Soil ...
CTGCGGCCGGGTTCTGCTTGAGCCACTCGCTGGCAATCATTTCTTCGGACTTCTGGCGCATGGACGGATCGGAAATGGTTGCGGCCCAGTTGAGAGCAAGGGCGGAGTCCTCGTAGGCGAGGGTGGCACTGAAGAAGCCAACGGCTTCGTCGCGCATCGGTCCGCCTAACGAGTTGAGAAAATCTCCGGCCCGTTTCGGATCTTCTTTCGCCCAAAACCGCGCCGCTCCGCCGAGCGCAATGCCGCGCTCGTCTTGCGGAAGGTTGGCCGCCCATCGCGTCGCCGCTTCCGGATCATCCTGTGCCCAGCTCTGGGCAATCGCGCTATTCGCTGCTTTCCGAGCGTCGACGCTTTGCAGTTGGCTCACCCACTGGCGCGCGTGCGCCGGGTCGGAACGAAAAAGCATGTTGGCAAATGACATTGTCGTTTCCTGCCGGCCCGAAGCGTCGGGCAGCGAAGCGACATAGGCTTCGGCGGCTTTTGGATCCGTTTGCCACCACCCGTTGAGCGCGCCTTGCAGGGCAAGATTGCCGTAACCATCGGGATGTTGTTGCGCCCAGGCGAGTGCAGCGGCGGGATCTTGGGTCGCCCAATTGGCCGCCGTGCTGTTGAAAGCACTCGTGTAATCGAGCCCTTTGGCGCCGATTGCATCCAAGAATTGCGCCGCGGCCACCGGCTCGAGTGAGCTCCATTTCGTCACGGCGCTGCTCACGAAGTTAATCTTGTCGGAGGGCGACAGAGCACCGGCTGGAAGATCGTTGATTGAATGGGCGAGGGCACTTGCGGCGGCCGCATCCGCACTTCGGAGGACCACAGCGATCGCCGCGCTGCGAAAACGCGCATCGCGCAACGCGATCGCGCTGGCCAGGGCGGCCTTCGCGTCGAGCGCAGCCCATGTTTTGAAGAACGCCGCGACCTGGGCTTCCGACGCACGGCTCCGCGGCAGGGTTTGCAATTGCTCGGCCAGCTTTGCGATCTCTTCCGGTGTCTGCTTGGAAAGCAAGCTGTAGAGTTCCTGGAAAGGGACGGCGGCGATATTGCCGAGAAGGAGGCGATCTTTTTCCGATTTCGTTAGGCGAGAGCCAATCGCTGAATGATCAGCGGAGGCTTGTCGCGCGTTGTCGATCGGCCTTTTTTTTGTTCCCTCGTTTCGGACCAGGAATCCAAGCAGCACGAGTGTGCAGACGCCGAGGAGAATCAGACCACTGACCTTTGAGCGTTTCATTCCGGGAAGAGGCGGGCCAGTCCGGATCGGATCCCGGACTCATCGACTCAAAAAGTATGCGATGATTCTCTTCGTAAAAGCGTCAATCGCCTAGCCGATTGTATTTCTTCAAGAGCTCCCGCACTCGATCGTGCGGCAACGCTTCGACGCGGTGCCCGTCGCTGCCGGTCATGTCCTGGTTGTGGACCAGCGCGTTAACGATCGCTTCCTCCACGGCTTGAACGGTCGCTTCGAAAAGCGGATCGAGCCGGTCGTTAGGCACGGTTTGGATTGTTTGCGTGGGCTTTTCGGGGTTGGCTGCTCCTGGGTTGGCGGTCGAGAAAGCGATGAACAGGTCGCCAGATCCGTTACCAGAAACGCTGCCTGTGCGAGCCAGGCCGAGGCTCGCGCGGCGCGCCACGCGTTTGAGCTGATCGGGCAGAAGCGGGGCGTCCGTCGCGACCACGATGATTATGGAGCCGGTGTCCTTCGGGTAAACCGCGCCCGGGATTTCTTTGCCAATTGGAACGCCAGCGATTGTCAATTGTTGACGCCGTCCGCAGTTTGCCTGGACGAGAACACCAATGGTATATCCGCCCTCCTTTTTTCCGAGAACGCGTGAGGCTGTCCCGGTGCCGCCTTTGAACTCGTAACAAATCATTCCGGTCCCACCTCCGACGCTACCTTCAGCAACCGGGCCACTTTTCGCGGTATCGAGTGCGTGTGCGACATCCTCCGGCTTGACATGAAAACCGTTGATGTCGTTCAGCCAGCCGTCCCATGTCTCCGCAACGACCGGCAGGCTCCACCAGTAGCCGGTCTTGTCCGCAGCGCCGTGCGCGAGGCGCCAGGCAATGACGGCGTCGCGCGCCACGCCAACGCTGTGGGTGTTCGTTATCACGACCGGCCCTTCAAGGAATCCGCTTTCTTCCACCCAGGCCGTTCCGGTCATTTCGCCGTTTCCGTTCAAGCTGAAAGTCCCGGCGTAAACCGGATCGTTGAGCGAATCGTGGCCGCGCGGAACGACCGCCGTCACGCCAGTGCGCACCGGGCCTTTGCCGACTTCGAGTTTCCCTTCGCCGCTTATCAAAGTGGTAAAGCCGACTTCGACCCCGGCGACGTCTGTGATCGCGTTCAATTTTCCTGGCAAGCCGTCGAAGGGAATGCCGAGGGCACGCGCGCGAATCGCTGATTTCGCCGGAGGCGACGACTGTGGTTCCCGAGCCAGGATCCACGCCGGTAAGAACAGGAGTACAATGAGTGTTGCCTTGATCATCAGGATTTTGGATCCGGCACCACACGCAGGACGACTTTGCCGCGAGTATGGCGCGTGGCGATCTGGTCTTGCGCTTTGGCCACTTCCGAGAGCGGAAACACCTGCGTCACGACCGGCGTCAATTTTTTGTCTTCGATTAGACGCGTCAGTTCGGCAAAGGTTTCGCTTTTCGGTGCGGATGAAATGGACACACCTCGGATGCCGTGCGCGTCCAGGGCCGCCTGATCCGGCTCACTCGCGATGGTTACGATGATGCCGCCTTTTTTCACCACACCGTAGGATCTCGTCAGAGTGTCGCCGCCGACTGCGTCGAGAACGACGTCGACATCCTTCACCACGTCTTCGAATTTCGTTTTCGTATAATCAATCGCTTGATCGGTTCCGAGTTTTTTCAGGAACTGTTGATTGGCCGTGGAAGCGGTGGCGATGACGCGGGCGCCGCGCGCTTTGGCGATCTGGATCGCCATGTGACCGACCCCGCCGGACCCGCCGTGAATAAGGACGGTTTGTCCCGCGCTGAGTTTTGCGGCATCGACCAGGGCCTGCCATGCGGTCGAACCAGCGGCCGGCACTGCGGCAGCCTGCTCGTAAGTGATCGACGAAGGCTTGCGCCCCACTTCATTTTCCTTCGCGACGGCGAACTCCGCGTAGCCACCCTCGTCACCCAAATTGAAAAAAGCGTAAACGGGATCGCCCACCTTCAGACCGGAAATCTTGCTCCCCGTTGCTTCGACCACACCGGCCGCATCCGTGCCCGGAACTAAAGGCAAAGTGGTGTGGAAATATTCCGCATACTTGCCGGAGCGGATCGCGACATCGACGGGATTGACCGACGCCGCCACGACGCGAATCAAAACCTCGTCATCTCTTGGCTCGGGTCGCCGCGTCTCCTCGTAGTTTAGCACCTCTGGACCACCATACTCGTGCAACACTACGGCTTTCATCTTTGTCGCCGCGGACTTGGGCGACGGTTGTGGTTCGCGTGCCTGGGCGCCAAGCGTGAAAGCGAAGAGACAGGCAAAGATTCTTGTTTTCATTATTTAGAGTGGAGCAACCTCGTCGGCATATTTCTGCAGAAGATGATCGATGTAAACGATGTAGCGCTTGGTTAGCACGGCGTTTTTCGAGGAAGAGAATGTTCTCGGCGTTGAGCTGCGCGCTGCGTGAAAATTACGGGAACCGGTAATCACTGTGTCATCAATTACCAGCGGATTTCGAAAATCTGTTTTCGCCCAACCCCCGGCGCACTAGATTGGGCGCGTGAGCTACCAGGTTTTCGCGCGGAAGTACAGGCCGCAGACATTTGACGATCTCGTCGGCCAGCAACACGTCACGCGTACGCTCAAGAACGCCGTCGAGCAGAATCGACTGGCCCACGCCTATCTTTTCGTCGGGCCGCGCGGGATCGGCAAGACCTCCACCGCGCGCATTCTGGCTAAAGCGCTCAACTGCATTCACGGGCCGACCGTGACACCCTGCGGGGTCTGTGACAGCTGTAAGGAAATCACGGGCGGCAACAGTCTCGATGTGCTTGAGATCGACGGCGCGAGCAACAACGGCGTCGAACAGGTGCGCGAGTTGCGCGACAATGTTCGTTACGCACCGGTCAAGGGAAAATACAAAATCTACGTGATCGACGAAGTGCACATGCTCACTTCGCAGGCCTTCAACGCGCTCCTCAAGACGCTCGAAGAACCGCCCGAGCATGTGAAGTTCATCTTCGCCACGACTGAGCCCCAGAAGGTGCTGCCGACCATTCTGAGCCGGTGCCAGCGTTTTGATCTGCACCGGATCCCGACAAACCTGATCGCGCAGCATCTGCAATTCATCGCCGGAAAAGAGAAGTTCACGCTCGAGCCGGCCGCGTCCCATGCCATCGCGCGCGGCGCGGACGGAGGTCTGCGCGACGCGGAATCGATGCTCGATCAACTGGTCGCGTTTTGCGGCGAGACGATCGCGGAGAGCGACGTGTTGAATGTCTTTGGGTTCACGAGCGAGCAAACGGTGGCCGGGTTCACCGAAAAGATTCTCCGCGGCCAGACCTCCGAAGCGCTCGGCTTGCTCGACGAACAGTCGGCGGCGGGCAAGGGAATGATGAAGTTGATGTCGGACCTGATTGCGCACCTGCGCGATCTGCTCGTCTTCAAGGTGAAACCGGACGCACTGGCCGACGAAGCCGCGCCCGAGCAGCAACCTTCGTTAGGCGGCGAAGCGACCTTGATCGAAACCGATCGCCTCCTCGAGTTGATCGAGCAGTTTGCCGAAGCCGAAGGCCGGATGAAATGGGCGCCTAACAAGAAGCTGCATTTCGAGGTGGCGGTAATCAAGGCGATCCAGACCCTCAGCCAGGTCACCCTAACCGAGGTAATCGACAATCTCGCCGCGCTGCGTAGCGGAGGGTCATCGGCAGCCGAGAGGCCGCAGCCTGCTAAAGCGCCAGCGGCGAAAACAGCGCCCGCGGAAAAGAAAGTTCCCGCGCCTAAAGCCGAGAAACCAGCCGCGCCTGCCGACTCCACTGAGATCACTACCAGAGGATCGCCGCACCAAGGCGCCTCACCCCTTCCGGCCGCCTCGCCTGACGCAGTCCGCTCGATCGACATGACCGCGGTCTGGCCAAAGGCCGTCCAACTGGTTTATACGCGCCGCCCATTGATCAAGACCTGGATCGAATCGGCCCGACTGCTCGGCACCGAGGGCCGCAATGTCTTGCTCGGATTCGCCCCCGACCAGAAAACCGTCATGGAATCGCTCGCGCGCCCGGCCAACCGCAGCTTTCTCGAGGCGCTCCTCAAGGAGATGACCGGAACCGATTGGACCGTCAAACTGAGCCTTGTGGAAGGGTTGCCCTCGAACTCACCGGCCGAGGAAACGCAAGCCGAAACGGGGCCGGGCAAACATAAGCCTAACGATTCGATCGACTCATTTAGGAACGATCCCTTAATCAAGGAAGCGCTCGAAATTTTCAAAGGAGAAATCAAATCCGTTACCACCTGAGTCATGAATCTGAACAAGTTAATGAAGCAAGCGCAGAAGATGCAGGAGCAAATGGCCCGGACCCAGGCCGAGCTCGAGGACAAAACGGTTGAGGTGACCGCGGGGGGCGGCAAGGTGACGGTAGTTGCGAATGGCGCTGGAGACGTCCTCTCAATCAAGATCGCGAAGGAAATCGTCGACCCCGAAGACATTGAGATCCTAGAAGACCTTATTCTGAGTGCCGTCCAGCAAGCGATCTCCAAAGGCAAAGAGATGGCGAGCAGCGAGATGACAAAAATAACCGGGGGCATGCCCGGCCTGAGCGGGCTCGGGATGTAGAGCTGAGTCCTGATTCATCGCACAGGGATTGCGAGAGAAATCGGGTGGAACTTTGGGAGCCGCCGCCGGAGCAATTTCAATCAGACGTCCAAAAAGTCCGGGACAGGTAATTCCAACGACCGGGATCGGAGAGAGCGTAACCTCAGCCGCTCTCAGTCTGGACTCATTCTGACGCTTCTGCGCGCTCAAAATCTTGGCGCGAACGAAACCGCTGGCGCCCGGGATAAGCGACAATTTCCCCCCGCACTTCGTGGGACACAGCCCTCATTTCTAGGCGGGCGAGTTCCTGCCGCCAGACCGGCGCCAGGTTCGTCGCGGGTGTTGTCCAGACCTGACGGTGTAGTCGGAAACGTTCGTTAGTCGTTAGGCTGGTCGACTGACGGTAGGCGACAGGATCGATCACACCGGCGGGAAGGTCTATATTCGGATGGCGAACGCGGACACCTACGGCACGTCGCAGGGCGCGTACCTCTGTTGGTGGAGCAACTTCATCCGGGACAAGAAACAGACCAGCCTTTTGCAGTTGCAACCCGCCGCGCGGGTCTGCGATGCAGACGGTGAGAGGAATCACGACGAGCCAGCCGAGGACGATCGGGAGGAGCCAGAAGAAATATGCTGGCGTCAGCCACCAGGTCACCAGCCCAGCGGCGAGTCCGAGCAGCGTCGGTAGTCCAAAAACCTTGCCCGCTTCCCGCCAGTCGAGAGCGTCGCCGCTGTTGCGGCGTTGGGCGTGCCATTCGACATTTTTCCCGAGCAGGCTGAAGAGAACGAATTTGGCGTGAAAGTAGAGGAAAACGGGCGCGAGCAGAATGGAAACTGCCATCTCGAGGAGTGCGCTCGCGATCATCTTCCACGCGCCACCGAATTCATGCGCCCGTCCGCGCCGCAACGCGAGCGCGAGCGCGAGGAATTTCGGCAGGACAAGCAAGAGCATGGTGAACCCGAAGAGGAGAATCGCGATATGCGCGCGAGCTGCATCGGCGTAAAGACCTTCGCTCAGCGGAGAGGTGCCGAGGTTTTTCAGGAAGCCGAGCAGGAGAACGAGGGCGAGAAGGGGCGAGGCGAGGAAGGAAAAAATGCCGTGGAGAAAATGGAAGCGCGTGACTGGCCTGAAGCCGCGGGCGAGGGCAAGGGGCCAGTGTTGCAGGTTGCCCTGGCACCAACGGCGGTCGCGCTTCAGATGCTCGATGACGGTCGGGGGTGTCTCCTCGTAACTGCCCCGGAGGTCATCCGCGAGACGGACTTCCCAGCCGGCGCGGCGCATCAGAGCGGCCTCAACAAAATCGTGGCTCATCGGCCGGCGTCCGATCGCGCTCCGCCTCGGCAGGTCGGGGAGTGCGCAATGTTGGATGAAGGGGGCGAGGCGGATAATCGCGTTGTGGCCCCAGAAATTGCTCTCCTCCTGTTGCCAGAAATTTGCCCCAGTGGCGAAGAGGGGACCGTAGAGTGACATCGAGAATTGCTGCAATCGGCTCCAGATCGTTCGGCCATTGATCGCCTGCGGGACAGTCTGGAGAATGCCAATGCGGTGGCTGTCTTCCATTCGCCTAACGAGCGCGACGAGGGTAGTTGCGCTCATCAGGCTGTCTGCGTCGAGGCAAATCATGTAGCGATACTGGTTGCCCCAGCGTCGGCAAAAATCGGCGATGTTGCCGCTCTTGCGGTTGAGGGGCAGCTTGCGGTGTCGGTAGAAAATTCGGTTCGCGCCGTCGACCTCGGTCACCAGCCGCCCCCAGTATAGTTTTTCCTCGAAGACTTTTTCCTGGTCGGTGGAGTCGCTCAGGATAAAAAAGTGAAAATGATCGAGCGCGCCTGACGACTTGAGCGCGTCGGACATCACTTGCAACCGGGCGAAGACCGCGCCGACGTCTTCGTTGTAAACGGGCAGGACAATCGCGGTCAGTGGAAGGAGAGGGAGGTCTTCGTTAGACGCCTCCGTCGCGGGATAGGGATGTCGATCGCTCAAAATGAGAAAACCAAAGAAGGCCTGGGCAAAGCCGATCGCGACATACGTAAAGAGGAGCGTAAAGAGGCCGAAGAGCAGCAGGTTGAGCAGCGTCCAGCCTTCTGCCGCGAACAAGCCCCACTCAAACGTGGCCGCGAGCAGAGTGAGCAGGCCGATCAGAACCGTGAAAGCCCATCGATGTTGATCCCGGGTTTGGGGGACAGGTCCTACCTGCCCGACGACGCCGGGAAAACCAATCGCGCGCTCCCCGGCGGAGCTGGGAAATTCATTCATCGGGGCCAATTACTGGACCCCAGCTGACGGGAAAAGCTTCAGGTTGAACAGCCGCCGCATCGCATCGTGAAACGGGAACTCCGTCTTTTCCGGAATCATCGCAACCCTTTGCATTGGTGGGGTCATCGCAACGGGCGCTGCCGTTTCTGGTGGCAAGAGATCGAACAAAGACTCCATCACGAGCGTGACGGGGTGAGCCGAGCTTTCCCTCCCGCGGAGCCGGCGCGCCTTTGCCAGCGCATCCACCAAAAGCGTTCGGTCCGCCGGCCCGATCGTGCCGTGCAAGGCGCGTAGATATGTCTCGGCGCGCCGTTGGGCCTCGTTCCATTCCCGGACTCCGTGCGATGAAATTGTTTGGTTCATGACTGAGTTTCGTCCGACGCAATGCGCTTGGTCTTTATTCGATCTCGCGTAAACCAGCGCAGCCGATATTTGAACACCAGTTCATCGCCGGCCACCGGAACCTTTTGCGGTTGCCAGAACGCCACTACGTTGTCGTGGTATTCATTCGTGGCAGGTAATTGCATCAGTCGCACCGCTCCTTCGCCCCACTCACCGGTCGACTCGACAAATACGCTCGGCCGGTCCCCATAATTGGCCTCGGGGTCGAGGTAATGCGCCGCGTCTCGATCGCTCTGGAGGAGGCCGAAACCGTGCGGATCTTTTGCCGGGAACAATTGCGTCGTGACTCGCTCTACATGTTGCAGGGGACACGTTTGTGATTGGTTGGCGGCGTTCTCAATCACCAGGGTATCGGAGTCGTGCACCTCCGGTCGCTTGTCGTTAGGCGGTCGCGGATTGCGCTCGTCGCGCCAGAACATGCTGGTGAGTGGCGCAAGGCCAAGGACCTGGACCGATTTGCGAAAGAAAAGATGCGTTTCGACGTCAAGTGTCGTCTCTTTTCCGGGTCGGAGGACGAAGCTAAAGGCGCCGCTTACGCTGGGGCTATCGAGCCTTGCGAAAAACTGCAGTTCGCGCGCATCCGGTGCCGGTTTGCAGAGCCAAAATTCGCGGAATGCCGGGAACTCTTCCGGCATATTTTCGGCGGTGTCGATCGCCAGGCCGCGCGCCGAGATTCCGTAAACCTGCCCGGCGGCGAGAGCGCGGAAATAGCTCGCTCCGAGCACGGAAATCACTTCATCAACCGGTTTGCGATGATTGAGCGGATAGAGCAGCCGAAAACCTGCGAAACCAAGTTTTGAACCGGCCAATGAAGCCGGATCGAAGCGCGGGTAGCAAAAGAATTCCGGACTGAATCCCACGGGGTGCACCTCGCCGTTGACGACCTCGTTGATCGTAACCGGCTCTTTGTGGAGGTAGCCGGGATGAAAGAACTGGGCCTGGAAGCGGGTGCGGTCGCCAAACCACAGTCCTTGCTCGCGGCGAAAGGTGATCATCCGATAGGTGTCATAGTTCAGTTCTCGCAGGACCTCGGGCAACGACGTCTCGTTAGTCCGATAAGGCAGCGTTGTTGCGAGGCGTGCCTGCCTAACGACGTCAGCGTAGATTTCATCCGGTTGAGCGGCCGCGAAGATCGGCAACCTGCCGAGCAGAAGGACGCAGAGCGCCGCACGGAGAAACTCGCCCTGGCGAGTTCTCAATCGATGGAAGCGCGCCCCTCCGCTAGAGGGCCACGAGCCGGCGTTGGTGACGCTCGAAGATGCAGACCTCATTGATGCCAAGGTCCGCTGTCTTTTTCGCCAATCGCTCGAAATTTTCACCCTGTTGTATGTGCGAATGTCCATCTGACGCGGTAGTGAACGGAATTTCTTTCTCTATCGCGGCCCGAATGATTTCATCGCTCGGATAAAGCTCCCCGACCGGCTTACGCCAGCCGGCCGTCGAAAGTTCCATCGCGAGGTTTGCATCGCGGATTTCGCCGAGGACAGCGTCGAGTAATTCACCAAGGTTCTTGGTCGGCCGAAAGCCGAAAATCTTCACCAGGTCGAGGTGTGCCAGGCAATCGACCAATCCGCTTCTCGCCATCGCGCGAATCCGCTCGTAATAATCGGCGTAGACCTCGTCGATGTTGCGGCGCGCAAATTCGGCTTCCTCACCAGCATGATCGAAGGCCCAGTCGCCACGCAAAAAATGAACGGAACCGAGCACGAAATCGAGCCGGTCCCAATGCTTCTCAACCCAGCGGCGACCATCCTCGGAGTGCACGGGATCGTTATCCAGCTCGATCCCGGCGCGAATTTTCAGATCGGGATTCGCTGCGCGCAACCGCTCGATCTCATTGAAATCGACGCTGTGATGATAACGGTCGTGATCCGTGAGGGCGATATCGCGCAGTCCGATCTTGCGCGCGTGGTCCGCCCACGGCTGAAGTAGCTTCTGCGAATAAGGTTGAAGGCGATGCCCCTGCGGGTGGAGGTGGTAATCGGAGAAAAGCCGCATTTGCGTGAATCACTAGTCTGTTGCCTACGGCGAAGTGATCGATTTACGCTGTGCGTCAAGCTCGGGATAGGCCGGCATCATCACCTCGACCGTGAACACCTTGCCGGGCACAAGCTCACGTGTCGCAATCGTCTCCGAGTATTCCAC
>Ga0070673_100002886_pt1 | contig 10577 bp, 13 predicted proteins | sample KBSM23metaG_FD_65342 | JGI IMG/M metagenome (GOLD analysis project Ga0070673, IMG submission 65342) | Miscanthus rhizosphere microbial communities from Kellogg Biological Station, Michigan, USA - KBS M2-3 metaG | ecosystem: Host-associated > Plants > Roots > Rhizosphere > Soil ...
AGGGCGTACGGATCGTTCATCCACTCGCGGCGCACATCGCGTCGACCGCTTCGTCGTAATCGACGGGTTCGCCGTCCCACTGGCACAGGTTGATGTCGGGATCGGTGACCAGCGGGGCCGCGGTGATTCGCGGTGACCGTACTTCGGGCACGCGCTCGATCTCCCGTCCGCGCGGTGTGAAGAAGCGGGGAACGTCGCCGGACTCCATCGACACCTTGAAGCCGCCTTCGTGGAGCAGGCGGTGGTGGAAGCTGCAAAGCAGGACCAGGTTGTCGAGGCGGGTCGGGCCGCCGTGGGCCCAGTGGTGGACGTGGTGGGCGTCGACGAAGCGACGGTTCGTGCACATCGGGAAGCGGCAGCCGCGATCGCGCGACCAGAGGGCGCGGCGGATGGCGGTCGGGACGACGCGGGTCTTGCGGCCGACATTCAGGATCTCGCCGGATTCGCCGGTCGTCACGGCGACCAGGGCGCTCTCGCAACTCACGCGGCGGAACGTCTCCGCGGAGACGCGGGTGCCATCATCCAGGTATGCGTCGCGCACGCCGTCGGGACCGAGCACTGCTTGATCCAGATGAATGACGACCTGGGGAACCGGGCGAGGACCTGCGTCGCGGTCATTCGTTTGCGGCGCCGGCGCCATCGTTCGTTCGGCGATCGCAATCAAACCATCCAAGCGGGTGGGAGTAGTTCGATCCGCGTTGCGCGCCGGCGTCTCCGCGGAGACGCGCTCCGGGGTCGTCGTCACGGCGCGCAGATCGTCGCGTACGTGATCGATCGCCGCCAGCACCAGCGCCGCGTCCGCCGGGTCCAGCGTGATCTCGATGCGCACGTGCCCCGCGTCCGTGTTCCGCACGTGGACGCCGCGTGGATCGCACGACGGATCGACCGCTTCCATGCCGGGGATGGCGCCGTCGTCGATCAGCCGGCGGAAGCGCCGGCACAGCCGTTCGAGCTGCGCGCCCGTCGCGGCCAGCGCGATCTCCACGAGGCGCGCCTCGTTCGTCGGCGTCGCGACGCGCGTCAGCGCCCGCACCTTCGCGTACGAAAGCCGCCCGCTGGCCATCGCCGCGTCGATCGCCGGGAAGCGCCCGAGCGCCCGGGCGACGCGAACCTTCTCGCGCGCGGCGCCGGGAGCGAGGCCGATGCGCCACGCCAGCCAGTCGGCGCATGTGCGCGCGCCCTGGTGTCCCCATTCCTCCGATTCATCAAATCGGCGGATGCAGGTCAGCAAACGATGCGTTCCAACGTCCACCTGCGCGGCCAGCACCGCGAGTTCATCCGCCAGGCAAAGCTCCGTTGCGGCCGTGGTTGCATTCATTGCTAAACTATACGTATGTTCAGTATGCGAACAAGGCAAAACCAGGGGAAATCGACGTTGATCGGTCCGGCGAGCTCATCGAGTGAACCGCCCTTGCCCTCGGGCCGATCGTCGTCACGTTGCCGCGCAGGAGGAGGTGGGCGATGGCGAACACGGTGGAAAACGAGATTGTCGAGCTGGAGCGTCGCTACTGGCAGGCGCTGGTGAACGGCGACAACGACACGACGGTGATGCTTTCGGACGACCCCTGCATCGTCGCGGGCGCGCAGGGGATCGCGAGCCTGGACCGCCAGGCGGTCGCGGGCATGATGCGACAGGCGAGCTGGAAGCTGCGCGGCTTCGAGATCGATCCCGACATGAAGCTGCGGCTGATCGGCGACGACGTGGTCGTGCTGGCGTACAAGGTCCGCGAACAGTTGACGGTCGACGGCCGCGAATTGAACCTCGAGGCTTCGGATACCTCGACCTGGGTGCGCCGCGATGGCCGCTGGCGCTGCGTGCTGCACACCGAGGCGCTGGCGGGCGATCCCTTCGGCCGCGATCGCGCCGCCGCCGTCTAGGTCGCGGTAAGCTGGCGGCGTGCCGGGCAAGCCACGCGTCATCTCGGCGGATCTCACGCCGCTGATCAAGTGGGGCCTGCCAGGCGTGTTCCTGGGGTGGGGGATGTGGTTCGTCGCGAAGTGGATCGCTTCGTTCGAGGCGGGCGCGACGGTCGAGCCGTTCGTGGCTGCCATGGCCGTGTGCTTCGTGGCGTTGTGTCCGCTGGTCGCCGCACGTTGCCTTGGATTGAAGCGCGTCACGTTGACGGAGGACGCGCTCCACATCTCGAATTACCGGCGCGAGATCGTCGTGCCGTTGCGCGACGTCGCCTCGGTGAACCACAGCTGGATCGGACCGAAGTCCGTCGTCGTCCGCTTCGAACGCGAAAACGAGTTCGGCCGGCACATCGCGTTCCTGCCGACGCGCACGTTCGAAGGGCTGTTCTGGAGCAGCCCGATCGTGGACCGGCTGCGCGACGCGGTCGCGGCCGCGAAGAAGTCGCCTCCAGTCTAGCTTTTCACCAGCGCGTACACGCCGACGGCGACCGCCGCGATCGCGACGGCCACCATCTTCAGCTTGAAGGAGTGGCGCCGCATCCAGACGCCGAAGTTGTCGTAGCTGGTGAACGCGGCGGCGCGCGCGGCCAGCTTTTCGTCGGACGGAGGCGGAACGAAGGTCGCCAGCCCCTGGGTGACGATCGCCCCCGCCAACATGAACGCGCAGACGAGCATGACGAAGATGAACTTCTTGTCGGACGTCCCGTGGGCGCGCTTCCACGATTCGGCCCACAGGCGGAAGAACCCGCTGAACGTCACCCACTGGTACAGCGGAATTCCGACCGCGGTCAGGGTCACGACGACGTGGAACCACAGCGGCAAGCGCAGCCCGCGCTCGCGCAGGATCTTCTTGAACGAGCCCAGGTTCATCGCGGCCGCGCGCGCGTCAACGATATCATCACTGCCGGGATGCCGGCCGGGCCGGCCCCTGGCTCGGCGTTCCATAACGGTCAAAAATTTGCTTAGCGGATCAGGCGGGCTGACCATCGAAGCGTGGGGCCGAGCCTCGATCTGGCCATCCAGCAGTTCCTCGACCACCTGCGGGTGGAGAGGGAGCTGACGCCCGCGACCGTCGAGGCCTACGGGCGCGACCTGTCGCGCTTCGCTCACTTCGCGGCCGGGCGCACCGTCGCCAGCGCCGACGCCGTCCGTTCGATCGACATCCTCGATTTTCTGGTCCACCTGACGGAGAAGAAGCTGTCCGCGCGTTCGCAGGCGCGGCGTCTCATCGCGCTGCGCCAGTTCTTCAAGTTCCTGAAGGCGGAGCGGATCGCGCCCGTCGACCCGACGGAGGACGTGGACCTGCCGCGCTTCGGGCGCAAGCTGCCGGACTACCTGACGGTCGACGAGATCGACCACCTGATGGCCGCGCCCGATCGCGCCAAGCCACGCGGGGCGCGCGACGCCGCGATGCTGGAGCTGCTGTACGCGACCGGTCTGCGCGTGTCCGAACTGGTCAAGATGCGGCTGCGCGACGTCAACTTCGACGCCGGCTACCTGATCACCTTCGGCAAGGGGCGCAAGGAACGCCTGGTCCCGGTGGGCGAGGCGGCGCTGGCGTCCGTGCGCGCGTATGTCGAGGGCGCGCGCAGCGAGAGCCTGGGCGGCAAGACGCTGGACACGCTGTTCGTCACGCACCACGGCCGCGCCATGACCCGTCAGGGCTTCTGGAAGCTGCTGGGGCGTTACGCAGTCGCGGCCGGCATCCGCAAGCGGATCTCGCCGCACAAGCTGCGCCATTCATTCGCGACCCACCTGGTCGAGCGCGGCGCCGACCTGCGCGCCGTGCAAGCGATGCTCGGCCACGCCGACATCGGCACGACCGAGATCTACACCCACGTCTCGCGCGGCCACCTGCGCAGCGTCTACGACCGCTTCCACCCCCGCGCCTGAGAGTTTCCGGTCCCCTCGGCCCGCGAAGCGGGGAGAGGGTTAGGGAGAGGGGTACGCGCCTTACCAGTTGCCGCGCAGGTACGCCTTCAGCTCCCAGCGCCGCCCGGTGACGTGGTCGACGACGGTTCCGTCCTGGCAGCGGATGGTGCGGCGCTTGTCGCCCCGCATGCCGGATCCCAGCTGATCGCGTCGTTCCTGCGCGCGTTCGGCGGTGAGCTTTTCGTGCGCGCGCGCCCACAGTCGCGCGCGCAGCAGGGCCAGCGCCGCCACGCGGTTGTGTTGCTGCGAGCGCGACGACTCGCACCGGATCTGGAGCCCGGACGGCCGGTGCGTCAGCAGGACCGTCGATTCGGTCTTGTTGCGCTTCTGGCCGCCCGGACCGGTGCCGTAACACGTCGACCAATCGAGATCGCCGGGCGCGATGCGCACGTCGACCTCGGTCGGCTCCGGCAACACGGCGACCGTGATGGTGCTGGTGTGAACGCGCCCGTGCTTGTCGTTGGGCGGGACGCGCTGCCAGCGGTGGCCGCCCGCCTCGTCGCGAAACGCGGCCGCGGCGCGCGGGCCCACGGCGCGGAAGACGATCAGGCCGCGCCGCTCGTCGAGGATCGCGAGGCTAAAGCCCGTCGCGGAGCGCGCGCTTCGCGTAAAGCGCGAACTGCTCTTCGACCAGGGACTTTGCGTCGTCGCCGCCCTCGGCGGCGCGGATCTCGACAATGACGGACATGACCTCCTCCTTGACGGCCGTCAGTGTACGGTCGCGCTCGCGTCCCGGCAACCGCGGCTTCAGGGATCCAGCGCGATCGTGAGGTGCCGGGTGTCCACGACGTCGCACGCGCCGCTGGTGGTCACCCGGACGTTTTCGACCGTCTTCATGCGTGTCCCCGACACCACCTCGATGCTGTAGGTACCAGGCCGATCGTAGGCCCCGGAGTACACGCAATCGGGTCGTGACGCCAACGCCAGAAGGACCTGGGAAAAGCTGCCGTCGCGCGCCGTGACAGTCGCGTCGCAAATTCTGGCGCCGCCCGGTCCGTCGGTGACCGTCACGACCAGGCCCGCGAGGGCGGCGCCACCGCCGCCCATGCAGCATCCGGCGAGACTTGCACCCGCCAGCGTGAGCGGGACGAGGAGGGTGGCCGCGAACCCCAACCCCAGGGCCACGGACATGACGAATTTGCGGGCCTTCATCGGTGGCTCCCCGGGTTCGCGCGATTACCTAACCATGTGTAGTTACAACATGTTGACAGGCCTGGGGCCCGCGCACATGCTTTCGAGCCTCGGAGGGGCTTATGGACGACCGCGTGACGCGGGTGAAAGACATTCTCGGGCTGCGCCGGTTGCCGATCAAGATCGGGTTCCTCGGCGCGCCGCCGGCCGCGCTCGCGCGGTGGGCCGGGGGACCGGTCGCCGCCGGCTGCGTGTTCTGGGACCGCGCGATGGAGGGGAAGAGCTTCTACACGCTGCCCGCCGATCACTGGAACTGCGCGATCGGCAGCCATACCCACAAGATCGGGTTGCCGGCCGACCGCGCCAACGAGCTGTCGGACACGATCGGTTTCATGGTCGAGACCCGCTATCTGGATCCCGCCGAGGTGCCCGACATCCCGACGCTCGACCAGTCGCCCGCGGCGGTCGCCTACGCGCCCGCGAGCAGCGCCGCGTTCAAGGCCGACGTCGTGTTGATGGCGGTGACGCCCGCGCAGTCGACGCTGGTGTTCGAGGCCGCCTTGAAGGCGGGCCTCGCGCGCAGCGCGGCCGGCGCGTCCAGCCGTCCCAGCTGCGCGATCTTGCCGGCGTCCGCGAAGACCGAGCTGGTCGCGATCTCGTTCGGCTGCAAGGGCAACCGGACGTTCACCACCGTCGGTGAGGACGAGATGTACGTCGCCGTTCCGGGATCGCGCTGGGAAGAATTCGTCGATCGGTTGATCGAGGTCCAGCGTTCCAACCTGACGATGGGCAACTACTACCAGGCGCAGGCGGCGAAGTTCGCGGGGCCCAAGTAGGCGTCGCGTCGCCGTCGTCCCCCATGCCGGTCCTCTCGGCGGAAGCCGTGCGCGCGGCGGCCCGCGGCGCGCGCTTCACGCTGGTCGGGCTCGCGCGCGCCGAACCGCTGGACCCGCAGCCGCTGCAGAGCTGGCTCGCGTCCGGCTATGCCGCCGACATGAACTGGATGGCGCGCCGGCAGCGCGAGCGCCTGGATCCGACCGCGGTCCTGGACGGCGCACGCACGGTGATCGCGCTGGCGATCGCGTACCACCGGCCGGCGGGTGAGACCGGCAGCCCGATCGCACGCTACGCGCGTGGCCGCGACTATCATTACGCCCACCGCGACCGCATGAAGGACCTGCGCAAGCGGCTGCTGGCGCTGGACCCGACGGTGGAGACGTACGCCTCGGTCGACACGGGCGTGGCGATGGAGAAGGTGTGGGCCGAGCGCGCCGGCCTGGGTTGGATCGGGAAGAACGGTTGCCTGATCAACCCGCGCCTCGGATCGTGGCTCACGCTGTCCGTCATGTTCGTCGACCGCGAGGTCGACGGGTACGACCCGCCCGCCGAGCGCCGCTGCGGCGAGTGCACGCTGTGCCTGGGCGCCTGTCCGACCGGCGCGTTCGCCGCCCCCGGCGTGGTCGACGCGCGCCGCTGCATCTCCTATCACAGCATCGAGAACCAAGATGTCGTGCCACCGCCGATGCGCGAGGGGTTCGGCGGCCGCATCTTCGGCTGCGACGTCTGCCAGGAGGTCTGCCCCTGGAACCACCGGCCCCAACCCGAGGGCGACAGCCGCTTCTCACCGCGGCCGCTGGCGGCGCTGGCGCCCGCCGAGATCGCCGCCCTGGCGCCCGACGAGTTCCAGCGGCTGGCCGCGGGCATGGCGGTCGCCCGCGCGCGCTACGACGGCATGCGCCGGAACGCGCTTTACGCCATCGGCATCGCGGGCGACGGCAAGGCCCGGGACGTCGTGAAACGGCTGGTTGACGATCAGGACGCAACCGTGCGCGACGCGGCCGAATGGGCCCTGCAACGGCTCGGTCAAAGTCGCGGGTGAGCCCTTGTGACCGCCGCTGGGTGCGCTACGATCGGCTCAGAATTCATGGCGGGGAAGCCAAAAGACGGGGATGGCGATCGCGACCGCGACGTCGGGACGCTGACCCGGCCCACGGAAGCGCCCGAGACCGGCACGAAGAAGAAGCTCGAGCGGCCGCCTCTCTATGATGTGCTGCTACACAACGACGATTACACGACGCAGGAATTCGTGGTCTACGTGCTGATGAAGTACTTCCAGCACGACGGGGTGAGCGCGCGAAAGATCATGCTGCACGTCCACACCAGGGGCATCGGCGTCGCCGGCGTCTATCCTTTCGAAGTGGCCGAGACGAAAGCGCACCAGGTGGTTCAGTTCGCGCGCGAGAACGAGATGCCGCTGCAGACATCCCTGCGCAAGAGTCAGGAGCAAGGCTGATGCTGACGCCTGAGCTGGAGACCGCTATCCGCAACTCGCTGGAGGACGCCACGCGGCGCGGCCACGAGTTCGCCGCGCTCGAGCACCTGCTGCTCGCGCTGCTCGCCGACGAGAAGACCGCGGACGTGGTCAAGCACTGCGGTGGGTCGGTGTCGCGGCTCACCGGCAAGCTGGAAGCTTTTTTGGAGTCGGAGCTGAAGCCGCTGCCCGAGTCGGAGCGCGAGCGCGCCCAGCCGACGCTGGCGTTCGCGCGCGTCATCCAGCGGGCCGTCAACCACGTGCTGGGCGCGGGCAAGGCCCAGGCATCCGGCCCGAACGTGCTGGTGGCGATGTTCGCGGAGCCCGATTCGCACGCGGTGACCTTCCTGAAGGAAGAGGGGATCACGCGGCTAGACGTGGTCAGCTACATCTCGCACGGCATCTCCAAGCTGCTGCCGGCGAAGACCAGCGGCATGCCGGGGCAGGGCGGGCCGCAGCCGATGGACGACGAGGATGAAGAGGCGCCCGTCGATCCGCTGGCGAAGTACGCGGTGAACCTGAACGAGCGCGCGCGGGCCGGCGAGATCGATCCGCTGATCGGGCGAGGCCCGCAGATCGAGCGGGCGCTGCACGTGCTGGCGCGGCGGCGCAAGAACAACCCGCTCTTCATCGGCGACGCCGGCGTGGGCAAGACCGCGATCGTCGAGGGCCTGGCGCGCCGGATCGAGCTGGGCGAGGCGCCCGCGGCCGTGTCGGGCGCGGTGATCTACGCGCTGGACATGGGATCGATGGTGGCGGGAACGCGCTACCGCGGCGACTTCGAGGAACGGTTCAAAGCGGTGATCGCGGCGCTGCAGGAGAAAGAGAACGCGATCGTGTTCATCGACGAGCTGCACACGATCGTCGGCGCGGGCGCGGCGTCGGGCGGCGCGATGGACGCGTCGAACCTGATCAAGCCGGCGCTCGCCAACGGCAAGCTGCGCTGCATCGGCACCACCACGCACAAGGAATACCGCAGCTACATCGAGAAGGACCGGGCGCTGGCGCGGCGGTTCCAGCCGATCGAGGTGGAGGAGCCATCGATCGACGAGACGGTGAAGGTGCTCGAGGGGTTACGCCCGCGCTACGAGGAGTTCCACGGCGTCGGCTACACCGACGAGGCGCTGCAGGCGGCCGCCGATCTGTCCTCGCGTTACCTGACCGAGCGCCGGCTGCCCGACAAGGCGATCGACCTGATCGACGAGGCGGGCGCGGCGGCCAAGCTGAAGGACAAGGCCGGGCGCAAGACCGCCGACGGCAAGCGGCGCGTGGGTTCGAAGGAGATCGAGACCGTCGTCGCCACCATGGCGAAGATCCCGCCGCGGCGGGTGGCGGCCGACGACCGCAAGCGGCTACAGGATCTGGAAGGCGATCTGAGGGCGAAGATCTACGGGCAGGACGGCGCGGTCACGCGCGTCGCGCAGGCGATCAAGATGAACCGCGCGGGCCTCGGGCAGCCCAACCGGCCGATCGGGTGCTTCGTCTTCGCTGGACCGACGGGTGTTGGAAAGACGGAGCTTGCCAAGCAGCTCGCAGAGATTCTCGGCGTCGCGTTCATCCGCTTCGACATGTCGGAGTACATGGAGCGGCACACGGTGTCGCGCCTGATCGGCGCGCCTCCCGGTTACGTCGGCTTCGACCAGGGCGGCCTGCTCACCGACGCGATTCATCAGACGCCGCACGCGGTGCTGCTGCTCGACGAGATCGAGAAGGCGCACCCGGATCTGTTCAACTTGCTCTTACAGGTCATGGACCACGGCGCGCTGACCGACAACAACGGGCGCAAGTCCGACTTCCGCCACGTCGTGCTGATCATGACCAGCAACGTCGGCGCGCGCGAGCTGTCGCGGCACATGCCGGGCTTCGGCCTGGGCGGTGGCGGGGCGGATCGGATGGGGGACATCGACGAGGCCTACAAGCGGATGTTCTCGCCCGAGTTCCGCAACCGGCTGGACGCCAAGGTCGACTTCGCGCCGCTGGATCCGGCGGTGATGGGGCGCATCGTCGACAAGTTCGTCGGCGAGCTGGCGACGCAGCTGGGCGAGCGCAAGGTGAAGATCGATCTGACGGACGAGGCGCGCGCCTACCTGGCGAAGAAGGGCTACGACCCGATGAACGGCGCGCGGCCGCTGGCGCGCGTGATCGCCGACGAGGTGAAGCGCCCGCTGACCGACGAGCTGCTGTTCGGGAAGCTGTCGACGGGCGGCGGAACCGTGCGCGTCGGCGCGGACGGCGACAAGCTGACGTTCAGCTTCGCATAGCGAAGCTGGCCCGCTACTTCGCCCAGATCACGCCGGACATGAACGTTCCGTCCGGATCGGAGCCGTGGTTGGTGCAGTAGTACGCCCAGAAGCCGGCGACCGGGAAGGTGAACGACGCGGTCGAGCCCAGGCCCGTCGCGGCGATCGGATTGCCCGTCTGCGTGCCGCGCGCGGCCGATGGCGCGAGCGGGTGGTTGCCGAAGTCACCCGCGAACGTGACCGTCGCGCCGAGCGGCACCTGGAGGCAGGGCGGGTTGTAGTTATCGCCGTTGCCTCCGCCGAACGCGATGGTCGTCTGGCCGGTGACGTAGCTGGTCTCGTTCGTGCACGGCGCGAAGGCGATGAAGCCGCGGTCGCCGCCCGCGCCGCCTTGTCCGTCACCGCCGGTCCCCGCGGTGCCGCCGCTGCCGGCGCCGCCGCTCGACCCGCCGGCGCCGAGGGGGTTGACCGCGCCGTTGCCGCTGCAGCCGAGCGCCGCGGCACCCGCGAGCAGGGCAGCGACCAGTCTCATTCAACCCAGATGACGCCGACCATTCCGGTGGCGCCGTCGGATGGGCCGTGGAAAGCGCAATAGTACGCGTAATAGCCGGGCGTCGGGAAATCGAAGGACTTCGTCGTTCCCGTTCCGGTCGACGTGATCGGATTGCCCGTGAGGGTTCCCCGGTGCGTCGACGGCTCGAGCGGGTGAGCCGTGAAATCTCCCGAGAACGTGACCGTCGCGCCGGCCGTCACCTTGAGACATTTCGGGCTGTAGTTGAAGTCCGCCGTGCCGGCCGGGAAATTGATCGTCGTGCCGGTCATGTAATTGCTCTCGGCGGTGCAGGGCGGGACAGCCATGAAGTTCGCGCTGCTGCCGCCCGTGCCGGCGCTTCCCGTGGTGCCGGCCGCACCGGTGGTGCCCGCGCTGCCGGTCGTGCCCGCGGCGCCCGCGGACGAACCCCCGATCCCGGGATTGCCGTTGCCGCTGTTGTCCGTGCAACCGCCAGCGACGAGACCGGCGACGAGAACACCCGCGAGCAGGACGGCAC
>Ga0070673_100002891_pt1 | contig 10572 bp, 9 predicted proteins | sample KBSM23metaG_FD_65342 | JGI IMG/M metagenome (GOLD analysis project Ga0070673, IMG submission 65342) | Miscanthus rhizosphere microbial communities from Kellogg Biological Station, Michigan, USA - KBS M2-3 metaG | ecosystem: Host-associated > Plants > Roots > Rhizosphere > Soil ...
ATCGAGCTGCTGCGGAACTCGGCGCGTCCCGACGATTGGGATGGGCCGACGCACGAGGCGGCCGCCGCCGAGATGGCGGCGCTGGCGGCGTCGTCGACGGAGGAGAGCGGCGACGCCGATCTGCAGGCGGAGCTGCCGGTGTCCGCGCCGGAGCGCCTGGAGAGCGTGCTCGAAAGCTTGCTGTTCGCGAGCGATCGCCCCCTGCCCATCAACGACTTGAAGCGGCTGGTGGGAGAGCGCGCGGGCGCGAAGGTCGCGGCGGCGCTGGAGGCGTTGCGCGCCCGTCGCGATCAGGAAGGCAGCGGCATCCAGGTCGTCGAGGTCGCGGGCGGCTGGCACCTGCGGACCCGCTCCGACAACCAGGCGTGGGTGTCGCGTCTGATCGCGGCCAAGCCGCAGCGGTTGACGCGTGCCATGCTGGAGACGCTGTCAATCGTCGCCTACCGGCAGCCGATCACGCGGCCGGAGATCGACGACGTGCGCGGCGTCGACTGCGGACCGGTGTTGAAGACGTTGCTCGATCGCGGGTTGGTGCGGATGATCGGGAAGAAGGAAGAGGTCGGGCGGCCGATCCTTTACGGCACCACGCCCGAGTTTCTGCGCATCTTCAGCCTCAAGGATCTCGCCGAGCTGCCCACGCTGCGCGAGTTCCACGAGCTGGGCGCGGCCGACATGGCCAAGGTCGACGCGCAGGCGCCGCTGGGGGCGGCCGACAAGGCCGACGCGGCCAAGCCGGAGCCGCCGGCGGTCCCGCGCGAGCTGGATCCCGAAGAGGACGACGAGCTGTTGACCGAGCTCGAACGCGCCGCCGCGGCGGCGGCCAAGGCGGCGGACGCGACGGAGGTGACGACCGCGCCACCGCCGGTCGAGGAAACGCCGCCGCAGCAGACGACGGAATAGCGCCGCGTGCGCCTACAAAAGTTCCTGGCGCAGGCCGGGGTTTCGTCGCGGCGCAAGGCGGAAGCGCTGATCGCGTCGGGCGCGGTGCGCGTCAACGGCCAGCCGGTGACGGCGCTGGGTACCAGCGTCAATGCCGCGCGCGACCGCGTCGAGGTCGACGGTCGGCGTGTCCTTCCCGAGACGCCGATCTACCGGTTGCTGCTCAAGCCGCGCGCCTGCCTCGCGACCCTGGTGAAGGGCGGCGACCGGCCGACGCTCGCGCGTTACGTGCGCGACGCCGAGCCCGGGTTGCAGGTGGTGGCGCCGCTCGACTTTCCGGCCGAGGGCGTCGTCCTGCTGACCAGCGACGGCGAGCTGGCGCAGGCGATCACCAAGAAGAGCCGCGTGCCGATGACGTATCACATCAAGATGCAGGGGCTGGTCGGCGACGACGCGATCATGCGGCTGGCGCGCGGCTGGCGCTGGGAGGGGCGGCCGGTGAAGCCGGCGACGATCGATCGACTGGCGAAGACGGAGCGCAACACCTGGATCGAGATGGTGGTGCCGGAGACGCGCCCGCGCGCGTTGAAGGCGGCCGGCGATCTGATCCGGCATTCGGTCCTCAAGATCTCGCGCGTGCGGCTGGGCGGCCTGTCGTTCGAGGGCCTGGCGATGGGCGGATGGCGCGACCTGACGAAGTCCGAGATCTCCGACCTGCGCCACCGCGCCGGCCTCGCCTGAAGTCAGCGCATGACGTCAATCTCGGGAACCCTCAAAGGGTTCCCGAACCCTCCCGCGATGGGACGCGGCGAGCAAAGCTCGCCGGCTCCCCACGCGAGCGTTCGCGTGTGATAGAACCGCGTCCGTGGCTGACGGAAAAGTCGCGAAGATTTCACGCGCGCTGATCTCGGTCTCCGACAAGACCGGCGTGGTCGAGCTGGCGCAGGCCCTCTCCATCTCGGGGCTGGAGATTCTCTCGACGGGCGGCACGGCGCGGACGCTCGCGGCGGCGGGCGTGCCGGTGCGCGAGGTCGGTGATTTCACGGGCGCGCCCGAGATCCTCGACGGGCGGGTCAAGACGCTGCACCCGCGCATCCACGGCGGCATCCTGGGACGGCCGACGGAGGCGCACCGCAAGGAGATGCAGGCGGCCGGGCTGGTCCCGATCGACCTGGTGGTGGTGAACCTGTATCCGTTCCGCGAGACCGTCGCGCGCGGCGCCCCGTTCGACGAGATCATCGAGAACATCGACATCGGCGGCCCGACGATGATCCGGTCGGCGGCGAAGAACCACGAACGGGTGGCGGTGGTCGTCGATCCGGCCGACTACAGCGCCGTGCTCGCCGAGATCGACCTCTCGGGCGAGATCTCGGATGCGACGCGCTTCCGCCTGGCGCGCAAGGCGTTCGCGCACACGGCCGCGTACGACGGCGCGATCGCGTCGCACCTCGGCCGGTTCACGGCGCACGACGCGCCGCCCGCCGATTTTCCGGAGACGCTGCACGTGAGCGGCGTGCTCTCGCGCGCGCTGCGCTACGGCGAGAACCCGCACCAGAAGGCGGCCTTCTACGCGCTCGACGGCTTGCCGACGGGACCGTCGCTGGCGCGGGCCCATGTGCTACAGGGCAAGGAGCTCTCGTACAACAACCTGCTGGATCTGGACGCGGCGCTGCGCATCTGCGCGGAGTTCTCCGCGCCCGCCGCGACGATCGTCAAGCACAACAACCCGTGCGGCGCGGCCGTGTCCGACAAGGGCGTGGCGGACGCGTACCGGCGTGCGCGCGAGACCGATCCGGTCTCGGCGTTCGGCGGCATCGTCGCCGTGAACCGCCCTGTCGACGGCGAGCTGGCGCGCGAGCTGAAGGAGACGTTCCTCGAGTGCGTGATCGCGCCGGCCTTCGAGGCGGACGCGCTGCCCATCCTCGCCGCGAGCAAGAACCTGCGCCTCTTGGTGTGCGACATCGCGCCCGAAAGCGCGGGTACGCTCGAGCTGCGCAGCGTCGCGGGCGGGTTCCTGGTGCAGACACGCGATCGCGACACCGCGGCGGCCGTCGCCGCCAAGGTCGTGTCCAAGCGCCCGCCCACGCCGGAGGAGCTGCGCGATCTCGATTTCGCCTGGCGCGTGTGCAAGCACGTCAAGTCGAACGCGATCGTGTTCGCCGCGGGCGGCCGCACGCTGGGGATCGGCGCCGGCCAGATGTCGCGCGTCGACTCGGTGCGCATTGCCGTGTCGAAGGCGCGCGCGCCGCTGGCCGGATCGGTCGTCGCGTCGGACGCGTTCTTCCCGTTCCGCGACAGCGTCGACGAGGCGGCCAAGGCGGGCGCAGCCGCCGTCATCCAGCCGGGCGGCTCGGTGCGTGACGCCGAGTCGATCGCCGCCGCCGACGAGCACGGCCTGGCGATGGTCGTGACCGGCGAGCGCCACTTCCGCCACTAAGGAGGCCCGCGGTGGCGAACGCGGCGGCGGGACCCAGACCGTGGCGCCGCCGGCTGCGGCGAGGCGCCGCCGGGTTGGGGCTGATCTTCGTCCTCGGATTCACCGGCCTGATCGTCGACGGCTGCACGGCCTTCGGCCACCGCCCGACGGGCGCGCGCCGCGATCGGATGCTGCATTCGCCGCAATGGAAAGACGGCCACTTCGAGAACCCGCAGCCGCTGTGGAACGACGCCTGGGGCGCGATCACGTCGATGTTCCACGCCAGCCCGTACGCCAGCCCCGTCGCGGAGGTCCCGACCGAGACCATCGACCCCGCGCGCTTCGCGACGCCGCCCGCGACGGGCCTGCGCGTGACCTGGCTGGGACATGCCGCGACGCTGGTCGAGATCGACGGCCACCGCGTGCTGACCGATCCGGTGTGGAGCGAGCGCGCGTCGCCCTACGGCTGGGTCGGCCCGCGCCGCTGGTACACGCCGCGCATCGCGCTCGGCGCGCTGCCGCCCATCGACGCGGTCGTCATCTCGCACGACCACTACGATCACCTCGACCACCGGACGATCATCGCCATGGCCGGGATGGCGAGCTGGTCGAAGACGGTGTTCGTGGTGCCGCTGGGGATCGGCGCGCACCTCGCTTACTGGGGCGTGCCGGAATCGCGCATCGTCGAGCTCGACTGGTGGGACCGGACGCGCGTGGGCGATCTGGAAATCGTCTGCGTGCCCGCGCGCCATGCGTCGGGCCGCACGGCGTGGGATCGCGACAGGACGCTGTGGGCGGGCTACGCCTTCGTGGGGACGCACCACCGCGCCTACTTCTCGGGCGACACCGGCCTGTTCCCCGGCATGCGCGACATCGGCGCGCGCCTGGGGCCGTTCGACGTCACGATGATCGAGGTCGGCCAGTACAACCGCGCCTGGCCCGACTGGCACATCGGGCCGGAGCAGGCGGTCGTGGCCCACGGCATGGTCCGCGGCCGCGTGATGCTGCCCATGCACTGGGGCCTGTTCAGGCTGGCGCCTCACGGCTGGACGGAGCCGATCGAGCGCGTGCTGGCCGCGGGCGGCCCGGCGGGCGCGCTGATCGTGACGCCGAAGCCGGGCGGCAGCTTCGAACCCGAGGCGCCACCCCCGTCGGCGCGCTGGTGGCCGTCGCTTCCCTGGGTCACCGCCCAGCAGGATCCGATCAAGTCGACGAAGGTGGACTGACGATGAAAGTTTGTGGCTATTATCCGGGCCCCTGATGCGCGTCTTTCTTGTCGGTTCGGGCGGACGTGAGCACGCGCTCGCGTGGAAGATCGGCCAGAGCCCGCTGTGCGAGGAGATCATCGCGGCGCCCGGCAATCCCGGCATCGCGACGGAGCCGAAGGTGTCGTGCATTCCGGTCGCCGCCGACGCGACCGCCGAGCTCTGCGCGGCCGCCGTCGCCGAACGCGCCGACCTGGTGGTGTGCGGACCGGAGGTGCCGCTGGCCGCCGGTCTGGGCGACGCGATGCGCGCGGCCGGGCTGTCGTTCTTCGGTCCGTCCCGGGCCGCCGCCGAGATCGAAGGCTCGAAGGCGTACGCGAAGCGGCTGATGCGCGACGCGGGCGTTCCCACGGCGGCGTTCGGCATCTTCGACGATGTCGCGACGGCCGACGTGTTCATCGACGCGCAGCCGGGGCCGGTGGTCGTGAAGGCCGACGGCCTCGCCGCCGGGAAGGGCGTGGTGGTGACGTCGACCCGGCAGGAAGCGAAGGAGGCCGTGCGCGCGATGCTGTCGGGGCGCGTGTTCGGCGAAGCCGGCGCGCGCGTCGTGATCGAGGAGCGCTTGACCGGGCGCGAGGTGACGATGATGGCGCTGTGCGACGGCACGCGCCTGGCGCTGCTGGCGTCGTCCGAGGATCACAAGGCGGTGGGCGACGGCGACGTCGGCCCGAACACGGGCGGCATGGGGACGGTGTCGCCGTCGTCGCTGATCGACCAGGCCGGCGCGCAGCGGATCCTCGAGACGTTGTTCGTTCCGACGGTGCGCGCGCTGACCGAGGCAGGGCGGCCGTTCCGGGGTCTGCTCTACGGCGGGCTGATGCTGACGCCCGACCGCGGTCCGATGGTGATCGAATGGAACTGCCGCTTCGGCGATCCGGAGACGCAGTCGGTGCTGATGCGCTTCGACGGCGATCTGCTGCCCTGGCTGGCGGGCGTCGCGGCAGGACGGATGCCGGAGGGCGCGCCGCGCGCGCGGCCCGGTGTCGCGTTGTGCGTGGTGCTGGCCGCGGGTGGTTATCCGGCCAAGCCGCGCGCGGGCGACGCGATCACGGGACTGCCCGCCGCCCGCGACGATCTGGTCGTGTTCCACGCCGGGACGCGCCGCGACGGCGGCGCAGGTAGTCCGATCGTCACCGCGGGCGGGCGCGTGCTGGGCGTGACCGCGTACGGCGCGGATCTGACGGCGGCACGCGCGCGCGCATACGGCGCGATCGAAGAGATCCGTTTCGATGGTATGCATTTCCGCCGAGACATCGGCTTGCGAGGGAATCCAAGAACATGAGCGAAACCAAACTGGATGTGGCGATCATGATGGGGTCGAAGTCGGACCTCGAGACGATGCGGCCGGCCGCCAAGGTGCTGGAGAGCCTGGGCCTGGTGGTCGAGGTGCGCGTGCTGTCCGCGCACCGCACGCCGGAGGAGACGGCCGCGTTCGTCAGGGAGGCCGGACGGCGCGGCGTGAAGGCGTTCATCTGCGGCGCGGGCGGAGCAGCCCACCTCGCAGGTGCGGTGGCGGCCCACACCACGCGCCCGGTCATCGGCATCCCGGTGGTGTCGGGGAGCTTGGGCGGGCTCGATTCGTTGCTGTCGACCGTGCAGATGCCTCCCGGCATGCCGGTCGCGACCGTCGCGATCGGGGGCGCCGAGAACGCCGGCCTGCTCGCCGCGCAGATGATCGCCATCGGCGACGCCGAGCTGGGCAAGCGCGTCGAGGCCGAGCGCGCCGCGCGCCGCAAGAAGGTCCTCGACAGCGACGCCGAGGTTCGGGGCGCCAAGGCCGCAACGTAGAAAGCCTAAGGGGTTTCCCCGAGACGCACGCCTGATCGTGCGGCACGTGCATGGCACACGCGTTCGAAGAAGAGATCGTCTTTGCGGTAGCCGCCCTGCGTCGGGGCGAGATCGTCGCGTATCCAACGGAGACCTTCTACGGCCTGGGCGTCGACGCGCTCGATGAGCTCGCGCTGGCGCGCTTGCGGGCGCTCAAGGGGCGGGACGGCAAGGCGATCTCGGTGCTGGTCGACGGCCCGGCGATGCTCGCCACGCTGTGCAGCGCGGTGCCGTCGCTGGCCACGAAGCTGATGCGGCTCTATTGGCCGGGCGCGCTCACGATCGCGGTGCCCGCGCGTCGCAATCTTCCCGGCGCGCTGATCACGGACGGATGCATCGCGGTGCGGCAGTCGTCGCATCCCACCGCGCAGGCGCTGGTGACGGGACTGGGGCGGCCCCTCACCACGACCAGCGCGAATCGGGCAGGGGAACCGCCCGCAACGACTGACGAAGCGGTCGAGGAGATCTTCGCGGGACGCTGTCGCATCCTGCACGGCGGCGCGACGGCCGGGGGCGCGCCCAGCACGCTGGTACGCGTGCGCGGTGCCCGGATGGAAATTCTTCGCCAGGGCGCGATCGAGATTGATCCCGAAGCGCTGGCGCGCGATAAGGGTTGAGGAAACGATGGCCGACATCTCACCTTTCGCCGGGCTTCGCTACGTAACGGAACGGGTCGGCGACCTTGCGACCGTCCTGTGCCCGCCGTACGACGTCATCAACGAAGACGAGCGGCGCGAGCTGGAAGCGCGCCACCCCGACAACGTGGTGCGGCTGGAGTTGCCGCGCGGCACCGACGACGCCCGCTACACGACGGCCGCGCGCCTGCTCGCGTCGTGGACGGCGGAGGGCATCCTGCGCGCCGACGCGCGCGACGCGTTCTACCTGTACGAGCAACAATTTGGATACGCCGGCCAGCGCTACACGCGGCGCGGGTTCTTCGCGGCGGTCCGCCTCGAGCCGCTCGAACGGCGTGTGGTGCTGCCGCACGAGAAGACGCTGTCGGCGCCCAAGGAGGACCGCAAGAAGCTGCTGCGCGCGACGCACACGCAGATCTCGCCCGTGTTCGGCCTGTATCGCGACGCCGGGGGCGCCGCGCGCGCGATCATCGACGAGGTCGCGGCCGGCGCGCCCACGGTCGACGCCACGACCACGGACGGTGTTCGCCACCGCCTGTGGGTGATCACGGCGGCGCCGGCGGTCGTCGGTTTGCGGACGCTGCTCGCCGACAAGCAGATCCTGATCGCGGACGGGCACCACCGCTACGAGACGATGCTCGGGATGGCGCCGGAGCTGCGGCCTCTCGACGCGGCGGCGGGCGCGGCGGCGTCGGACTTCGTGATGATGTTCCTGGCGCGCGCCGAGGATCCGGGGCTGCTGGTGCTGCCGACGCACCGGATGGTGAACGACCTGCCCGACTTCAGCTTCGACGGGCTGGTCGCGGCGGCGGGCGCGGCGTTCGAGATCGCGCAGGGCGACGAGACGACCGCGGCGGAGATCGAGGCGCGTTTGACGCGCCAACGTGAGAACGATGAGAAACGGGTGGTGTTCGCGGTGCGCGCGCCGGGGCGGCCGTCCACGATCTGGATGACGTTGAAGCCGATCCTGGATCTATCGGCGCTGGGGCCGCCCGCGCTGCGCAATCTCGACGTCACCGTCCTTCACGGCGTCATCCTGGGCCCGCTGCTGGCGATCGACGCCGAGGCGATGGCCAAGCAGTCCTTCCTGACCTACACGCACGACACCGCCGAGGCGCTCGCGCGGGTCGAACGCGGCGAGGTCCAGGCGGCGTTCTTCATGAACCCGACCAAGGTCGACCAGGTGCTGGCGGCGTGCGAGGCGGGGTTCGTGCTGCCGCAGAAGTCGACCTACTTCCTGCCCAAGCTCGCCACCGGTCTGGTCATGTACCGGCTCGACGGCTCCGCGCCGCGGTGAGCGGCGGCGACGCGCCGCCCCCGCCCGAAGACCAAGAGCAAGCGCAGGACATCACTGCCGACACTCTGCGCGCGGGGCGCGTGCGCATCTTCCAGCCCGCGCGCGGCGCCCGCATGAGCCTGGACCCGGTGCTGCTCGAGGGGTTCCTGGCGCCGCCTCATGGCCGCTTTCTCGACATCGGGTGCGGCACGGGCGCGCTGTCCTTCCTGCTGCTCGCGCGCGATCCGGCCGCGACCGGCGTCGGCGTCGAGCTGCAGCCGCGCCTGGGGGCGCTGGCGGCGCGCGGCCGCGACGAGAACGGCTGGCAGCAGCGCCTGGAGATCCTGGTGGGCGACGTGCGCGCCCTCGGCGATCGGCTGGGCGCCGCGCGCTTCGACCTGGTCGCGACCAACCCGCCGTACCGCACGCTGGCGGGAAACCGCCGCCCGCCGGACGACGAGCGCGCGCTCGCGCACCAGGAGATCGCGCTGGCGCTGCCCGAGTGGGTGGAATGCGCCGCCCGGGCGGTCCGTCCCGGCGGGCGCGTCGCGGCGATCTTCCCCGCCGACCGCGCCGCCGAGCTCCTGACCGAGCTGCACGGTCACGATCTGTTTCCGGTTCGCATGCGCTCCGTCCACCCTCACGCCGGCGAGCCCGCCTCCCGCGTGCTCGTCGAAGCCGAGCGGGCAGGGCGGCGGCCCCTCGTGATCGAGATGCCTCTCGTCCTCCATGAACATGAACATGAACATGAACCGGAAAAACGGGCTCGCTACACGGCGGAAGTCCGACGCCTGCTCGACGAGGAGGTGTAAAATCCTCGCATGCGGCGACTGTTCCTGGCTTCGATCCTGGTGGCGGCGGGCGGCGGAATCGGTTGTAGCAGCAGCAACAACACGAACGGCACCGGCACCGGCAGCGGCGGAGCCGGCGGCCAGGTGATCGGCTCGTCGGGCTGCCCGCTGTTCACGGCCGACGACGTGTGGAACAAGGACGTGTCGGGCAGCGCGGTCGACGCCACCAACACGGCGCGCATGGCCGCCCTGATCGGCGACGTGCCCATTCACCCCGATTTCGGCGTCGGTTTCGGCATCCCGATCACCGTCGTGCCGCAGACCCAGGCGAAGGTTCCGATCGTCTTCGACGACTACCCGGACGAGAGCGATCCGGGCCCGTATCCGTTTCCGGGCGCGGGCGTGGTCAAGGTCGAGGGGACGGACGACCCGACGAGCTGCGGCGGTGACTGCCACGTGATCGTCGTGCAGCAGGTCGAGTGCAAGGTCTACGAGGGTTACTCCTGCCATCTGGACACCGACGCCTGGCACTGCGGGAACGGCGCGATCTGGGATCTGACGAAGAAGAGCGAGGGCCAGCGGCCCGACGGCTGGACGTCGGCCGACGCGGCCGGTCTTTCGATCTACGCCGGGCTGGCGCGCTACGAGGAGGCGATGGCCGGCGAGATCACGCACGCCGTCCGCTTCACGCTACCGTGCACCAGCAACGCGCGCGTCGCGCCCGCCACCCACCAGGCTGTTCCGGGCGGCTGTTCCAGCCGGCCCGCCGCGCCGCCCATGGGCCTGCGCGTGCGCCTGAAGGCCAGCTACGACATCAGCGGCTTCCAGCCGATCGTGCAGACCTTCCTGCGCGCGTTCAAGAAGCATGGCCTGATCCTCGCCGACAACGGCGGCAGCTCCAGCACGTTCTACTTCCAGAGCGAGGACCACCCGGACTGGCCGGATGCCATCGACGATCTCAAGATGGTTCCGGCCTCGGCGTTCGAGGCCGTCGTTCCCTGAGCTGCCCTGAGCTGCCCTGAGCTGCCCTGAGCTGCCCTGAGCTGCCCTAAGTTGCCCTGAGCTACGGCGCGGCGGCGGCGGCGCCGCCTTCCTTGTTGTCCTTCAGCGCCTCGTCGATGGGCGGCAGATCGTCCAGGTTCGGCACCAGCGTGATCTCGATGCGCCGGTTCTTCGCCTTGTTGTCGGGCGTGTCGTTCGCCGCGACCGGCGACGTCTCCGCGTAGCCCGCGGCGGACACGCGCTTCGGCTCCATGCCGGCGCTGACCATGAAGTTCAGCACCTCGACGGCGCGCGCGGTCGACAGATCCCAGTTGGACCGGAACTTCGCGCTCTTCATCGGCGCGTTGTCGGTGTGGCCCGCGATCTGGAAGTTCCTGTTGGGCAGCGACTTCAGCACCTCGGTCACCTGCTTGAGCGCGTCCTTGCCCTCCGGCTTCAGGTCGGTCTTGCCCGGATCGAACAGGATCTTGTCGCCCAGGCG
>Ga0070673_100002893_pt1 | contig 10569 bp, 5 predicted proteins | sample KBSM23metaG_FD_65342 | JGI IMG/M metagenome (GOLD analysis project Ga0070673, IMG submission 65342) | Miscanthus rhizosphere microbial communities from Kellogg Biological Station, Michigan, USA - KBS M2-3 metaG | ecosystem: Host-associated > Plants > Roots > Rhizosphere > Soil ...
AGTTTACCGCAGGCTACGGCCGCTTCAGTTTCCTGTTTACCCAAGGTGAAGCCAACCCTGCCTGGCCCAACGTTCCGCCGTACGATTTTCCGAGTCTGAGTGAGCCGTACATTAATACGCCGCGAACTGCGCGCGTGGTGACGACCCCGCAGTTTCTCGACAACTTGACGTACATTCGTGGTTCGCATGTATTTCGTGCCGGTGTCAACTTTCGTTACTACCGTCACGTGGACCAGCGCGGACAACCCGGCGGAATCAACGTCACGCCTGCGGTAACATTTGCTTCCGGTAACCGCAACCCGTTCGTTGTGGGATCGACTGTCAATGACGGCTTTACACCTGCTAGCGGAATTAACTCAACCGATTCGACCACGCTCGGCAATCTCATAACTACGTTGTACGGATTACCGGCGCGAATCTCTCAAACCTTCATTGCGAATCTTTCGCAGGACGTTTACCTGCCCTTCAAGGTTGGTGACAACGTGACGTTGTATGACGAAAAGCACAATCTCGATCAATACAACTTCTACTTCCAGGACGAGTGGAAGCTGCGTCCGAACCTAACAGTTAACTACGGCGCGCGGTGGGAACTTAACCCGCCTGGCAACACGTCGCCGATAAACAGTACCTACACCGCAACTTCTCCAATAACCCAGACTCCTTTACCGGCAATACCGGTGCAAAACGCACCCGGTGCAGTGACATTCGTCCAATCCAATCATTGGTACGAAGGGAGTTGGAAAGGAGCTATTGGACCACGCATCGGACTCGCGTGGAGTCCTGATTACAAATCCGGTTTCCTGCATACGCTGTTCGGCGGAAATAGCCGCAGCGTGATTCGGGTCGGATATGGTTTGGGATTCGATACCATTTCGTCGTTCCAGATAACGGCCGCGGCCGGGCGCATTCCCGGTTTGGTTCAAAGCTGCACCACCACTTATCCCTTCACGACAATCACTTCCGGTTGTGTTAATTCTCCGGATGTTGGCAAAACCATCGCTGGAGGGTTCCCGACCGAGTTACCGGCGCCATCCGTGAAACCATCTTCGCTGTTGACACCACCACAGCAATTAAGAACCAATGCGCCTCCAATCACAGTGTTCGCGCCCAAGATGAAGCTGCCGACAGTCCATCAATGGAATATCGGCATTCAACGCGAGTTGCCGGGGGGATTCGTGTTGCAAGCGTCCTACATCGGACGTCGCGGCGAACACTTGTTCATGGCCTATGACATAAACCAGATCAATGCGGATTCGATCGTTCCGTCGTTCCTGATCATGCAGCAGAATCGGGTTAAGGGCTGCGCTCCTTCCGGCACTGGCTGCCCTGCGGGAGTGACTGGAGTTGCGCCACCATTGCTTACCCTGCTGCAAACCGCTGGTGGGCTTTCGGCTTCAGCGGCTGCTACTTTCCTGAACTCGACAAACACAACTGCTGAGCTGGATATCAACAGCGCCGGCAATTTTGCGAGACGAATTGAAGACACCACGCTGGGACTTAAGCTGCGACCGAACCAACAGTTCAGCGTCATCACCTATCTCGACAACAGTGGTGACTCGAATTATCACGCGGCGCAGTTCACTCTGCGGCGCCGGTTCGCCAGCGGGCTCGGTCTGAGTGTCGCCTACACATTCGGTAAGTCGATTGATAATCAATCGGTCGATCCTGTAGGCGCATCTTCAGGCGGCGGGTTGTCAACGACGAATTCACGCACACCAACCGACATTCGCGACTTCCGCGAAGAGCGTGCCCGGTCCGATTTCGATCGGACTCACGTCATACAGGCGGCCTCAGTTTGGGAAGTTCCAGTCGGAAAAGGCCGGCACTTCCTGGGCTCGTCGCACGGAGTGATCAATCAGATCGTCGGCGGCTGGACCATCAACAGCATCTACACGTTTATGTCCGGAGAACCGTTCGCCGTCCGCAGCGGCTCATTCACGGCAAATGGCAATCACGAGTCACGCGCAGGCGTTCAGCAATCAGTAAAAGCCACGTTACAGGAGTTGCCCGGACAGACCTTTGCTGGTCCAGTCTTATTCAAACCAGTGAACGCGCTTACCTGCGGCGTCGATACTACGCAGGCATTCTGTATTCCGGCTCCAGGAAAAAATGGCGCGGGCAGGAATATCTTTACTGCCCCAAGTTATTGGAACCTCGATCTGGGCTTCATCAAGACATTTCAGTTGACTGAACGGTTCAAGCTTCAGTTCCGCACTGAGATGTTCAATGCTTTAAATCATGCGAACTTTGACAATCCACGTGATGCTTCGGTCGGATCACCCAGCATCAGGTCCAGCGTATTTGCGCAGGCCTGTTGCGCCGCAGTGGCGCCGCCATCGACACAGACGGTTGTGCAAACCGGCGAAGCAGCCCGTGTGATTCAGTTCGCTTTGAAACTGCAGTTCTAACAACTGCCATTCGGAAAAAAGCGAGGCATCTTAGCGAAGGATGCCTCGCTTTTTTCTGCGGGAATCAAACAACGACAATCAGTTGCTAACGCAGTAAACCAAATGCGGAAGACATTCGTCGCTATTGTTTTCGCCATCGCGCTGGCCGCCACCACGGTTGGCCAGAAACTCACCGCCGAAGAAGTAGTCTCGCGGCACCTGCAGTCAATTGGTTCCGACGAGGCGAGAAAGACTGCAAGGACTCGAATCATCTCAGGCGGCTCGACCGTAGCCTTTCTCACCGAGCCGAAAGGTCAGGCGACCGGGCGTGCGGTGCTCGCATCTGACGGACCAAAGAACCTGATCGGATTGAGCTTTCCCAGTCCTATCTATCCACGCGAACAGTTTGGCTATGACGGAAATTCGTTTATGGCTGCGTTTGTCACACCCGGCGTGCGGTCTTCATTAGGAAGCTTTCTGATGACACACACATTGATTTTCCGGCAGGGTTTGATGGGAGGAGCGCTGTCCTCGGCGTGGCCGCTTCTTAGTATGTCGAGCAATGCAGCAAAGCTGGAAGATGGTGGAGAAAAGAAAGTCGATAACCGCATCCTGCACATGTTGAATTACCACCCCAAAGGTGGCGGAGATCTTCAGATCCATTTGTACTTCGATGACGCGTTTCATCACGTGCGAACAGAATACCTGCGCGTCATCCCCGCGCAGACGGGTAGCCGCGCATACACGAACGTTGAAGAACGCGAGATTCGCTACAAGATGGTGGAGGAATTTTCCGAGTTCAAAGCTGAGTCCGGGCTCACGCTTCCACACAAGTACGAGATCAAGTTTTCGGTTGATTCAACGGGCGGAACGTTCTCAGGCGAGTGGAAAATCGATCTAAACAAATTCACATTTAACGAACCTATCGATCCCGCCGCCTTCACCATCAGCGGCAACTGACTTGCTAATCGTAAAGCAGAAACTTGCGACGATCTTTCATGAATTGATCCAGTGCGGGACTCCATGACTTCACGATGTCACTCGGAGAATCCCCTCGCTTCACACGCTGCAACGCATCCGCATTCAGTAACAAGCGCAGGTAATTATCAACGTTCCAGTCGTTGGGATAGAAGCGGCGCAAAGCTACGGCGATCTCAATTCCCGTTGTGACTGGACGGAATTGATTGCGATTGGTGATCACTATATTTATACCGTGACATTCGACGCCTTTCGAGGTTGAAGTTGTCGGAGTGAACCGAACCGGGACGAACCGCACGCCAGCGAGGTTACGCCCATTCAAGTACGCTGCTAGTTCCTGCTCCTTGATCCATGGCGCTCCCACTACTTCGAACGGCGTATCAGTTCCGCGGCCCACCGATACGTTCGTCGTCTCGAGCAATCCGATTCCAGGATACAAAGTTGCTTCAGTCAGACTTCGCATGTTCGGCGAGGGATTTACCCACGTGAGATTCGTTGCGTCGTACCACGTTGAGCGCCGCCATCCATCCATCTTGATTACGCGCAGATCGCAACCAATCTTTCGCTGCTCATTGTAAAGCTGGGCCAACTCACCAATCGTCAGCCCATGCCTTACCGGGATTGTGTGATAGCCGATGAATGACAACTTGTCGGCGTCAGCGATTGGGCCTTCGACATCTAGCCCACCGATCGGATTGGGCCGATCAAGAACAAACACTGGGAGGTGCGCCTTTGCTGCTTCCTCCATCGCATAACCCAGCGTCGTTATGTACGTGTAAAACCTCGCGCCAACATCCTGAATGTCATAAACAATCGCGTCGAGATCTTTCAGTTGCTCCGGCTTGGGCCGTCTCGTTTCTCCATATAGAGAGAATATCGGCAGGCCCGTTTGTTCGTCCTTTGAGTCAGAAATCTTTTCGTCAGCCAGCCCGCGAATGCCATGCTCAGGTGAGAATAGCGCGACAAGTTTTACGCCCGGCGCATCTTTCAGCACATCGATAGTCTGTCTGCCGTCGCGATCGCGCCCCGTGTGATTGGTAATGAGTCCAAGACGCAGACCGGCAACTTCTTTGAAGTTATCGCGCTTCAGCACGTCGATGCCCGTTAAGACTTTCGCATCAGTTGCTATTGATGAGGAGCGAACTGCGGGATCGATAGGAAAGGTCGTGGTCTCCGAAAGCACTTTCAAGACGTCGGAGTAATATTTTTCCAATGACGCTCGTGCCCGTGCTACGCCGTCCGCCTCCGTCGCTGAAGCAGCGATGACTGACGCTACTCGATTACGCAAAGGTCCCACGTCACCTTTGCCGTCGGGATGCACTCGATTGCTAAGGAATACGTAAAACATCTCACTAGCTGGATCAATCCAGATCGACGTGCCGGTGAAGCCTGTATGGCCAAACGATCCTAGCGGGAAAAGATCGCCTCGGTTCGAGGAGAAGCTCGTGTTGATGTCCCAACCAAGCCCACGTGTCCAACCTTGATTCGATACCAAACGCGGCCGAGTCATCTCGGCGATAGTCAACGGGCTCATGATGCGAACGTTATGGTACTCACCGCCGTTCAAGATCATTTGGCAGTAGATTGCGAGATCAGCCGCGGTAGAAAAAAGTCCCGCGTGTCCCGCAACTCCGTTCATTCGATATGCGGTCGGATCATGGACTTCACCGCGCAACCAGCGTTCACCTTCGGCTCCCGCATTCGCACTTGAATCACCGAGATAACTTAATTGGCCACGACGCTTTTCAGTCGGTGCAATGCGCGGGATCAATTTCGCCGCCGGCCGGAAGCCTGTATCGCGCATTCCTAACGGCGCGAAAATATTTTGCTTCGCAAACTGATCGAGCGTCAGTCCACTAGCGCGATGCACCACTTCTCCGAGAGCAATAAAGTTGATGTCGCTGTAAACAAAGCGAGCTCCAGGCTGGTTTCGCAATGGCTCCGCAATCAAGTGCTTGACGGCTTCGTCGTAACCGGACCAATGTTCTTTCAAATCAAAATCGGGCGCGTAGCCGGCGCGGTGTGTCAGAAGCAATTCGATCGTGATTCGGTCTCTTCCCTCCCCTGTGATTTCTGGAATGTAAGTCGATAACGGATCGCTCAAACGAACTTTGCCGCGCTCCACCAGGATCATGATGCTGGTTGCTGTAGCTACGATCTTGGTAAGGCTGGCGAGATCAAAAATCGTATCGAGTGTCATCGCCTCGCGCTTCGGCTCCACCTCCCGATCTCCATACGCCTTCTGCCAAATGACCTGGCCTTTACGCGCAGCCAAAACCACAGCGCCGGGCAGCTGATGTTTGCTAATCGCCTCTGCGATCAGCGAATCCATCTGCTCGAGATGCGCACGCGTTGACTTAAGGGCTGATGAATTCGCTGTGGGAAGTTGCTGCGCTCGGAGCTGCGAAGCAAACGATAACAACAGCACCAGCGCCAGCGCTGGACGAAATGCAGTGCGAGAAAATGAAGGTCGAAACACGACTTGTTAGGGAGTCTTTGTTAGTTGAATGCCTGTGCCGCGTGAATACAAACCCGGAAGTGAAATCGGCAGTTTTCCAGTCACATTAATTTGTCCGGTAATCGCGCGAGCAGCGGCTTGCTGGAGACTGGGCATATCACCATACGCCAGCAGATAAGTTGATAACTTTGGAAAACTCGTCAGCAGGTAGGGATTTCCAAAACTGATCGCGATGATGGGAATCTTTGAATCGATCAAAGTTGACAACGCTTTGCCTCCACTTTCCGGAAGACCCACGCTGCGCATCTCGCCTGAACGGACTCGGCCGTATAGCGAGGCGATGATTAGATCTGACTGCTGCGCTCGCTCGACTGCCTTTTGAACTTCGCGCTCCGGAGAACGATCGTCGAGCACGACTGTCTCCATCTTAAAGCCGGCGCGCGTCATTTCCGTGACAAAAGAATTAGCCACGATCAAACGATCGTCACCGTTAGTAATCGCAAGATTGAAAATGCGAGCCCCTGGTTTTAGCTTCGTTACCGGCAGCAAATGCGATTCATCACGAACAAGTGTGATCGCGTGTTCGGCAATTTCTCGCGCCAGCGCATTCACGTCAGGACTGCCTACGATTCGATCGATGTTATCGACTGGAGTTATGCGATTGTCCTTTAAGCCGAGATCATACTTTGCAGCGAGCACCTTTCTTACCGACTGTTCAATGCGCTGCTCAGAAATACGGCCGGACTGCACTGCTGCGAGTACTCCGCGAAAGGCGGCATCAGCATCGGCAGGTTTCAAAAGGAGATCGGCGCCTGCTTCCAAAGCGCGCACGGCGGATTCTTCTGGCGTGAAATAAATCGTGAGTCCACTCATGCTGAGCGCATCCGTGACGATCATTCCATTGAAGTGCAGATCGTTTCTGAGAATGGCGCCCATGACCGGAGACATTGTGGCCGGCATCGTACCTTCTTGGTTTAGTTCTCCCTCATCCGTCGTATCGATCGCTTTACGCTTCACAGTTTTGGGAAGCGGCTTGACCACAGCAGCGTCGACCTGAGGAAGACCGATATGCCCCATCATCACTGAACCTACTCCCGCTTCAACCGAAGCTCGAAAAGGCACGAGCTCAACAGCGTTTAAGCGATTTCGATCGACATCGATCTCCGGAAGACCTCGATGAGAATCAGTCGCGGTGTCGCCGTGCCCCGGGAAATGTTTGGCCGTCGCAATCACTCCACCTTGTTGTGCACCTTGTGTAAACGCAGCGGCAAAGCGCGCGACTTCGGCGGGGTCTTCTCCATATGAACGGACATTGATGACCGGATTAGCAGCATTGTTGTTTACGTCAACAACAGGGGCATAAATTTGGAAGACGCCCAACGCGCGCGCTTCTCGAGCAGTCAGCGCTCCTTGACGTCGCGCATACTCGGGATTGCCGGTTGCACCCAGGGCCATATTCCATGGAAAGTTGACGGTGTCATCGAAGCGCATGCCCGCGCCGGCTTCGAGATCTGCCGATATGAGCAACGGATACTTCGCCAGTTCCTGCATGCGATTGACCAACATTACTGATTCGTAGACTGGTCCACGAAAAAGAACAATGCCGCCGATGTGATTGTCGACCACCTGATGACGCAAGGCACGAAAGGCATCGCTGTCCTGATTGAGAAAAGTCGCGTTCACTCCGACCGAAATGAGCTGCCCGATTTTTTCATCGATGGTCATCTTGCGCAGTTGCTTGTTGGCCCAATTAACTGCGTCCTTGCTTGGCGTGATCGAATAGGGTTTGACTTCGTGACGACTCGCAGCAGCTGAGGACGTGAGCGCGCCGAAGGGCGCTATCAACGACAACGCAAGTATGACGATTAAATTTGTACGCAGTCTCAACTTCAAAACGCGGCCTCGCATCACATCGCCAACTCATTCTGCTGCTCGCGTGGAGCATCTGCAAAAGCAAACGATGCGAGCCATGCGACAGCAAGCGTAACCAAACTTCCGATCAGCACGTACCAAGTCCAGGCAAGCGGTGTCCAAAATCTTATGTAAAGCATCACCACGATACTGACTAACATCCCGATCAATGCAGGAGGCTCGCTGACTTTGCGCAAGAAGGTTCCGACCAAAAATACTCCCAGGACGGGTCCATTGATTAGCGAAGCGATAGACAAAGCCTGATCGAGAGCGGAGCGATTTTGCCGCATCGCTAATAAGGCAACCAAGATCTGCAGGATTCCCCACAGCAAAGTCAGCCAGTGCGATACGCGCAAGTAATGACGGTCGTCCTTCTTCGGGCGGAATGGCTTGTAGAGATCATTTACTGCCGTAGCCGCGATCGAATTCAACGACGACGATAGGGCGGCCGCGAAAATCGCGGCGACAACTAACCCGGAAAGTCCCGACGGCATGAACCGCGTGATGAAGTCCGGAAAGACTCGATCGCCTCCGACTACTTGAAAGCCACCGCTAACCGGCAGCGTCGCTACGCCATTTGCGAGCGATGCATAGTTCGGATCGTTATGCGGACCGTAGAAAGCGAACAAGAGCACGCCAATAAAGAGAAAGCCGAGGAACTGTGCGAACACAACAGCGCCACTTGAAAGCAACGCTGCGGCTGCGCGTTTCGGTTTGTCAGTGCACAGATACCGCTGCACGAGATATTGATCGGTTCCGTGTGTGCTCATCGTCAGGAAACATCCGCCAAGCAGGCCCGCCCAGAACGTGTATGTCTTCGTCAGATCAATCGGCAATGAGAACTTCAACGATGCATTCGTAAACGGCGCGGTGAAAGCATAGGAAGTCTGTCTGAAACCAAAATCAATAAAATTAAATTTGTGATATTGCTCGCCGAGACTAACAGCGTGAGAGAAGCCACCCTTGATTCCCCAGATGAGCACGACTCCGGCCATAGCAGCGCCTGCTAAATAAATTCCCAGTTGCACTACTTCAACCCAGATAACTGCTTCCATCCCGCCGAAGTAAGTGAAAATAATCATCACCACGCCGAGCAGGATTACCGATGCAATCACAATCGTGTCGGCGTTCGCCTGCGGTTGGAATGCAGTGTATACAGCCGCCAACACGAAGGCCGTTAACAGCAGCCTGATGCCGTCGGCGATGTTGCGCATCACCACAAACAACGTCGCAGCCAGCATCTTGATGCGATTGCCGAAGCGCCGCTCGAGGAGTTGATATACAGTCAACAACTCGCCGCGAAAGTACGAGGGAATGAACAGGACTGAGATGACTATCCGGCCCAGCATGTACCCCATCACGAGTTGGATAAACTGAAAATTGCCGCCCTGCGCAAAGGCGATTCCCGGAACCGAGATGAAAGTAATCGTCGAGGTTTCGGTCGCTACAATCGAGGCTGCGATGGCCCACCACGGAACCGTGCGGTCGCCGAGGAAATAGTCACGCGTAGTTTCCTGCTTGCTCGAAAACCAAACGCCAAACAGAGTGATGCCAATCAGGTATCCAAAAATGATGACGAGGTCGAGTGGTTTCATTTGGCGCTTAGCGATTTAGTGGCGCGATAGATTTCTGTTGCTCGTGCTACAACTCCGCCGGCTGCAGCGAGGGCGCGTTCTGCGTCTTTCAATGAAGAACCTGTCTGGGCCATCAACAATGCGGCAGGCAGATTTCCGTTCGCCTTTTCGAGACTTGCGGCGGCTGCTGATTCGTCCAAGCCTGCTTCCTTCATCAATGTCCGTATCGCACGCGCGTGCAACTTCTGATTACGCGTATGCATGTTCGTCATTCGATTGCCGGTGACGTAACCGAGTTTGGTCATTGTCGCCGTTGAGATCATATTGAGAACCATCTTTTGAGCAGTACCCGCTTTGAGCCGAGTTGAACCGGTGACAACTTCAGGACCAACGATCGGCACGATGCTAACTTCTGCTACAGCGGTAATCGGCGAGCCGGGCACACAAGTCAACGCAACTGTGAACGATTCCATCTCGCGAGCGTACTTTAAAGCTCCGACTGTGTACGGCGTGCGTCCCGAAGCAGCGATACCAACCAACGCATCATTCTTGTTGAAGCCGCGTTTGCGCAAGTCTTCTCTTCCTGCTTCAGCATTGTCCTCGGAAGCTTCAACGGCGCGATGACACGCATCATAACCGCCGGCGATGATGGCTTGAACAACCTCAGGCGAAACACCGAAAGTTGGCGGACATTCAGACGCGTCAAGCACGCCCAAACGACCGGATGTTCCAGTGCCGATGTAGAACAACCTGCCGGTGTGCTGCAATCTCTCGACGATTCCTGAGACAGCTTTCGTTACTTGAGGCAGCACTAATTGAACGGCAGCCGCTACTTGCGCATCCTCGTCGTTCATGAGAGTGACAATTTCTTCGATCGAAGATGAGCTAAGATTAGCGCTGCGTGGGTTTTCTTGTTCAGTTAGCGGAAGCGAGGCGGAGCCGGCAGAATTTTTTTCCATGAAGATTAGCGTGACAGGCTGCGCCCGAGAAATCCTGGAGAGTTAAAATCCGAGAGATGCAAGATTAAGTACAACGTTGTAGTAAATCAAACTGCAACAGCAACATGGCTGTGTTCTCGCGCCATTCGTGCAGCGGCGACGGCCGGTGGAAACAAAGGCGGAGCCAGATACGCCCGTGGCGCCACAGCTTCCACCTCTTCTTTTAAGGTGTTCAAAACCCGGTCACCGGCTACGAAAACTCCGCCAACGTACGCGACCTGAAAGCGATCCTGCTCCATCTTCAGCGTGCGAATGACCGCAGC
>Ga0070673_100002896_pt1 | contig 10565 bp, 5 predicted proteins | sample KBSM23metaG_FD_65342 | JGI IMG/M metagenome (GOLD analysis project Ga0070673, IMG submission 65342) | Miscanthus rhizosphere microbial communities from Kellogg Biological Station, Michigan, USA - KBS M2-3 metaG | ecosystem: Host-associated > Plants > Roots > Rhizosphere > Soil ...
AACTCATCATTGCCTGCGTGTGCTCGCGCAACGAGGAGGGCCGTGACAAGGGCCGCGCCGGCCAGGTATTTGGAACGTGTCCGTGTTTCCATCGAAAAGGGGTTGGGCAATCTGAGGTCCATGGTCTATCGTTCTGAAAACAAACGATAACACTGGGCTGTGAGAAGTGCCGTTGCGTCAAAACACTCAAAATGGCGGATTGCCGGCACTCAGTTCACAACTGTTACCGCCTGTCTCTTTAGCATACTAGGGTTGGCGTTCGTTCGGTGAACGTGATGCAATCGGAGCATGGACGTGTCTGGGGTAGGCGCTTCCGGTCCATCGTTGACGGAGTTTTCGAGCGCGCTCCGTGTGCTGGTTGGGCCGAGAGCGCAGTTGCTCGACGCGCTTAAGGATGTTGCACAGTCCGGCGACACGATCGCGGCGACGCTGCGGGAACTATCCGATCTGGCGGCGCTGGGTTTTCTCGAAATCATCGAACGTCCGCCGTCACCGGAGAATGCACTGCGGGTCGAGGGTCTTCTGAGCGCGTCGGTTGCAGCGGCGGCGGAAGGGAATGTGCCGCGGGCGTTAGCCGAGCTGACGAAATTTGCGGAACTCGATCCACGGCGCGCGGAGACCCTTAAATCGGAGCCCGGCCTTGCGGCAATCCGGAATGAGGTAGGAGAGCTACTATTCCGGCTGGCGTCAACTGCTCGTCTGGATGCGGAATCGAGGCTTGCTCAGGCGACGCAACTTCTGGCGACGGCCGGCGCCAAGGAATGGATGGGGCACGAGTTGAGACTCGATTCCGCAGTTCTGATCGCGGGCCGTCTTCTGGAAGCTGGCGGCTATGCCAACTGCGTGTACTCCACAGCGTTATCCCAGATGGCGATCGTCCAGCTTGGCGCCAGCGCGGGGCAGGGTCGCGCTCCGGTCTCTTCGGCGGTGGGTGAATCCGTGCAGAGCAAATGGCTGCCGCGGATCAAGAAGCTATGGGCGCGAGCTCCACTCCTTGTCCTGCTGCTCGGGTGGCTCGCCGTTGGTTTCGTGGCGGGCTCGATTTACGCCATCTTGCGGATGTACGGGCCCTCGAACGAACTCGAACCTTCCGTGTCCTGGGGGTTCGAAATCTGGGGAGTTGGGTTCCTGGCCCTGGTTGGATTGGGGTTTTATGCGAAAGTGCGGGACTTGGTCAATCACCGCGCTTAACGTCCTTCCATCTTCTTGCGCTTCGACGCAATCGCCGCCAGAATCGACAGCGCTACGAAGCACGCGGCTCCAGTGGCTGGTTCCGGTACAGGAGTATACGCGAAATCAAGGACGTCGTTATTCTGATAGGACCCTCTAGTTCCCGATGTGAAGCCGAGATAGGCTCCGGTTCCGTTGGCTAGCGATAGAGTGTCGGCCAGGTTGAGAGCAACAGACAGCGCCAGCATCGAGTCTACGTAAACATTCAACGTTCCGGGGTTATAAAGCAGCGAAGCAGTGTGGACCTTACCGTCGTCGAAGGCGATCGGACCGCTCAAACCGAGCGATGGATCGCTGGTACAGAACACGTCCGGCACATCGGTGCCTTGCGAAGGGTCCGACGTCAACTTGTTGTCGCGGCAAAAATGGTGCGGATAGTTGGCTTCGGTTCCGCGCGTATTTACTCCAACGTAATGGCCGCTGGGGTCGCCGTAGTAGAAATTGTTCTTATAGGCATCGAGCATCACCGCCACGCTGTCTTTGATTCCCAGGAAACCTATGCCGCCCGATCCAACTCCGAGCGCATTGCTGCCCGCATCGCTGTTCTGAATCACAAAGGCGATTCCGTCTCCACCGCTTCCGTCGTTGTCGATGTTTCCTTTGAAGTCGGACATCTGGAAATCAAAACTGATGGAGAACGGATCGGCGACATCGAACCGGGTAGTGGTCCAAGCGGCCCCGGCGAGAGCCGGCCCACCTGAATTGAGAGTCGGATCCGTCGTATCAGTCAAGCGCAACACATTTCCCGAAACGAGCTGCGCGGTCCCTACCAATTGAAGAGTGCTCAGGTTGATGGGGTTGGCTCGCATGTTGGACAAAGTGGCTAGCGAGAGGAACGATATTGTGACAAGCCGCCCCGTTCCGCGCGTCCGCCGAGATCTGCGGGAAGGGAAGGGGGAAAGGTCTGGGGCACTCATGGTTAGTGTTTCGTCTCCTGGGTTTGAAAAAGCCAACAAGGACTAGCACGAATAGGGCCGAAGAGGAGCGAGGTGGTTCAGGCGGCGCGTCGACTAGAAGATCGCTCGCCGTGTTCGATCTGACGGAACCTTCGCGATAAGAATAGTGACGGGTGGACGCACGCCATCTCCTTTTCATTCAGTCTTTTTGATCCGCTTCGAAGGCGCCGTGTGGAATGTGCGCGTTGAGCCTGAGTCATTGCGTGAAGTCGGAGCGGCTGCCACGACTGCAGAGCGGTGGGGCTTTTCGCCACATCATGTATCCGGGCTGACAGCCGACTTCCTACACGAAAGTCGCGTGACAAGAGAAGAAAGTACGTGGTTATATTCGCTGGATTTGACACACTCCAACTTTTGGCAGTACGATCGGCGCATTGGCAGGACTCTATAAAAGAATCCGGGCTAGAAGGAGATCAGAAATGTTGAGAAGAGGGTCACAAAGAGTTTTGCCGATCCTGGCGATGCTTTCGCTTCCGATCGCAGCGCAGACGCCCGTCACACCGGCGGCCGCGCCGGCGGCGCCCCCGCGCATCAGCGAGGGAGAGGGTTCGAGGCAGTTCGGTCTATATTGCCGGACGTGCCACACAAATCCCCCGGTCGATCGCGCTCCGGAGCCGGCCACGCTGAAGCGCATGGCGCCCGAGAAGATCTATGAAGCGCTCACGACGGGCCCAATGAAGGAACAGGCCAAGGAGCTTTCCGACAAGGACAAGCGCGCGATCGCCGAATGGGTATCGGCGCGGCGCATGGGGGCGAGCGAGTCGGGCGATGCGAAGTCGATGCCGAACCGGTGTGCGAGTCCTGCTCCGGTGCACGACACGAGCAAGGCGCCGGCCTGGAACGGATGGGGAGCCGATAACGCGAACACACGTTTCCAATCGGCGAAAGCGGCGGGACTGACGACCGGACAGGTTTCAAGGTTGAAGCTGAAGTGGGCTTTCGGCGTGCCGGGGGCGACATCGATGTACCAGCAGCCGGCGATCGTGGACGGCAAGTTATTCTTCAGCTCGGACTCGGGAATGGTCTATTCACTCGATGCGGAGAGCGGATGCGTGAACTGGTCGTTCCAGGCGCAGGCCGGTATTCGCAGCGCGATGTCGGTGGGTCCGGCGAAGACGGGATCGACGAGGATGGCGGTATTTTTCGGCGACACGCGCGGGAACGTGTATTCAGTCGACGCCTCCAAGGGAGAGCTGTTGTGGAAGGTAATCGCTGATCCTCATCCGGTGGCGCGCATCACGGCGGCGCCGAAGCTTTTCGAGGGCCGGTTGTATGTGCCAGTTGCGGCGCTCGAAGAGGTCGAGGGCGGGGGCGCAAATTATCCGTGCTGCACCAGCCGGGGCGCGATGGTGGCGCTCAACGCGGAGACCGGCAAGCAGATCTGGAAGACATACGTGATTCAGGAGGAGCCAAAGCTCAGGAAAAAGACTCCGACCAGCAAGGAATTCTGGGGACCTTCGGGCGGAAGCGTGTGGAACTCGCCGACCATCGACACCAAGCGGCGCGCGCTCTACTTCGGCACCGGCAACGGATTTACATTGCCGGCGGTGAAGACCACCGATGCCGTGATGGCTCTCGACATGGATACGGGCAAGATCCTGTGGTCGGAGCAGGGTCCGAAAAACGATGTCTGGCATGGCGGATGTCTAGCTTCGCGCTCCGAGCGTGGGATTCCGAACCCTGGCGGTCCGACGGTTGCGAAGGACGAGTGTCCGGACGAAGCGCATCCTGATTTCGACTATTCGGTGTCGCCGATCATTGCGAAGTTGCCGGATGGGCGTGACGTTCTCATCAGCGGGCAGAAATCCGGTGTGGTGCACGCCCACGATCTCGACCGCAAGGGTGCGATCATCTGGCAGAACGAAGTCGCGCGAAGAATGATGGGCGGAGGCGGGGAAATCGTCTTCGGCGGCGCGGTGGACAGTCAGTCCGCGTACTTCCCGCTGCACAGCGGCGGAGTGGTGGCGGTGGGGCTGGCGGACGGTGTCGAGAAATGGTTCACGCCGATGGAGCCGCCGGCCGGCAGCGAAGTCATGAACAAGCATCCAGGTCAGACGGCGGCGGTGACGGTGATACCGGGTGTCGTATTCTCGGCAGGACTGGACGGGGTGCTGCGCGCTTTGTCAGCGACGACCGGGCGGGTGTTCTGGGAGTTTAATACGGCTCAGGATTTCACGACGGTCAATGGAGTGAAGGCGCGAGGCGGATCGATCGGCTCGGCCGGGCCGGTAATCGTGGACGGGATGATGTATGTCACATCCGGCTATATCGGATTTCAGAATGGGGTTCCCGGGAACGTGCTGCTGGCGTTCGGACTTACGGATTAGGAGGGAGTAAAGCCGCCGTCGCGGGAGAGTGTTTTTGGGACTCTCCTGCGACGGCGGTTGAAGTAATTAGAAGGTCAGCTTCATCGCGATCTGCCCGTTACGAGCGGCATTCGCCTGTGAGCTGATGACTCCAAAAGTAGAAGCAGTCCCGACATTGCTCGACGGCGCTCCGAAAACGACCCGGTTGAAAACATTGAAGGCTTCAAGGCGCAACTGCAGTTCGAGGCGCTCGCCGATCTTAGTGTTCTTGACCAGCGCCAGATCTTCGTTGTAATAGTTCGGGCTGAATACGTTGGGCAGGTAGAGTCCCGCTGTTCCGAATGTGAACGGCGCGGGAGTAGTGAACGCCGCGATATTCAGGTAGCGATTCTTGGCCGGATCGAAGGAGCCATCCCACGTACCTTTTTGGGCGACGCCCGGAACGATGTTGGGAGTCTGCGGTCCGCTGTTGAGAGGCAGAGACTGCGGAGCGGTGACCTGGATCGGAACGCCATCACTGTAGGTCACGATGCCGCTGACCTGCCATCCACCGATGATTTTGCCGACCGGGCCGGTCATATTGACGAGGCGCTTGCCGGGACCGAACGGGAGGTCATAGGTGAACGCGGCGACGAACTTCCAGGGACGGCCGTAGGGCACCGGAGACTTATCGAGGCTGCGGTTGTAATTGTCGCGGCCGAGCTGACCGGAATTTCCCACCGAAGTCGAAAAAGAATCCGCCAGATTCTTCGCCCAGGTAAATACGGCCTGCGCATACAATCCGTTGGAGAAGCGTTTGTCGAGCTTGGTCTGGAGGGAATGATAGGTGGAATTTCCGATCGTGGCGGAGCTTAACGCGCCAGCCAGGGACGTCACATACTGCGGGAACGGACGAAGCGCCTGCGCAAGCGATCCGTTAAAGCCGGGATAAGGCGACTTGTAACCGGCCGCCACCACGGCTGCGCTCGAGATACTCGAGTTGAGAAGCGTTCCGAGGCTGTAGTAGGCGGGGTTCAGCATGTTGGGATCGGTATTGCGCGCCGGAAGCCGTGTGCCCTTCGAGCCGACATAGGCGACTTCGAGCGTGAGATTCGATGCGAGTTGGGTCTGGGTGGTGAAGTTCCAGTTCTGCGCATAGGCTGCGCGGCCGGCGCTCGGATCCCAATACTGGATCGTTCCCGAACCGACGCCTAGGCCGGGGTTCAAATACGGTGGAACCACCAGCAGGTTCTGCGGAAATCCCTGGTCCATTACGAACCCGGGAGTGACGCCGGAGTTGAGGGACTGCGCCGTCGAGGTGAACCAATAGCCTTGCAGCACCTGCGTGTTGTTGCCGGCGCCGTATGCGCCCGTGAGGAAGTAGCTGATGCCGTATCCGGACCGGATCACGAATTTGTCAGTAGCCTTCCAAGCCAGACCGAACCTCGGGGCGAAATTGTGCGAGTTGTTCTTCGCGTAAGTGAGGCGGTCGCCTTGACCGTTTTGACCCGCGAAGACGTATGCTCCGGGGATGTTTCCAGCAGCCGGATTGGGAGCAGTCGGATCCATCACCGAGTAAAAGTTGTGCGTTTCGATCAGCGGCGTGTACAAATCGTATCTCACGCCGTAGTTGACGGTGAGCTTGGAATTGAGCTTGAAATCGTCCTGCGCGTAGAGACCCGTCTCGGTCTGAATGTTATGGGGAGTCGACCCGCCCAGCAGGGACACGGTCGAGCTGTCCACTTGGCCGAGCAGGAAGCTCGCGAATTCGAGTCCGGTAGTGGAGGCGGCGGTAGGAAGCGCGGTCTCGTTGCGCGAGAAGGTCAGGCCAACGGGATTCTGGAAGATGAAAAAGTGATTGTTGTCGCGATACTCCCAACCGAATTTGAAGGCGTGGCGACCTTTCGACCAGGACAGCGCGTCGGAGAAGACGTAGGTATCCGACCTTGGGTAGCTGAAGTTGTGACTGGCCAGCGTCTGGAAGGAGCCCCAGTTAACCGTGGGGAAGTCCTGAGAAGCCAGTCCGAGCCCCGGGATGCCCAACTTAGTGGGCCAGTTGCCGTGGATCTCATCTTCAGGAGAGCGGCTGAACTGCGTCTGACGATTGACGCCCATGCGGAACTGGTTCAGCATGGTGGACGAAATCGTCCAATCCTCGGTCAAGCGTCCGAAATCGTAAGTGAAGGTGCGGATCGGTCCGTACCCCGTCTCGATCGGGTGAGGAAGAATGCCCGCGCTGTAGAACGGATTGCCGGCGTACACGTTGCTGATGCTGAGGTGATGCTTGGCGTTGAAGTAGTGATCGCCTTTGATGGTGTACGTGTTGTAGTTGGTGAAGCTATGATTCGCCGACGCGGCGTAGTTGTTGAAGGCGGCCTGGGTGGTCGAGCGCGGAACTAAATTCAGGATGTTCAGCGCGGCCTGGCTGATTCTGTCTTGCGGAATGATATTTCCGGGGAAGGGCGAACGAGTAAAAGTTCCGTTGGCCAGTTGCTGGGTGGTGTTGGGATCGTAAATCTGCTGGGGATTAGCAGACAGGTCCCCGCGGCGAAACGCGTCGTTGGGCAGCGAGACGATCGAGGTCGTGCCGCCGGTGGTAAACCGGTACCAGTTGATGCCGAAGAACACAAACGATTTGTTTCTTCCGTTATAGAGCTTGGGAATCACGATCGGCGCGCCAACCGTGAAACCGAATTCGTTTTCGTGGTGAACGGGCGTGATCGGGCTGAAAAAACCGCGTGCATCGAGGGCGTTATTCCGGAAGAACTCATAGGCGTTGCCGTGAAGTTCATTGGTGCCGGATTTGAGCACGTATCGCTCCTCGCCGCCGCCGCTGTTTCCATACTCGGCGTTGTAGCCGCTAGTCGCTACGGACAGTTCCTGAACGGTGTCAACCGGCCAGATCGTGTTTCGACCGTCACCGGTGATTTCGATGGTGATCGTGGAAACGCCGTCCATCTGGATTTCTTTACTGCTGAGCTGACCGCCGTTGATGCTGTCCTGCATCTTATTGGTATCGGGCGTCGTGCCATTGGTGGTCCAACCCGGCACTAACTGCAGGAAGCCAGCCGCGTAGCGTCCGCCACGCGCGGAGGTTAACGGAAGGCCCACATATGTCTGGGCGCTGACCTGCGTCGAGACATCGCTACTCTCCGTCTTCAAGATCGGACCCGCCGAGCTGACGGTTACGACATCGGTTGCGGTGCCGACTTCGAGCGCGAGGTCGAGGCCCGTCACCGAGGCTGCGTTCACGGTCACGTTTTCCCGGACAAGCGTCCGGAATCCCGTCACGGAGGCCTCGACGCGATAATTCCCTGGGGGAAGAGCGGTCACGGTGTAGGTGCCGGAATCATTGGAGGCTGTCGTCACATTGACTCCGGTGGCGACATTCGTCACGGTCACTTTCGCAGCCGGGACGACAGCGCCGGTGGGATCCTTAACCGTGCCGCGGATTCCGCCTCGCTCTGTTTGAGACCAGGCGGCAACAGTGCACAAAAGCAAAAAACCTAGAATTGTTTTGGTCGTCATAGCGCCTCGAAAAATGAATTTGTAGATACGAGTACCCGATGAAAAATGGCGTCCAACTTGACCCTCTGACTCTTTTGGCATTATCATTCCGGCAGAGGCAAGTGTCAAGGCGCGATGGCCTCACGAACTTAATCTATGAACCTAACAGGGCGTGCGGCGGCCTCTTCACTGGCGGTAGTTGGGATGGTGAGCCTGGCTGGATTTCTGGCGGGACAACAAGGGGGCGGACGCGGCGGAGCGGGTCCGGTGGTATCGACTTCAGTACGTCTCGAGAATTGGGGACGACTCCATCTGGCGGCTCCCGGGATCATCGGTTGGCGGGTCGGGGTGCGGTCGGACGCTTTCGGGCGTCTGCCATTTTCCGAGGCGGCGGCGCGGATTGATGCGCTGAATGTCGCTTTCGTCGAAGGTTTCGGCGGACAGGAGTTCAGCCGGGAGATTCCGAAAAAGCTAGATTACAATCTTGCGCCGGGCGAGCTGACCGCGGTCAAAGACCGGCTGCGCTCGCTGAATCTTCAGATGCCAGTGTACTTTGCACCCGTCATCGGGGACGAGAATGCCGCCCGGAAGCTTTTTCAGTTCGCGAAGGGGCTCGCTGTGGAAACGATCGTGGGCTCGCCCGATCCGGCTTCGCTCGCGATGATAGACAAGCTTGCGAACGAGTTCAGCGTCAACATGGCTTTGTACAATCGCAGCCGCAAGGAGACGCCGGGCTATTGGAATGCGGAGAGTTTGCTGAAGGCCGTAGAAGGGCGGAGTAAACGGATCGGCGCCTATATAGATGTGGGCGCATGGACTGAAGAGGGACTCAATCCGGTCGCCGAATTGACGGCGCTGAAGGAACGGCTTATCGGGGCAAACCTAAGCTTCCGGAGCACTCGCGGCGGTAAGGATCACGACACCAGCGTGATGGCTGAGATCAATCGTTTGGGGCTCAAGCCCTCCTTTATCACCGTGGACGCTCATGAGAGCGTGGACCTGTCGAAATCGCTCGAGAGCCTGGACAAAGCTCTCCAACCAATCATGGCGGAAAGCATCGCCCAATTCGCCCGCGCAACACCGATCCAGCGGCCCGATCTGCTGGCCAACCCGGAAGAGCGGCGGCGGATGGAGGCTCAGCTTTCGACCGATTTGCAGCGCTACGATCTAACCCTTGAAGACGTCAAGCGGAAGATCGACGCGGCATTACCGCAGCAGTCTCCCGCAAAACCAAAGCGGCCGCGAAAGCTGCTCATTTTGGATTTGTGTGTGGGTTACAACGGTCACCTGGCCAATCGCTTCGCTGTCGACTACGCGCTTGATCTCATGGGGAAGAAAACAGGCGCCTGGGAGACGGTCCTCAGTAATGACCTCGACAATCTGAAATACGAAAAGATCAAACAGTTCGACGCGGTCTACCTGAATAACACGGTGGGGACGCTTCTGGTCGATCAGCAGGTTCGCGACGGGCTGTCGCGTTTTGTGCGCGAGGGGGGCGGACTGGCGGGGAATCATGGGACCGGCCACGCCGAAATGGACTGGCCGGAGTTCGGCGAAATGCTTGGGACCTATCACGGTACTCACAGAGAGAATACCGAGAAGGCAATGGTGAAGATCGACGATCCGAAGAGTCCGCTGACGTCCGCCTTCGCGGGTCAGGAATTTCTTCATCAGGACGAATTTTTCCGCTTTCCGGACGGGCCGTACTCGAGAGAGAAGCTGCACGTCCTGCTGAGCATGGACGTGGCGAAGACAGACATGAACCAGGGATTGCCGTGCTCGCACCCATGTTCGCGCGCCGACAACGACTACGGGCTTAGCTGGATTCACAATTACGGAAAAGGGCGCGTGTTTTTCTGTGCGCTTGGCCACCGTCCGACGTTGCTGACGAACCCGGCGATGGCGTCCTATTTTATGTCTGGCATACAGTTTATTTTGGGCGATCTGGAAGCGGATACGACTCCGAGTGCGCGGCTTTCAACGAAGAGATAACCTTCCCAAGGAGAAACAGTGAACACATTCATACGGACTTTTATAGCGGCCGGGGCGGTGCTGTGCCTGGGACTGATATCGGTCCCTGCGCAGCAACCATCGCCTAGCGCGCCGGCAAGGCGTGCTTCGGAAGGAGAAGGCGGAAGGCAGTTCGTCGATCTTTGCATGAATTGCCACGGCAACGCTGCCAATCCGAACGCCCCCGAGCCGATCGCACTGAAGCGGCTGGCGCCGGAGCACATTTACCAGGTGCTGACGACCGGCGATATGAAAGATATCGCCAAGGATATTTCCGATACGGATAAACGAGCCATTGCAACATGGCTGGGAGGCCGACGGATCATGGAGGGGCAATCGGGAGACGCCAAGTCCATGCCAAACCGCTGCTCGGCCAATCCTCCGGTGCGCGATTTGACGAGCGCTCCGGCGTGGAATGGATGGGGGGCCGACACCTCGAATACGCGGTTCCAGCCGAGGAAGGCCGCGGGATTGTCGCCAGCGCAGGTTTCGAGATTAAAGCTGAAGTGGGCTTTCGCGCTGCCGGGCGCGACCTCGGTGTACGGGCAGCCGACGATCGTCGATGGGCGAGTCTTTG
>Ga0070673_100002907_pt1 | contig 10553 bp, 8 predicted proteins | sample KBSM23metaG_FD_65342 | JGI IMG/M metagenome (GOLD analysis project Ga0070673, IMG submission 65342) | Miscanthus rhizosphere microbial communities from Kellogg Biological Station, Michigan, USA - KBS M2-3 metaG | ecosystem: Host-associated > Plants > Roots > Rhizosphere > Soil ...
GGGGGCTGGCCGAGCGGCGGCGGATGACGCCGCTGACCAGGCAGCAGACGACATTGTTGCCGGCCTCGTCGGCGGTGGAAGCGGCGGCCTGACGCCGCTGGTGTTTGCGGCTCGTGAGGGCGACCTCGAGTCGTCGAAGCTGCTCCTCGACGCTGGCGCTGACGTGAACCAGGTCACCGAATATGGCTGGACGCCGTTGCTGACCGCGACCAACAACCGCAACTACAAGGTCGGCGCGTACCTGCTCGAGCGGGGCGCGAATGTGAACCTCGCCAACAAGGGCGGCTGGACGCCTCTCTACCTGGCGACCGACAACCGAAACATCGAAGGCGGGGACTATCCGGTGCCGAAGCCGGACATGGACCACATGGACTACATCAAGCTCCTGCTGGACCACGGCGCCGACGTGAACGCCCGCGTCAAGGAAAACACGCTGCAGCGCACCATCTTTACCAATCAGTGGTTCCTCGAGGCCGGTGCCACGGCGTTTGTTCGCGCGGCGCAGTCGAGCGATCTCGAGCTGATGAAACTACTCCTGGCCAAGGGCGCCGATCCGAAGGCTGTGACGACTCATAACGACAACGCGTTGACCGCCTCAGGCGGAATCGGCTGGGTGGATGGAGTCGTTTACGAACGATCGCCGAAGGACAACATCGAAGCTGTCAGGATGTTGCTCGACCTGGGTCTCGATCCGAACTGGAGAAACAACGACGGCCGTACGGCGCTGATGGGCGCCGCGCACAAGGGGCGGAACGAAGTCGTTCAGATGCTGGTGGACCGCGGCGCCAAGCTCGACATCCGCGACAAGGGCAGCCGCGATACCGGCAATCCCGCATCGAAGATTGCCGGCCGCACGTGGGAGGCGCTCGACTACGCCGATGGCCTGGTGCGGTTCGGCGTGCAATCTGCGGTCGAACACCGCGAGACGGCCGCCCTCATCCGGAAGCTGATGACCGAGCGGGGATTGCCCGTGCCGCCGCCCAACCGCACGGTCGATTCGATTTGTGTCGTCGAGGTCTGCTGACGGACTTCAGGCTTTAAGGCTCCGGGCTCCAGGCCCGGAGCCGCATCTTCAGGAAGCCCGTGACTGCCTCGCGTGGTTTTCGAGAAAATCGATGACTCGTTGGTGGCAGGCGTAATACTCCTGATGCCCGAGGACGGCCGCCCGTTCGCGCGGGCGCGGGAACGGAACCGTCAGGATGTCGCCCACGGTCGCCGCCGGTCCGTCGGTCATCAGAATCAGCCGATCCGCCAGATACAACGCCTCGTCCACGTCGTGGGTCACCATGACCACCGTCTTCCGCTTGCGCTCCCAGACCTCGAGCAGCGTGTCCTGAAGCTCGAACCTCGTCAACGAATCGAGCATCGAAAACGGCTCATCGAGCAATAGAAAGCGCGGCTCGAGCGACAACGCCCGGGCGAGAGACACGCACTGCTGTGTACCGAGCGAGAGCTCGTTCGGCATCTGATCGGCGCACTCGCCGGCGCCGACCAGCTCGAGGTACCTGTCGGGCGTCACGGGACACTCCGCCTGAGGCGTTGTCCGGCGCTGTTTCATCGCAAGCGCCACGTTCTGGCGCGCCGTGAGCCACGGCAGCAGGCATGGTGACTGAAAGACGACCGCTCGATCGGCACCTGGCCCGACGACTTCGGTGCCGTCGATCACGACGCCGCCGAGCGTCGCCCGCTGCAATCCGGCGATGATCGACAGCACGGTCGATTTGCCGCAGCCCGAATGACCGAGGATGCACACGAACTCTCCTTGCCCGATGATCGCGTTGACATCGTCCACCGCCACGAACGGCCCATCGGGCGTATGAAACGTTTTCGACAGTCCGGTCAGCTCGAGCGGAATCAGGCCGGGCATTACAAAGCCCTCTCAGTGGGGTCCGCCTTTAGGCGGACCAATCCGGCTAAAGCCGGATCCCACGTCTTACCTTGTGGCTCGAACGTAATGTCCGGCTTCACCCGGACTTCCTTCGTCAGCACCTCGATGACGTGGCTGCGCACGCGCATCGCCTCCTCATCGTGCATGAGCAGCGACGCGTTTCGCGGCTTCGGCATCGCGACCGACACGGGCGAGCCGAGAGTTGCCCGTGGACCTCGCGTCATCGGCACGATTCGATCCGAGAGCAGGAGCGCCTCGTCGACGTTGTTCGTGATCATGATTGTGGTGACCGGGCGATCCAGATCGGAGCACAGCCTCCCGAGCTCCTGCTGGAGGTTTCCGCGCGTCAGCGCATCGAGCGCTCCGAACGGCTCGTCGAGGAAGAGCACTTCTGGTTCGGTCGAAAACGCCCTGGCGATCGCCACTCGCTGCCGCATGCCGCCGGAAAGCTGGCCGGGACGGCGATCGACCGCATTGCCGAGGCCGACCTTGTCGAGATATGCCCGCGCCTGTTCGGTCTGGCGCGGACGCGGCCATGCGGGAAACGTCGCCGCGACCGCCAGACGCACGTTCTCGAGCGCCGAGAACCACGGCAGCAGCGAATAGTTCTGGAACACGATCGACCCGTCGTGTCGCATTCCGCGGACCGATTCGCCGTTGAACCGTACTTCGCCGGCATCCGGCGTCACGAGGCCAGCGACGATGTTCAGGAACGTCGATTTCCCGCAGCCCATGAATCCGACGATCGAGACGAACTCGCCGTGCTCGACCGACAAACTTGTCCGGTCGAGTACGTGCCGGGCCGTCGGCCCGGTCCCGAACGTCTTCGAGACGGAGGAGATCTCGAGAAAGGCCATCTATACGGACCGGAGTCTTGCCTCTGCCAGACCCATCAGGCGATCGAGCGCGAAGCCGATGAGGCCGATGGTGAGGATGGCGAGCAGGATGTGCGCGTAGACGAGACTGTTGTATTCCTGCCAGAGAAATCCGCCCACGCCCGGCGTACCCGTCAGCATTTCGCTCGCGACGATGACGAGCCATGCGATGCCGAGGCTCAGTCGATACCCGGTGAAGATGTACGGCAGGGTAGCCGGAATCACGATCTTGGTGAACGTGGTGAATCGTGACAGGCGGAGCACTTTCGCGACGTTCCAGTAGTCCTGCGGAATGGCACGCACGCCGGCGGCGCTGTTGATCACCGTCGGCCACATCGAGCAGATGGCGATGGCGAACATCGCCGCAGGTTCCGATTTCTGGAACACGACCAGGCCGAGCGGCAGCCAGGCGAGCGGGGAAATCGGCCGGAGAATCTGAATCACCGGATCGAACATGCGATTGAGCGTTCGCGACAGGCCAAGCAGCAGGCCGAGAGGGGTCCCGAGCGCGATGCCCAGTGCGAACCCTTTCGAGACGCGCACGAGGCTGTAATAGGCCAGTCGCGCGATGCCCTGGTCCATCTCGCCGCGTTTGTCGAACGGTTGGAGCAGATAGAGCTTGCTCTCTTCCCAGGTCCGAAGCGGCGACGGCAGATCGGGGACGGACCGGCTGGCCGCCAGCCACAGCAGTCCGACCAGGACGATGCCGGTGAGGGGCAGAAGCAGGTGCCCGAGACGCTTGCCCTGAGCGAAGCCGAAGGCTCTGGCCGTCATGAGATGTTGTGAACCGGGAACGCCGTCGCGTACTTCTCGGGGTCCTTCGCGTCGAACGGGATGCCGTCAAACAGCGCGAACTTCTGCATCTCCGCCACCTTGGGCGTGACGCCCAACTCCTTCATCGCCTCGAGGTAAATGTCGGGCCGAAGGACCCGCCTGGCGACGCCCTCGTAATCGGGCGCGCTCTTGACCATGCCCCAGCGGCGGAACTGGGTGAGCCACCACACTCCGAACGCGCGCTGCGGGTAGTTGCAGTCGCGGCTCGAAAAGATCATGTAGTGCTTGTCCTGCTCTTTCCGGCCGTCGCCGTAGTCGTAGTTGCCAAGCAGACGCTGCAGGATGATCTCAGGCGGGCAGTTGATGTATGCCGGCCTCGCCACGACTTCCGCGGCCTTGGCCCGATTGTCCAGATTGTCGAGATGGACGCTCGCGAGATGGAGCGCCTTGAGCACCGCCTTGACGGTCTTTGGATTTCTGGCGGCAAACTCCTCGGTGAACGCGCACACTTTTTCCGGGTGGTCGGGCCACATCTTCTGGGTGGTGATGGCCGTGAAGCCGATTCCGTCGATGATGGCTCGGTTGTTCCACGGCTCGCCCACGCAGAAGCCGTCCATCTTGTCGACTCTCATGTTGGCGACCATCTGCGCCGGCGGAATCGTGATCAGATTGATGTCCTTGTCCGGATGAATACCGCCGGATGCGAGCCAGTAGCGCGTCCACATCGCATGCGTGCCCGGAGGAAATGTCATCGCGAAGGTCAGCGGCTCGCCGGCTGCCTTCGCCTTGTCGGCGATCGGCTTCAGCTCCCTGGGCGTTCTCACGCCCGCCTTCTTCAGCGTGTTGTTCAGCGTAATCGCCTGGCCGTTGCGGTTCAGCAGCCAGGGAATGATCATCGGCTTGACCGGCGATCCCGCGAGCCCCATCGTCGACGCCAGCGGCATGCCGATCAGCATGTGGGTCGCCTGGTTGTCGCCGATTGACAGCTTGTCGCGGATGACCGCCCAGGACGCCTCTTTCGAGATGACGGATTCGACCCCGAACTGTTTGAAGTAGCCGAGCTCGTGCGCCATCACGATGGGCGAACAATCGGTGAGGGCGATGATCCCGAACCGCATCGTCTTTGTTTCTGGCGAATCGTCAGAAAAAGCGGATCCCACCCAGCCCTTCGGAAGACCGAGCATCAGGCCGGCTGCGGCGGATCCACCCGCTCGTTTCAGGAACTTGCGACGTGATGAGCTCATTGCGCCTTGCTCCCGGCGATCCGGATGGCCGGCTTCTCGCCGAGAAACACGTACGTCGCCATCACATATGGGAAGTTGTATGAGTGGCCGGGAGTCGTGCTCTTCAGAAACTCTCCCGGGATCAAATGGGCGTAGCCGGCGCCGATCTGCAGCTGCGGTGAATACGCATACGCCAGCTGACCGTCGATTTCCTGACCGACGTGCCGCCCGGCAATGCCAACGGGCGACCGCGAAACCAGCGTTCCGCTCGCGCTATAGAGGGCGTCGGTCGGGCTGGCGAGCCAAAAGGAGTGGTAGCTGCCGGCCACCTGCCATTTCGCCGATGGCTTGATCTCCACCCCGGCCCGGGCGTCGCGTATGTTCCTCCACCCGATCTGATCGGCCAGCCCGAGCTTGTCATGGCCGGTTGGATAAAGTTGATCGAACGTCCCCCGCGTGCCATCGGTGCGATCGGCATCGCCCGAGGCGTAGTTGTATTCGCCGAAGATTCGCGGATGCCAGCCGGCCCCGGTCAAGGTCTTGCCGATCGCGCTGTGGCCCGCCCACGCCCTGACATCGTCAGGTCCGACCGATCCGGTCTGAACGGCGAGCTCGCCTGAATAATCGAGTGCCGCCGGAAGCTTTCCCGCGATGCGCAGGCCGGTTGTCGCCTGATGGAGCGGAGCGAGGCCGCCCAGTTCTGCAGCGACGTCGCGCGACTGGCGCCAGAGGAAATACGGCTCGACCACCTGCTTTGGAATCACCGCGGTCAACGACCCATACACGCCGGAAAGCAGGTTGCCGGCGCCGCTCTTGTCGAATCCAGCGGGATTGATCGTGACGATGGATGCGGCGAAGGCGTCGATTTGCCCGATCCTGCTCTTCATCGTCACGCGCGCTCCGTCGAACGATCGAGCGGTGTTGGTCCAGGGCAGAGGGCCGAGCAGCCGCTGCTCGCCGAACGCCAGCTCCTGGCGTCCGACGCGCACAGTACTGCTCGAGCCGATTTCGCCGTACGCCATCCGGAGATCGAGCGTGTTGCGGAACGGCGCGACCTGCGAGCCGGTTGTCTTGTCGAACGCGCGTGCGTCCTGTCCCTGAACGACGAATGCCAGCGACTTCGAAGGACGAACCGTGGCATTCAGCCTGAATCGATCCATCCAGTACGCGTCCTCGCTGTCCGTGAATCCGCCTCCCGTGAATCCTTCGATGCGCGTGCGAAACTCCCCGCGCACCTGCAACCACGAGGCAAGCTGCCCGTTGATCCCGAGCGGAACGGGCTGCGGCGTGGCCGGTGCCGGCGATTGCGCGGCGGCAAGCAGCGGCAAGCCGATTACAAGCATGGCGGGCCTGATAAGGGCCGCCCCGTATCTGAAAATGTCGCGCATCGATCCGGGTCTCCTCGCGCATGACCTTGAGCAACCGATGTGCCACGCACGCGGCAGAAGCTCAAGCAGATGGCGACGCCGGATCCATTGAGATTATTTGCGAACGTGAGTTCGCGTCCCAGGCACAGGCTTGTCGGATCGGCTTTCTTTGCCCTTCAGATTTGTCGTGATCGGTTAAAGGGGCAGTGCGACGGATGTCTTGAGCTCTTTCAAGACGATGCTGGTGCGGACGCGATCGACGCCGTCAACTTTCATGAGCTTGTCGAAGAGAAATCTTTCGAGATCGTCGTGCGTCGCCACGACGACTTTCAGCAGATAGTCGATCTCGCCGGTCAGGTAGTAGCACTCGAGCACCTCGGGCAGTTTCCTGATTCTGGCGGGAAACCGCTCCACGCTGCCGGGCCGATGATGCGCCAGCAAGACCTGCACGAAGCAGAGGAGATCAAGACCCACGGCCTGGCGGCTCACGAGCGTGGCGTAGCCCTTGATCACGCCGCGTTGTTCGAGCTTGCGCACGCGCTTCTGCAGGCCAGGGGCCGACAACTTCAGCCGGCGCGCCAGCTCCACGCTCGTGATCCGCGCATCGTCCTGCAGGTGCGCCAGCAGCCGGAGGTCCAGGTCGTCGAGCTGCGGGCGGCTGGCGACATTCCTCCGGCTGGTCCGTATTGGCACACCGAGAAGATAGTGCTGATTCACAACTATTTCAAGCCTTTTGGTTATGTTTCGTTACTTGAACCGGCTGTATGGTTGCGATATCATTTTGGTGGATGCGTAGTAGTGTCCGGCCAGCTAGGCCTGAGCGTCGGCGAAGGCAGCCGGACCGTTAGATGGAGGAAGAGCCCATGGCTGGAAAAGACTTCGGCGCCTTCAAGCACACGATCGAGCGCCGGTTCATGCAGCACCCGGCGGTCACGAAGAACGAGTACACCGGGTGGTTTGCGCGAGGCGAGATGTCGCTCGACCAGGTCCGGCACTTCACCGTCCAGTTCTCCGTCTTCTCCAACCAGTTTCTGCTCGCCGCCCTCAACCGCGTCATCAACGCCGACTCGCTGCAGTCCGCCCGCGAGTCGAAGGAAATCCTGATGAACGAGCTGGGCGTGATCTACAACCCCGGTGGAAAGAGCGACGGTCACCCCGGTGCGACGGGCGACGAAGTGGATCCGGCGCTGGTCTCGACGAGCGGTACCGTGAATGGCGGGAAGTTCCGGTTCGAAGCGGCGCACTTCGAGTGGCTGCTCCGCTTCGGCCAGCCCCTGGGCCTCACCTTCGACGACCTGGGCAAGCGGCGTCACGGCACGCCGAGCACGCTGCGCTTTTGTGACGAGCTCTTCCGCCTGTACGGCAGCGATGACTACAACGAAGCGATGGGCGCCGCGTTCGCGGTCGAAAACTGGGCGGCGGCCGGTTTCTGGAAGGAACTGATCGCCGGTCTCGAGAAGGTCAAGTCGAGGGACGTGCCCGATCTGCCGCTCGCGTTTTTCACCTGGCACGACAAGATCGAGGATCAGCACAAGGCGCATGTGTGGGACGAGCTCAACGCCTGCTATCACGCCGAAGCGTTCCGGGAAGAGCCGTTCGTCAGCGCCGGCGTGAAGATGCTCGATGCCGTGAAAGTGTTCTGGGACGGCCTCCGCGATAACAGGCATCCGGAAACACGCGTCGCCTGAGCCTCCGGTCCGCGCGCCGAGAAAAACGCCCGCGACTCGAACGTCGAGTCCGGGCGTTTTTCTTTTCTCACCTGAGCTAGCCTCCCGTCAGGTTTCGACAAGAGTGTGCCGTCGCCACGGAACGGCGACAAATGCGTCTGATTCGCGCGATCGAACCGCCGTTTATAAAGGATCTCCGCCCGGGAGCGCATCTTGCTGCGGGCGCCGCAGTGGAACAACTGCCGGCTGCCGTGTCTTCCAGCGCCGCGACGCATTGTCCGTACTGCGCGCTGCAATGCGGCATGCATCTCACGGACGGGCCGGCCGGCGTCGGCGTCGTCGGCAATCAGAAATTTCCGGTCAACGAAGGCGGACTCTGCGTGAAGGGCTGGTCCGCTGCGTCGATCCTCGATCATCCCGATCGTCTGCGCGCGCCGCTCATTCGCAGCCCCAGTGGCCGGCTCGAGCCTGCGACCTGGGATGCGGCGCTCGGTCACATCGCGTCGAGATTCAACGACGTGCAGCGACGATATGGACCAGACGCCGTCGCGGTCTTCGGCGGCGGATCGTTGACGAACGAGAAGGCCTACCTGCTCGGTAAGTTCGCGCGTGTGGCTCTGGCAACCGCCAACATCGACTACAACGGCCGCTTCTGCATGTCCTCGGCGGCGGCCGCTCAGTCGATGGCCTTTGGCGTCGATCGCGGGTTGCCGTTTCCGATCGCCGACATCGCGGAGGCGGACGCGATCCTCCTCGTCGGCAGCAACGCGGCCGAGACGATGCCGCCGATCATGCGGTACTTCGAGCGGCAGCAGGAGAGAGGCGGCAAGCTGATCGTCGCCGATCCCCGGCGAACGCCAACGGCCGAATGGGCGACATGCCATCTGCCGCTTCGTCCTGGCTCGGATGCGGCGCTCGCCAACGGTCTGTTGCACGTGCTCGTGCGCGACGGCCTGGTCGATCAGGACTACATCAGGGACCGCACTGAAGACTTCGATGAAGTCCGGCGCGTTGTCGCAGGGTACTGGCCGGAGCGGGTCGAAAAGCTCACCGGCGTGCCCGAGCGGCTGTTGATCGACAGTGCCCGATTGCTGGCGACAGCCGGCCGCGTGATGGTGCTGACCGCCCGTGGGCCCGAGCAGCAGGCACAGGGCGTCAACAACACGCTCGCCTACATCAACCTGGCACTTGCGCTCGGCGGCGTCGGGAAGCCCGCGAGCGGGTTCGGCACCTTGACCGGACAAGGGAACGGGCAGGGAGGGCGCGAGCATGGGCAGAAAGCGGATCAGCTGCCCGGCTACCGGCGCATAGACGATCCCGCCGCACGCGAGCATGTCGCCGCCGTATGGGGAGTGCCGGCGTCCGCGATTCCCGCCGCCGGCCGGTCCGCCTGCCGACTCCTCGAGTCGATCGGCACCGACAACGGCGTTCGCGCGATGTTCGTCATGGGATCGAACCTCGCCGTGTCGGCGCCCGACGGAAACCGTGTCGAAGCCCGCTTGCGCGCGCTCGACTGTCTCGTCGTCGCCGACTTCTTCCTCTCGGAAACGGCGAGCCTCGCCGAGGTGGTTCTGCCGTCTGCGCAGTGGGCCGAAGAGGACGGTACCATGACGAATCTCGAAGGTCGCGTGATTCGAAGATGCCGCGCCCTGGATCCTCCTGCCGGGGTGAAGACCGACCTCGACATCCTGTGCGCACTCGCCGCGGCGCTCGGCAAGCGGCAATACTTCAACTTCGCCGCCCCGCGCGACGTGTTCGAGGAGCTCCGAAGGGCCAGCGCCGGCGGCCTGGCCGATTACTCCGGCATCACGTACGAGCGCCTCGAGGCGGACGGCGTGTTCTGGCCTTGCCCGTCGGTCGATCACCCCGGGACGCCGCGTCTGTTTGCCGAAACGTTCCCGACGCGCAGCCGACGTGCGCGATTCCACCCAGTCGTTCATCAGACGCCGGCCGACGATCGCGATGCCGATCATCCGCTCTATCTGACGACGGGCCGTTTGCTCGCGCACTACCAGTCGGGGACGCAGACCCGGAGGGTCGCCGAGTTGCACGAAGCGGCAGGCGAGGCGGTGGTTGAGATGCACCCTGCCACCGCGCGGCGTCATGCCCTCGCGGACGGCGGCCGCGTGGCCCTCACGACGCGACGTGGCACCGGCACGTTCGTGCTCAGGCTGACGCCGGCGATTCGAGAGGACACCGTCTTCCTGCCGTTTCACTGGGGTGGGGCGCAATCCGCGAACCGCTTGACGAGCGCCGCGCTCGATCCGACGAGCGAGATGCCCGAGTTCAAAGTCTGCGCGGTGCGAGCGGCGCCGGCGCAGGATTCAAATCCCGCATGAGCTCGAAAAAACATCTCGTCGTCGTCGGCAATGGGATGGCCGGCGCGCGACTGGTGGAGGATGTACTCGCCCGCGGCGGCGGCGATCGGTTTCGCATCAGCGTCTTCGGCGACGAGCCATGCGGCAACTACAACCGGATTCTGCTCTCGGGTGTCCTCGCCGGCAGCCACAAGTCCGACGATATCTTTCTCAATCCTCTGTCCTGGTACGACGCGAACGGCATCACACTGCACGCGGGTGTGAGGGTCGAATCGATCGATGTTCCGTCGAAGACCGTGCGCGGCGCGAACGGTCTCGTCGAGTCGTACGACACACTCGTGATGGCCACCGGCAGCCGGCCGCTCGTGCCGCCGATCGACGGGCTGTCGACGGAGACAGGCACGTTCAAGACCGGAGTATTTGTCTTCCGCACGCTTGTGG
>Ga0070673_100002908_pt1 | contig 10552 bp, 12 predicted proteins | sample KBSM23metaG_FD_65342 | JGI IMG/M metagenome (GOLD analysis project Ga0070673, IMG submission 65342) | Miscanthus rhizosphere microbial communities from Kellogg Biological Station, Michigan, USA - KBS M2-3 metaG | ecosystem: Host-associated > Plants > Roots > Rhizosphere > Soil ...
GCCGGCTGGACATGCCGCCCGCGGCGTTGCCGGCGATGATCAAGCCGACCGACTGGCCGAGCGCGCGCGGATCGACTTCCTCCGCCAGCCACGCCGACGACAGCGCCGGCAACCCCGCCAGGCTCAGCCCCAGCAGCGCACGCAGCGCGATCAGGGCGCCGTAGCTGGGGGCCACGGCGCACAGGAGGCTGCACAGCGCGCCCAGCACGATCGCCGCCAGCATCACGGGCTTCGGGCCGTAGCGCTGCGCCAGGAAACCGGCCGGTATCAAGCCCAGGGCCATCGCGCCGGCGGTGGCCGACAGCACCTCGCTGGCCTGGGCCGCGTCCAGGCCGAACGTGCTCCCGAACAGGGGCAGCAGGGGCTGTGGCCCGTAGAACATCCCGAAGGTGGCGAAGCCGCCGACGAACAGGGCCCAGCGCGCGGCGCGGTGGGCCTTGCTGCCGGGCTCGATGGGCGCCGGCAGCGCGTCGCGTGCCGTCGCGCACGAGGCGGACATCGGCGGCAACTGGGCGGGAATGGCGGACATGGACAAATCCTAAGGGTTGGTACTTAGTCAGTCCAATATATGATTCATGCAGTACTGAGACTTGAAACGACTCAATGGAGCTGCGCCACCTGCGCTATTTCGTCGCCGTCGCGGAGGAGCTGCACTTCACGCGGGCCGCGCTGCGCCTGAACATGGCGCAGCCGCCGCTGAGCCAGCAGATCCGCGCGCTGGAGGAAGAGCTGGGCGTGCAGCTGTTCGTGCGCACGCGCCGCTCGGTGGCGCTGACCGACGCCGGCCACGCGCTGCTGGAGCGCTCGCGAGAGATGCTCGCGACCGCGCAGGCGCTGCCCCAGCAGCTGCAGCGCGTCGCGCGCGGCGAGGTCGGCCTGCTGCGCATCGGCTTCTCGTCCACGCTGCCGCTGACCAAGGTGCTGCGCGACGTCGTCGCCGACCACCGGCGCAGCCATCCCGATGTGGCGCTCAACCTGCGCGAGATGCACTCGCAGCTGCAGTTCGACAGCCTGCGCCGCGGCGAGCTGGACGTCGGCCTGGTGCGCTACAACGAACGCGCGCCCGAGGGCATCCGGCTGCGGCTGCTGCGGCGCGACCCGCTGCGCCTCGTCGTGCCCGCCGGCCACCGCTTCGCACCCCGCAAGTCGGTCTCGATCGCCGACTGCCGCGACGAGGCCTTCATCGGCTTTCCGGGTGACGCCGGCACCGGCACCGGCCCGCTGCTGAAGCGCCTGGCCGCGCAGGCCGGCTTCGAGCCGCGCATCGCGCAGGAGGCCCGCGAGGCGACCACGCAGATCGGCCTGGTGGCCGCCGGCCTGGGCATCGCCGTGCTGCCCGCGCCGCTGGAGGCCGTGCGCATCGAGGGCGTGCACTACGTGCCGCTGGCGGGCGAGGGCGCGATGCTCGTGATGTCGGTGGCGACGCGCTCGGACGAGGCGTCGGAGCGCGTGCTGAGCTTCGTGCGGCGCGTGGCGGCCCTGGCGGGCGTCCGCTGAGGCGGTCAGGGCTTCTGGGCCTCTGTCCACACGTTGACGGGGACGACGGCGTCCCAGCGCAGCCTGGCGGCGACGCGGTCGCGCACGTCCTCGAACGGCGGCGCATGCGAGGGACGCTCGCCCAGGACCTCGATCACGTGCCAGCCGTCGTTCGCGCGGATCGGGCGGCCGATCAGCCCGGCCCCGTGCTGCGCCTGGATCGCGCGTGCCATCTCGGACGGCATGCCGAAGGTCGTGAGCCACCCCACGTCGCCGCCCTTGGCAGCGCTTGCCGCGTCTTCCGACGAGTCGGCCGCGAGCGTGGCGAAATCCGGCGGATTCTGGTCGTGCAGGCGCGCGATCATCGCGCTGGCCAACAGCTCGGTCTCGCGCACGATGTGGCGCAGGTGGTACTCCGGCACGTTGGTCGGCCACGCGGCGGCCATCCGGTCGTAGTCCGCCTTCACGAGGGCCGGCGCGATGGGCGAGGCCTCGCGATCGGCCTCGAGGACGCCGGCGTCGCGAAGCTCGTCCCAGGCGGCTGCAGCGAAGCCGTCGAACGAGAAGTGCCCGAGGGTGGCCTTGTCGAGGCCGTAGCGGTATTGGCGCGAATACAGCGTCGACGTGGCGTCGCCGTTGCTGCGGTTGACGATCACGTCGTAGCCGAACGCGCCGCCGATCGTGGACGTCCAGACGACGTTGCGCATTTCGACCAGCGTGTCGCACCCCGTGATCGCGCGCGTCCTGCGCACCCTGTCGCTGCTGGCCGCCCGATCGCCGACGTCGACGAAGACCGTGTTGGCGACGAGCCGGTCGGCCTGCATCCGCTGCAGCAGCCGGCCTTGCACGGCGCGGGCGTTGCTGCGCGCCGCGTCGACCATGTCGGCGCCAACCTTGGAGCCCAGGGTCTCGTATTCAGCCGCCAGGATCACGCAGTGGCGCGCAGGCGCCGCATCGGCGAGGGCCGCGGCGCAGACGGGCAGTGCCAGCAGGGCGGCGACGAGCCGCACGGTGTTGCGGCGGCTCACGATGCGAGCTCCGCATGGCGATTGCGCGGCGCGAAGCTCACGGGGCTGCGCGGCGCGGACGCCGGCGCGGCCGGCGGGGCCATCATGGGCAGCACCGCGCCGCTGTCGCTGACCCAGCGCAGGCCGTGGACGACCAGCGCCTCGCGATCGAGCGGATGCGGATCCTTGCCCTGCACGTAGGGGCCCAGGTCGTCGAGCACCGATTGGGCATTCATCACCAGCAGCGTGTCCGGCGCGACGGGCGCGTTGAACATCGCGACGACGCCCTTGGTGTGCCAGGTCGTGATGTTGTAGGCCGCGCCGGGCACGTAGACGTAGGAGGTGTGGCCGCCGCTGGAGCGCGCCTGCACGGCGCGGACGCTGCCGCCCGCCGCCCAGACCGCGGGACGCGTCATCGAGGAGGCGCTCCGGCCGTCCTGCCATGCGGCCGGCGCGGCGGCGGCCGGCGCCGCCGGAGCCGGCGGCGTCCAGGTCGCCGGCAGCATCGCGTAGTAGGCGTAGCCGTTCTGCTTGGTCACCTCGGCGCAGCGGTACATCCAGTACGCCCAGACCTGTTCGCGCGGCGTGTGGCCGTTGCCGTCGTACTGCACGAGCCAGTGGCTGGCGTCGAGGCGTTCGGAGCGGTAGCCGCCGAACAGCATGTTCTCGCCGTAGGGCGACGCACAGCCGGCCACCGCCAGCACGCCGATGGCGACGGCGCACGCCGTCAGGATGCGGCGCTGCCGCCGCGCGAATGTCGACATGGATGTCCTCCCTCTGTGGCGATCGCGGCCGTCGCGGCGCGCCGATTCTTGTTGCCTGCGCGCAATTCTAGTAAGACGGATCGAGCGGCGGATAGGTAGTTTCGGCGTGTCGCCGCCGCTGGCGTGCGGATTTCACGCAGGCCATCTCGTGGGCGTCGTGGTCGGTCAGGACCTGGCGACGTGGCCGCCGCTGCGACCGCGCGGACTCAGGCCAGGATCCAGTCGACCGGCCGCGTGCCGCCGATGTTCGCGCCGGTGGACGTCGACCGTGGCTGGTGGTCGACCAACGTCGCCGTCAGCCGCGTTCCCTGGTCCAGCGCCTCGCGCACCTGCGCGGGCGTGATCGTCGACAGCGGCAGCTTGAACCGCTGGGCGAAACCCCCGGAGGTAGCGGCCCATGCCAGGTAGAGGAAGCGCTCGGCGGGGCTGCCGTGCGCGAGGTCGCCGCACAGGACGACCGACCCGGCGTCCAGCGATTTCACCTGCAGCGTGAAGTCGAACACCACCGCGCCGGCCGCGCCGCGGGTGCCGCAATGGAGCGCGCCGTGCCTGTCCTGCAGGCCGAAAGCGCCAGCGCCGCCGTCCCAGTGCACCGGGCCGGCGCCGTCGTAGATCAGCTGGAGCGCGATCGCTTCCATCGCGGCCTCGAGGGTCAGGCCTTCTTGCCCTGCGCAGCCACTGCGGCCGCGGCCTTGGCGGCGGCTTCGGCGTCGCCCAGGTAGTAGCTCTTGATCGGCTTCAGGTCGGCGTCGAGTTCGTAGACCAGCGGGATGCCGTTGGGGATGTTGACGCCCACGATGTCGGCGTCGCCGATGTTGTCGAGGTACTTCACCAGCGCGCGGATCGAATTGCCGTGCGCGGCGATGACCAGGCGCTGGCCCGACTTGATCGCCGGCGCCAGCACTTCGTTCCAGCACGGCAGCACGCGGGCGACGGTGTCCTTCAGGCACTCGGTGAGCGGGACCTGGTCCGGCGCGAGCTTGGCGTAGCGCAGGTCGTGGCGCTGGCCACGCGGGTCGTCGGCTTCCAGCGGCGGCGGCGGAGTGTCGTAGCTGCGGCGCCAGACCAGCACCTGCTCGTCGCCGTACTCCTTGGCCATGTCGGCCTTGTTCAGGCCCTGCAGGCCGCCGTAGTGGCGCTCGTTCAGGCGCCAGTCGTTGACGACGGGCAGCCACGTGCGATCCATCGTGTCCAGGCAGTGCCACAGCGTCCAGACCGCGCGCTTGAGCACCGAGGTGTAGGCGACGTCGAACTCGTAGCCGGCCTCCTTCAGCAGCTCGCCCGCGGTGCGCGCCTGCGCGACGCCGGTGGCGGTGAGCTCGACGTCGGTCCAGCCGGTGAAGCGGTTCTCGAGGTTCCAGGTGGATTCGCCGTGGCGGATGAGGACGAGCTTGTACATGGGTGATGGCCTCGCGCCGTGCGGCGCACTGTCGTGTCGGGTAAGCCATGAATTCTATAATCGGGGCCTTCCCGAACCTCAAGCGAACGGTGCCCCGTGACCTTCTTTACCGATCCCACCGTCTGGCTCATGGTCCTCGTCGCCGTCGTGGCCGGCGGCCTGCTGCTCTGGCCGACCATCACCGGCGCCCGCAATGCCGGCATTTCCGCGACGGAGGCCGTGCGCCTGATGAACCGCGAGAAGGCCAGCGTGATCGACGTCAGCGAGCCGGGCGAATTCGCGGCCGGCCACATCGTGGGCTCGCGCAACATCCCGATCGGCCGCCTCGAGGTCGCTCCCGAGCTGCCCAAGAACAAGACGCTGCCGGTCGTGCTCGTGTGCGCGACTGGCAAGCGCGCCGCGAAGGCGGCCAAGGCGCTGGAGGCCAAGGGCTATGCCAAGGCGGTCGTGCTGGCCGGCGGGCTGGCGGCCTGGAAGACGGCCAACATGCCCATCGAGACCTCGGCCGCGCCGGCCTGACAGCTCTTCGGCGCGAAGGCAGGGCTTTTCACCTGGCGACGCAAGGTTGAACGGAGTGCGCGAAAATCGGGCACATCAGCAGTTTCGTCCTCGACCGCCGAGGCGCCCGTTCCCATGAATCCGGTTCGCATGTTCACCACCCAGGTCTGCCCCTACTGCATCCGTGCGAAGCAGTTGCTCAAGCAGCGCGGCGTCGACGCCATCGACGAGATCCGCGTCGACCTGGATCCCTCCCAACGCGCGGCGATGATCGCCGAGACCGGCCGCCGGACGGTGCCGCAGATCTTCATCGGCAAGACCTGGGTCGGCGGTTGCGACGATCTCATCGCGCTGGACCAGAAGGGCGGCCTCGTGCCGCTGCTCGCCGGCTGAGGATGATCCCTCACGAGCGGGTCACATGGCCTGCGACATAATGCGCGCTGCAGCCCGCACCGTCCCGGTTTGCGGGCTTCGTTTTTTCGAGACATCCATGGCTGAACAAGACCAATCCCCTGTTTTCCAGATCCAGCGCATCTACCTGAAGGATCTGTCGCTCGAGCAACCGAACTCGCCGCAGGTGCTGCTGGAGCAGACGCAGCCGGCGGTCGACATCCAGCTGAGCATGTCGGCCGAGGGCGTCGCCGCGGGCCTGTTCGAGGTCACGGTCACCGCCACGGTCACGACCAAGGTCGGCGAGCGCGTGCTGTTCCTGGTCGAGGCCAAGCAGGCCGGCATCTTCGAGATCCGCAACGTGCCGGCCGAGCAGCAGCAAGGCATCCTGGGCGTCGTCTGCCCGCAGATGCTGTACCCGTACCTGCGCGCCATCGTCTCCGACGTCTGCACGCGCGCCGGCTTCCCGCCGATCCTGCTGGCCGAGGTGAATTTCCAGGCCATGTTCGAGGCTCAGCAGCAGGCGCAGCTGGCGCAGGCCGCGTCGGCCAACGGCGCGCCCAACTAAAAGTCCGCGCGATGCCGGCATGACGCCTGCCGTCATGCCAGTGCCTTGTTCAGTTTGCTGAGACCCGCCTGATGCGCATCTCCGTCATGGGCGCCGGTGCCTGGGGCACCGCTCTCGCGATCGCCGCCGCGCGGCGCCATCGCGTGCTGCTGTGGGCGCGCGACGCCGCGCAGGCGCAACGGATGGCCGCCGACCGGCGCAACGAGCGCTACCTGCCGCACGCCGCGTGGCCCGACCAGCTGGCCGTCACGTCCGACCATTCGGCCGCGCTCGCGCATGCCGTGGGCGGCCTCGTGATCGTCGCGACGCCGATGGCCTCGCTGCGCGAGCGCCTGGCCGCGCTGGCGCCCGACACCTGCGTCTTCTGGCTGTGCAAGGGCGTCGAGTCCGCCACCGGATCGCTGGGCCACCAGATCGCGGCGAGCGTGCTGCCGCGGGCGTCGGTGGGTGTGCTGTCGGGGCCCAGCTTCGCGCAGGAAGTGGCCGGCGGCAGTCCGACGGCGCTCGTCGCCGCGAGCAGCGACCCGGCCTTGTGCGACCTGGCGGTCAGCGCGCTCCACGGCGAGGCGATCCGCATCTACCGCTCGTCCGACGTCGTCGGCGTCGAGGTGGGCGGCGCCGTCAAGAACGTCCTGGCGATCGCCACCGGCATCGCCGACGGCCTGCAACTGGGCCTCAACGCGCGCGCCGCGCTGATCACGCGCGGGCTGGCCGAGATGACGCGCCTGGGCGTCGCGCTGGGCGCGCACGCCGACACCTTCATGGGCCTGTCCGGCCTGGGCGACCTCGTGCTGACCGCCACCGGCGACCTCTCGCGCAATCGCCAGGTCGGCCTGATGCTGGCGCAGGGCCTGGCGTTGAAGGACGTGCTCGAGCGCCTGGGCCACGTCGCCGAAGGCGTCTACTGCGCGGAGACCGTCACGCGGCTCGCGCGCGACCACGGCGTCGCGATGCCGATCGCCGACATGGTGTCGGCCGTGATCCATCGCCGCATCGCCGCGCGCGATGCGGTGTCGTCGCTGATGCGGCGCGATTCGCGGGACGAAGGGCTGTAGGTCAACGAACCGGTCGCGGAGGGGTCTGGCATCTCCTCGTCCGCGCTCGGATGCAGGATCGTCGTGGCGAGGCCGATCGCGGGCGAGGCAATGCCAGACCCCGATCCCCTGCGAATCCGGGGTCTGGCATTGCCTCGAATCGCGACATTCGTTTCAGTCTTCGATGAGCGCCCGGCGCGATCCGAGGAGATGCCAGACCCCTTCGGCACCGGCCGGGCGCGCGAGCTAGATGCCGCCCGCGTAGCCGTTCACTCGCCACGCCTCGAACACCGCGACGGCCACGGCGTTGCTCAGGTTCAGGCTGCGCTGGCCCGGCAGCAGCGGCAGGCGAACCAGCCGTTGAGGCGGAAACGTCTCGCGCAACGATGGCGGCAGGCCGGCCGATTCGCTGCCGAAGACCAGGCTGTCGCCCGGGCGCCAGTCGACGCTGGCCAGCGTGCCGGTGCCGCGCGTCGAGAACGCGAAGCAGCGCGCCGGGTCGACGGTCGCGGCGTAGTCCTCGAAGCAGGCGTGGCGGTGCACGTCGGCGAACTCGTGATAGTCGAGCCCGGCGCGGCGCAGCAGCTTGTCCTCCATCGAGAAGCCCAGCGGCTCGATCAGGTGCAGCTCGCAGCCGGTGTTGGCGGCCAGTCGGATCACGTTGCCCGTGTTGGGCGGGATCTCCGGGTGGACGAGGACGATGCGGAACATGGCGTCATTGTCGCGCGCGAGGGCCTACGCGGCCGGCGTGCGCGCCACCACCCACACCTGCACGTCGCGCGCGCCCGCGGCGCGCAGCGTGCGCGTGGCCGCGTGGGCGGTGGCGCCGGTGGTGAGCACGTCGTCGACCAGCGCGATGCGCGCACCGCGCACCCAGGCCGCGTGGCGCGGCGTGACGACGAACGCGCCCTGCAGGTTGGCGCCGCGGGCCTCGCGGTGCAGCCCGAGCTGGTGGCCGGTGTCGCGCACGCGGAACAGCGCATCGGCGCGGGCGTCGAGCGCGAGCGCGCGAGCCAGCCGGCGCGCGAGCTCCCACGACTGGTTGTAGCCGCGTTCGCGCAGGCGTTCGCGCGACAGCGGCACGGCGACCACGCGCACGCCGCTGCCGCGCACGTCGTCCAGGCGGGCCAGCAGGGGGCGCAGCAGCGCGGCCGCAGGCTCCAGCCGCTGGTGGAACTTCAGGTCGGCGAGCGCGCGATCCCAGGGGTAGCCGTAGTCGACGCCCGCCACCACGCGCGACCACGACGGCGGCGCGAGGCGGCAGCGCACGCAGCGGGCCTCGGCCAGGGGGACGTCCGCGACGCGAGGCAGTCCGCAGCCGTCGCAGCGATCGCACGCGAACGCGAAGCGCGCGTCGCAGGGCCGGCACAGTCCGCCCTCGCACCAGCCGCGGCACACGAAGCAGCGTCCGCCGGCCGCCGCGCGCCAGCCGGCCAGCAGGCCGCGGGTGCGTGCGGCGGCGCGCGTCAAGGACGACGTGCTTGGCCTGTCGCCGCCTGCGGCCATGGCGGAGTCGTCGAGCCGCGAAGTCATCGCCTCAATATACTGCCGCATGGCCGCCGCACCCGCCCCCGAATCCCGCCCGGAACGCCTCGATCCGCGCGCGCTCGACCGGGCGTGGGCGCGCCTGGCGGCGCAGGCGGCGCCGCCCTGGCTGCATGGCGAGATCGCGCGCCGCCTGAGCGAGCGCCTGGCCATCGTCAAGCAGGTGCCGGTGCACGTGTTCGATTGGTGGAGCGAGCTCGGCGCGGGCGCCGCGCTGCTCGCGCAGGCCTATCCGAAGGCGACCATCACCGGCGTGCTGCGGCCCGAGTCGGCGGCGGTGCCGGCGCCGGTCGAGACCGCCGCGATCGCGGCCACGCCCGCGTGGCGCCGCTGGCTGGGCCTGGGCGCCGGCGGTCCGCGGGCGATCGCGCAGTCGGCGGTGCCGCCCGCGCAGGCCCAGCTCGTGTGGTCGAACATGAGCCTGCATTGGGCGCAGGACGCGCCCACGCTGATGCGCGAGTGGCAACGTGCGCTCGTGGTCGACGGCTTCCTGATGTTCACCACGCTCGGCCCCGGCACGCTGGTCGCATTGCGCGACCTCTATCGCGCCAACGGCTGGGGCACGCCCTATGCGCCCTGGACCGACATGCACGATCTGGGCGACATGCTGGTCGAGGCCGGCTTCGCCGACCCCGTGATGGACCAGGAGACGCTGCGCCTGACCTGGAGCAGCGCGCAGGCCGCGCTGGACGAGTTGCGCACGCTGGGCATGAACACCGACGCCGCGCGCTTCGCGGGCCTGCGCACGCCGCGCTGGCGCGAACGCCTGCTGGCGGCCCTCGGGGCGCAGGTCGATGCCCAGGGCCGTGTGGTGCTGGAGTTCGAGATCGTCTATGGCCACGCGTTCAAGCCGGTGCCGCGCGCCAAGCTCTCGGAGCACACGCAGGTCGGCCTCGACGACATGAAGGCCATGCTGAGCCGGGGCCGTCAACCTCGATAGTGGCCGGTTCGGGGCAGGGCTTACGCTGAGTTCCCGAGGCGAATTTTTGACTTAACAGGCCCTAGAATCGATTGGGTCTTGTGTCTGAAGTGCACCTCCCCTGTGCGAGCCCTTCCGAAAGGGTCTGCACGCGACCTCTGATCAAGCCGATCCAGGGCCCGCAACGGCCCCTGGCCCGACAAGAAGGATCGAACTACGTGACGACGATGATGACGATTCGCAAGCTGGGACGCCGCGCGACGCGCGCTGCACTGGCGCTATCCGCCCTGACCACCACCGGCATGGCGCTGGCCCTCGGTGACAAGAGCGTGACCGATCTTCCGGGTGGCCCGCGCGTGCTGGGCCTGGACTTCCAGCCGGCCGTCACCGAGATCGCGCGCCAGCAGAAGGAACTGCACTACTGGATGCTCATCGTCTGCACGGTCATCTTCGTGGTCGTGTTCGGCTTCATGTTCTATTCGATCATCAAGCATCGCAAGAGCGTGGGCCACAAGGCGGCCAACTTCCACGAGAGCACCGCGGTCGAGATCGCCTGGACGGTGGTGCCGTTCATCATCGTCATCCTGATGGGCGCGTTCGCCACGCGCACCGTCGTCGCGATGAAGGACACCACCGGCGCCGACCTCACCATCAAGGCCACCGGCTACCAGTGGAAGTGGGGCTACGACTACATCAAGGGCGAGGGCGAGGGCATCAGCTTCGTCTCCAAGCTCGCGACGCCGCGCGACCAGATCGAGAACAAGGCGCCCAAGGGAGAGCACTACCTGCTCGAAGTCGACAACGAGCTGGTCGTGCCGGTCGGCAAGAAGGTGCGCGTGCTGACGACCGCTGCCGACGTCGTCCACGCGTGGTGGATCCCGGCGTTCGGCGTCAAGCAGGACGCAATGCCCGGTTTCATCCGCGACCTGCACTTCAAGGCGGAAAAGACGGG
>Ga0070673_100002911_pt1 | contig 10547 bp, 8 predicted proteins | sample KBSM23metaG_FD_65342 | JGI IMG/M metagenome (GOLD analysis project Ga0070673, IMG submission 65342) | Miscanthus rhizosphere microbial communities from Kellogg Biological Station, Michigan, USA - KBS M2-3 metaG | ecosystem: Host-associated > Plants > Roots > Rhizosphere > Soil ...
GGTCTACCAACACTGGCTGGAGAACATCCAGGATTGGTGCATCAGCCGTCAACTCTGGTGGGGTCATCGCATTCCCGTCTGGTATCAGAAGCAAGAACGCGAAACCGCTGGCAAAGCCATCCACGTCGGCATCGAGCCGCCATCCCACGCGGAAAACTGGGAGCAGGACCCTGACGTGCTCGACACTTGGTTTTCGAGCTGGCTCTGGCCGTTCGAAACGATGGATCCGATCACGCGGGCGAAATTTTATCCCACGAGCGATCTCGTAACCGCGCCGGATATTATCTTTTTCTGGGTCGCGCGCATGATCATGGCGGGGCTTGAGTACACCAGTCAAGCCCCGTTCAAAGACGTCTTTTTTACCGGTCTGATCCGCGATGGGCAGGGACGGAAGATGAGCAAGTCGTTAGGCAATTCGCCCAATCCGCTCGATCTGATTGCGAAATATGGCGCCGACGGGCTGCGTTTCGGTTTGATGCGGATTGCGCCCAGCGGGCAGGACATCCGCTTCGACGAAAAGCAGATCGAGGAGGGCCGGAACTTTGCCAACAAGCTCTGGAACGCGACGCGTTTCCGCCAAATGCACGGCGGAGAGACCGAAGGAGAATTCGATCCTGCGCTCCTCACCACCGATGATAAATGGATCTTGTTGCGCCTCGATGTCGCGATCCGCTCGGCCACGCAAGCGTTAGGGGAATACAATTTCAGCGAGTCCGCCCAGGCGCTCTATCGTTTTTTCTGGAGCGAATTTTGCGATTGGTATCTCGAAGCGAGCAAAGCCACGCTCGGGACGCCTGACGCGGAACCACCGAGCGCGCGCAAAGCCAACACTCTCGCGGTGATCGATTTCATTCTCGGCCACACCCTGCGCTTGTTTCACCCATTCATGCCTTTCATTACGGAGGAACTCTGGCACGGGCTCGGCTTCAACAGCGAATTGCCGGACGAGCAGGGGGCGCGAACCATCCAGTTTGCCCGCTGGCCGCAGCCGCTCGATGCCGAATTCAAAAAACTGTACGGCCTCACGCCTGACGCCGAACAATTCGCCAATGCGAAATACGAAACAGTCAGCGCCGGTCGCCGGCTGCGTCGCGATTTTAATATCGCTTCGAATAAGCGGGTCCTTTTTGTGCTCCGGCCTTTGAATGCGCTGAGCGATGAAGAAGCGGCCGTCTTGCGCATCTTGCTCAACGCGGAGCGGCTCGACCTGACGCCGAGCTACGAGCCTCCCAAAGGAACGCCGACCGCGCTCACGCCGCTGGGCGAACTTTATTTACCGCTCGAAGGCTTGATTGATCTCGACGCCGAGCGGCAGCGCCTTGGCAGGGAGATTGAGAAGGCGGAAGCGGAATTGGTGACGGTGCGAAAGAAATTAGAGAACCAGAATTTCGTCGCCAACGCGCCGGCCACAGTCGTAGATGAGCATCGGCAGCGGGAAAAGGATTTTGCGGAGCGTCTCGCCCAACTTGAGCGAATGCGGGACTCGTTAGGGTAGGTAGTCGGAGGCACGAGCTTCTGTTCGTCCGGGGCGTGCAGAAGCACTTCCCTCCGGGATTGCCGCCGAAGTGCACGCCGCGTTATAGTCGCTCCCGTAACATGACCAGACTGCTCAAACTCCTTCTCTGGATCGGCATCGGTGTGCTCGGTGCGGCGGCCGTCGCCATGCTTGCTTTTGCGAGGGGCGAGCCGGTCAATGCCCTCTGGATCGTGACCGCGGGCCTCTGCGCGACCGCGATCAGTTATCGCTTTTACAGCAAGTGGCTCGCAACAAAAGTTCTCGTGCTCAACGACAACCGGGCGACGCCCGCGCTCGTGGTGGATGATGGCAAGGACTTCGTGCCGACGAACCGTTGGATGGCATTCGGACATCATTTCGCTGCCATCGCCGGTCCCGGCCCGCTCGTCGGCCCAGTGCTCGCCGCACAGTTCGGCTTTCTGCCCGGAACATTGTGGATTCTTGTCGGCGCAACGTTGGGTGGCGGTGTTCACGACATGATCGTCCTCTTTGCTTCTGTGCGGCGAGGTGGGAAGACGCTGGGTCAGATGGTGAAGGAGGAGATCGGCAGTGCGGTCGGCGCACTCGCGCTGGTCAGCGTGCTCGCCATCATGGTGATTTTGCTCGCCGTGCTTGCGCTCGTGGTCGTGCAAGCGCTCGCCAAGAGTCCCTGGGGCGTCTTTACCATGGCGACGACGATCCCGGTCGCCCTGATCATGGGAATAGGTCTTCGCTCGGGGCGAACTGGAGTCGGACTTATGACGGTCTTCGGTTTGTTCGGGCTGCTTTTCGCCGTTTGGGGGGGACAATTTCTGCCCCAATTTCCGGCGATTGAAAACTGGTTTCGACACGATCAGAAATGGCTCGTGTGGGCCGTCGTCATCTACGGTTTCGCGGCTTCCGCTCTGCCGGTCTGGTTGTTGCTGACTCCGCGCGACTATCTGAGCACCTTTCTAAAACTCGGAACTGTAGTGGCGCTCGCAGTCGCAGTGATCCTGATCCATCCAACGCTCCAAATGCCGGCCCTTTCGCGCTTCATCGACGGCACCGGTCTCGTCTTCGCTGGACCGGTTTTCCCCTTCGTCTGTATCACGATCGCCTGCGGCGCGGTGTCGGGGTTTCACTCGCTGATCGCATCTGGCACGACTCCGAAAATGCTGGAACGCGAATCGCGAATTCGTGACATCGGATACGGCGCGATGGTCACGGAAATGATGGTCGCGCTGATGGCGTTGATCGCGGCCTGCGTGCTGCAGCCGGGGCAATACTTTGCCATTAACGCCAAAGGAACACCGAGCGAAGTGGTCGCGAAGGTTTCTGCCGCCGGATTTCCGGTTAGCGAACCTGAGATGAAACAGCTCGCGAGCGATCTCGGCGAGAGCACAATGTTTGGCCGGGCGGGCGGCGCGCCGACTTTTGCGGTGGGGATGGCGCACATGTTTGCGCGTGTCTCGGCCAGTCCGACCGCCCTCGCGCTCTGGTACCATTTTGCGATCATGTTCGAGGCACTGTTTATCCTGACGACACTCGACGCCGGCACCCGCGTCGGCCGATTTCTTCTGCAGGATTTGTTAGGCCAAATCTGGCGACCGCTGGCCAACACGCGCTCGTGGAGCGCGAATCTTTTCGCGAGTGTCCTAATGGTCAGTGCTTGGGGCTGGTTTCTTTACCAGGGTGTGATTGATCCCATGGGCGGAATCAACAGCCTCTGGCCGCTCTTCGGTCTTGCCAACCAGCTGCTTTCCGTGATCGCACTCTGCCTCGGGACGACCATCCTGATCAAGATGGGCAAGGCCCGCTACGCCTGGACAACGCTTGTCCCGTTGGTTTTTATGATCGTGGTGACGTTCTCAGCCGGTTACCTGAAGATTTTTTCGCCTGATCCGAGGCTTGGTTTTCTGAAGATGGCGGACGAAATCGTCGCGACTGCTCCGGCCAATATTGACTACGCGCGCCAGGCGCTTATCTGGCGAATCGACGCACTCGTGGCCGCGGCTTTTCTTCTATTGGTCTCCCTGATCGTCGCCGGTTGCGCCTGGCAATGGTGGCGGCTTTTGCGCGGGTCCAAGGCGGTGGTGCTGCATGAAAGCGAGTTTGTGCCGCTCGCCCAACTGCATGTGGCCAATCGTTAGGCGAAATGCGCGAAAAGGCAATGCTCGCAGTCATGGAAGCGCTGACGAACCAGCCGACTGCTCCTTTCCACGAAGCCGCGGTTCGGAGGGAGATCGAGTCGCAGTTACGGAAAATTCCGCACATTAAGTTCGAGCGCGACGGCTTCGGGAACATCATTGCGCACTATCAGCGAGGTCGGAGAAGAGCTCCGGCCTGGGGCCTGGCCGCGCATATGGATCATCCCGGCTGGGTCCGCGACAAGGAAGGGGAATTGCGGTTCCTCGGTTCCGTCGCCCCGCGGTTTCGAAGCAATCCGAAGAAGAGATCCTTTGGCGACTTCGAGATGTGGGATCTGTCGCCGTTTGAGATTCGTGACCGTCAGATTCATTCTCGAGCCTGCGATGATTTGGTCGGTTGCGCGGAAATTATCTGCGTGTTTCGAGAGTTGGAGGAAAAGGCTGCAAACGCGCATTGTATTGGACTCTTCACCCGCGCGGAGGAAGTCGGTTTTGTCGGGGCCATCAAGCTCGCGCAAGCGGGAATCCTGCCTCTCAACCTGACGATTCTCTCGCTCGAAACGAGCACGCCGCGCGGCACGGCGGAAATTGGGCGTGGTCCGATCGTCCGGGTGGGAGACAGGATTTCGAGCTTTGATGGGTCGGCGACCGCGCGCCTGCTCAGCACCGCGCAGGAAGAGGAAATTCCCGTGCAACGCTGCCTGCTTGATGGCGGGACCTGCGAGGCGACGGCGTATCAGCTTTACGGTTACACTTGCGCGGCGGCGAGCCTTGCGCTCGGGAACTATCACAATGTTACGCCAGAGGGCACAATCGCAGCGGAATATGTCGCGATCGATGACTTTGTGGGCATGGTCCGGCTTTGTGTGGCGACGGTTTTGCGGGGTAAGGCGCATGAGCCGCAGAGAGCGCTGCGAAAGAAGCTGGAGGAAAATGCGCGGAGTTACCGTGAGTTTTATTCGACATCCCGATCAAAGCCGGGTGATCCCGAGGAGAAAGTGTAGATGCCTTCCCTTGGGAGGCACTGGTATCAGCATAGCCGGGAGAGGGAAGGTTGAGCGCAGGCGGTGTTTCCACCGCGCTTTGCAGAGCGAATCGTTTACAGTGTCGGCCGACTATTTGCGCCGCAACGGCACCGTAATTTCGGAACCCTGATAAGCGAGGATGACCTTGCCATCTTGAATCGCCCGGAGCGTCACGTGATAAACATTCTTGCCGGACTGCAGGCCAAATTGCTGGCCCTCCCGCACGATCGTGCCATTCAGGATCGCATAGCGAGCCCCTGCGCCCATCGTTACCGAAGTCAGGGAGAAGGAGCCGGGCGACAGATCCGGGCCGGAACTCGAGCTTTTCGGCCCCGGCCTCTTCCAACCGATCGGCCAGAAGGGATCGCGCCCGTCGCTCGCGTCAAAGGTGGATTTGTTCTTCAACTCGATCGCTGGGGCCGGTTCCACCGCCCGGACCGCGGGGAGCAGAAAACTCGTTAGGCAAAGAACAAGCAGGAGACTCTTCATTTCTTAAGTAACGCGGTCTGCGCGATGAGGCTGACTTGTTGATACTGCGGGTCGTCAGGCACGGCGTGAATTACGACGTGTTGGATCGTCAGCAACGGCTCGCTGTTTTCCAGTTCGGCAATTGCATTTCCAAGGTCGCCGTATTCACTCTGGGGGAGGTCGATTGCCCAGGTGTTTTTGATCCAGTCCGCCAACTCCTTTTGTTTAAAATCGGCGCTCGAATCGAGACGCGCAGTGACCTTATTGATTCCCTGATCGGAAAAGAAGGCGCGCATCTTGGGTGGAAACCAGGCGATCGGCGCGCCTTCCGCCGTAGTGGCCTTGAGGGTCTCGTACCGGCCGGTCGCTTCCTTCGCTTGGATTTCGAGGTTGGCGGTCTTTTTCATCTCCGCTTTCGAGGAGGCGGTTTTTGACTGCAGGTCGGCGATGGTTACCATCATCGACGCGCGGCTCTTGTTCAGTGGCCCGAGGAAGAAATTGAAGTAACAGTAGATCAGCGCGATAAAGCCGAGCCCGCTCAGGAAGATTTTTTGAATCTGATCTTTAGTGAGTTTTTTCGGGTTCATTTCGATTTCGCAATCGCACTGCCGGTTTCTTCTGTTTTGGCTGCGTCGCCGCGTTTCGGATTGAAGGTAACGCTGAGAATGAAGCGGGCGCTGGGCGTCGAGACCCCGCTCAAGTTCACTGCCGTGTCGAGGTCCTCAAGGTTGCGAAAGGTAACCTTTACCTCGTCATAGTTTTTTTCGAGCTGTTCGCTCAGGAGTTGGCGGAATTCTTCGGCTGCCGCACGCGGTTCCCTTGCGGCGGCGAGACCTTCGAGAGCGATGGTGACCGAGTGGCGCCCCTCGGCAATGCTGCCATCAAGACTGGTCACCTGCAGATTGGGCGCGACGCAGTGAGAAACCTGAGCAAGAAAAGGTGCCCAGTAGAAGCGATCTTCGATCAGACCGTTGAGCACTTTCGAACTATCGATGATTTGGTGTAATTCGGTGGCCCGTTTCTGCGCGGCGGTCACTTTCGGTTCGGTCGTTCGCCATTCGCGTTCGGCAGCGTTCAGCTGGCCCTTGATCTGAATCGTCCGATATGCGTTCCAGCCGTAGTAGAGGAAGAGAAGCGCTCCGAAGCAGCTCAGGGCAATAATGCCCAGCTTGAGCGGATCGCGTTTGCGTTGTCGCTCCTGGGTGATTTCCTCGTGGAGGAGATTAAGTTGCAGAGCCATCGTTAGGCGGATTTCAGGTAGGAGATGGCTGCGCCGCATGCGACATTGAGGGAGGCGAACTCGCTCGAGAGTGCCTGGCGCTTGGCCGGTGGCAGGGCCACTTCGCAGGTCTCCAGCGGGTCCCAAATTTCGCAGGGCAGACCCAATTCGTCGCTCAGGATTTGCAAAATCATTTCCGTCCTGGCCATGCCGCCGGAGACGAAAATCCGGTGAATGCTCTCTTCGCATTGGCCTTCAAAGAATCCGATCGAGTTGCGCACTTCAGTGGCGAGACCGAGGAGCGAACTCCGGCACGTTTCCGCCATGCCCGCGTCGCCTTCCTGGACCAGGAGGCGCGCCGCTTCGGCATCGATTGCTCCGTCAGCGGTCAGCGCTTCGCCGAAAAGTTTGCCGCCGTAATCGATGCTGCGCACCAGCATCAGCTCGGTCTTGTGACCGATCAGCACGGTGCTCTGCTGGTGGCCCATGTCGAGCAGAAGAAAAGCTTCGTTGGCGAAGACCTCCGGGTAGGCGAATTCGAAGGCGTTAAAGGAACAGATCGGTGCGAGCTGAATGATGTTGGCAGGCATCTTCGTCTTGCTGAGCGCTTCGGAAATCTGTTTGACCGCCGGGCGCAGCATGCCGCCGACGAGATAACGCGTCTTGCGTGAGCTTTCCGTAACGGTGCCATTCGGAGTCACCCCGGCCAGCGCGCCCGCCGAAACCGGCGCGCAATCCAGCACGAAATCTTTGCACTCCTGGTTGAGAACAGCGAGGCCATTGAGACGAAGCGCACTACGAAGCAATTCGACCGGAGTGTTGGGCTGTTCGATGATGCGCAGCAGCGCGTTCGGATCGGACGCCGCCACGGCGCAACTCTTCGCACTGCCGCCCATGTCCTTGAGCAAGAGTTTGATCTCTTGCGCCAGGTCGTTGGCATTTGCGATCGTTTCCGGCACGGTACGCGAGGCGTAATTGGTCAGCACAAAGCGGTGATCGCTCTTCCGTTGCAGCAGCACACTTTTGAAAACGTGCTTGCCGAGATCGATCCCGATGACTGAATTCGAGGACTTGGCCATGGTCTTGCGCTTCTTAAAGCGAAAACCGTGCCGGGCACGCCGCGCTTTGGAAAAATTCTCGGGCGTTTGTGCCGTTCCTTTTTCAGGCGGCGACCGACGGCCGATAACCGAAAAACTGGCGCGATTTGATGATTCGCGAAACTTCCGGCGGCACCATCCCTTCCCAGGTCGGATCGCCCGCTCGCATTTTCGCGAGGACGTCAGGCGGGAAAATCTTCAGATAATCGCGATTGAAGTTTGTGATCTCCTGGATGAAGCCGTTTTCGATCAGATATTGATAGAGATGATGCAGGTTGGGCGCGACGTCGAAGTGCGCCGCAGTCAGCAAGTCGCCCGTCTTGTCATCCTCAACCGGATAAACAAAGAGTCTCAGGCCGCTTTTGAACATGCGTCCGAGTGCTTCGAGAATGCCGCCTTCGAGATTGAGATAATATTTTTCGTCGAAGATGACCTGGAGGCTCGGCACGCCCATGACGAGTGCAACCATCTTGTTCGTGTAGCGGGAAAGGTAGCCGGCCAGCCGGTAATATTCGCCGAACTTCGAAATCAAAACGGTTCGGCCTAACGATCCCAGGATATCCACCCGGGCGAGAAAATCGGCATGGTCAAGTTGGCCTTCCGAAAGGAGATTTTCCAGCGTCATCTCCATCAGCACGACGAGATCTTCCTCTTTCGTTCCCGCCTCGCTGAGGAAAATCTGACGCGCGCCCTCCAGCATGTCGTTCGTCGCGTAGGTGACCGGACGGAAACTGCCACGCTCAACGATGATCGCTTTTTTATGGAAGACTTCCGCCGGTTGCACAGTCTCGCCATCCGCGGTGAACATCACGGCATCAGTCAGGCCCTGACTCACCAGTTGCAGGCTCATCAAGCGATTGTCGACTCCCGCGTAGGCGGGGCCGGAGAACTTGATCATGTCCACCTGGATGCGCTGCGGCGGTAGATTCTCGTGGAGAGACGCGATCAATCTCTCCGGCTGATGATCGTAGAAGGCGCCGTAGATCAGGTTCACGCCGATGACTCCGAGCGCTTCTTGCTGATCGACGTTCGCTTCGTCCAACATCCGGACGTGGATAATAATCTGGCTCGACTCACTGCGCGGCTCGGATTGGAAACGCATCCCCAGCCAGCCGTGCGATTCGCTGTGTTGCTTGAAACTCCGCGCTGCCACTGTGTCCGCGAAAACAAAGAAGGTGCGCTCGTCGCCGATCTTCTTGTCGAGCCGTTCGATTAAGAGTGAGTACTCGTGATCGAGCATCGTCTGGAGCCGGGCGCGGCTGACGTAACGATCGGTCACCCCGTAAATCGCGTCGCTAAACTGCATGTCGTAAGCCGACATCGTTTTAGCGACGGTTCCGGAAGCGCCGCCGACCTGAAAAAAACGCCGTGCCACTTCCTGACCTGCGCCAATTTCGGCAAAGGTTCCGTAGCGTTTGACGTCGAGATTGATCTGGAACGCCTTCTTGTTCGTTCCGACATCCATCTCCGCATTCATAAGCTCAAGATGAAGACAATCGGGCGGTTCTCAACCGAGGTGTCACGACAATTATCACAGCCTGTCATTCTGAACTGCGCCGACAGCAACGCACGTCGCAAGCAAGCTCGACTCGAGCGACGTCAGCGGGCGGAACTGCACGACTCCTGTGAGGTTCTTCACTGAGATTAGGATGGCAAGTCGGTGCGGCGGGGATCGCAGCCGAAACCTACAGGCGCACCCGCTCGGCGCTCTGGGCCGGGATCCAGCCCCGCAGATCATTGGGCAGCGCGGCGTAACACCAGTCACCCCGCGTGCTCAGAATCTTGACCTCGCTTCCAGGGGGCAACAGCAGCACCGTGCCGGCGCTCTCCGCCGTGGCGAGGCGTGCCTGGATGTTCTTTTTTGTTACGATCGCAACATCGCTTCCAGCACTGCCGGTCTCGAGTTGATAAACAACAAACGCCGCGCCCGCCGAAATCGTGCCTAATAACACCAGGGCGAAAATCCAGACCACCGCCCGTCGTTGTGCGAAGTAGAGCCCCGCGAGAATCGCAGCGGCACCCCAAAACGCCGCCGCTGCGAGCCAGGCACACTGGTCCCGCGTCAGAAAATCGAGATGCGTTTCCGTCCATCCCGGGACGAGCTCGATAGCGCGCGCCTGGTCCCGTGCCAATTGCAGATTGGCCCGCGCTTCGGGCTGAGCGGGGTCGAGGGCGAGAGCCCGCTCGTAGTTCAAAATCGCGCGTCCGAAATCGCCGGTGCGATAATAAGCGTTCCCCAAATCGTAAAACAAAACCGGGTTCCATTGCCGGTTTTTGACGAGCGACTCATAACCCCGGATCGCGTCCGGGAAATGCCCGGCGGCGTAGTCCGCATTTGCCTTATCGAACGTCGCGTCGGCCTCCGCGTGAACGGGCTTGGTCGTCGTTAGGCAAAGCAAGCCGGTGAGGATAAGAAGGAAAAGTGGCGCGCGCATTTCAGGTCAGGCTCTCGATGAGTTCCAGCACTTCACGCCGCGTTTCTTCCGCGATTGTGCCTTTGCCATTCGGCCGGCCGCTGTAACGCAACTCGTCGCTCTGGCGGAAAAGTTCGCGCATACGATCGCGTTTTTCATCCGGCAGATCGAACGTCGCGACTGCCGTTTCCGCGTCGACCGTGTTTGGCTCAATCGCGCGACCGGGGGAGGAGAGCGCAGTCTTCAACTGCACCACACGGAGCGCACCGGCGAAATATTGGTCTGGTGGATCGTCTGCGCGCCGCAGCTTGCGCTCCAACTCGGCCGTTTCGTGCTCCCACGCGGTGATTCGTTGTAGCGCGCGATTTTCAAGGCGACGCTTTCGCATTTCCCAACCAAAAAAACCGATCAGGGCGAGAAATGGAATCGCCTGCGTGGCCCAGAACACCGGCCTTTGGAAAACAGGAACAAATGTCTGGCCCCAGCCGCGATGATCAGTCCGTTGATAGAGAATGTCTTGGTCCTTGGGCGCGGCGGTCAGGCGGGTGCTCTGCGCGTTTGGAGTCCCGGAGGCGTTCGCGATTGCCGGGGTCGCAGTTAGAGCGGCGCCGCCTTCGACCACTACAGGCAGTTTATCGCCGCGCAACGTTACGTAGCTTTCCTTGATCGGATTGAAATAGGAAAACAGTAGCGATGGAAC
>Ga0070673_100002913_pt1 | contig 10543 bp, 6 predicted proteins | sample KBSM23metaG_FD_65342 | JGI IMG/M metagenome (GOLD analysis project Ga0070673, IMG submission 65342) | Miscanthus rhizosphere microbial communities from Kellogg Biological Station, Michigan, USA - KBS M2-3 metaG | ecosystem: Host-associated > Plants > Roots > Rhizosphere > Soil ...
GTGATGTTCGAGATCGGTTGCTTCGCGTAGGCCGTGCCGCCGAGGGGGTCCCAGCATGTGGTCTTGAACATCGACCAGGGGATCGTGGCCGGGCTGGCGCCGGTGACCACGTAGCACCAGATCGTCGATCCATCGCCGACCTGCACCCGCAGCGGAAGCCCACCCGTGCTGGCCACGAAGGGGACGACCAGGCCGGTGCCCGCCGGCACGACCGCGGGTGCCGTCGTCCCCGCGAAATCCTGCGCGATGTTGAAGCCGAGCATGGCGAAGCCGGCAAAGCTGTTGGCTGTCGTCGCCGGGCCGACGGTACCCGTTATGCTCAACACGCAGTTGTTGCCGCACGCGCTGAAATCCCGCGGCGTGAACGAGCTGCCCGAGTCGGATGTGGTGTACGAATAGCCGTGCCAGCAGCTGTTGACGGCCGGCATCGTCACGAAGCCGGCGGCGTTGACGGCCCAGCCCGTGCCGCAGCTATTTGGCGTGCCGCCGCCGCCACCCGTGCCCGTACCGCCGCCGCCGGACGTTCCCCCCGTACCGGTGGTGCCGCCGCGGCTGCTGGCGCCGCCCGTACCGCCGCCCGTGCCGCCGCCGCCGGACGTTCCCGCCGCGCCGGTGGTGCCGCCGCGACCGCCACCGCCCGATCCGCCCGCGCTGCCGTAGAAGCGAATGTCGTCGATCGTGAAGCTCCCGCTGCACGCCGTCGTGCCCGAGGGCTGCATCTGGAACTGCAGGTCGATCAACTTCGCGGGATCGATCAGCGTCGCGGGATTCCCCGCGAAGTTCGGCACCGCCGTGAACGGCATCTGCACCGTGCCGGCCGTGACCGGAAAGGCCCCGCCGAAGCAACTGCCAGCTGCACTGCTGCACGTCCCGCGCATGGGATCGTCGGACGAGCTGGAGTGCGCCGAATCCGTGAACTTGAACAGGATCTGACAGGGGCCGGTCACGTTGGTCACGTTGCTCAGCGTGAACTGCACGCCCTGATAGGCGCTGGCGTTCACGCAAGCGGGACCATCGAAGAACAGTCCGAAACCGCTGTACGGGTACAGCGCCGCTGCGTTTGGCGCCTCCACGGTCGCCGTGAACGTCAGCGCGCCGCCGCTCACGGTCAGCGTGCCCTCCGTCGTGCTGGCGTAGCGGAAGGTCCCCCCGTGAGCGGCGCTGAGCGAGCCGTACCTGACGTCGCCGTTCCCGTCGACGGTCGCATCGGTGAAATCGGTGATCAGCGCCGTGCCGGGTACCGTGCTCAGCCCCATCACGCAGGTGACGGGGCCCGTTCCCCCCGCGCCCCCGCGTCCGTCCACGCCGCCCCTGCCGCCGCCGCCCGTGCCGCCGCGCCCGCCGGTGCTGCCGCCGCTGCCGCCACGGCCCGCCGTGCTGCCGCCCATGCCACCGTGGCCCGCGGTGCTACCGCCGGTGCCCGCGGCGCCGCCGCTCGAGCCGCCCGTCCCGCTCATGCCGCCGGTTCCCGCCGAGCCGCCGCCGAGCGCGATGGTCAGCGCGGTGCAGCCGGGCGGCAACGACATCACGCTGCCGGTGTTCGAACCGACCTGCGAAGCGTTCGCGAACGCCGTCACCAGGACGTCGACTTTCTTCCCGGTCGGGTACCCGTGCGGGAAGCTGATCTCGAACGTCCCGTCGCCGCCGCCGGTGCGGTTGCGGATGGCGGTTTCGTTCATCGTCATGACACCGTCGATCCTCACTTCGACAGTCACCTGATCGGCCGGGGCGGCCGAGCCGGCGAACGTGACCGTGACGAACAGCGTCCCGTCCTTGCACGCGCGCGTGCCGCCGCCGCATCCGGCAAACGCGACGAACGCGGCGATCAACAGCGGCGCGACGATCGCGTTCGCGCGCGCGCGCATCAATTCCCGTCCACGGGCGTGATGGTCGACGTCGGATCGGACGGGTCGCGGTTTCCGGCGAGCAGGATGCTGGTGACGACGGCCGCGGCGACCACGCCGCCGACGGCGATCCAGAACCACGGCTTGCTCACGACCGAGCCCTGATCGGATGCGGGCGCCGGCTGCGCGACCAGCACCGGCGCCGGCTGCGCGAGCGGTGGCGCGCCGGGCACGGGCGGCGGCGCTCCCGGCGCGGGCGGCGGCGCTCCCGGCGCGGGCGGCGGCGTCGCGACAATCGTGCTGCCCGCCGCCGCTGCCGCCGGGGCCGGCGCGCCGCCGATCGGCGCGGTTCCCGTCGGTGGCGACGTCGCCACCGCGTGATCTCGCTCGATCGCCTGCTTCAGGTTCGCGATGTGCTTCTCGATCTCGGCGCGCTTGTCGTCGCCGTACATGCGCAGGTAGCTCTGGTAGAGATCCAGCGCGCGCGCCTTGTTCCCGGCCAAGCGATACGCCTGCGCGGCGTTGTAAAGGACGGCCGCGTCGGGTTTCAGCTCGAACGCCTTCTCGTAGTTCTCGGCCGCCGCGGCGTAGCGGTTCAGCGCGAACGCGGACGTCGCCTTGTCGAGGTACTCGCGCGCCTCCTCCGCCTTCTCGGCCCTCCCCTTGCCCGCCGCCTGGGCGCCGCCCGCCAGCAGCAAGCCAGCCGCAACGGCGGCGACGGCTACGAAATTGCGACACACGCGCGGCATCGTCATGGCGCCAGCCGGGCGAGGATCAGCTGCGCGATGCTGTCCAGGGCCGGTCCGAAGTTGGTGTTGCAGATCGACTGCGCCGACCCGAACGCCCCGAACTGGCCGACGAACTCGTTCACGCGGACCGCGGGATCGGCGAAGCTGCCGTCGCTGGCCGTGCACGAATGCGCGATCAGGGGCCATGGGCAGGACGCCGTGCTTCCGCACGACGTGTCGGCCGTCGACGGCATCCTCCACGTCACCGTGTACGGCGTCGCGGGGCCCGTCAGCGCCGCGACCAGGACCATGCTGGGATCGGACTTGAGCGCCTTCAGCTTGTTCGCCGTGTCGGCGACGCCCACCAGGTAGCCTTCCGAGTCGTTGGACACGCACCCGCTCCAGTTCACCATCGCCGACACGTTGGCGTTCGGCGCGCTACGCGACGGGTGGACCAGCGATCCCGTCCCGTCGTTGCACAGGTGGCCGAACTCGTTGCACCGGAAGTTCGCCGGCGGACCGAGCTGCGACGCAATGTTCGTGTTCGCGCTGGTATCGAACAGCGGAATGCGGCCGTTGGGGCCGGCGCCGGGTGAGGCGGAGCAATCGTCCTCGTTGGTCAGCATGACGATCGCCAGCAAGGCATCGGGACGCAGGAAGGTTGCGTTCTCGGCGGGCGGTGCGCCGCGCCCGTCCACGCCCAGCGAGCGCATGATCGCCGCGAACTGGTGCTCGAAGCCGCAGCCCTGCTCGCCGAGCGCGGCGATGCAGGAAAACACGGTCTCGAGGTTGCCCGTGTAGTTCTTCTGGCCTCCGATGTCGGAGATGAACGTCGCGCCCGCCTGCAGCCCGCTCGACGTGCAGGTTCCGCGCGGGATGAACTGGAAGATGCCGTTCTTGCCGTTGCTCGAATCGCAGCTGGCGATCGAACCGTCGCCTGCACCCATGTCGGACGAGATCACGGCGAGGTGGAGGTTAGGAAGCCCTTGCGGACTGTTCTTCAGCGCCGTGACGAAGGTGGCGAAGTTGCGGTTCAGGTTGTCCTGCGACAGCCGCATCGACGACGAGTCGTCGATCAGGAACAGGATGTCGACGTTGCGGTTCGCGATCACGACCCCGGTGCCGCCGCTGCCGCCGCGTCCGCCGACGTTGCCGGTCCCGCCGCGTCCCGCCGCGCCGGCGGTGCCGCCGCTGCTGCCCCCGCTGCCGCCGCGTCCGGAAGATCCACCGCTGCCACCGCTGCCACCGCTGCCTCCCGCGCCTCCCGTACCGCCCGTGCCCGGTCCGCCGCCGCCGAACGTGATCGTCAGCGAGCCGCAGCCCGACGGCAGCACGTCCACGGTGTCGCCGGCCATTCCGATCGGTGTCCCGTTCTTGAGCGCCGTCAGCTCGACGTCCACGCGCTTTCCGACGGGATAGCCGTTGGGGAAATCCACCTCGATGGTCTCCGTCGTCCCGCGGCCGGTGCGCGATCGCAAGCTGGACTTCGGCGCGCCGCCGTCGATCGACACGTCGATCGAAAACCGGTCGGCGGTGCTGGTCGTGGCGTCGAGCGTGACGGCGACGAACAGCGTCCCCTGCTTGCACGCGCGCGTCCCGCCGCCGCACCCCGCCAGGGTCACGGACGCGGCGGTCAGCAGGAACGCGACGCCATACACGATGCAACGCATGCGCTTCAATTTCCCTCCACGGGCGGTCCGAGGTTGCCGACCGGATCGGCCGGTCCGGGGCGCGTCAGCACGAGGGTGGTGACGACGGCCCCGGCGACGACCGCGCCGACCACGATCCAGAACCACGGCTTGCCCAGCACCGAGCCGCCGTCCGCGGCCGGCGGCGACGCCTGCGCCACCAGGACCGGCGCCGGCCGTTCGGCCTGCGGCGGCGGCGCGGCGGGAACAGCGGGCGCGGCCGCCGTGGCGGGAGCCGGGGCCGGCTCGGGCTTCGGCGGCGGCGGCGCCGGCGCGGGTGGCGGCGCCTCCGCGGTCGCGCCGCCGACAGGCGCGGGCGAGGTCGGCGGCGACGTAGCGACCGCGCGGTCCTTCTCGATCGCTTGCCGCAGATTCTCGACGTGCTTCTCGATCTCCGCGCGCTTGTCGCTGCCGTAGAGGCGCAGGTAGCTCTGATACAGCTCCAGCGCGCGCTCCTTGTTGTTGGCGAGGCGGTGAGCCTGCGCCGCGTTGTACAGCACCGCCGCGTCGGGCTTCAGCGCGAACGCCTTCTCGTAGCTGTCGGCCGCCTCTGCGAAGTGATTCAGCGCGAACGCCGCCGTCGCCTTGTCGAGGATCTCGCGGATCTCGTCCGCCTTGCCCGCCTTCGACTTCGCCGCCTGCGCGGAACCGGCCGCCAGCAGGGCGATCACGAACCCGAAGACCGCCCACGAACCGCGCGCCATCGCTTGTCGCCCAGACACTAGATCCGGCGGCGGCGGATTGTCCAGGGCGCGACCGGCCGCCATCTGTTTACGGCGACAGACGGGCGACGATCGCCTGCGCGATGGTCTGCAGCGGCGTCGCGAGGCTGTCGGCGCAGATCGACGCCACGATGCCGTTGCCGCCGAACTGGTTGGCGAGCTGGATGATGCGAACCGCGGGATCCGCGAAGCTGCCGTCGGTGGCCGTGCACGAATGCTCGATCTGCGGCCACGGGCACGATGCGGCGCCGCACGAACTGTCGGCGGTGCTGGGCGCCCTCCAGATCACCTTGTACGGAGCCGCCGGGCCCGTGATGGCGGCGACGATGACCTTGTTCGCATTGGCCTTCAGCGCCTTGAGGCGGTTCGCGGTGTCGACGACGCCCAGCAGGTAACCTTCGGCGTCGTTCGACGTGCAGGATGCGTAGCTGACCGTCGCGTCGACGTTGTTGTCCGGCGCGGAACGGACCGGGCGCATGTCGTTGTTCGTGCCGCACAGGTGGCCGAACTCGTTGCAGCGGAAGTTCGCCGGCGGGCCCAGCTGCGAGGCCATGTTGGTGTTCGCGCTGGTGTCGTAGAGGGGAATCTCTCCGTTCGGACCGTTGCCCGGCGCGGCGGAACAATCGTCTTCGTTCGTGACCATCACGATCGCCAGATCGGCGTCGGGCCGCAGGAAACCCTGGTTCTCCGCCGGCGCCGCCCCGCGCCCGTCGGCGCCCAGCGCGCGCGTGATCGCCGCGAACTGATGCTCGAACCCGCAGCCCTGTTCGCCGATCGCGGCGATGCAGGTGAACACGGACTCCAGCGTGCCCGTGTAGTTCTTGACGCCGCCGGTGTCGGAGATGAACGTCGCGCCCGAGCTGAGCCCCGACGCCGTGCAGGTGCCTTGCGGCGCGTACTGGAAGATGCCGTTCTTGCCGCCGGTCGAATCGCAGCTGGCCACGCTGCCGTCGCCCGCGCCCATGTCGGACGAGATGATCGCGATGTGAATGTTCGGCATGCCCGACTGCGCGGCCTTCAGCGCGGTCACGAACGCCGGGAAGCTCTGCACCAGGTTGTTCTGCGTCAGCCGCATCGACGACGAGTCGTCGACCAGGAACAGCACGTCGACGTCGCGGTTCGCGAACGACGTGCCGCCAACGCCGCCCGTTCCCGCGCTGCCGCCAACGCCGCCCGTTCCCGCGCTGCCCGCGACGCCACCGGTACCCGTGCTGCCCGCGACACCGCCGGTTCCCGCGCCCGCGACACCGCCGGTTCCCGCCGCGCCGCCCGTTCCGCCCACGCCGCCGGTGCCGCCGCGTCCCGCGCCGCCGCCGGTTCCCGCGCTGCCGGTGGTTCCGCCGCTGCCGGCGCTGCCGGTGGTTCCGCCCGCGCCCGCGACGCCGCCTCCCGCTCCCGTCGTTCCGCCCGAGCTCGTGGCTCCGGCGGTCCCCGTCGTTCCCGCAGTGCCACCCGCGCCGGTGGTGCCACCGCCGCCGCCCGCGCTTCCGCCGGCGCTCGTGCCGCCGACACTGCCGGCCGCGCCCGTGGTTCCCGCGGCGCCGGCGCTTCCGCCCGCGCCCGCGCCGCCGGCGCTCGCGCCACCCGCGCCGGCCGTGTCCGAGAAGCTACCGCCGGTTCCGCCGCGTCCCGCGACGCCGCCTCCCGCTCCGCCCTTGCCGCCGTCGGTGTTGTTCGAAGCCGACGGCCCGCATCCGGCGCCCGCCACGACGATCGCGAGGCCGACGACAGTAAGTGATCCTCGCCACACGACCTTCATATCGCCGTTCGCAGCGTAACGCCGCCGTCGACGAGTTGTCCACACGAGAGCGGGTTGCGCCTTCGGCGCGGAGCGACTAGCCGAGAACGGAGCGCGCGGTGTCGGCGACGTGCGCGGCGGTGAAGCCGTACTCGCGCAGCACCGTTTCGCCCGGCGCGGACGCGCCGAACCGATCGACGCCGACGATTGCGCCGTCGCGTCCCACGAAGCGATCCCACCCGAACGACGCGCCCGCCTCCACCGCGACGCGCGCGGTGACCGCCGGCGGCAGCACGGCGTCGCGGTACGCGCGGCTCTGCTCCTCGAACAGGCGCCAGCACGGCATGGACACGACGCGCACGCGGATGCGCCCGTCGGCGCGCAGCCGGTCCGCCGCCGCGACCGCCACCGCCAGCTCGGACCCGCTGGCGATCAAGATGACGTCGGGCGCGGGCGCGCCCGCCGGTTCGCGGTCCATGACGTACGCGCCGCGCCGCAGCCCCTCGGGATCCGCGAAGCGATCGCGATCCAGCGTCGGGACCGCCTGGCGGGTCAGCACCAGCACCGTGGGACGTTCGCGCGTCTCGATCGCGACGTGCCAGGCGATGCGCGTCTCGTTGGCGTCGCCGGGGCGGATGACCAGCAGGTCCGGAATCGCGCGCAGCGCCGCCAGCTGCTCGACCGCCTGGTGGGTCGGCCCGTCCTCGCCCAGGCCGATGCTGTCGTGCGTGAACACGAAGATCGAACCGAGACGCGACAGCGCGGCCAGCCGGATGGCCGGGCGCATGTAGTCGGAGAACACCAGGAACGTCGCGCCGAACGGGACGAAGCCGCCGTGGTAGGCGAGACCGTTGACCGCGGCGCCCATCGCGTGCTCGCGCACGCCGAAGTGGACGTTCCGGCCCGCGTAGTTCCAGCCGCCGCCCACCGTGCCCTGGGAACCGTCCGGGTCGACCGCGTCCGATTCGAAGTCGCCGGTCTTCTTCAACCAGCTGAACGTCGACGGATCCAGATCGCCGGACCCGCCCATCAGCTCGGGGAGCGTGCCCGAGATCTCCTGCAGCACGCCCTCCGAGGCCTTGCGCGTCGCCATCCCTTTGTCGTCGTGCGCGAAGATCGGCAGGGCTTTCGCCCAGTGCGAAGGCAAGCGTCCGGCGAAGCGGCGCTCGATCTCGGCGGCCGGCTCGGGAAATTCGCGCGCGTACTCCGCGAATCGTTTCCGCCACGCGTCCACCTCCGAACGCGCGCGCGCCAGCGAATCGTGCACGTGCGCCGTGGCGTAAGGCGGGACGAAGAACGTGGGCTGCAACGGCCAGCCGAGGTTTTCCTTGGTCCGCGCCGTCTCCTCGGCGCCCAGCGGCGAGCCGTGCGCCTCGAACGTGCCGCTCTTGTTCGGCGCGCCGTATCCGATCACGGTATCGACCACGATCATCGACGGCCGCTCGGTCTCGCCGATCGCGCCGCGCAGCGCGCGGTCGATCGCCGGCAGATCGTTGCCGTCGGCCACGCGGTCGACGTGCCACCCGCAGGCGGCGAAGCGCGCGCCCACGTCCTCGGTGAAGGTGATCGACGTGGTGCCCGACAGCGTGACGTGGTTGTTGTCGTACAGAACGATCAGGCGCCCGAGCCGCAGGTGACCGGCGAGCGACGCCGCCTCGGCGCCCACGCCCTCCATCACGTCGCCGTCGCTGGCGAGCACGAAGGTGCGATGGTTGAAGATGTCGTGGCCGGGCCGGTTGAAGCGCGCCGCCAGGTGCGCCTCGCCGATCGCCATCCCGAGCGCGTTGCCCAGGCCCTGGCCGAGCGGGCCGGTGCTCGCCTCCACGCCAGGTGTCAGGTGTGACTCCGGGTGCCCGGGCGTCCGGCTGCCCCATTGCCGGAATCGGCGCAACTCGTCGAGCGGCATGTCGTGCCCGAACAGGTGCAGCAGCGCGTAGAGCAGCGCCGACCCGTGCCCCGCCGACAGCACGAAACGATCGCGGTCCCACCAGTGGGGGTCGCGGGGATCGTGGCGCAGGAACCGGCTCCACAGCACGTAGGCCATGGGCGCCGCGCCCAGCGGCAATCCGGGATGGCCAGAGTGGGCCTGCTCGACCGCGTCGACGGCCAGGAACCGCAGCGTGTTGATGCACAGCTGGTCCAGCTGATCCTTCGTCATGCGCGCCTCCCTTCCCCCCCTTCCATCCCCATAATCATCCTCATGACGACCTCCCTGCAGGGCTACGGACAGTCAATCTGGCTGGACTTCATCAGCCGCAAGATGATCGCGAACGGGCAGCTCGCGCGCCTGGTCGCGGAGGCGGACGTGGTCGGGGTGACGTCGAACCCGACCATCTTCGAGAAAGCGATCAGCGGCAGCGCCGAGTACGCCGCGCAGATCGAGGACATCCGCCGCGAGACGCCCGAGCTGCCGGCGCGGCAAGTTTACGAACGGCTGATCACCAAGGACATCCAGGACACCGCGGACGTCCTGCGGCCCACCTTCGATCGAACCCGCGGCGGCGACGGTTACGTGAGCGTCGAGGTCTCGCCCGGCGTCGCCAACGACACCAACGCGACCGTGGCCGAGGCGCGCCACCTGTGGGAGGTCATCGCGCGCCCGAACTTGATGATCAAGGTGCCGGGGACGGGCGCCGGCGTCCCGGCGGTGCGGTCGCTGACGGCCGAGGGCATCAACGTCAACATCACGCTGCTGTTCGGGCGCGAGATGTACGAGGCGGTCGCGGGCGCGTACATCGAGGGGCTGGAGGATCGCGTGGGCCGATCCAACGCTGCGGGCGGCGACGCCGAGATCGATCAGATCGCCAGCGTCGCCAGCTTCTTCGTCAGCCGCATCGACACCAGCGTCGACAAGCTGCTCGACGAGAAGATGAAGCGGGCGACGGGCGGCGAGCGGCAGCGGCTGGAGCGGCTGTACGGCAAGACGGCGATCGCGAACGCGCGGCTGGCATACCAGAGCTACAAGCGCATCTTCACGGGCGCGCGCTGGGAGGCGCTGGCGGAGAAGGGCGCGCGCAAGCAGCGCCTGCTGTGGGCCAGCACCAGCGTGAAGAACCCGCGCTATCGCGACGTGATGTACGTCGAGGAGCTGATCGGCGCCGAAACCATCGACACGATGCCCGTCGAGACGCTGACCGCGTTCCGCGACCACGGCCAGGCGCGCGCCAGCCTGGAGAGCGACGTGGAGCAGGCGAAGGCGACGCTGGCGGAGCTGGAATCCGCCGGGATCTCGTTGCGCGAGGTCACCGACGACCTCATCGTCGAGGGGATCCAGAAATTCCAGGAGCCCTACGACAAGCTGATCGCGACGCTCGCGATTCGCTGATCAGCTGCCTAGAGGTCGGGGATCGAGGTCCGGGTGGAGCCTGCGAGGGACGTGCCCCAGACGGCCTTGCAGCGCTGCTCGAAGGCGGCGCGCGCGGCCGGCAGCTTGGCGCGCAGCTCGGGCGTCAGCAGATCGTAAAGCTTCTCGAGGACCTCGGGCGCGATGCCGTGCGAGCTCCAGGCGAAGCCCTGCGCGTACAGCTCCAGCTCGGCCTCGCTGGCGGGCGGCGGAAACGCCTTCGCGTCCCGCAGGAAGGGGACGATATGCGTCTCCTCGGTCTCCAGGTGCGAATGCAGCAAGCCTCCCAGGCTTCCGATGACCCTCACCGCGGGACGCAGCTGCGCCGGCAAATCCGCGAACGCCCGGTCTCCGTCCTCCAGCAGCGGATCGATCTTCCGGTGGTCGGCGAGGAGCCCGTCGATGATCTCGGCGAGCTCGGGATGCTGCTGCTTCAATCCCGGAAAGACCGCGGAGTCCTCCATCATGTGGTGGCCGTGC
>Ga0070673_100002914_pt1 | contig 10542 bp, 7 predicted proteins | sample KBSM23metaG_FD_65342 | JGI IMG/M metagenome (GOLD analysis project Ga0070673, IMG submission 65342) | Miscanthus rhizosphere microbial communities from Kellogg Biological Station, Michigan, USA - KBS M2-3 metaG | ecosystem: Host-associated > Plants > Roots > Rhizosphere > Soil ...
ACATATGCTCCATGCGCGAAAGATCACGACGCCGTAGACTCCCATGAAGATGCGGCGGGGGACGATGGGAGCGGCCCTGGGCCTGGCTCTCCTGGCGGCGGTGTTTTGGGGAGGGGCCGTGAGCGGCGGCGGCCCGCCGCGCAGCGACGATCCGGACCTGCCCGCCTTCCTGCAGGGCCGGGTCTTCGACAAGGAGGCGTTCCTGCGCGCCCGCGCGGAGGCCGTGGCGGAGCTGCGCGGCCTGCCCCACTTCCTGGCCTACGACCCCAGGCTCCGCGCGCTCCACGAGCTGCAGGAGCAGGAGAGGCGGACGCCCCAGATCGACCCGACGTTCTGGACGCAGATCGGACCGGCGCCCATCCCCAACGGTCAGACGGTGCCGCCACCGAGCCCGGTGAGCGGCCGCACGGTCGCCATCGCGGTCCATCCGACCAACCCGGACATCGTCTACGTGGGCGCGGCCGAAGGGGGCGTCTATCGCTCTCTCGACGGCGGCCTCCACTGGACGCCCATCTTCGACAACGCCCAGTCCCTGGCCGTCGGCGCCCTGGCCCTGGCCCCGTCCAACACCTCCATCCTGTACGTGGGGACGGGCGAGCCTTTCGTGTTCCTCGGCGTGGGCTTGTACCGCATCGACAACGCGGAGACCACGGCGGACCTCACCGGCCCCATCGATCCTCCCGTGACCACCCCGATCCCGGGCACCACGGCGTTCACGGGCCGCGCCATCAGCGAGATCCTCGTGCATCCCACGAACCCCGACATCGTCTTCGTCTCGACGTTCGCGGCCACGAGCGGGAACCCGCCCGGCGGCTCCGTCGGCCACACCATCCCGCCCCTCGCCATCCGCGGGGTCTACCGGTCGATGAACGCAACCAGCGCCTCGCCGACCTTCGAGAGGCTGAACGTCTTCCCGGGCGGCGGCGCCGACAACGACTTGAGCGTGGGCGATATCGCGATGGACCCCGGCGATCCCAACACCCTGGTGGCCTGGGTGCTGGGGGCGAGCATCGGCGGCGGAGGAGGGCTCTACCGGTCCACGGACGCCTTGGCGGCCACGCCCTCGTTCGCGCAGCTCGTAACCACCCTGACCCCCAACGCGCGCGGCGAGCTCTCGGCGCAGCGGGTGGGGGGCGTCACCAACATGTGGGCCGCCACCGGAGAAACGGCGGCCCAGGGGGCGCTGCGCCGCTCCACCAACGGCGGCGCGAGCTGGTCCGGGCCCCTGGCCGGCGGCGTGGGGTTCTGCAACGACCAGTGCTTCTACGACATCGCCGTCGCCGCCCACCCCACCACGGCAGGGACGCTGGCGCTGGGTGGCTCCCCCGCCCTGGTCTTTGCGATCTCGACGAACTTCGGGGACGGCTTCACGCCGCACGCCGCCGGCTTGCACGTGGATACCCACGCCATCGCCTACGCTCCCTCGGACCCGAGCGTCGTCTACCTGGGCACCGACGGCGGGATCTGGCGGTCTTCGGACGCGGGGATCACCTGGACCGCCCGGAACAACACCAGCTATCACGCCACGCAGTTCCAGAGCGGCGCCGTCCACCCGCTGGATCCCGAGTTCTTCATCGGGGGCACGCAGGACAACGGCACCGAGTTCCGGCACGCCAACGGCACCTGGATCCGGAGCGACGGCGGCGACGGCGGCTACGCGCTCATCGATCAGAGCGCCGCGGACCTGGTGAACGTCACCATGTACCACACGTATTTCAACCTGAAGGACACCATGGGCTTCACCCGGGTGCTGAGCAGCGTGGCCGCCGACCTCGGCAACTGGGGCCCGCTCTTCGGCTGCGGGTTTCCGGGAAGCACCGCGAACGGCATCACCTGTCCCGCCTCGGACATCCTCTTCTATGCGCCGATGGCCCTGGGCCCCGGCGCGCTGAACACCGTGTACTTCGCCTCGGACCGGCTCTACCGGTCGGCCGACCAGGGCGTGACGATGCCTCCCGTGAGCCAGGTCCTGATCGACGGCCAGGCCATCACCACCATCGCCGTCGCGCCCGGCGACGACAACGTGCGGATCGCCGGCACCCGCAACGGCCGCGTGTTCGCGACCACCACGGGCGCCAACACCCTGGTCGACATCACGGCCCCGGGCATGCCGCCGCCCAACCCGAACGATCCCAACCAGCGGCGCGCCGTGGCGCGGGCGCGGATCGACCCGCGCAACGCCAACGTCGCGTACGTGGCCTTCGGCGGCTACACGGTCCCGGCGGGCCAGCACGTCTGGAAGACCACCAGCCTGGCGGGGGGAGCGGGCACCTGGGTGGCCTCGGGAAACGGGATCCCCGACGTGCCCGTCAACGCCCTGGTGATCGATCCCGGCAACACGGAGATCCTGTACGCGGGGACCGACATTGGCGTCTTCGCCTCCACCGACGGCGGGGCGAGCTGGCTCCCCTACACCACCGGCCTGCCCAAGGTCCCGGTCTTCGACCTGACGCTCTTCAATGGGCCGACGCGCGTGCTGCGCGCCGCCACCTACGGCCGCGGCCTGTGGGAGCGGACACCGCTTCCGGTCCCGGTGTCCCTGCAAGGCTTCGACGTCAAGTAACCGCCCGATCAGGCGAAGAGCGGCGAGCCCCGCATGCGGCCGATGGCCGCCCGCACGCGGTCGCGGGAGAAGCCGCGCTCGTCGCACAGGAAGCGGAAGAGCCCCGGCTCGTCGGGCTCCTTGAACCGCAACACGTAATCGACGCTGACCGGCGGGGCCATGTAGATCTCGCGCAGCGCCGAAAGCCCGGGCACCTGCGCGCGGATGTCCTCCGGCACGTCCTCCAGGCGCCCGAAGGCCTGCAACAGCCGGAGCGCCTTCTTGGGCCCGATCCCCTTGACGCCGTCGTTGAAATCCGTGCCCACGAGCAGGGCGAGGTCGACGAGCTGCTCGCGGGAAAGGCCCAGGTGGCCGAGCAGCTGGTCGGCGGCGATGACCTCCGGGACGAGCGGCCGGAAGGCGCCCTTGCTGGGTAGGAACTCGCGCCCGCTGATGCCCAGGAAGCGCAGGAGCCGCGGCGCGCCGAAGAGGAGCGCGTCGTAGTCCTTGCTGGCCGCCGCCCAGGCGTCGCCTCGCGCGGCCATGAAGGCGGCCTGGGCCTCGCCTTCGCCCGGCGCCTGCACGACCGGAACGCCGAGGAGGTCGAGCAGCTCGCGCGCCTCCGCGATCATCTCCCGGGTCAGGCGCGAGGTCATGGTGGACTTCGCGAACGCGCGGGAGAGGTCGCCCGCGGCCCGGGCCTCGGCCGCCTCGACCTCGAAGCGCGCGCGGACCTGCCGGCGCCGCGCGATCTCGGCCCGCTTCAACTCGGGCGGCTGGCCGTCGAAGACGTAGGCGGGCTCGATGGCGTGCTCGCCCAGCAGCCGCGTGGTCCGGTAGAAGAGACCGACGAGGTGGGACGTGGTGCGGCCGCCGTGCTGGAGCGGCGTGCCGTCCCGGGACCTGATGACGGCCAGGAACTGGTGGAGGTCGCCGTTGCCGTCCACCGCCACCCGCCGGCCCGCGAGCTCCGACAGCGCCGGCGTCTCCTTCACGATGATCGGCGTCAGCAACACGCCCATGTCGTGGCCATTATGCCGTGCGGTATGCTCTCGGCCTGCCTCTCCCGTCGTGGAGTCGCAAGGAGGTCGCTGATGAAGACGCGCGTGCTGCGCCGCCATTCCCTGCCCCTGGCCTTGAGCGTGGCGCTGATCCCGGCCGCGGCCGCGGCGCAGGGCCGGCCGGCGGGCACACCGGCCGAGATGGTCGCCGCCTACGATGCCGTGGCCGACACGATCCTGGCCGCGAACAAGGCGGAGAAGAAGGTCGTCCTCTCGATCCTGGCCGCCAGCTACGCCCACGCGCAGGGCGAGCTGGGCCGGGCACGGCAGGCCCTGAAGGCCAACGACTCCGCCGCCGCGAAGGCGGCCCTCGAGAACCTGGCCGCGGCCGTGGGCCAGATCGGAACGGAGGGCGACAACGCCGTAGCCGGGATACGCAAGCGGCTGCTCGAGGGCGGGCATCATGCCAACTCCGAGGGCGAGGCGCAGGGCGTGTACGAGGAGGGCTACGTCGTCGTGACCAGGGCGGCCAAGCAGGGGTTCCTGGCCTCGTCCAAGGCCATCGCGATGCTGGCGGCGCAGCCCAACGCCGACGCCCTGGAGACGGAGTGGAAGAAGGTCGAGGCGGCCTGGAGCCAGCACGTCGCGTCGGCCCGGTAGCGGGAACGCTCCGCGCGGCCTGAGCCCCCGGGGGGCCGCGTGGATCCTGGGCGGTCTGGCCGCGGCCTCCGTCACCGCGGGATGCGTGGGCCGCGCGGACCGGGGATCGGCGCCGGGCCCGCCGCCGGCCGCGGCCGGGTTCCACTTCGTGGACGTCGCGCCGCGCCTGGGCGTGGACCGCGTGCTCCTCGCGGGCAGGCCGGAGAAGGACCACCTCCTCGATTCCGCGGGATCGGGCGCCGCCTTCCTGGACTACGACGGGGACGGCCGCCTCGACATCTACCTCGTCAACGGCTGGCGCCTCGACGGGTCGAAGGTGGTGGAGCGCGGCCGGAACGCGCTCTACCGTCAGCGCGCCGACGGATCCTTCGTCGACGTGACGGAGGAGGCCGGCGTGGGCGGCGAAGGACAGTGGGCCGCGGGCGTGGCGGTGGCGGACTACGACAACGACGGCCGACCGGACATCCTGGTCACGAACTTCGGCCGCAACGTCCTCTACCGGAACCTCGGCCACGGCCGCTTCGAGAACGTGGCCGCGCGGGCCGGCGTCGAGGCCCCCGGCTGGAACACGGCCGCGGCCTTCTTCGACGCCGACGGCGACGGCTGGCTGGACCTCTACGTCGCCCGCTACGTGGACTGCTCGCTCGACGACGTCCTGGCCGCGCGGCGGACGCTGACCTGGCGGGGCCTGGAGCAGGTGGCCTTCGGCCCGTTCGGCCTGCAGGGCGCGCCCGACGTCTTCTTCCGCAACGTCCACGGCCGGTTCGTCGACGCGACGCGGGAGGCCGGCATGACGGACCTGGCGCGCGGCTTCGGCTTCGCGGTGCGCGCGGCCGACGTGGACGACGACGGCGACGCGGACGTCTTCGTGGCCAACGACTCGGACCCCAACTACCTCTACCGTAACGACGGCACCGGCCACTTCCAGGAGGTGGGAGTGCCGGCGTCCGTGGCCTTCGACGCCAACGGCGCCGCCCAGGCCAGCATGGGGATCGCCGCCGGTGACGTGGACGGCGACGGCCTCCTGGACCTCTTCGTCACCAACTTCTCCGAGGATTTCTCGACGCTCTATAAGGGCCTGGGGTCCGGCTTCTTCGCTGACGTCAGCCGGGAGACGGGCGTCGGTCCCGCCACGTTCCGGGCGCTCTCCTGGGGAACGGCGCTGGCCGACTTCGACAACGACGGCGACCTCGACCTCGCCATCGCCGACGGGCACATCTACCCGCAGGTGGACCGGCATCCGGAGTTCGTCGGCGGCTATCGGCAGAGGAACATGCTGCTCGAGAACCGCAGCCTGCGGGCCGACGCCCCCGCGGGCGCGCCGCCGGAGACGCTTTTCCGCGACGTGACCGCCCGCGCGGGCCCGGGTTTCCAGATCGCCCGCGCCCACCGCGGGCTCGCGGTCGGCGATTTCGACGACGACGGCCGCCTCGACCTCTTGATCACCGCGCTCGACGAGCCTCCCGAGCTGCTGCACAACGAGAGCGCCGCGGGAAACTGGCTGACGGTCGTCTGCCAGACGGCGCAAGGCTCGGCCGCCCCGCCGGGGACGAAGGTGACGGTGAAGGCCGCCGGGCGGACCATGATCCGTGACGTCGCCGCCGGTGACTCGTACGCCAGCACCCACGATCCGCGCCTGCACTTCGGCCTGGGAACGGCGACGCGGGCCGAGGAGGTCGCGGTGCGGTGGCCGGACGGCCGCCGCACCGTCCGGGTGAACGTTCCGGCGCGGCAGTTCCTCCGCGTGCGGCCGCCGGAGCCATGACGACGGGCGACGACGCGTTCGCGCGATGGCTGGCCGCCCTCCAGGCTCGCCACGGCGCGGACCTCACCTTCGCGGAGATCCGCCGGGGGCTGCAGGCGCTGTCGTCGCTGTACGTGGAGCGGCGGGGCCGGATCGCGTCGGGCGCGGCCCTGGACGGCGCGGGCAAGCGCGCCGCCTTCGCCCTCTACCTGGGCCCGCTCCACTTCCTGATCGTGCGCGAGGTGGTGCGCGCGCTGGGCGCCGCCCATCCGGCGCCGGCCAGGCTCGTGGACCTGGGCTGCGGCACGGGCGCGGCGGGCGCGGCCTGGGCCCTGGAGGCGCGCCCGCGGCCGGGGTACGAAGGCGTGGACCGCAGCGGATGGGCGGCCGCGGAGGCGCGTTGGACGCTCCAGGCGCTGGGCCTGCGCGGGAGGGTCGACACGGGAGACCTGGATCGCGTCGCGTTGCCGGGTCGCGGGTGCGCGATCCTGGCCGCCTTCACCGTCAACGAGCTCGAAGAAGCCGCACGCGACCGTCTGCTCGCCCGGATCCTCGAGGCCGGCCGCGCCGGGGCGCGGGTCCTCGTGGTCGAGCCCATCGCGAGAAGGGCGGTGCCGTGGTGGCGGGGCTGGGCGGAGGCCTTCGAGACCGCCGCCGGCCGCGCGGACGAGTGGCGCTTCCCTGCCCGGCTTCCGGAGGCGCTGGCCGCTCTCGACAAGGCCGCGGGCCTCGACCACCGCGAGCTGCTGGCCCGCTCGCTCTGGCTCGGGCCAGCGCGAGCGGGAGTATCTACTTGCTGCCCCGAGCCGCCGCCGTAGTCGTCGGCTGGACCCGCGCCAGCTCCTCGTCGATCATCTCGGTGAAGGCCTCGAGGGGCTGGGCGCCGCTCAGCATGCGGCCGTTGATGAAGAAGGCGGGCGTGCCCGTCACCCCGTAACGCGACCCCTCGTCCACGTCCTTCTGGACCTCCGCCGCGTACTTGGACGAGTCCATGCACTGGTTGAACTTCTCGGCGTCGAGGCCGATCTCGGTGGCCGTCTGCTTCATGGCCTCCACCTGCAGCTTCGACTGGTTGGCGAAGAGCTTGTCGTGCATCTCCCAGAACTTGCCCTGCTCGTGCGCGCACTCCCCCGCCTCGGCCGCCTTGGCCGCGTCCCGGTGGATCTGGACCAGCGGGAAGTCGCGGAAGACCAGGCGAACCTTGTCGCCGTACTTCTCCTCCACCTGCTTGATCGTGGGGTTCACCCGCGCGCAGTAGGGGCACTGGAAGTCGGAGAACTCGACGATGGTGATGGGGGCGGCGGCGGACCCCTTGGCCGGGTCCTCGCCCATGCTCACGGCCACGCGCGGCGCGTCGAGCAGGATCTGGACGCCGGCCTTGTCCCGCAGCTCCTTCACGTAGGCCATCCGCCGGTCGCGGGCGCGCTGCTGGCGCAGCCCGTTCTCGATCTGCTTCAGGGCGTCCGCCTCGGGCGTGTTCCCGAAGCGCGGCTTGTTCTTCTCGTAGTAGTCCTTCTGGTCCGCCTCGGTCACCGCCGGGATCTTGGCGTCCACCTCGACGCGGACGAGCTCGTCGGCGCTCATGCCCCGCGCCTTGCCTTCCTTCTCCAGGAGCTTGGCGTCGATGGCGTCCTCGAGCAGGGCCCGCTTCTGGTTGTACTCCTGGGTCCTGACGGCGAAGAGGCGGGGACCGGCCAGCTCCTCGAACTGGGCGGCGGTGATGGGCTCCCCGCCGACGTAGGCGACGGCGTCCGGAGCGGCCTTGGGGGCGGCCTTGGGGGCGGCCTTGGGGGCGCGCTTCTCGGCGGACGAGGCGGGGACGGCCAGGACGGCGACGAGCGGCACGGCGAGGGCCAGCGGGGCGAGCTTGGTCACGATCGGCATGAGCGGGTCTTCTCCTCCTTGGGCCGGCAGGGCCCGGACCGCCCAGGATACCTCAAGACCGGCCGGCCCGCTCGCGGAAGGCCAGGCCGGCGAAGCTGACCACGCTCTGCTCGTCGATGTTCCACTGCTCGTAGAGCCGCAGGTCCCCGCGGACCGGTCCGACGGCGTGGAGGAAGGCGTAGAAGGGCGAGGCCCCGCACCACCGCAGGTCGTCGCGCTTGTGCTGGACCAGGGCCCAGAAGTCCGCCGCGCTGCCCTCCGTGATGCGGTCGATCCGTGCCCGATCCCTGGCCTCCACGCGGACCATCGCCGCGTCGCCCACTCGCGCGCTGCTGCCGTCACCGTAGCGGCGGCCCACATGCGCCATGTCCACGCCCAGGATCCACATCAGCCGGCCGCCCTCCCGCGCCGCCAGCTCACCCAGCGTGGCCAGGAACCGCCGCACGCCGTCGTCGTCCTCGGGCCGGCCCGGTCCCAGCGTGCTCCGCGCGAACGGCCCGCACAGGATGGGCACGATGCGGACGCCGGGCCCGAACAGGTGCTGGAGGAAGACCACCTGGAACTCGATGGAGTGCTCGACGGCGTGGCAGTAGTCCTCGAGGACGACGCCGTCTCCGCCGCCCTCGGCCAGTTCGTCCACCAGGGCCGTGTCGATCACCGTCTCCCCGAAGGGCGTGAGGAAGGGCTTGCGCGTGAGGCCGAAGCGCTCCGGCTCGCCGTAGTGCGACGTGCCCAGGATGACGAAGGTGCGGTCCGCGTCCGCGGGCTCCAGGGCGGAGTAGGCGGCGCGGTAGGACCGCCATCCGCCCTCCGGGCTGACGTGCGGCGCGGCGATGCCGATCAGCCGTCCGCCGGCGGGAGTGGCGTCGGCCGGCGCCGCCGCGGCCCCTTCCATGTACTCCACCATCGTCTCCCGAAGCGGATCGGCCGACGCTGGATAGGCGGACCCGGCGTGCACGGCCACGCGCCGGGGCGCGCCCGCGAACTCGCGGTGGCGCAGGTCGCGCATGCGCTCGAAGGTGTCGTCCTCCAGGAACCCCGCGTCGCTCAGCGTCGCGCACAGCTGGGCCACGAACTCGCCCACCCGGGGGTCCCCGGTGAGGCCCATGAGCGCCTCGCGGACCTGGCCCTCCGCGTAGCGCCCGTTGAAGAAGGCCAGGCAGGGGACGACCGGCGGCGGGATGACCAGGACGACCTCGGAGTAGCGGAACGGGTCGCGGAGCAGCAGGCCGGGACGGTCCGGCAGCGGCGACGGAACCATCTCCAGGTTCCGGCGCAGCGCCGCCAGGGTCCCGGTCACGCGGACATCGTACAACGCGCCCGCGGCTCGTTTCGCGTCGCCCTGGTCGTCATTCGACGTAGCCGAGGGCGCGCAGCGCCTCCCTGTCGGCGGGGGACAGCTCCACCTTGCGGCCCGCGCCCAGGCGGAGACGGACGGCCTCCTCGGCCGCCCGCCGCGCGCGCGACTCCATCCAGAGGTACTCGACCGTCTCCGGCCTGCGCTCGCCGAGGTCGTCCGTCTCTCCCGGGTCGCGCGCGAGGTCGTAGAGCTCGAACCGGTCGGCGGGCGCCGTGTCCGGCTCCTCGTTGGCGATGAGTTTCAGCCGGCCCCAGCGCACCGCGACCTTGTCGGCGCCGGCGTAGGTCACGCGGCTGATCAGCATCCGGTCGGGCTCCGCGGCCGCGGGCGGCGCGGACAGGTCCCGTCCCGAAAGCTCCGGGGGCGTGGGCAGGCCCGCCAGCGCGAGGAAGGTGGGCACCAGGTCCGCGTGCTGCACGGGGACCGCGATCCGCGCCCCGGTCGTCCGGCCGGGTACCCGAAGGGCGAGAGGCACGTGGGCCGTTTCCTGATACAGCCGGATGCCGTGGCCGCGGTCGCCGTGCTCGTCGAAGCCCTCGCCGTGGTCGGCGGTGAAGGCCACTGCCGTCCGGTCCTGGACGCCCTGGGCCTGCAGACCGTTCAGCAGGTCGCCGAAGGCCGCGTCACTCTCGTGGACCTCGCCGGCGTAGGCCGAGCGGACGAGGGCCATTTCGTCGGGCGCGAGCGTGGGCTGGAGGACGAGCGCGTTCACGTCCCGGCGCGGCGGCAGCCGGGCGGGCTGGAACGGACGCCAGTGCTCGCTCGGCGGCAGGTACGGCCGGTGCGCGCCGAGCGTGTGTATGTAGACGAAGAAGGGCCCGGGCCTCTCCCGCATCCACGCAACGGCGGCCGCCACCACCTCGGCGGAGGGATGCCTGGGAAAGGCCTTCCACGCCTCGAAGCCCTGCGCATAGCCGAGCGTGGGGGTCACGACGTCATTGGCCACGAAGGCCGCGGTCGCGTATCCCGCGCCGTGCAAGGCCTCCGCCAGCGTCGTGATCCCGGGCACCAGGGTGTTGCCCTGACCGAAGATGCCGTGCGCGTCGACGCCCAGGCCGGTGAGGAGCGAGGCGACCGACGGGCGGGTCCACGCCGACTGCGCGGTCGCGTCCTCGAACAGCCAGCCCTCGCGCGCGAAGGCGTCGAAGCGCGGCGAGGTGGGCAGCGGGTGGCCGTATGCCGAGAGAAAGTCCGCGCGCACCGCGTCGGCGACGAACAGCACCAGGTTGGGCCGGGAAGTGGACGGGGCCGCTGCGGGAGATGGGGACGGCGGTCGCTTCGGCACGCGCAGCCGGAGGGCGCGGATCGAGGTGGCGCCGTCGCTCGTGAGCACGAGACGGCCGAGCGGGCC
>Ga0070673_100002915_pt1 | contig 10537 bp, 19 predicted proteins | sample KBSM23metaG_FD_65342 | JGI IMG/M metagenome (GOLD analysis project Ga0070673, IMG submission 65342) | Miscanthus rhizosphere microbial communities from Kellogg Biological Station, Michigan, USA - KBS M2-3 metaG | ecosystem: Host-associated > Plants > Roots > Rhizosphere > Soil ...
CGCTGGCCAGTGCGCGTCACCGATCAGCCCGGCCGTGCTGAGATGCGCAGAGCATGGGTCGCGGCCGAGTCGATGACGCACGCTGAGCGCGCTGCAGAACAGGAAGGCACGTCATGAGCGACGACGAGCTCGAAGCGCAGCGCAAGGTGCAGCAGCTCGAACAGGGGCGCATCCGAGCACACCTGCGCGCTGAGCTGTGGGCGCGCGCGTACGCAGCCGAGTTCGCCGGACTGCGCACCAACGGCGAAGTGCGCGATCACCAGGATGCCGACCGTGCGCGGCAAGTGGCACGCAACATCGCGGACGCGGTCGCCGCCGACTTCGATCGCTACTGCCGGGAGCACCTGTCATGAGCATCCTCGAGCACCACGCGATGATCACCGCTCTGGCCCTGGCCCTCGCGTCGTGTCGCGCCGCTCCGCCGCCCCCTATCGACTGGCCCAAGGTCGTGCACGGCGCGGCCGAGCTTGGCGGCCTGGCGCAGCGTCAGGGCCAGACGATCGTCGTGTGCCTGGTGGGCGACGCGCCCAACGCCGTGCTGATAAACGCGCCCAGCAGTGCTGACGCGCCCAGCGCTGCGGACAAGCCAAGCGGTACTGTGCAGGACGGTGCGCCATGACGGATCGCTCCATGATTCACTCCGCATCGTCGCGACCGGCGTGGCTTGCTCAGCCGAGGGTCGGGATGGCGCACGCGTTCGAGCTCCGCGCCCAAGCGAGCTGCTGCGGCAAGGCACTACGCGGGCCGGGCCTGAGCTGGGAACCGGCGACGCGTGCGCGTACGCGCTGCAGCAGCTGCGAGGCGATCGTGTATGTGCTCCAGCATGCGGCGGGGGCGCAATGACCCGCTACACCGCCAGCCATCTCGCCGAAGCGCAGCGGCTCGCGCCGATGCTCAACCCCAAGGCCCAGGAGCGCATCGCCCAAGCGCTGCACGCCCGCGAGCTGCGGGGCCGGGTGACGTTCGTGCAGGAGCTGCTCGAGGCGCCTGACGTCGCTGACCGTGACGCTGTCATTCGGCGATGTCAGCGCGAGCAGGAGCAGAGCTCATGAGCGGCGATGATCAGATCGCAATGAAGCGCAAGATCAATGCGCAGCTCGACAAGCTGCGCCGTGAGCAGCGGGAGCGCCTCGAGCGCCAGGCCCGGCGGCGCCTGCTGGCCGTCGGGCTGCTGCTCGCGCTGCTCGTCGCGCTGCTCGCTGCGCTCGGCATCGCGCTGTGGCGGCAGCAGCGGCTGCGAGATGCTCAAGATTCCAAATTGAACGGCGGCAGTACCCCGGGAGGCGCCGCACATATCGCTGCCCCACTGAGCTGGCGATGCTCGGTCGGGCGTGCGGCGTCGGCCCGGGTTTATGCGTGGACACCGGGCTGGTGGGCCGAGACTCATACCCTCGCGCAAGGCGGTTCGACTCCGCCCCCTGCAACCATGAGGGGGAATAGCTAGCCATGGCATTCGACGGAACCAGCCGAACCGTACTTTTGACGCGTACCGTGCAGGTCGAGCTTGCCAAGCCGCTGGACGCGAGCTGGGATGTGGTCGGCTCGCGGCTACGGGTGCTGCGGTCGCAGATGCACAGGCTGCTCAATGCTGGGATCGTCGGCCTGGTAGCCAATCGGTACTTCGACGAGCCGTACCGTGCGCTCGAGTTCATCAAAGATGAGATCGCCGAGATCGAGGCATGGGCAGCAGAGCACAACGCGGCGCACCTGCAGCAACTCGAAATGCCAAGCGGCGTCACCGACGCATGCCAACGGCGTTGCCAGCAGATGGTTGACCAATGGCGTAAGGCCAAGGGCGACAAGCGCATTCCAAGCTTCAAGCGCGGTGCGCCGATCTTCATCCGTGACGGCCGCTGGCAACTCAAGCAGGCGGAGCGCGGGTTCGAGTTTGCCACCCGGTTATGGGCCGACCGTAATACGCCCGTGTTCGAGCGCATGCCATGGACGCGGTTTGCGGTCGTGCCGAGCAAGGGCTGGCACTACTCACTGCTCAAACGCCTGGCCACCGACCCCACCGTCAAGCTTGGCAACTGTCAGCTGGTGTACGATGAGCATCGCAAAAAGTGGTATGCGAAGCTGGCATTCACCGCGCACGAGCCGTTGCCAGAGCAAGGTCGCAAGGACATAGCGCTGGCGCTCAACCGTGGCCGGCACTGCTTTCTGTACGCGGCATCGAACATGGCCGGCAAGCACCGCGCTCTGATGGATGGCCGCGATGTCCTCGCGGTAAAGCAGGGGTTCGCGGCGCGGCGGTCGTCGATGAAGGCGCACATGCGAACGCCGGGGCGTGGTGCGCGCGGACATGGCAAAGGGCGATGGCACGAATCGTATCGCGCGCTCGAGGACGCGGAGGCGCGCTACATCCACGCCACCTGTCAGCAGGTCGCGGCTGCGGCCATCAGGTTCGCCCTGGCCATCGGCGCCGCAACGATTCTCATTGAGGACTTCAACACCATCGTAGCGGAGGACTCGAGGTTCATCGGCCGCTGGCCATGGTACCAACTCAAGCAGGCGGTCACGTGGGCCGCGAAGAAAGCCGGCATCGAGGTCGTCGAGGTGCCCAGCGAGTACATCAGCAGCGCCTGCCCGCGCTGCGGCAATCTCGACCCATCGCAGCACAACACCCGGACGGGCATGTTTCACTGCGCCAAATGCGCGTTTGTGCGCTCAGCGGATCTGGTCGCAACGCTGAACATGCTGGACCACAGCGACTTCGACATAGGGGGATGGCAGAAGAACTTCAAACAAGAGCAAGAGTTCGTTCAGAGCATCCGCTCTGAGCAGACGGCGGGGCTACTGCAAGCCCCAAACGCGAGCGGCCCCGACAAGGGCGGGGGCCAACCGCCTCGCGAACCGCATACCACTCGCAAACCGCGTCGCAGGGGTACGAAATGACTCGTGTCGCCAGCGAGCTCCTGCAGCCGGTCCGCAGTTGGTTGCCGGGTGCAGGGGTTGGTGGGCGCGCGGTCGCAGTTGGTTGCCGGGTGCAGGCAAAAGCGGCCCAGGTGACCGGGCTGCGCTCGGGAACCTGCAGCCGGTCGGCAGTTGGTTGCCGGGTGCAGGAGCGTCCACGCACTGGCGCACGCCGCGCTGCAGAACCTGCAGCCGGTTCCGCAGTTGGTTGCTGGTTGCTGGGTGCAGGGTGCATGGCAGCGTCGGTCGTCCGCAGTTGGTTGCCGGGTGCAGGGCTAGTCCAGCCGACGGTTCAAATGAGGGAATGGCAATGAAAATCACAACGGCAATGATCGGACTCGAGCAGTTGGCCAGCGACGAGATGTCACTGGTGGAGCACCTCAAGGCGTTGCGCGCCGACATGGACCGCGCACGCGCCCGGTTCATGATGACCCTGCTGTACGTCGAGCAGAACTTCGCCGACCAGTTGGCAGAGTGGGGCCACGAGTCGTTTGATGCATTCATCGACGCCCACGAACTGTGCCGGCCAGCGAAGTACCGCAGCTTCGTGTCAGGCACGGACGCGATCGGCGATGCCAAGATCGTCGAGGACATCGGCGTTGACGCCACCCAGATCGCGGCGACCATGACCAGCGACGAGACGCGGTCGAAGTACCTGGCTACCGTGCTGCAGTTCCGAGAGAGCAAAGGCGTGTCACCGTCGCGTCAGGTCCTCAAGGACTACGCCAACCGTATCGAGGAGCGCACGATCGAGCCGAAGGCGCTGAGCGTCGGCCGGCAACTCGCGACGCTGCGCGCCGAGAACCAGAAGCTACGGGCCGAACTGCGCCGGGCAGAGCGTCGCGTGGCCAAACTGCAGGCGGAGCTGGAACGGGTCAGGGGCACCACGGCGGCATAGGCAATGGGCACGGTGGGCTCACGAACAATGGCGAGCGAACGAAGGGAGCATCCCATGACACTGGCAACGCTACTCATCATCATCGCGATCGTCGTGCTGCTATTCGGTGGCAGCCTCGGGCAAGAGCGCCTGGGGTATTGGAGCTGGTCGCCGGTGGGCGTGCTCCTCCTGGTGCTGCTCATCCTCTGGCTCACGGGGCGGTTGTCATGAACCCGCGCGAGCGCGACGAGAGCTTCGTCTGCCCACACCTGCACGGTACGATCCGTCGCGGCGATTGTGCAGCGCGGCACCAGCGGTTCGGCGGCACGAAGGCCAGTGTCGAAGGCGTCACAGGATGTTGCTGCCGGCGCTGTGATGTGGGGGCCGAGCACGCCCGCGATGCTCGAGTCGAGCATGTGCAGCTCGCCACGATCGTGCCCAAACCGAGCGCGCGCAGGCGACGCCCACTGCTGTGCCTGGGCTGCGGAGGCCCCATCCTGGAGCCGCGCGTCTACCGCCGCGATCGGCTGCTGGATCTGCGCCGCCGGGTGTGCGGCCCGGCGTGCGCGCTCGCGGCCAGTGAATACAAGCGCCGCATGCAAGCAAATCAACTGCCCGAGTGGGCATGACAGGAGAACATGGACATGACGACAGCAGCCGGAGCACTTATCGCGTTGGGCCTCGTAATCGCAGCCTGGGTGACCAAGGCGCAGCAGCCGCCGCCCATGGCGAACGTAGCGGGGTGGGTGATCGCAATCGTGGGCACGGTGCTGCTGTTGCTCGCCGCGTTCGCGGGGTGGGCGCCGCGATGACCAAGCAGCAGATCGCGGTGGAGGCAACCGAGTGATTATCTTCAGTGCGTCGATGAGTGTCGACGACGAGTCGCTCAGCCGGTGCGACGCTCGCCGGTTGGCCTGGATTGGCACCTACATCGCAGAACTCACCACGTGTCGAGCCACCGCGAGCGCCTCGCGCCGGACGCAAGCCAAGGCTGCGGCGGCCGCGGCGGTCGCTGACTACGAGGCGTTCGTTGCGGGTGAGCCAGCAAGTGAGGCGCCGCGATGAGCCGGCCGCCACCGATGACGCGCTACGTCAGCGAGGTGCTCACGCGCGACAGCGCGATCGCGGCATCCAGCGTGCTCGTGTCGTCGCTCAGCGTGAGCGTGCACGGCGGCCACGCGACGGTGCGCATCTGGTCCCGAGGCGGGTACGCAGGTGCGCTGACGATTGATGCCGCCGATGCGGAGGCGCTGGTCCAGCAGCTCGGGTGCGTGCGCGAGCCCGGCGAGCCCGGCGAGCCCGACCTCAAGGAGATGTGATTGATGACCTGGCTGCACCTGCGAGATGAGATTGAGGACGAGTTCCGGGAGCACACCTGGCGCGAGCACGAGGCCCACATCGCCGTGGCATGGCGCGAGGTGCACCGACGGGCCAAGCAACGCGAATGGTTGCGGGATTGGCGCTGGCGCCAAGGCGAGAGAGGCCGGCAGCGCGAGCGCGTGCAGGTCCGCGCGTACTACAAGCGCAAGCGCGCCGAGCCGGGCTGGTGCGCAGCGCGCAACGCTCGCAAGCGTGAGCTCGTCGCCGCTAAGATGCGCCGCCCGAGCGAAGCCGAGCGACTCCGGCAGCAGGCGCGCGCTAGCAACAAGCGCGTGTGGGCGACGGTGAAAGCCGACCGCGCCAGGCACGAGAAGCGTCTTGCGCAACAGCGGGCATGGCGGGCGCGGCATAAAGCCAGCTTGGCCGCTCGACGCCGCGCGCGCAGCAGCGACCCGGTGTGGCGCGCGAAGGTCCGCGCGAAGTGCAAAGCGTGGCGGGCGGCCAACCGTGAGCGCCTGCGCCAGTACCAGCGCGACTACCGTGCGCGCGTGAAAGGGCAGCAGCAGCCATGCAGGCGGGCCGCATGAGCAAGCGCGACGATGAAATGCGGGCGCTGCTCAAGCGGTACAAGGGCGACGCCCTGCATGCTTTGCTCGCTGCGTGCGGGCTGCGGTTCGAAGGGATGCCCCCGCCGCCGTTCGAGTATCCCTGCTATCGGCGCCCGACGACGCGCGAGCTCACCGACGACGAGCGGGCGATGCTCGCCGAGGTCGACGCGCAGTTGCTCGCCCAGCGGCCGTGCCCCACGCCCAAGCAGACGGCCGAGGAGTGGTTCGCGGACTACGCCGAGCGGCACGCCCACGAGTCGCCGGCCACGCGGGCATGGGTCCTCGTGCGCATTCGGCGCCGCCTGGTGCGCTACGGACTGCGCCGACTTCGCATCGGCCACGAGTGGCGGTGGCAGCGTCCGCTCGCGGTGGTGCGGGCCGAGACTGCAGCGGCGCTCCAGCAACTGGGGCACGCCGAGCTCGCTCGACGGATCGCGGCGCAGATGGAGCTCGGGCTATGACTTGGAAGAACCTGCGAGAGGAGCTCGATGCCGAGTTCGCGCACTTCACATGGCGGGTTCACGACATCGATCGGGTGAAGGAGTGGCTCAATACGCAGCGACGCGCTCGTGCCCGTGAGGCTTCCAAGTTTCGCGTCCGGACCCGCCCGTCAGCCGAGCAGCGCAAGGTCAAACGCGAAAGAGAGCGAAGGCGATACCACACGGAGCCCGGCCACCGTGCCAAGAAGCTCGGCTACCACAAGGGATGGTTCCAGCAGAACAAGACTCGCACCTACCAGCGCGAACGCACGCGCTACCACACTGATGCCGAGTACCGAGCGAGGAAGATCGAGGCCGGTCGTGCAGCGTACCAGCGGATCAAGGCAGACCCGAAGCGCTGGGCGCGGCTTCTCGAGCAGATTAGGAAGTCGAAGGCATCAAGAAGGGCGGCCAAGTGAGCGCGCAACTCGAGGTTGACTTGGAGCCAACGCCCCTTCATGCCTGCGACCACTCGGCCGAGATGAGGGCCGAGTACGAAGCGATCGGCCGCAGCAACTACTACGCACACCGCAAGCGCGAGCGTCGCAACGAGGTGGACGGCGTCCCGGTTCTGTTCGGCGGCGCAGTGGTCCTACAGCATCAGCAAATCGGAGCCAGCCACTGCGGTGCGCTTGACTGGTCGTGGCATACCGAGTGCGGGTTCGAGCCGGTCTTGCCCGACGGCATGAGTGCCGAGCCGCCGCCCGACCCTGACATGGCATACGAGAACTTTCTTGCGACGCCGGTGCTGCCCAGTTTCCAAAATCCGCCGAGCACAGTCATCTGCGCGCGCTGTCACTCGGTCGATGGGATTGCAATGCACCTGTACGAATCGGGTTGTCTGCAGGCAGCGTTCGAGAGCATGCGCGGGTTCTCGGGCGAGTTCTGGGACTGCGTGCGGCTCGAGCTTCGGCGGATGCCGTTGACGTGCGCGCAGGTCTGGGCGGGCGAGCTCGCGCCGGAGGCGCCCCCATGAAACCCACCCTGCACGGCTTCGATGCGTCGGACGAACGCAGGGCCATCACCCCTGTGCCCACGCAGCCGACGCGCTGCCGCAGCTGTGGCGCAGCCCTCGAGCCGCTGCGACGCTTCGCCGGCCTGTGCCGCCCGTGCGTCCTGGCATGGGGCCAGCGGTCGCGCCGGGCGCCGCAGCCCCCGGCACCGCTTGCGTCACTGCTGCGTGAGTTGAGCCGCACCACGCGACAACGGCCTGATGGCCGCACCGAGGCGTACGTGCAGGTCGAGTGCTCGTGCGGCCGCCGGCGCGTCCTGAAGCTCACCACCTGGCTGCACCATCAGCCGCACTGCTGCAACCGCTGCCGGCTGCGCGAGGTCGACGCGCATGGATTCGAAGCGGAGCGGCCCCGGCCCCGCTATCGTGCGTCATGGCATCGGGGCATGCCGAAGTAACCGAGGAGAAACCAGCAACCCATGCGAACACAGCCAGCCAAGCAGCCCAGCCGCAAGCGCGACCCCGATGTGCGCAGCAGTGTGGAATCTATACAACCGCGCGCGCGAGCCTTATCCCAGGCCGAACCGGGCGGCCCGGGCGGCAGCGCTGCAGAGTGGGTCAAGCCGTCGGCGCTCAAACCCTGGCCGCAGAACCCGACCAAGGATGACCCCGCGTCGGTGCGCCGCGTCGCTGAGTCGATCAAGCGCTTTGGCTTTGGCGCGCCGCTCGTCGCGCGCAGAACCAACGGCGAGGTCATCGCGGGGCATACGCGACTGCGCGCGGCCAAGCAGCTCGGCCTCGAGCTCGTGCCGGTGCGCTACCTCGACATCAACGAGAAGGACGCGCACGTCCTGGCGCTCGCCGACAACCGTCTTGCCGCGCTGACACTGCGCAACAACGCCGAGCTCGCCGAGTTGCTGAAGGCGATGGAGCCAAGCGACCAGCTGCTCGCCGGCTATACGGGTGGCGATGTCCAGGCGCTGCGGCGAGAGGTGGAGGGCGATGCCGATGTCGTCGAGGATGAAGTGCCGCCATTGCCGAAGGACCCGATCACGAAACCCGGTGATGTCTGGGTGCTGGGTCGGCACAGGCTGATCTGCGGCGACTGCACCAGCCGCGCATGCGTGCTGCCGCTGTTCGGCGAGCGCCGCGCGGCGTACACGTTCACGTCGCCACCATACGGCATCGATCTCAACTATGAGCAGGGCGACTCGCTGCCGACCCTGACCGCGCTCATCAGCGGCGCAATCGACATCGTCGCAGAGATCTCGAGACCCGACGCGTATGCCACGATGAACTATGCCGACGTGTATCGACCCGGTGAGCATGGGTTCACCCTGATGTCACAGCACTACGATGCGCCGTTCCGCCGGCATGGCTGGCTGCTGCGTGGCAACCGAATCTGGCATAAGCCGTTCGCCCGACTCGCGCTCAGCTACGGCACGAGCACGACAATGAACCTGCGCGAATGGGAATATGTCCAGACATGGCGGCGCGGTACGGGCGCCGAAAAGCTGCGGGAGCACGGCAAGACACTGCGCGGCGTCTGGGCCAGCTTCGGCGAGCAAGCCATTATTCCCGTGTCGGCGGCGACCGACGACACAACCAGCAAGAGCGTGCATCAAGCGGCGTTCCCCGTGTTGCTTCCGACTGCGGGCGTGCGGTGCTACACCGATCGCGGTGACTTGGTGTGGGAACCGTTCTGCGGTTCAGGCACGACCCTGATCGCGTGCGAGCGGGAACAGCGCGATTGCTTCGCGGCCGAGCTGTCGCCAGCCTACTGCGACGTCATCGTCGAGCGCTGGCAGAACCTCACAGGCGGCAAGGCCGAGCGGGAGTCAAGCTAAGAGCCATGCCCGCGCGCAGCAAATACACGGTGAAGGCCGGCGATGCCATCTGCAAGCTGATCGAATACGGGGTCACCATCGAGGCAGCGGCCGAGTCCGAGGGCGTGAGCCGCAAGACTATCTACAACTGGCGCGACGCGGGGCGTGCCGGCACGAGCAAGGCGATGGTGCGATTCGCTGCCCAACTGGAGCGCGCACTCGCAGCTGCAGAGACCCGGCTCACGCTCAACGTGATCAACCGCGCCAAGGACGATTGGCGGGCCGGCGCGTGGTGGCTCGAGCGGCGGCGGCCTGACGTGTACGGCCCTCGCAGCCGCGACGACGTGCAGGCTGACGGCTCTGGCAACAAGTCAGACGTGCAGTTCTACCTGCCGGACAATGGGCGACGGCCGAGCAAATAGATCCTCCGGGCTCGAGGTCCGGCCGCAGAACGGATCGCAAGAGCGGTTCCTGGCGAGCCGCGCAGACATGGTGTTCTACGGCGGCGAGGCCGGCTCGGGCAAAACCAGCGGGCTCGCGCTCGAGTGCCTGCGTAACTACGACGTCAAGGGGTTCTCTGCAGTCTGCTTTCGTCGCACCAGCAACCAGCTCAAAGGGCCGCAGTCGCTGTGGGAGCTGATGGCGGAGTGGTACCCAGCGCTGGGTGCAGTGCTGCGCGAGACGCCGAACCCATCGGCCACCTTCCCGAGCGGCGCCAAGGTGCATCTCGATCATCTGCAGTACGACACCGACAAGCTCAAGCACCAGGGCAAGGGCTACGGCTTGATCAACTTCGACGAGCTGCCGCACTTCCTCGAGTCGCAGTTCTGGTACCTGTTCAGCCGCAACCGCAGCACGAGCGGTGTCGCGCCGTACGTGCGAGCGACGATGAACCCGACGGCTGACACGTGGGTCAAGGCGATGATCGCGTGGTACCTCGACGAGCGCGGCGAGTTCATTCGGCCCGAGCGCTCGGGGGTGATTCGGTACTTTTACCGCGTCGACGATGATCTCGTATGGGGCGACTCGGCCGAGGAGCTGCGCGCGCGCTTCCCGCATCTGCGCCATCCGCCCATCAGCTTCACCTTCATCCTGGGCCTGCTCGCTGACAACAAGATCCTGCTCGAGAAAGATCCAGACTATCCCGCGCGGCTGCTGGCATTGCCGCGGGTCGAGCGCGAGCGCCTGCTTGGCAGCGGCCGCGGCGGCAGCTGGCTCATCCGCCCCGCCGCTGGGCTGTACTTTCAGCGCAGTTGGTTCCGCGTCATCGAGGCCGCGCCCACCGACTTCGTGGCGGTGGTGCGAGCGTGGGACAAGGCAGCCACTCAGGTGACGCCGGCCTCGCCCGATCCCGACTGGACGCGCGGGGTCAAGATGGGTGTTACACGCGCCGGGCGCTTTGTGGTGCTGCACGTCGAGTCGCTGCGCGGCTCGCCGCACCAGGTCGACCGCGCGATGCAGAACATCGCCGCGCAGGACGGCAGCGCCGTCAAGGTCTGCATCTGGCAGGACCCGGGCGGGGCGGGCGTGGTGGACGTCGCGCACATCAAGAGCATCCTGGC
>Ga0070673_100002917_pt1 | contig 10535 bp, 9 predicted proteins | sample KBSM23metaG_FD_65342 | JGI IMG/M metagenome (GOLD analysis project Ga0070673, IMG submission 65342) | Miscanthus rhizosphere microbial communities from Kellogg Biological Station, Michigan, USA - KBS M2-3 metaG | ecosystem: Host-associated > Plants > Roots > Rhizosphere > Soil ...
ATCGACGACATCGCCTTTCAGACCAACCTGCTGGCCCTCAATGCCTCGGTCGAGGCGGCGCGCGCGGGTGAGGCGGGCAAAGGCTTTGCGGTGGTTGCGGTCGAAGTCCGGCGACTGGCGCAGTCTGCGGCGGAGGCGTCGAGCGAAGTCAAGGCGCTGATCGAGCAATCGGGCAACGAGGTCGCGAGCGGCTCCAAGCTGGTGGTTGAAGCGGCAAACAAGCTGCAGGCGATGCTCGTGGGGGCTCGCAAGAACCACGAACTTCTGACCGGCATCGCCCGGGAGAGCCGCGAACAGGCGTCCGCGATCGATGAGATCAATGTCGCGGTGCGCACGCTGGATGAGATGACGCAGCACAACGCGGCACTGGTCGAAGAGACCAACGCCGCGATCGAGCAGACCGAGGCGCAGGCGGCTGAGCTCGACAAGATTGTCGCCATCTTCACCATCACCGACCCGGGCGAACGCGCGCCCAGGCCGATGCCCAAGGACAGCAAGGGCATCAAGGAGCGCGTCAAGAGCGCGGCCCGCTCCTACCTCAGCGAGGGTAATGTCGCCGTCGCGAAGGATTGGGAAGAGTTCTGATCGGTTGCCGCCAAGGCATCTCGGCGAAGCCAATGTCGCGGCGCGGACCGACTGGTCCGGTTTCTGATGGCCGGGTTTGGGGCGGTCGCGAGGGGCACCGCCTTCTTCGGGCTCGACCTGTCAGCTAAGTATGTAACCGATCGTTAGCCCTACTGATCTAGGCTTCCCGGTGGCTTTGGACCCATGCGTGTCCATTGTCTGGGGGTTGCCATGAAATTCATTCCGTCGTTCAGGCTGTCGCAGAAACTGCCGCTTGCGTTGATCGGCTCGGCATTGGTGGTGGGCTTGGGCGTTGGCCTCGGATCCTACTTCATCGCCTCCTCGGCGCTCGAACAGCAGGCCAGGCAGAACCTCGACACCATCGCCTTCGAGCGAGCCAACCAGCTCAGCTCCTACATCAAGGGCATCGAGAGCGATCTGATCAAGACGGCCAAGAGCGACAACACCCTCTTTGCCATCGGCAATTTCTCCAAGGCCTGGCGCGGGCTCGACAATCCCAGCCTTGGCACAGACGCGGCGACGACGCTGCAGGGCTTCTTCCTTGCGGGGGAGCCCGACAAGCGCATCGACATCGACAAGGTCACCGGCCTCACGCCGGCCTACGCGGTCAACCACACGCACTATCAGCCCATCTATCGCGAGCAGATCGCGGAGCAGGGTTATCACGATCTCTACCTCTTCGATCTCGAAGGGCATCTGGTCTACACGACGCGCAAGTCGGACGATTTCGCGACGGTCTTCTCCGAGGGTAGCGGCGGCAAGTATGCCGACACCTCGCTGGGCAAGCTCTATCGTGCAGCTGCCAAGGACGACAAAGTCGGCGACCTGCTGTTTGCCGATTTCGCCCCCTATCCGGCGGCCGATAACATGCCGCTCGCCTTCTTCGCCGAGCCGGTGTTCGACGCGACCAATGTGAAGGTCGGCGTCATGGCGATCTCGATTCCGGCCGATGGGCTGGCGAAGGTCATCTCCTATCGCCAGGGCCTGGGAGCCACCGGCGAGACGATCATCGTGGGTGGAGACGGGTTGGCGCGCAGCGACTCCGGCTTCACCAAGGACATGGACGTTCTGCAGCCGACCATCTTCGACGACGCCATCAAGGCGGCCGTCGACGGCGTGCCGGGCGACACGGCGGCGAGCTTCCGCGGCAATGACGTGATCGCCGCGGCCGCGCCGGCCGATGTCACCGCGTCGCTCAGCTGGGCGGTGGTCGCCGTCATGAACAAATCCGAGATCTTCGCGCCAGTCGCCAATCTGGCAACGCTGATGGTCGGGATCGGCGGTGGCTTGCTCGTCGTCGTCGGCTTGCTGGGCTGGCTGCTCGCCCGCAGCGTGTCGCGGCCGATCAGCAGACTCACCGCGAGCATGAACGCGCTGGCAGCGGGAGACCTCGACGTCGAGGTCACCGGCGACGACAAGACCGATGAGCTTGGCCAGATGGCGCGCGCCGTACAGGTGTTCCGCGCCAATGCGCGCCGGGTGACGGAGATGAGCGAGGATGAGCGTGCCGCCTCTGAGCGCCGCCGCCAGGAACGCGCCGATATGATGCAGAAGCTGCAGCGCTCGTTCGGCGAGGTCGTCGATGCCGCCGTGATGGGCGACTTCACCCGGCGCGTGCAGGCAGAGTTTCCCGATGCCGAACTCAACAGCCTTGCGCACAGCGTCAACAACCTGGTCGAGACGGTCGATCGCGGATTGGCTGAGACCGGCGACGTGCTCTCGGCGCTTGCCCATACCGACCTCACGCAGCGCGTGACGGGCGCGTACGAAGGAGCTTTCGGCCAGTTGCGCGACGACACCAATGGAGTCTGCGACACGCTCAGCGAGATCGTCCGTGGCCTGCGCACAACCTCAGGTCAGCTCAAGACCGCGACGGCCGAGATGCTCTCGGGGGCCAACGACCTGTCGGGTCGCACCACCAAGCAGTCGGCGACCATCGAGGAAACCTCGGCGGCCATGGAGCAGTTGGCCCTGACCGTGCAGGACAATGCCAAGCGGGCCGAAGCTGCCAGCGCCAAAGCGCGGGCGGTGAGCGCCACCGCCGGCGAGGGGGGGCTGGTCATGAACAAGGCCACCGAGGCGATGGAGCGGATTACCGCATCGTCCGGCAAGATCTCCAACATCATCGGGCTGATCGACGACATTGCCTTCCAGACCAACCTTCTTGCTCTCAACGCGTCGGTCGAGGCCGCGCGGGCCGGTGAAGCTGGCAAGGGCTTTGCGGTGGTTGCGGTCGAGGTGCGCCGACTGGCCCAGTCGGCGGCGCAGGCATCGCGCGAGGTCAAGGGGCTGATCGAGCAGTCGGGCAACGAGGTCAATTCGGGCTCGCGCCTCGTTGCAGAAGCGGCGCAAAAACTCGTCGCCATGCTCGAGGCCGCCAAGGAATCGAGCGGCCTGATCGAAGGCATCGCAAGCGCCAGCCGCGACCAGGCCTCATCGATCTCGGAAGTCACCTCCGCGGTGCGCCAGCTCGACGAGATGACGCAGCACAATGCGGCCCTGGTGGAAGAAACCAACGCCGCCATCGAGCAGACCGAGGCCCAGGCCAACGAGCTCGACCGCATCGTCGACGTGTTCACCCTCGATGGCGAGGAAACGCGGCGGGCGCGGGCCGCGTAGCTTCCCGGCTACTCCTGCGCCATCGCCACCAGCGCCTTGGCGTGCAATTCCGTCGTGTCATAAGTCGGCAGCGGACTGACACTGTCGTCGATCAGCATGCCGATTTCGGTGCAGCCAAGGATCACCGCTTCGGCGCCACGTGCCTGCAACCGGGCGATCGCTTCGACATAGGTGCGGCGTGACTCTTCGCGCACGATGCCCTTGACCAGCTCTTCGTAGATGATGCCGTTGAGGTTGGTGATGCCGACGTCCGGCACGATCACCTTCAACCCACATTGCTCCAGCCCCTCGATATAGAACCGCTTCTCCATCGTGAACCGCGTCCCAAGCAGCCCGACGGTCTCGATGCCGTCGGCGAGCAGGGCATCGGCGGTGGGCGTCGCGATATGGAGGAATGGCACCGAGATCGCGGCAATGATCTGCGGCGCGCAAAGGTGCATGGTGTTGGTGGCGAGCCCGATCACGCCGCAGCCCTGGGTCTCGAGCCCATGGGCGATCCGTGCCAGTTCCGCGCCGGCTTCGTCCCACGCGTCGCGCCGCTGCATCGCCTCGATGGGCGCGAAATCTACCGAATGGACGATCACCGGCGCCGAGTGCAGTCCGCCCAGCGCCTTCGCAGTCTCGCGGTTTAGAATGGCATAATAGTGAGCGGTGCTTTCCCAGCTCATGCCGCCGATGAGGCCGATGGTTTTCACTTGCCGCGAAGCTTGGCCGGAATATCGCGGAAGGCATCAACGATCTGCAGATAGGCCTCGCGCTTGAACGGCACGATCAAATCGGGGAGCTTTTTGAGTTCCTCCCAGCGCCATCTGTCGAACTCGGCGGGCATGTTGCCGTCGCCAGGCTCGACCACGTCGATCTCGCTCTCGTCGCCGGTAAAGCGGAAGGCGAACCAGCGCTGGCGCTGGCCGCGATACTTGCCCTTGAGCGCGATGCCCAGCGCCTCGTCCGGCAGATCGTAGTAGATCCAGCCAGGAGCCTCGGCGAGCAGTTCCACCGAGCGGATCGAGGTCTCCTCGAACAGCTCGCGCAGCGCGGTCTCGTCCGGCTCTTCGCCCTTGTCGATCCCGCCTTGCGGCATTTGCCAGGGCGCCGCGGTTTCGCTGCGGTCCTCCGAGTTCTCGTCGGGCTTGCGGCGGGCGATGAACACCTGCCCCTTGTCGTTGAACACGGCGGTGCCCACGCAGTCGCGATAGGGCATTTTTTCGCGGTCGATCTTGGTCATGGAGTCTTGTGCATCAGGGCGCTGACGGGGACGAGCGTGAAGCCACGGTCCTCTGCCGTCTTGCTCCATTCGGCAAGCGTCTCGATCGAGACCGGCAGGGCGGAAATCACGCCGATGGCGCTGCCCTTCTGGGTCGCCTTGTCCTCGAGCGCCTTAAGCTGGTCGAGGATGGGCTGGCGTGCCGGCGACTGGTCGAGCACGGCGTCGGCGCGGCCGAAGGGCACACTGTTGGCGGTCGCCAGCTGCGGCGCCACCGAGCGGCCAGACGAGCCGTCGTCGACATAGCCGAGCCCACGTGCGCCGAGCTCTTCCATCACCGGACTGAAATCGGCGGTCGAGGCGGTAAAGCGCGCGCCCATATGGTTGATGACGCCGACATAGCCGCCGAACTTGCCCAGCACCGTGAACAGGCGGTTGAGGTTCTCGCGCGGCGCTTCGCCGGTCAGCAAAGTATCGGGACCCGGGTCGCTGTCGGGATAGTCGAACGGCTCCAGTGGCACCTCGAGCAGCACCTCGTGGTCGGACGCGCGGGCGCTGCTGACCGCGCTCGGCAGGTCCTTGCCGTAGGGGGCAAAGGCAAGCGTCACCGGGCCGGGCAGAGAACTGATCGCGGTCGAGGTGCCGGAGCTGTTGAGACCCAGGCCGGTGACGATCACGGCGATCATCGGCCTCGGGTCGCCGTCCGGAACGTCGACCGGCGGCGCGTAGGCGGTAAACGGAGACTGGCCCGTGGCTGACATGCGCGGGATCGCCCCATGTTCGGATGCCTCGAGGAGGTCGGGGATCAGGCCATACTGGCTCGCCGTCGCGACACTGACCGCTGCCGTGGTGGTGGCCGTGGTCGGGCTGCCTTCGGGCGTATCGGGGCTCACCATCGACGTCGAAGCACCGGCAATCGGGACCTCGGGGCCGGCGGTGATCGTCGCCTGGCTCGCACCTGTCGTCAGGGTCGTGGCGAGCGTGTTGGCGCCGCGAGTACCGTTGACGCCGATCTCGGCGACCGGCCGGCCGCCCATCGGATCATTGACCAGTACGATGCGCGCCACCACACCCAGGAGCACGACGCCGGCAAGGCCGAAGGCAATACGGGCAAGTGGGAGCTTGTCGAGCGACAGCTGCAGCTTGGGCGCCTGCTGTTTCGCCCGCTTGCGTCCCAGGGGTGCGCTGAGGTCGTCCGCCATCGACTTCCTTTGTCAGCGCCGCGAATCACAAATCCGCGGCGCCCTGCTTGGGTATCACAATCGCCGGGGGTCCGGCTTCACCCGGCCGGCCGTCAGCCTTCCGCCTTGGGCGGGTAGGCGTCGTTCTTCTCCTGCCCATCGATCAGCCGGATGGCAAACTGCAGCTGGGTGTCGTCCTTTTTGTCCGGCGGGATATAGACCGACGATCCGGTCGTGGCCGTCGGCGCCGTACCGCCACCGATCTGGCCATTGAGCCCGGCCTCGCCGAGAATCTCGTCGCGGCCCTTGAGATCATCCGGGACATTCTCGGTTATCACGATGTCGGGCTGGATACCGGCCGCCTGAATCGAGCGATTGTTCGGCGTGTAGTACCGCGCCGTGGTGAGCCGGATGCCGCCATTGTCGCCCATGTGGATGATCGACTGCACCGAGCCCTTGCCGAAGGATCGCGTGCCCAACAGGGTGGCGCGCTTGTGGTCCTGCAGGGCGCCGGCGACGATCTCGGCCGCGGAGGCCGAGCCGCCATTGATCAGCACCACGAGCGGAATGTCCGCAAGCTTGGCGTCGAGATCGTCGGGCTTGGCGTCGTAACGGGTCGATTCCGAGTCACTGCGACCGCGGGTCAACACCACCGCGCCCTCCTTGAGGAAGGCGTCCGACACATAAACCGCCTGGTCGACGAGGCCGCCGGGGTTGTTGCGCAGGTCGAGGATGATGCCCTTGGGGGCGCCCTTGTTCTGCGCGTAGATGTCGGCGATGGCCTTCTTGATCCCCGGATAGGCCTGCTCGGTGAAGCGGGCGAGCCGCAGCACGGCAACGTCGCCTTCCATCGACCACTTCACCACGCGCTGCGCGATGGTGTCGCGGGTGAGCTCGAAGTAGAGCGGCTTCTGCTGGCCCTCGCGGATCACGGTGAGCTTTATCTTGGTGCCGATCGGGCCCTTCATCTTGGCCACGGCATCGTCGATCGAAATGCCCTGTACCGATTTGCCGTCGAGCTCGACGATGTAATCATTGGCGAGGATGCCGGCCTTTTGCGCCGGGGTATCGTCGATGGGCGAGACGACCTTGATCACGCCCTCTTCCATCGTGACTTCTATACCCAGGCCACCGAACTGGCCGGAGGTGTCCTGCTGGGTCTGGTCGAACTCGGCGGGGTCCATATAGCTCGAATGCGGGTCGAGCGAGGTGAGCATGCCGTTGATGGCGGCGCGGATCAGCGCCTGCTCATCGGGCGGATCGACATATTCGGCGCGGATACGGTCGAAGACCTGGCCGAAGAAATCGAGATCCTCGTAGATTTCCTTGGAGCTGCGCGGATGCTTGTCGTTGGGCTTGGGCGACACTTGCGTGTCGGCGGGCGCGGCTGGAGGCGGCTGGCTCGACGGATTGGTGTCGGCCGGCGCCGACGAGGGCTCGGCGCTGGACGGCGCACTCGCTGGCGCGGCACTGCTGGGCGCGCTCGAGGGCGCCTGGTCCTGCGCAAAGGCGTAGAGGGCAGGCGGCATCGCCACGAGAAGTGCGGCGAGGGCGACGCGCGTAACGGTCAGACGCATCAGGGTCTATCCACTTTGGGTCGGGTTTTCGGGGGAGGCCCACCAGCCGGTCGGATCGATGGGCACGTTCTTGCTTCGCATCTCAATATAAAGGGTCGGCCTCTGTGCACCAGCGCTGGTCGCCACGGTCCGTCCGATTGTCCTCGACCCCATGGTGCCGACGGTCGAACCCATAAGCACGAACTGTCCGGGCTTCACATCGACGCGGGCCATGCCCGCCAAAAGGATCGTGTAGTCCTGGCCGGCATCAAGAATGACGATTTGGCCGTAATTGAGGTAGTTGCCGGTATAGAGCACCCAGCCATCGGCGGGCGCGCGTACCGGTGCGTCGGCATTGGTGACCACGGACAGGCCGTCGGAGATACCGCCAAAGCCGTCGCCATCGCCGAAATTGATGACGTTCACGCCACGCATCACGGGAAAATCGAGAAAACCCTTGGCCGAGGCGAAGGGTACTGCGGGCGCCTGCCGCTCGGTGTTGGCGAGCGCCAACTTCACAGTGTCGTTATCGAGCCTTGGGGTCTTGCCGGTGGCGTTGGCGGTCGCGGTCGCGTCGGCGGCGACCGCCACCGCCTGCGCCTGCTTGCCGAGGTCGGCGATCAGCTGCTTCAGCTGCGCGGCCTTGTCGGCCATGTCGGCGAACTGCTTCTGCTCCTCGGCAAGGGTGGAGTTGGCAGTCTGCTCGTTTTGCTTTTGCGCCTGGATCAGCGTTGCGATCCGCAGCTGCTCTTCCTCGAGCACGTCGAAATTGGCCTTGAGGTTGGCCTCCTCGCCCTGCGCGGCGGTCTTGATGTCGGTCAGATGCTTGAGCGCCGCCGTCACCTCGTCGGCCTTGGCCTTGAGCTGCGGCAAAATAGCAGAAATGAGGATGGCGCTGCGGGCCGAGCCGAGGGCATCGGATGGGTCGACGATGATCGCCGGCGGCGGGTTCTGCGAGATGCGCTCGAGTGCGGCGAGGACGTTCGAAATCGACGCGTCGGCGCCATCGAGGCGACCGCGCGTATCGAGCTCCTGGACGATCAGGTCGCCGATCTTGTTCTGCACATTGGCGATCTGGACTTCGGCGGCCTTCACGCGCGCGGCGGCGGCGATCAAAGCGGCGTTCTGCTTTTCGCGGTCGCCTTTCATCGCGTCGATGTCTGCCTTGAGCTTGTCGGCTTTGTCCTTGCTCAGCGACAGCGAGCTTTCGAGCTCCTGGAGCTGGGTCTGGCTGTCGACCGTCTTTTCCTGGATCCAGCTCGGCACGCCCGTCCCGACGGGCGCCTGCTCGGGAGATTGGTTCTGGTCGGTGGGGGCCGCCGAGGAAGCGGACGCCGGCGCCGATGAGGACGAGGATTGGGCCAGTGCCAGCGGCGTCAGAGCCGCCACGGCCAACACCGCCGCCACCGTCCCAAGGACGCGATCCTTCATTGAGCCCCGCGAAACGCCGAATCAGCCGCGCGAATCCTAGCAGCCACGGAGGTTAAGCCCGAGTTCTTTGGCTTTTGGATGGCCGCGGATCGGTGACTCCGCGGCCAGATTTGGCATGGTTCAGCTACGGGGACCGAAGCCGGGATAGGGCGTGAGCGGCACCAGGGCGTCGATCAGCATCATCCTGCTCTTGATCAGCGGCAGGCTGTCGAGTCTGGCCTGGGCTGCCCCAAGGTCATCAGCCTCGAGCATGAGCGCGGCTCCTGGCCGGTCCGTGCGGTTCCAGACCGACCGCGCTGCACCTTCGGCGTAGAGACGCCGCCGCTGTTCGGCCTCGTCGGGCAGATGCGGCGCGAAGTCGGCGTCCTTGAACCGATCGGTGTCGCGACGAAGCAAAGCGAAGAACTGCATGGGGATCACTCCTTGGTTGTGATGCGCCCACCATTGCTCGGCATGTTCATTCCGTCCAAGACTGATTCAGTCAGAGTTGAGACCTTGGAGGCATCTTTGGATCTGCGTCAGCTACGCTACTTCGTGGCCGTGGCCGAGCTCGAAAATGTCGGCCGGGCCGCCACGGTTCTCAACATCTCGCAATCGCCGCTCAGCCGGCAGATCCAGCAGCTCGAAGCGCAGCTTGGTCTTGATCTGTTCGAGCGAGAACGGAAGCGGCTAAGGCTGACGGCGGAGGGACGGCAGTTCCTTGACGAGGCGCGCGACCTGCTGGCTCACGCCGAGCGGCTCGAGATGCACAGCAAGCTGCTGGGGCGCGGCGTCGAGGGTCGTCTCGCCATTGGCTATGTGGAAGGGGCAGTGCATAGCGGGCTCATCGCCCGGGCACTCGCCGAGCTTCGAGGTAAACTTCCCGGCCTGCAGCTGCATCTGGTCAGTATGCGGTCGTTCGCGCAGATCGAGGGGCTGCGTTCACGCTCGATCGACGTTGCCTTGCTTTACACGCCGCCCAGTCCGCCAGACCCGGATATCGAGGTGCGACTGGTTCTGGACGAGCCGCTGCTGCTGGCCGTGCCGGCCGGAGACCCTCTGGCGGACGCTGCAACGATCAGCCCTGCTGACCTCGATGGGCGAGTCTGGATCACTGTGGTCCGGCTGCCGCGCGACACCACCCGCGATCAGTTCGTCGCGGCTGCCGCACTCGCCGGGTTCACGCCTGAAATCGTCTATGAGACAGCTGATCCTCTCACCTCGTTGGGGCTCGTCGGAGCCGGCCTCGGCCTTGCCGTCGCGCAGGCCAGCCTGCGCAGCGCCGCTCCGGCCGGCGTCGTGTTTCGCGAGATTCCCTGGTTCAAGCGTTCGGTGCGGGTCTATCTCGCCTGGCGCAAGGCTGACGGGCGCAAGGCGGTCGAAGCCTTTCGCAGGTGCGTCATTCACGATGATAGGGATGGCCGCTGAGGATGGTTGTTGCGCGGTAGAGCTGCTCAGCGAGCATGATCCGGACCAACTGGTGGGGCCAGGTCAGCGGCGAGAAGGAGAGGCTGAGGGTGGCCGCCTTGATGAAGCTGGGGTCGAGACCATCTGCACCCCCAATCGCGAAGTTCAAATTTTGCAGCCCGTCGTCGCGCCACCGGCCAAGCCTCCTGGCGAAGTCTTCCGAGCCCATGACAGCGCCGTGCTCGTCGAGGGTCACCAACGTGCTGGTACCTGGGAGATGTTCACGGAGCGCCCGGGCCTCGTCGGTCTTGCGGGCGGTCGGGGAGGGGGCGCGGGATTCGGCGAGCTCGGTGACCGAAAAGCCCGTCAGTCCGAGTGTCTTGCCGCTGGCCACGGCGCGGTCGAGGTAGCGGGCCACAAGCTCGCGCTCCGGCCCCTGTTTCATCCGGCCGACGGCGAGAATACCAATGCGCACAGAAGCTTAGCGGCTCAATGCGCGTCGGCGGCGAAGTCCGCCTGCCACATCTTCTCGATGTTGTAGAACTCGCGGACTTCCGGCCGGAAGATGTGGAC
>Ga0070673_100002918_pt1 | contig 10533 bp, 5 predicted proteins | sample KBSM23metaG_FD_65342 | JGI IMG/M metagenome (GOLD analysis project Ga0070673, IMG submission 65342) | Miscanthus rhizosphere microbial communities from Kellogg Biological Station, Michigan, USA - KBS M2-3 metaG | ecosystem: Host-associated > Plants > Roots > Rhizosphere > Soil ...
CAATCCGGTAAAGACTTGTCTCACAGCGGGTTATACGTGATCGAACGCGGGGGGCTGACGGCGGCGAACGGCACGTTCGCCATACCGTGGCGAAATGGCTGCGGCGCATGTCGCTAAGCGGGCGGCTGTCGCTGTTCGTCGTGGTCATCGTGATTGGTGTGGTCGCGAGCGTGGCGTACCTGGAAATGCGCTCGTTCGAGCGAGACATCGACAGCGAGCTCGTGGATGCGGCACAGCTCGGGGCGCGGTCCGCCGCCGCCGATCTCGCCGCGCGCGGACAACCGTTCGATCCGCTCGACACGCGAGACACGCTCCACGACCTCATCGAAGCCGATCCGGTGCTCGACGTCATCTCGGTCATCGAGACCGACGAGACCGGTCATCTGCGCGTCTTCGCGAGCACGTCGACGGAAGAACGGTCGGAGCTGCTCGATCTCGCGGGTCGAGCGTTCGCAACGAAAGCGCCGACGAGCGATCGCAACGGCACGGTTGTGATGTTCGCCCTGCCAGTGCCGCACGCTGAGAACCTCGTTGTCGCCGTCACGGTTGGCCTCGAAAGCCTTCTCCAGGCGCACGCGCACGGACTTCGCGTCGCGCTCGGCTTCGCCATCCCGACCATCGCACTGGTGACGGTTCTCGTCCACCTCACCGTCCGCCGGCTTCTCGGCCGGCCTCTCGCCGCCATTCTGCAGACCATGGAAGAGACAGCCGGAGGCGATTTGCGCGCGCGGACGACGATGACGCGCCGCGACGAGCTCGGCACGATTGCGGCACGATTGAACGAGATGCTCGATCAGCTCGAGCGCTTCAATCTATCGCTCCAGGACCGCGTCGACGAAGCGACTCGCGATCTGTCGCTCCGCAACGCGCAACTGGCGGCGAGCCGGAATCAATTGTTCGTGGCTCGCGAATCGCTCGCGCGCGCCGAGCGGGTGGCCGCGCTCGGTCAGGCCGCCGCCAACGTTGCTCACCAGGTGGGTACGCCGCTGAACCTCGTGTCCGGCTATATCCAGATGATCCGCGACGATCCCAGGACCGACGATCGGATTCGCTCGAGGCTGCAGACCGTCAATACGCAGATTCAACACGTCACCCGCGTGCTTCGGACGATGCTCGACTACGCGAGGCAGCCGTCCGGATTTGAAATCGTCGCGTTGTCCGAGGTCATCGATCGGGTTCGTGAGATCGCCCAACCCCGGTTATCGGCCTCCGGCATTCGTTCCCAGATATCGGTGGAAGAAGGGTTGTCTCCGATCAGGGCTGACGTCACCCAACTGGAGATGGCGCTGCTCAACCTGGTCACCAACGCGCTCGATGCGATGCCCGGCGGCGGGACGCTATCGATTACCGCGACCGCGCACCCCGAAGCAATCCGGGTTGAAGTCGCCGACACCGGGCCCGGGATCCCCGCGGAGATCATGGAACGTCTTTTCGATCCGTGGGTGACGACCAAGCCGGCGGGCGAAGGCACCGGCCTGGGCCTCGCCATCGTGCGCGACGTGATCCGGGCGCATGGCGGCTCGGTATCCGCGCACAACCAATCGACGCTACCCACAGGGGCGGTCTTTGTCATCGACCTCCCGGCCGGCACCTCGGCGACGACACCTTCCTGATCATGCCTCGCATTCTCCTGGTCGACGACGACGCTGAAACGTGCAAGTTCCTCGAGGAGCTGCTCGAAGCCCCCGATCGGCAGTTCGTGTCGGTACAGGATCCCGACGCCGCGCTGATGAAGATTCACAACGACTCGTTCGACCTGCTGATCTCGGATATCAACCTGAATGCGCCGCGCTCGGGGATCGATCTCTTGCGCCGGTTCCGAACCGATCAGAGCCGACCTGTCGTGTTGATCAGCGGGTTCGGGACGCTCGATACGGCGATTGAAGCCGTCCGGGCCGGTGCGTTCGACTACATCAGCAAGCCGTTCAACATCACGGAAATCAAGCGCATTGTCGACAGGGCCCTCGAGCAGGGCACGCGCCCGCGAAGCGCGCTGGCCGAAATGCCCGTTAGCCCGCCCGGAAGCCTTATCGGCCGGACGGCGCCCATGCTCGACGTGTACAAGCAGGTGGCGCACGCGGCGGATTCCTCCGCCCCTGTCCTCATCATCGGCGAGAGCGGGGTGGGAAAAGAGCTCGTCGCGCGGGCGATCCACGGGCACAGCAAACGCGCGCGCGAGCCGTTCGTCGCCATCAATTGCGGCGCGATCGCCGATACCTTGCTCGAATCCGAGTTGTTCGGCCACCAACGAGGATCGTTCACGGGCGCGGTCGCAGACCACAAGGGCGTGTTCGAACAGGCCGGCGGCGGCACCGTGCTGCTCGACGAGATTGGCGACACGACGGCAGCGTTGCAGGTCCGGTTGCTCCGCGTGCTCGAAGAAGGCGAGGTCCGGCCGGTCGGTGGCAACCGGCCGCTTCACATCTCCGCGCGCGTGATTGCGGCCACGAACATGCCGCTCGAGCAGGCCGTCGTCGAGAGTCGATTCCGCCAGGACTTGTATTACCGCCTGAGCGTCATCATCATTCGGGTGCCCCCGCTGCGCGAACGGCGGGCGGACATTCCGTTGCTCATCGGCAGCTTTCTCGAAGACGCCTCCAAGCGCGCGGGACAGCGGAAGGTGCTTTCGGCTCAGGCGCTGGATGCGCTCATGAGTCATCGGTGGCCTGGCAACGTTCGAGAGCTGCGCAATGCGATCGAGCGCCTCGTTTTCTCGAGCCGCGGCCTGCTGATCGAGGCAGTCGACCTGCCGGACACCGTCCTGACCGTCCGCCCCAGTCCGCAGGACCAGCCGTTCTCGGACCTGCCGACACTGGACGACCTCGAGCGCCGCTACATCATGCACGTGCTCGACGCCGCAAATGGGAACCGGACGCGCGCCGCCGAGATCCTGGGCGTCGACCGCCGCACGCTGTATCGGATGGCCGAACGCTTCGGGATCGAGCTCAAGGAATAACTGCTAAAACGCCCGATCTTCAGAACGCATAGCGCACGCCCACCCTGATCTGGCGGGGCGTCTGAATCTGTGGCCCGCCGAGAATCTGCGAGGTCGGCTGGCCGAAATTGGGATTCGGACCCGCGCCGAAGGTCAGCGTCGTCCACGTGTCGTAATCCTGGACGATTTGCTGATTGAACAGGTTGAAAAAGTCCGCCAGGACGGTCAGGCGGCGGGCGCCGCCCATCCTGACCTGGTAAGACGCCTCGAAGTCGACCTGGCTCTGGAATGGCGTGCGCGTCAGGAAGCCATCGACGGTCTGCACCCCCGAACCGTGCGGGGCCGTGGGAATCTCGCCGCCATTTCCATACCAGGGGTTCGTCGTCAACGGCGTCAACGGCGCGCCGGACCCCGCGTTGATGCCGACGCCCAGGTTCAGATCGTGGAACAGGTAGCTGCCGAACAGTTTGACCTGCTGCGGCCGATCGAGAGAAAGGATTCCGTTGGGATCGCCGAGGTTCCGTATGTCCCCCTGAAAGCCGAACTGCGGCACGCCGATCGATGTGTAAGTGGGATCGTTCTGTGGAAAGTCGTACAGCGACGAGATGCCCGGATCCGATTGCCCGTTGTCCTCGCGGTAGAAGCCGTCGAAATTCCCGCGCAGCCGGGACCAGCGGTACGACGCGAGAGCCGACCAGTTGTTCGACAGGCGCCGGTTCAGCGTGATTTCGACGGCATGATAGATGTGCACCGGATCGGCGAAGCTCACATTGGCGAACTCCGGGTCGGCGGCGAGCACCGCCGGATTGATCGGCGTGGCACTCGTGGGATTCGTCAGGATGTAGGAGACAGTGGGGCAGATGCTCGCCGTGGCGTCGACGAAATAGGCCGCGAGAGGGCAGTTCGCCACGTCTTCGAGCACGCGCCCGATGTCGCGGTAGATGTATCGAATGTCGAGGCTCGTGTTCGGCCTGATCTCCCGGTCGAAGCCGAGGACGAACTCGTTGACGTACGACATCTTCGCGTTCGGATCGATGGTGTCGCCCGCGACCGCGCCAGTCAGGGCGAGATGCGACGTCTGTCCCCCCGCGAGCGTGCCGTCCGGAACGGGCTGGGTGAGATTCGCATCGAAGTAATCACCACGCGTCATCGACACCTCTGATGACAGCGACCGCGCGGCCAGGTCGTTCGGGACCCGCGCGTAGAAGCGCCCCCAGTTGCCGTACACCTTGGTCTTGCCGTCTCCGGTCGCGTCGAAGGCGGCGCCAATCCGCGGCGCCCAGTTGTTCTTCAGGGCGAAGCCGGAGATCACGTCACCGTTGAGCGTCTCCTGCTCGTATCGCAGTCCGGGATCCAGCGTGAGCCGGTTCCCGACCCTCCACGTGTCCTGGACGAAGAAGTTCTGATAATTCTGCGTCGTGCTGGGGCCGTTCGTGAAGACAGCGCGGACCACGCGGAAAATCTGTCCATATGTGGGGTCGGGGATGACCTGAACCTGCGCGCCGGTCGCCGTCTGCTGCCCATTCGGAGCGGTGATGGTCGGTCCGGTATAGCTATTGAGCTGGTTCCAATTGACGTGGTCGTATTCGAATCCGTATTTGATCTGATGAGCCCCGATGATATTGGTCGATTTGATCGACCACTGCTGGTTCAGGCTCTCGTTGCCTTGTTCGAAGAAGCCAATCCCACCGGTCGTCACGTTGGGCGTGACAGTCCGATCCACGACGTTCCACGTGTTGACGGACGGCGTCTCGGCAATGTTGTTCAGCGCTCGTGCGAAGAAGGCCTCCACCAGCCAGTTGCGGCCCGGCGCACCGTCGTAGCGGACCGTCTGGTTGTGCCCGCCATACGTCAGCGAACTGAACCCGGCGGTGGTCTGGTTGAGGAGCGCGTCGGCGCGCTGCGGGCCGTTGAGGCCCTTGGACGGATCGCCGAAAAACGAAACATCCACACGATGACTGCTGTTGATCTGGAACGTGCCCTTTGCCGCGTAGGTCAGGCTGTCTCGAGTGCGATCGACGCCGCCGAGGCTCAGCAGCGGAAAGTCCTGGGGCGCCTGGAATGTTCGCGTCTCGCGCGACGGATCGAAGGCCCCGAAGAAAAACAGGTGATCCTTGACGAGCGGCCCACCGCCCTCGACGCCGCCGTCGTAGTTGTGCGAGCCGAGCGTCTGGACCGTCCCGTTGGGTGTCTGGACCTGGGTCCACGTGCCTTCGACGTTCGGGGAACGATCGTACCCGAACAGCGACCCCCGCACCTCGTTCGTGCCGCTCTTGGTCACGACGTTGACGACGCCGCCGGTCGATTGGCCGAATTCCGCACCATACCCGGCGGTCTTGACCTCGACGTCTTTAATGAAGTCGAACGGCGTCGCGTTGCCGAGCGAACCGAAGATGATCGAGTAGGAACCGAGCGCCCCGTACCCGCCGTTCGTCACGTTGACGCCGTCGATCACGTACTGATTCTCGAGCCCGGAGCCGCCGGACATGGATGGGTTCGCCTGACCGACGGTGCCGCCGCTGCTGACGCCGGGCGCAAGGTACAACGTATCGCTGATGCGCCGGCCGACCGGCACGCGCTCCAGAAGGTCACTCGAGATCACCGCCCCAGCCGTCGTCGATGTCGCATCGATAAGGGGAGAGGCGGCCGTGACGTTCACCGTTTCGTTGACGCCTCCGACCTCCAGCTTGAGCGGGACATCCACGGTCTGCCCGAGACTGACGGCGATGTCCTTCCGCTCGACCGTCCTGAAGCCCTGAAGCTCCGATCGCACTGTGTACATCCCTGGCGTCACGAAGGGGAGCGTGAAGCGTCCCTGGGCGTCAGTGATGGCGGTTTTCGTTCCTTGCGGTCCGGTCGCGGTGATGGTGACGCCTGGCACAGGCAGCCCCTGAGCGTCGAGGGCTCGTCCCGAGATAGTGCCCGTCGTCCCCTGCGCTGACACGAATCCGACGCCGGCAAATAGGAGCAATACGATCAGTGTTCCGGTGTGTGGTCGCATGATGGGTCCGTTTTTCGCAAACCCAATACCAGGTATTCCGTCCATGAATGCGGCACGTTCACATCATCGGGTGCGCCGTCTGTGGCAGTTGTGCCGCGGCGAAGGGCTATCTCGCCACAGGCGGGCGCGCTCCATTCGTCCACGTGTCTGATTCTCCAGGGGCGGCGCGCGCCGTGCGTGCGCGGTACTCCTCTTGCGCGAGAGCAAGCGTCAGTGCCTGCAGACAAGAAGGTCGATCGTGAGCGTCATCAAAAAATCATCGGTGTTTGCCGTTGCGTGTCTCGGGTTGTTCGCCAGCTCGGCCCGGGCGCAGGAAATCAGGGCCACGGTACCATTTCCGTTTGTGGTCGGAAGCGAGCAGTTTCCCGCAGGCCGTTACGACATCCGCATCCCTTCCGACGGTGCAGGTGTTTTGGCGATCCGGGGGACCGACCACAGGGCCGCAAGCTTCGCGTTGACCACGCCAGCAGAGGGCGATGATCCAGCCGGCGATCAGCCGGTGCTGGTTTTCAAGCGATACGAGAACGGACTCAGGCTGTCACAGATCTGGGAGTCCGGCACTGAAGGTCGCGCCCTTCCATCGCTCGTGGCCGGCCACAGAACCGCACGCGAAGAGGCGACCGTCGATGTGCTCGCCACTACTCGACGGTGAACGTGACGAACATGAGTTTTCCGCCGCGCTCGATCTGCAGGGCCACCGGGCTCTGCGGTTCGAGCCCGCTCATCGCCGCATCGAGCTCGTCGAACGTCGAGACGACCGTACCGTTGACGGCGTGGATGACGTCGCCGGCGGAAAGTGGAATGTCCGCCGTACGGGCGCGCTGCGATCGCCCCACGACGACGGCGCCAAATGGCAGACGAAGATTCGGCATCAGACCGGTGACGTTCTCGTCGACCGACAGCGCCAGAATCCCGAGCCGTCTGATAAGACTTTTCTGCGGATCCAGTTCGTCGCTGAGGCGATCGAGACGGTGCTCCGGCTCGCCGACCACGACCTCCGCCTCGAGCGCTTCCCGCCCCCGCACGATTCCCAGGTGCAAGCGCTCGCCGGAAGCCCGCGCGTAGGATTGACAGAACATCGCGAAGAAGCTGTCAACGGGCTTGCCGTCGACGCTGACGATGATGTCCTGAACGTGAAGGCCGGCGGCCGCCGCCGGAGTGTCCGGCATGACGTCCGAGACGATCACGCCGAAGTCTCTGGGAAGGTCGAGGGCTCGCGCCAGCTCTGCGGTGATCGATTGCAGCCCGAGCCCGATTTCGCCCTGGTGTAAATGACCGTACTTGCGCAGTTGAGGCCACGTCACGGCGACGACGGCGCTCGGTACGGCGAATCCCAGGCCCTGATTGCCGCCCGATGTCGTCAACATATAGGTATTGATGCCGACGAGCTCGCCCGAGACGTTGACGAGCGGCCCGCCGCTGTTGCCTGGATTGATCGCCGCGTCGGTCTGGACGTAGACCATCGGGCTATCCAGGTCCGGCTGGCGCGCGGCGGCGCTGACGACCCCCATCGTCACCGAATTCCGAAGGCCCTCGGGGCTGCCGAAGGCAAACACGACTTCTCCCTGCCGCAGCGCGTCGTAGTCGGCGAGCGGCAGGGCGGGAAGTCCAGCGGCGTCGACCTTGAGGACTGCGATGTCAACTTCCGGCGCCGTGCCGACGATCGTGGCGTCGAGCACGCGGCCTCGTCCGCTTACGAGCGAATGCACGGGCGTTTCATTCGAGGCCGACGGCGGCAGGGTGACTTGCACTTGAAGCGCTCCGGCGACGACGTGGGCATTCGTGACGATGTAGCCATCCGGGTCGATGATGACTCCCGATCCCAGGCTGTGCTGGCGGCCGAGCACCACATCGGTGTCGTCGCGTGCGGTGTTCTCGAGTGGACCGTATCCCGTCACGACGATTTGAACGACGCTTGGCGTGACGCGCTTGACGAGCGACTCCAGGGACTGACTGAATAGCTTCAACGAATCAAGGTGTGCCGCGCTCTTCGCGTCCTGACTTCCTGCGGCCCCGCCGGCGCCGATCGCCCAGACGATGAGTGCGATTGACACGCGAGACACCAGTACTTTTCTCATGGCGAAGCGGTGCGCTGCAGAAGCAGTGCCGCTCCACCTGACCCATTTCTTGCGGGTTTTCAGTCCGAGCCTTTCGTGGACCGGGGCGGTCTGGCTGACGCGCTCCTAGACCGCCACGCGCGCCGGCCGTCTATCGCGTTGGAACGATTTCAAGATCCGAGTCGAACCTCTCGCCCGCGAGCGGACGCAAGCCACGATCGAATGTTGCCAGGTTGCGGCGGCCCGCAAGGTTCAGGCGGAGGACGCGAAGTCCACTGCGATCGTCCGTGACGAGCGGGCGGTCGGCGGCTTACATCACGATCTGATTTCTGATGCTGAACGAGCCAGAAGATGTCGACTGTCCACATGGCGAGCCGGCGCGCCAGGGGGCGCCTTTTGTCCGCGGTGGAGAAGACTATTTTTATCCACTCGAGTTCTCGCGATGCGTAGAGTTATTGGACGACAGGCGAAGTATTCTTTGTGCAGCCCGGTATGACAACGAGACGAGCACCAGAGCGTTATGGCGCGGCGACTGCTGTCTTCGTCGTGCTTGTCGGGCTCATCGCCTCGTTCGAATCTCAGCCCGTTTTCGCCGACACGATCGCTCATCTGCAATCGGCGGCGGTCACGAGCGGCAGCGACAGCGCCACCTCGCTGTCGCAGGCGTTTGCGTCGGCCAATACAGCGGGCTCCTTGATTGTCGCGGCCGTCTCGTTCGACTCATCGGCCGGTCTCGCGTGGAGCTGCTCGGATTCGCGAGGCAACACGTACTCGAACGCGGTGCTGCGCAACGACATCCGGCACAACCAGGCGGTCGGTATCTGCTACGCCGCGGCGATCCGGAATGGAATGAATACCGTCACGGTGACGTTCGGCGGCGTCTCGCACCCATGGCGCTCGCTGGCGATTCATGAATACAGCGGCATCCTGGCGGTCTCGCCTCTCGACAAGGCGGCGGGCACCAGCGGGACCTCTGCGGCTGTCAGCAGTCCTGCAGTCCTTCCCGTTCAAAACGGCGAGTTGATCGTCGGCGTCGTCGACGTCAATGACGGGGTGGCTCAGAGCATTACGCCAGGATCGGGCTTTACCAGGCGCCAGAGTGTCACTGACGTGACCTCTGAGGATCAGGTTCAAGCCACGCCGGTGTCGATTGCCGCGACGTTCACCCTCGACACCGCCCACGATTACAGCGCGATCGTCGCAACCTTCAAAGCCGCCACGCCACCCCCGCCGGATACGGCCCCGCCGTCAGTGCCGGCCGGCCTGGCCATCACCCTCGCGTCCGCTTCTCAGATTTCGTTTGCATGGTCGGCGTCGACCGACAACGTCGGGGTGGCGGGCTACAAGGCGTACAGGAACGGCGTTCAAGTTGGCATGATCACGGAGGGCACGTCGTTCTCCGATACGGGTCTTACGCCCAACACGTCGTACACCTACGCCGTATCAGCCTACGATGCGGCGAACAACGCGTCCGCCCTGTCCGCGGCCCTGACCACCGCGACCTTGCCCGATCCGATCCCGCCGGCCGTGTCGATCCTCTCGCCGGCCAACAACGCGACCGTTTCCGGCACGATTGCGATCACGACGAGCGTTTCAGACGATGTGGCGATTGGCGGCGTGAGATTTCTGGTGGACGGGACGGCTATCGCGGCCGAAGACACGACGTCGCCTTACAGCCTCTCTTTTAATACCGCGACGCTCGGCGGTGGAACGCATGCCCTGACTGCCATCGCCCGGGACACCTCGAACAACACGACGACTTCGGCGCCAGTCACCATCATCGTCTACATCGACACGACGCCGCCTTCCGTGCCTGCCGGCCTCCACGGTTCGAACATCATCAACACCGCTGCCACCCTTTCGTGGACAGCGTCGACAGACGATGTGGCCGTGGCCGGCTATCAGATCTTTCGTGGCGGTACGCCGATAGGCACGACGGTGGCGACGTCGTACACTGACGCTGCCTTAACGTCCAATACGACCTATATCTACTCGGTAGCCGCCTACGACGGGTCGAACAACGTATCCGCGCAAAGCGCGCCACTGAGCGTCACGACCGCATCCGGCCCGTACGTCCCGGTTCATCCACTGAAGATGGGTTCAACGAGGCGGTATCTCGTCGATCAGAACAACGTGCCGTTCCTGATCGTCGGCGACTCGCCTCAACCGCTCTTTGTGAATTTGTCGGAGGCTGATGCCGAGAGCTACTTAGTGAGCCGGCGCGCCCTGGGCTTCAATACCGTTTGGGTCAACCTTCTCTGCAACGAAGGTACGTGGTGTGCCAGCAACGGGCAGACCTTCGATGGCATCGCTCCATTCACGACTCCCGGAGATCTCTCGACGCCCAATGAAGCCTACTTTTCGCGGATGGACCGCATGATCAATCTGGCGGCCAGCCATGGCTTCCTCGTTGTCCTCGATCCGATCGAAACCATTGGCTGGCTCCAGGTGGTCATCGACAACGGCCTGACGAAGGATCGCGCCTACGGTCGATATCTGGGGAATCGCTACAAGAACTTCGACAACATCATCTGGATGAG
>Ga0070673_100002921_pt1 | contig 10529 bp, 10 predicted proteins | sample KBSM23metaG_FD_65342 | JGI IMG/M metagenome (GOLD analysis project Ga0070673, IMG submission 65342) | Miscanthus rhizosphere microbial communities from Kellogg Biological Station, Michigan, USA - KBS M2-3 metaG | ecosystem: Host-associated > Plants > Roots > Rhizosphere > Soil ...
GGAATGCCCTCGCGCAGCGCCGCATAGGCGTAGACCATGCTCGACGGGATCGAGTCGTCGCTCTCCTCGAGCCCCTTCTCGAAGGTGGCGACGGTCTGGTGCACCGGGCCTTCCTTCATGAACACCTCGGTGCTGCCCACCCACAGCATCACGAGGCGATCGCAGCCGTTCTTCGCCTTGAACGCGCGGATGTCGGCGATGAGCTGTTCGGCGAGGTCCCGCTTGTTCTTGCCCTTCTTGACGTTGGGGCCGTCGAGCCGCTTCACGTAGCGCTGGTCGAACACGGCCGGCATCGGCTTCACGGCCTCGAGTTCCGCGCGCACCTGATCGAGCTGCGAGTTCTCGAGCACGCCGGCCACGCGAGCCGCCGCGTAGCAGTCTTCCTCGAAAATGTCCCAGCCGCCGAACACGATGTCGTCGAGGCCCGCGAGCGGGGCGAACTCGTTGATCTTCGGCGCGCGCCCTTCGGTGCGCTTGCCGAGGCGAATCGTGCCCATCTGCGTGAGCGAGCCGATCGGCTGGGCCAGACCCTTGCGGATGGCCATCACGCCGGCAATGGTGGTGGTGCTGACCGCCCCGAGACCGACCAGGAGAAGGCCTAGCTTGCCCTTCGCGGGGGCGATATCGTTTGGTTGAGTCACAATCGGCCATCTTAGTCCGGGGAGTCAGGACGCGACAAGGCCTGCCGGTCTGGAGGATCATTCTTCGCAGAATGCCGCTGCTCTCGTTTCGCCGGCTCACGATCGACCCGCTCACGGTCTCGATGGCGGGCGTGAAGCTCGGCGAACGCCTGTTGCAAATCGGCGTGGACGACCCGTCGCTCGCCGGCCAGCTCGCCGCGAAAACCGGATTGAGCGGCACCGCGGCCCACATGGTCTCGACCGACGACGAGGCCGTGCTGGTGAACCGCGGCGCCAGGAAGGCGGGAGTGCTGGTCGAGGTGCGCGTGGGGCCGATCGATCGCCTTCCGTTCGACGACGGCGCCTTCGACCTCGTGGTGATTCACAGCATGCGCGGCCAGCTCGCCTCGGCGACCGCCGACGAGCGCGATGCGGTGCTCCAGGCCTGCCGTCGCGTGCTCAGGCCCGGCGGGCGAGTGATGACGATCGAGGCGGGTACCAGAACCGGACTGAGGTCGATGCTCCGCCCGGCTCCGGCGGCCCAGGCCCCCTACGACGCCAGCGGTGGCTCGGCGGCGGCGCTCCGTCAGGCGGGCTTCAACGCCGTACGGGACCTGGGTGACCGCGAGGGAATGAAGTTCCTCGAGGGTATTAGAACGACCTGACCCCAGGCCGCGCCCTCTGTGGTGGACGGCGGGTTGGATTCGCCAGCCCACCAGCCGCTCTTTTTGCCCGCAAACAGCGAGTCCAGGTGAGGCAAGGGTTTTGCCTCCCCTTCCTTGCCATGCACGCAGGGCCGCCCGAGGTGTACTCGCTGGACGAGATCGCGCGGGCCGCGTACGTGGAGCGGTCCGCGGTGGAGGCTCTCGTCGCCCGCGGGCGGTTGCAGCCGATCCCAGGGACCCGCTTCGTGGCCGAGACCGACGCGCTGGCCGCCACACGCGTGCTGCGTCATTCGGCGCTCCTGTCGACGCAACCGGTCGCTCACGATCTGTTCGCACACACTGTGTCAGGGCCTGGGGCCATGCCGCGGCCCGGCGCGTGGTCGATGGCGGTGCATGTCAGCGCGGCCATCCTGATCCTGACAGTGGGGCGCACGGCGGCGCCCGCCGCGTCGGCGGCGACCGCAAGGGGGGCGAGCCATCTCGTGTTCCTCGTCCAGCCCGGGCCGGGCGGCGGCGGGGGCGGCGGCGGCGAGCGCGTGCCGCGACCCGCCACGCGAATGCTCGAGCCGGCGAAGGCGCCCGTGGTCGAGGCGATCTCCGTGCCCGTCACGGTGGCCGAGCGCCCACCCTCGCCTGAGCTGGAGCCGATTCCGGTCAAGCCGCTCACGGCTCCGCTGGCGCCCGTGGCCGCGGCCATCGACCGTCACGAGGGCGAGATCGACGCGCCGGTGAGCACGATTGCGAGCGCCGGCCCAGGCGTGGACGGCGCCGGCAGCGGACGCGACGGCGGCAACGGGCCCGGGCGCGGCAGCGGCGCCGGGGACGGCGAGGACCGGGGCTTTGGCGGCGGCGCGTATCGGCCCGGCAGCGGCATCGAGCCGCCGCGGCTGCTGCGCGAGGTCAAGGCGACCTACACCGAGGAAGCGCGCCGCGCCAACGTCATCGGCGACGTGCTGATGGAGGTCGTGGTGCGCGCCGACGGCACCGTGGGATCCGCGCGCGTGACGCGCGGCCTCGGGTTCGGCCTCGACGAACGCGCCGCCGCCGCGGTACGACAGTGGCGCTTTGCGGCCGCACGCCGCGCCGGCGTCCCGGTTGACGTCGTGGTGGAAGTCGCGATGGAGTTCAACCTGCGATGACCCCGTGGACGCTGCTCACATTCGCCGCGCTCGCGGCCGCCTGCACCTTCGCGGCAATCGCGTGGCGGCAGCATCTCGAGGCGCGGCGCCGTTCCGACGCTCGCGTCGCGGCGCTGGCCGCGGCGATCGACGGGCCGCTCGACGCGTTCACGGCCGAGGGCGGTCTGAAGACCGGCAGCCACGTATACGCGATGCCGGCCCGGCGCGCCTGGATGATTGCGGCCGGCGGTGTGCCGCTCGTGCTCGTCGTGGCGGCGCTGCTCGCCTCGCGCGGTCCGCGGCCGGCGCCGGCGCCCGCGGTGTCACGTCAGCCGGACGCGCTGGAACTCCTGGACATGCATCACGATCGCAGTGGCGACGTGCTGACCGTCACGGGTACCGTGCGCGTCCGCGGCCGCGACACAGCGCCGGTCACAGCGGTGGTCACCGGACGTGACGGCGCCGGCCACATCGTCGGCAGCGCGCACGCGCCGCTCGACGACGCGACGCTCGATCTCGACGGTGAGTCGTCCTTCCAGGTGTCCGTGTCCGGCCACGACGTCCGCCGCTACCAGGTGCGGTTCGAAACGCCGCTCGGACCACTGACGCACGTTGACCGGCGCGCGGAGCGCACAGCAGCCCCAGCCACACCATGACCTCACCACACTCTCACTCCACCGTTCGACGTCCGCTGCGCGCGCTCCTCCTTCCGGTGCTGATCGCGGCCACGATCGGCAGCCTGGCCACGCATGCGCAGGACGGCTTCCGATTCAAGAGCGGCGTGGACCTGATCAACGTCACCGCGACCGTCACCGACGAGGACGGGCGCTTCGTGCCGTCGCTCACCAAGGACGACTTCGCGATCTTCGAGAACGGCCGCCGCCAGGAGATCTCGCATTTCAGCCGCGACCGGGCGCCGGTGAGCCTCGGCATCCTGCTCGACGCGAGCGGCAGCATGACGCCCGACAAGATGGCCGCGGCACGGTCGGCCATCGATCGCTTCATCTACGACCTGCTCGGACGCGACGACGAGCTGTTCTTCATGGAGTTTGCGAGCAGCGCGCGGCTGACGCAGGCGTGGACGACCGATCGCGCCGCCATCAGCCACGCGGTCAGCCGCGTGGACCCGGTGGGGGGCACCGCCATCTACGACGCCGTCGCCAAGGCCATTCCGATGGCGGCCGCGGGACGCCACAAGAAGAAGGCGCTGCTCGTCATCTCGGACGGCAACGACACCAGCAGCACCGTTTCGGTGCCGCTGCTGCGCCAGCAGATTCGCGACAGCGAAGTACTGGTCTACGCGCTGGGTGTCGATGGCGCCGTGCGGACGGAGTCGCGGCGGACGCAGCCGCCGATCGGGCTTCCCATCCCCAACCCGTTTCCTCAACCGCGGCGAGGCCCGGTTCAGTTCCCGCCGATCACCGGGGGCGGAGGAGGAGGCGGCGGCACCTGGACGCGCACGACCGGCGAGCGTGTGAACCCTGAGGCTCTGCGCGAGGTGACCGACGACACCGGCGGCCGCACCGAGATCGTCCGCGGGTTCGGCGATCTGCAGGCGGCCACGGCGCGCCTGGCCGACGAGTTGAGCAAGCAGTATTCGCTGGCGTATTCGAGCACCGAGGACCGCGACGGCCGCTGGCACGCGATCCGGGTGGAAGTTCGCGATCGGCGCCTCACCGTCCGCGCCCGCCGCGGCTATATGGCGAGTACTTCCTAAAGTCCAAGGCCCAAGGCCCGGTATGATCGAGGTTCGTGTCTACGCTCCTTTCCGTGCTCGGGCTGACGCTCCTCGGCGGCCTGGGTGGGCTCCTCGTCGCGTCCAGCATCCTGCTGATCAAGGAGCCCGCGCGCACGAAACTCATTCCGTGGCTGGTGAGCTACGCCGTCGGCGCCCTGCTCGGGGCGTCGATGCTGGAGATCCTGCCGAAGGCGCTCGAACAGCTCCCGGCCACTGACGTCTTTCCCACGCTGCTCCTGGGCATCCTGCTGTTCTTCGTCCTGGAGAAGCTGGTGCTCTGGCGCCACTGCCACACGCACGACTGCGAGGTGCACGACGGCGCCGTGCTGCCGGTGGTGGTCGGCGACGGCTTCCACAACTTCGTGGACGGCGCGGTAATCGCCGCCGCCGCCATGACGTCGCTGCCGCTCGGCATCACCACGGCCGTGGCGGTGACGGCGCACGAAATCCCGCAGGAGGTCGGCGACTTCGCCATCCTGCTCCACGCCGGCTACTCGCGCAGCAAGGCGCTGATGCTGAACGTCCTCTCCGCGCTCGCGAGCATCGTGGGCGCGCTGGCGGCGTACTTCGCGTTCGATCGCGTTCCCGCGCTGCTGCCCTATTTCCTGTCGCTCTCCGCCGCCAGCTTTCTGTACGTGGCGATGGCGGATCTCATCCCGGGGCTGCACCGCGGCCGTACCGACGCCAGTTCGCTCCGCCAGATTCTCCTGATCGGCGCCGGCGTCGCGACCATGCTTCTGGTGTAGACGAGCTTTCCTACCTGACCTACCTGACCCACCCGGCCCACCTGACCAGTGTCTCTCGCTTAGGACAATCGTCAGACTCTCTCTGAACGTCTCGTCAGATTCCGAACGATCCGCGCTGGCAAGGTCCTTGCCTCGTTAAGAGGCATCTGAACATCCGGGACCCGCGAGCGCCCGTAGGTCCCGATAGATTCGATCGGAGAGACGTCATGTTGAGGAAACTAACCGCTACTGCGGCACTCGTCATCGGGCTCGGCGCCTTCGGCTTCACGACCCCGGCCACGGCCGCCGACAAGGAAAACCTGCAGCTGTTCAAGGCCGTGCAGAAGCAGGTGCTGAACTACACGCACTTCACGATCTTCGACAGCGTGAACACGCAGATCAACGACGGCACGGTGGTGCTCTCCGGCTGGGTGACCATGCCGTACAAGAGCAGCGACATCGAGCGGCGCGTGAGCCGCGTGGACGGCGTGACGCGTGTCGTCAACAAGATCAAGGAGCTGCCGGTCTCGCAGTTCGACGACAACTTGCGCGTGCGCATCGCGCGCGCCATCTACAGCAGCCCGCACTTCCGCGGCTACGGCTCGATGGTGAACCCGCCGATCCACATCATCGTGGAGCACGGCAAGGTCACGCTCGAGGGCGTGGTGAACAACAACGTGGACCGCATGATTGCGCGCTCGATCGCGTCGAACTTCCTCTCCTTCGACCTCAAGAACGAGCTGAAGACGACGCAGGAAGCGAAGGAAGAACTGGAGAAGCTCTGAGGACGGGCCGCCTGAAGGCGGCCCCTACGAAGGCACGTGGCTGCCGGTCTTTAGACCGGCCTGTTACGAAGGCCGCACGGCGTCTGCCGGGCGGCCTTTTCTCGCGATCAGCCAGATCACGATCGCGAAGGTCGCGGCCGCCGCCAGGACCGTCGCGCCGAAGAGGAGCAGCGTCGAATAGAGAATCGACCGCGGCTCCATGTTCACCTGCAGGTCGAGCGGCTCCCCGTTGAGGCGCGCCGTCAGCGGCTGATCCCACTCCAGGATGTTGCCCCGCTGCGTGCCCGTCGTGTTGTGGAAGAGGATCTCGCTGGGGATGTGCATCCGGAACGCCACGATCTCGGAGCCGTCCCAGCCAACGTTGCTCACGGCCCGGCCCGTCCCCTTGCCGACCAGCTGCTGGTAGTCCACGGCGTCGCCGCGCGCGTCGAGCCGGTAGCGGGACCACGCAAACGGCGCCACCTGCGAGAGTTTCCGCACGTCGTCCACGTCGATGGCCACGTGGGCGAAGCGGCGCGTGTGACGGCGCGAGAGGCTGACGCTCGTCACGCGGACGCCAGGCCCCTCGAAGAAGCGGCGGACGTCGCCGCGATCGACCCGCGCTCGCGGATCGGTCGGCAGATTGGCGCCACGCAGCGCCACGATCGACGCGATCGACGCGTTGACGTTCAGCGTCGCGGTGCCGTCGAGCGCGAGGTAGATCTCCTCCTCGTACTCCGGAAGCTGCCTGAACGGCGAGCGCACGCCGCACGCCGACAACGCGAGCGCGCAGATGAGCAGAGCGACGAACCGCATGAATCCTCAATGATATCCTTCTCGACTCACATGGCCCGCCCGAGGCTCTTCCTGATAGACGGCAGCTCGCAGATGTACCGCGCCTACCACGCGATGCGCGGCGGCGGCCTGTCCAACCAGGAAGGCTCCACGACGCACGCCGTCTATCTGTTCGTGACGATGCTCCGCAAGCTGATGGCCGACCACGCGCCGCCCTTCATCGCGGCGTCGTTCGACCTTCGCGGCAAGACGTTCCGCGACGACATCGTCAGCGACTACAAGGCCAACCGCGCGGCCATGCCCGACGATCTGGCCGAGCAGATCGGCTGGGTGCACGAGGCCTGCGAAGCGATGGGCGTGCCGATCCTCACGTCGCCGGGCTACGAAGCCGACGACGTGATCGGCACCCTCGCGGTGAAAGCGGTGGCGGCCGGCTACGACGTGGCGATCGTGTCGATCGACAAGGACTTCTTCCAGCTCGTCGCCGATCCGCACGTGAAAGTGTACGACCCGCGCGAGGACGGCACCTGGTTCGACGAGGCGGGCGTGGCGCAGAAGTTCGGTGTCAAACCGTCGCAGGTGGTGGACGTCCTGGCGCTCGTCGGCGACACCAGCGACAACGTCGCCGGCGTGCCCGGCATCGGAAAGAAAGGCGCCATCGACCTGATGGCGCGGTTCGGCAGCTTGAACGCGCTGCTCGAGCGCACGTCGGAACTGAAGCCGAAGCAGGCCGAGACGCTGACCACCCACCGTGACGCGGCGCTGCAGAGCCGCGAGCTCGTCACCATCCGCACCGACGTCCCGCTCGACGTCAACCTGGCGACGCTCGCCTACCGCGGGGCGTCGCGCGAGAAGTGCTACGAGCTCTTCACACGCCTGGCGTTCCGCACGCTCGTCAACGATTACGCGCCGACGATGGAGTCCACGCCGCACGAGTACGAGCTGGTGACGACCGCGGCGGCGTTCGACGGGCTCGTCGATCGGCTGACCGGCGCCGGGCAATTCGGCATGCGGATCGTGACCGACGATCTCGCGGCGGTACGAGCCCCGATCGTCGGTTTCACCTTCACGGTGGCCGACCGTCAGGCGGCATACGTGCCCGTCGGCCACGAGAGCGGCGATGGGGGCGGCGACCTGCTCAGCGCCGCGAGCCGTCCCGACCAGCTCGAGCTGGCGAGCGTACTGCAGCGGCTCAAGCCGCTGCTCGAAGCCGACGGCGTCCGCAAACTCGGGCACGATCTGAAGCAGGAAACCATCCTGCTCGGACGCCACGGCATCACGTTGCGCGGCGTCGAGTTCGACGCCATGCTGGGAAGCTACCTGCTCGACGCCACTCGATCGAGCCACGGGCTGCCCGAGATTGCGCTCGAGCATCTGGGCTACCGGGCGATCGACGACGAGAGCGTCGCCGGCAAGGGCGTCAAGGCCGTGCCGCTCTCGCGGCTCGCGCCCGAGGCGGTGCTGAAGCTCGCGTGTGAGCGCGTGGACGTGGCACGGCAGCTTTCGCGCAAGCTCGCGCCGCTGCTCGAGAGCGAGCAGCTCGAACCCGTGAACCGCGACTTCGAGCTGCCGCTCATCGACGTGCTGGCCGACGTCGAGCGCGCGGGCATTCGCGTGGACACTGCCGCCCTGGCGCAGCAGGGCGCCCAGCTCGAGAACCAGCTGCTGGCGCTGACCGCGCGGATTCACGAACTGGCCGGCGGCGAGTTCAACATCAGCTCGCCGAAGCAGCTCGGCGAAGTGCTGTTCGAACGCCTGAACCTGCCGGTGCTCAAGAAGACCGGCGGGACGCGGTCCGCCTCCACCGCGGTGGAAGTGCTCGAGGAGCTTGCGCTCACCCACGAACTGCCGAAGCTGATTCTCGAGTTCCGCGGCCTCCACAAGTTGAAGGGCACCTACGTCGACGCGCTGCCGCTGCTCGTGAACCCGGAGACGGGCCGCGTGCACACCAGCTTCAACCAGGCGGTGGCGGCCACCGGAAGGTTGAGCAGCTCCGATCCCAACCTGCAGAACATCCCGATCCGCACCGAAATCGGGCGCCTGATCCGGAGCGCGTTCGTCGCCGCGCCCGGGCACGTGCTCATCTCGGCCGACTACTCGCAGATCGAGCTGCGGGTTCTGGCGCACCTCGCGGGCGAGGACACGCTCATCGAGTCGTTCCGCGTCGGCGAGGACATCCACGACCGCACGGCCCTGAAGGTGTTCGGCGCCGAAAGCGGCCTGAGCAAGCACGAGCTCCGCCGCCGCGCCAAAATCATCAACTACGCGCTGCTCTACGGAAAGACCGCCTTCACGCTGGCCAAGGACATCGGCGTTACGAAGGAGGCGGCCCAGACCTTCATCGACGCCTACTTCGCCGGCTTCCCCAAAGTACGCGGCTACATAGACTCCACCGTCGAGGAGGCGCGGCGCACCGGTGTCGTGAAGACGATGTTCGGCCGCCGCCGGCTCGTGCCCGAGTTGAACAGCCGCAACGGCCAGATCCGCATGGCCGCCGAGCGGGCGACCATCAACATGCCGATTCAGGGCACGGCGGCCGACGTGCTCAAGCGCGCGATGATCGACATCCACGCCGCGCTGGCGAAACCCGGCATCCGCACGCGGATGATCCTGACCGTGCACGACGAGCTCGTGTTCGAGGCGCCGAAGGAGCAGGCCGACGAGGCGTCAGCGATGGTCAAGGAGCTGATGCAGAACGCGGTGAAGCTCGCCGTGCCGCTCGACGTCGACGTCGGCTACGCCGACAACTGGCGCGACGCAAAGTCGTAGGGGCCGCCCTTCAGGCGGCCCGTGGGCCTCTATTCGGCTGTGCTTGACATATTCCGTTATGGGAATATGATTGCTTCCATGCCCCGCGCGGCCACGACCTCAGACACGTTCAACGCGATTGCGGAACCCCGGCGGCGCGACATCCTCGACTATCTGGCCGTCCGCGAGCGGTCGGTCGGCGAAATCGTCATCGCGCTGAAGCTGCCGCAGCCGTCAGTCTCGAAGCACCTGGGCGTGCTGCGCGACGTCGGGCTCGTGAACGTCCGCCGCGACGGGCGCCAGGCGCTCTATCGCACCAACCACGAGGCCATCCGCCCGCTTCACGAGTGGGCCAGCCAGTTCCAACGCTACTGGCAGGGTCAGCTGGGGCGCATCAAACAGCGGGCCGAACGCGACTGAGCGCATCAGTGCGTTCGTAGTTGCAGGTCTTGAGACCTGCCGAAAGGAACAGAACCATGACCGCAGTTGCAACAGGGCTCGATCAGATGACACTCGACCTCACCGAGGAGATCCGCGTGCAGGCGCCGATCGACCGGACGTTTGCGGCGCTGCTCGAGGAGCTCGGGCCGGCCAATCTCGGATACCAGAACGCCCCGATGCCGATGATGCTCGAGGCATGGCCCGGCGGACGCTGGTTCCGCGACCTCGGGAACGGCAACGGCCATCTGTGGGGGCACGTGCAGGCAATCAAAGCGCCGGCGCTGCTCGAAATCAGCGGCCCGCTCATGATGTCGTTCGCGGCCGTGTCGAACGTGCAGTACCGCCTCAAGGAAGTGGACGGCGGCACGCTCATCACGCTCAAGCACTCCGCGCTGGCACTCTTCCCGGACGGCTACCGCGCCGAGCTGACGAAGGGCTGGAAGAACATTTTCGATCGCGTGCGCCAGCGCGCGGAGGGCGCGCGATGACGGTCGCGAGCGGTCTGCTGCAGGAGCTCGAGCAGGAAGCGCAGACCACGCGACGCCTGCTCGAGCGCGTGCCGGACAACCGCCTGTCGTGGCGCCCCCATGAGAAGGGGCGGACGCTGGGCGAGCTCGCGATGCATGTGGCGATGGTCCCTGGCTCGGTTGCCGCGCTCGCGTCGCTGCCGTCGCCGGTGCAGGCGCCGGACTTCACGGATCCGCCGGCGCCTGCCACGACACCCGCGCTCGTAAAGGCCTTTGACGAGAGCCTCGCCAAAGCGAAGGGGATCCTCGCCGGCATGAACGACGCGGCGGCCGCCGAGACCTGGCGTCTGATGGCGGGCCCGCGGGAGCTGGTGGCCATGCCGCGCGCCGCCTTCATGCGCGCGATCATGCTGAACCACTGGTATCACCACCGCGGTCAGCTCTCGGT
>Ga0070673_100002922_pt1 | contig 10528 bp, 9 predicted proteins | sample KBSM23metaG_FD_65342 | JGI IMG/M metagenome (GOLD analysis project Ga0070673, IMG submission 65342) | Miscanthus rhizosphere microbial communities from Kellogg Biological Station, Michigan, USA - KBS M2-3 metaG | ecosystem: Host-associated > Plants > Roots > Rhizosphere > Soil ...
CCGCGCCCCGGAATGACGACTGTAGCTAAGCCCTTAAGCCGCGCGTCCCCGGACGAAGTCGGTGAGCCCTGCGGCGAGGCGGTCGAAGACCAGGCGCACGCGTCGCGTCGTCTTTGAATCCTCGTGCATGACGAGCCAGACTTCGAGCGCGTGCTGGATCGCGTTCGGCAGGACGGCGACGAGATCGGGCGTGCGCCGCGCGATATTCTCCTGACAGCCGCAGATGCCGACGCCGGCACGCAGCGCTGCGAGCTGGGCGAGGTCATTGTCGCAACGAAAGACGAAATCCTCGCGCGTCAATCGCTCGGCGAATTCGCCGGCGCCGCGGAAAGAGGAGTTGTCGCGGTCGAAGCCGATCAGGCAGTGATTTTTCAGCTCAGCGAGCGAACGCGGCTCGCCGAAGCGCGCCAGGTAGTCGCGATGAGCGAAGAGCCTGATGCGCGAGACGCCGATGCGCCGGGCGATGAGGCCGCTTTGCGTCGGCCGCACCATGCGCACCGCGACGTCGGCGTCGCGTCGTGCGAGGTCTTCGTTGCGATTGGTGATCGCGAGTTCGATCGCGATCCCCGGATGCTCGGCGCGGCAGACGGCGAGGATCGGCGGCAGCACTTCGCAGCCGACGACGTGGCTCGCGGTGACCCGCACGACGCCGCGATCGGCCGCGGCCTCGCCCGAGGCGGTCCGCGCCAACGCCGCCGCTGCCGCCGCCATCGCCTCGGCGTGCGGCGCCATGGCGAGCGCCGCTGGCGTCGGTGTGAGGCCGCGGGGCGAGCGCGCGAACAGCGCCGATCCCAGCACCGCCTCCAGCGCGTCGATGTGACGTCCGACCGTCGGCTGGCTCAGCCCTAGCCGGCGCGCTGCGCCGGAAAGGCTGCCGTCGCGCGCCACCTCGACAAAGGTGCGCAGCTCATCCCAGTTCGGTTGGCGTGGCACAGTCATACATATCCGTATAGCTGCCCGACAGAAATATGCAATTTCGTTTGCCGATAGCCGGGCCTACCTCAGCGATGCCGGCGTGTTCCACGACGCGTTCGGCGCAGCGGAGGCCTTCCGTGCTGGCATCGAGCCCACCCATTGACCCATGCGCGCCATTGGCGCCGGCGCGAGGCTTAGTGACCGGCGGCGTACGCACAGTGTTGCGGCTCGAAGGCTTCGCCGCATTCGCGGCGGCGGTCGCGTTCTATGCGCAGGCGAAATTCTCGTGGCCGGCCTTCGCGTTCTTATTCCTCGCGCCCGACCTCGCGATGCTCGCCTACCTCGCGGGGCCGCGTGCCGGCGCCATCGCCTACGATCTCGCGCACACCTATGTGTTGGCGTTGGCGCTCACGCTGGCGGGTTCCTTCGTCGCCTTGCCGGCCGCGGCGGCTGGCGGCCTGATCTGGATCGCCCATATCGGGTTTGATCGCGCGCTTGGCTACGGCCTCAAATATCCGACCGGATTTGGCGACACCCATCTCGGTCGCATCGGCCGGAACTGAACTTCGCGCTCCGCTGCATAAGGAGACCATCATGCGCATTCATGCCATCGAAACCGGCCGCGTCCGCATCAAGCAGGCGCAGATCGAAGGCCGCGGCCATGGGCTGTGGCGCCAGATGCAGCCGATGATCTCGTCCGAATGGGCCGACTGGTCGCCGGTCTACGCCTGGGCGATCGAGCATCCAGAAGGCGTGATCGTGGTCGATACCGGTTCGGCGGCGCATCTCAAATCGCTGCCGCGCTGGCATCCGTATTTTCGATTTGCCGTGCGCTTCGATATCGAGCCCGAGCAGGAGGTCGGCCCGCAACTGCGCCGCCTCGGCATCAACGCGCGTGACGTGAAGATCGTGGTGCTCACCCACATGCATATCGACCACGACGGCGGTCTCGCCCATTTCCCGCATAGCCGCATCCTCGCCAGTGCCGGCGAGATCGCGCGCGCTTCCGGTGTCACCGGGGGCTTGCTCGGCTACCTGTCCAAGCGCTGGCCGAACTGGTTTGTGCCCGAACCGCTGGCCTGGCAGCCGGCCGCCTACGGTCCTTTCGCCACCAGCGCGCGGATTTCGGCCGCTGGCGACGTCGTCGCCGTGCCGACTTCCGGCCATACGCCGAACCACCTTTCGGTCATCGTGCGTGACGGCGACCATGAGATCATGCTGGCGGGCGACACGTCGTATCTTGAATCGACGATGCTCAACGGCACGGTCGACGGCGTCAGCCCGGACGAGGCCGTGGCGACTGCGACGCTCGCGCGCATCCGCGAATTCTGCGCGCAGCGGCCGACCGTCTACCTGCCGCCGCACGATCCGCACGCGGCGCAAAGGCTGCGCGAACATCGCGCGGTCGGCGGCTTGCCGCCTGTGACTGAGCGCAGGTTCGTATCCGTTGCCGGCTGATCCGCTCTTGCGTGCACGCGCGAAGGACGACTCGGCCGCGAATAAAATTTCGCGCTCCAGGCGAGCGGCCCGCGACCCCCGCCTTAATCCTCCCCCTTTCAGGGGGAGGAAGGAGAGTTCGACTTCGCATTCACTGCTGCTCAGACATGGGCATAACCTGCCGCGACTTTCTTAAGAATGGCGCACTCGAAGATCGCGAAGGTTCGATGAATATGAGGCGGTGACGGGCTAGCGCCACGGTCGCAGTTCGCGCTTCTCTCCCCCTAAAAGGGGGAGAGATAGAGTGGGGGTCTGCTGACTCGCCGAATGGAGTGAGCCGCGAATAGTGTTATGAGGCGGCGGTTCGTTGTCCGCGAAAGGATACCCGACTCTTGACCGCAACGATCTTTCTGCTGCTGGGCGGCCTGATGGGAGCGGGCGGCATCATCCTTGCCGCTGCCGGCGCGCACGCAGCGGCCGCGGCCGCGACGAGCGGCAGCGCGGGCTACATGCTGCTTTTCCATGCGGCAGCCGTGGTCGGCGGTGCCGCGCTCCTCCAGCAGCATGGTGTTGCGTGGCGGCCGCTGCTGATTGCCGCGCTTGCCGGCTGGGTTCTCGGCGCGACCCTGTTCTCCGGCGACCTCGCTTTGCGCGCCTTCACCGGGCATCGGCTCTTTGCCATGGCGGCGCCGACCGGCGGCATCATTCTTATCGCCGCGTGGCTCGCGCTTGCCGGCGCGGCCCTGGGCGCGCTCTGGCGCGGCTAGCAGCCGAAGCTGCGGCGCCATGGTTGCTGCGCGCCGGGAACCGGCGTGATAGGGAACGGCGCTCAAGCCGCGGAAGATGCAGAGGAGAAAGCCATGCGCGCTCGCGCCATCATCCTTGCCGGTGCATTCGCCCTGTCGGCGGTGCTTCCTGCGGCCGCGCAGCAGACGATCAAGATCGGCGAACTCAACAGCTACAAGGCGCAGCCCGCGTTTCTCGATCCCTACAAGAAGGGCTGGGAGATGGCGATCGACGAGATCAACAGCGCCGGCGGCGTGCTCGGCAAGAAGCTCGAAATCGTGTCGCGCGACGACGGCGCCAATCCCGGCGACGCGGTGCGCGTCGCCGAGGAGCTGACGACCGGGGAGGGGGTCAACATTCTCTGCGGCACGTTCCTCTCCAATGTCGGCCTCGCGGTAACCGAGTTCGCCGGCAAGAAGAAGGTGTTCTTCCTCGCCGCCGAGCCGCTGACCGACAAGATCACCTGGCAGAACGGCAACCGCTACACGTTCCGCCTGCGGCCCTCGACCTACATGCAGGTGGCGATGCTGCTGCCCGACGCGCTCGCCGCCAAGACGAACCGCTGGGCGCTGGTCTATCCGAATTTCGAGTACGGGCAGTCGGCCGCTGCCGCCTTCAAGGAGCTGATGAAGGCGCGCCAGCCCGACGTCGAATTCGTCACCGAACAGGCGCCGCCGCTCGGCAAGATCGACGCCGGCGCCGTGGTGCAGGCGATCGACGATGCCAAGCCCGGCGGCATATTCAGCGCGCTGTTTGCCGGCTATCTGATCAAGTTCGTCCGCGAGGGCACCACCCGCGGCATCTTCAAGGACCGCGTCGTAGTCGATCTCCTTGGTGGCGAGCCGGAATATCTCGATCCGCTCAAGGACGAGGCTCCGGCCGGCTGGATCGTCACCGGTTATCCCTGGAACGAAGTCGCCACGCCCGAGAACAAGGCGTTCGTCGCCGCCTATGAGAAGCGCTATCACGATTATCCGCGCATGGGCTCGATCGTCGGGTATCTCACGGTCAAGTCGCTTGCCGCCGGGATTGCCAAGGCCGGCTCGACCGACACCGAGAAGCTCGTCGACGCGTTCCGCGGGCTCAAGCTCGACGGACCCTTCGGCCCGTTCGAATTCCGCGCCAGCGATCACCAGGCGACGCTCGGCGCCTTCGTCGGCAAGATCGCGCTCAAGGACGGCCGCGGCACCATGGCCGATTTCAAATATGTCGACGGCGCGAGCGTGCTGCCGTCCGACGCCGAGGTGAAGAAGCTGCGCCCGGCAGCGGACTGATTGGTCTCACCCGTTCGTCCCCGCGAAGGCGGGGACCCAGCTAACATGCTGGATGTTGGCTCCTTCCTCCTGGATTGCGCGGGAATGAGCGGAAGGCACGGCAACTCGGCCAGGGCGCGCTCTAATTTCCTTGTGTGCTTGTCGCGGCCATGACGGCGGTCGTTGACCGGTCGCCGGCCGGCGGCTCTTCGTCTGCCACCGGCTTGTTCTTGCGCGGGTTCGATTTCGTTTTGCCGGCGGCCATCCTCTTTGCCAGATCCTTCTTCACGACGTCCGCGATCTTCTGCATGACGATCGCATGAAGCCGCGGCGATTTCTCGATGGTCGTGTGTGACAGACCCATGTCCGAAGTCAGGTCGATGTTGCTCAGCTCGCCTTGAAACCCGGGTCCAGGCGAAACGCGTTTGCCGAAGCCATTCTCCTGATAGAAGTTCACGAAATGAAGGACGTTCTTTGGAACAGGCTGTGGGCTTGTTGCATCGAACGTCACGATCAGCTCGACGGGGATGTTCTGCCTGTCGAGCGCGTTGGCGACATCGAACGCCGCGTTGGCGCCGAGCGAGTGGCCGATGACAACCACGATATCCTTGTGCCCGCGTGAATACTTTTGCGCGATGCGCTGCGCGACCGATTGCCATCCGTGGGTGCTGTATACTTGCGCGCTGTAGCCCATGTGGTTGAGCTTGCCAGCGAGCGTATCCATGCCGCGCGAGAAGATGTCGGCCAGTCCGCGCAACAGATCGACCTGCACTTCGGACGGGGAGGGCGCAGCGCTCTTTACGGGCTTGGCATGCGCAGAGCTGACGATATGGCCGGCCGCGCCAAAGCAGGCGGTGACACAAACGAGGCTAATGGCAAAGAACTTACCCCACTGAGACACGATTTCCCCTCCAAGACTGTATAAAAAGGCCACACAACCTGTGGTGTGGCCAAAAAAACCCTGAACAGACCTACCGTCCAGACATCCTCTCTGTCGCCTGCTGCTCGTAGAAACCGCAAGCGCGCATCGTGCGACCAGGCCCTTTTGCGCAGCCGACCGCGAGGAAACCGGGTTGCGCCGGTATCATAACTTGAGGGGTAGTGCCGATCCAGGTGACGTTCGAGAATGCCGCCTTGAAATAAAAGTTGTATCGGACACACGTACACGTTTATTAGTCTGTGAGCTGGACTCTTAGTGTGCGCCGTCGCGCCTGCTGGATGGCATACCAGCAACGATGGAGGGGTGACATGGGTCAATGCTGGCAGCGGTTGGTATTTTCTCTTTTCTTCATGCTGCTATTTTGGCCCGCGGTCGCGGCCCCCGAACTTATGGAGTTTCCCGGGATTTGCGACGCCTCGGGAGCCGTGGCTCTCGACGATAAGCGGATCATCGTCGGTGACGACGAGTTGCCATGGCTGTCGATCTATCGCCTCGACACGCAACAGCAGGAAGCCAAGATACCGCTGCCCGTTAGCGGTGCGAGCAATGCCGGCGATCCCCCCGAAGCCGACATCGAGGCGGCAACCGTGCTTGGGGATCAGATCGTTTGGATCTCGTCGCACGGGCGCAACAAGAACGGGAAGGTCCGTCCCGACCGATATCAGTTCTTCGCCTCGCACCGCTTGGAAGCGGATGGCACCACGTGGCACCAGGCGTTTTCGTCCTCTTACCACGGCTTGCTCGATGACATAGTTGCGGATCCACGTGACAATTTTGCGCCGCTGCGAACCGCAATCGGCGACCTAAAGAAAAAGGACGAGAATCTCGCGCCAAAGAAGCATGGCTTCAACATCGAGGGAATGGCTTCCGACCCAGAGGGAAAGGCGCTGCTTATTGGGCTGCGAAATCCGCTGAAGGACGGCCATGCGCTCCTGTTCCGCATTGAGAACCCGCGCGACGTGCTTATGGGTGGGGCCGCCAAGCCTAATTTTGGAGGGGTCCTGGACCCCGATTTTGGCGGCCGCGGCATCCGCGACATCGTCTGGTCACCGGCCCACCAGGCCTACCTCGTCATTGCCGGTCAAGTGGACGATAGTAGTCCCGGACCGGGCTTTTCCGTATTCCGGTGGACGGGAAACGCGGCGCCGGAAGAGGTTCCGTCGTTAGGTAAGCTGATCCGCGCCGTCCCCGACTTTCACCCGGAGGCGATCGTTCCGCTCAAAGAACAGACATCAGCCGGCTTGCAGTTCTCGAAGCGAGTTCTTCTAATCAGCGACGATGGCACAAGGCCGATGCCCCACGGCGGCGTCTGCAAGGACGCCGCTGAAAACCGCAAGTCCTTTAGGGGTATGGTGGAAACGATTCCTTAAAACCAACGGCATCGACTCTGACTGAAAGCGAACGGTGGCGTCGTTCATGCCGTTGGATGTCAGGCGACTAGCTGCGGCTTGTACAAATCGTAGATTTCAAACAACGCAGCGGCGTCGTTGTGTTCGCCAAGGTTACGCCGCCCGCGATTATCGGAACGTGCGCGATAGCCGGTATCGCGGGCCTCGAGAAAACGCTCTCGACGCTAGCGGCGTGCGGCGGCGAGCGCGCTGGCACAGCCGGGCGACACGTTCGCGGCGTTTTCCGCGAGGCACATGAGGATGCGGCCTCCGCCGGGGGGAACGTCGCCACAAAGTCGGTAACGATCCGCACTGCAGGCCCGCAAGACGAACATCGCCTCGCGCGGAGGTATCGGCGCAGCGCCAGCCGGCGGCGCGCCCGCGGGTCCGGCTCCAGGCGGCGGGGCACCTGCCGGTCCAGCTCCCGGAGGCGGTGCGCCTCCCGGGCCCTCGGATTCTCCTCCAGGCGGAGGCGCGCCTCCGCCGATCGCCGCGACGGCACTCCGGCACGAAGGCGCGAGCTGCGACGCACTCCGCTGGAGACATTGCAACGCCTCGGCACCTCCCGGCTGAACGCCGCGACAATACGCCCTGAAATCGCCTCGGCACGCGGCACGAATGGCGCTGACCTGCTCGGGACTTGGCTGTTGCGCTTCTCCCGGAGGAGATCCCGATGGCGGTGCGCCTGCCTGCGGATGCACTCCCGGCCTGCGCGCCCGCGTCGTAGGCGGCGCCCCCTCTGCGGGTGGGGCGCCCTCCACCGGTTGCGCCTCGGCCCCAGGCGGGCCGCCTGCAGTCCCACCGGATTCGCCTCCGGGAGGAGGAGCGCCGCCGGCAATCGCCGCGACGGCGCGCCGGCACGAAGTCGAGAGGCGCGATGAATTCTCCTGCAGACATTGCACCGCTTCGGCGCCTCCCGGCTGCACGCCGTGGCAGCGCGCCATGAAATCGGATCGGCACGCGGTGCGCACAGCCTTGACCTGTTCGGGACTGGGCTGCGCTTCGCCCGGAGGCGGACCGGACGGCGGCGCGGCGACGTGCGGGTGCACGACACCGGGTCTTCGCCGTGTTGGAGGCGGCGCGGCTTCCGCGGGTGGCACGCCCTCGGCCGGTTGCGCTTCTGCCGCCGGCTGTGTTGGCGCGGCCTGTGCCGATCCGACCGCGGCTTGGCACGGCGGCGAGAGCGCGGCGACGTTGGCCTTCAGGCACAGCAGGATTTCCGGGCTGTCGGGCTTGATCCACGAACAGTGCGCGATGAAATCGTTGAGCGTACAGGCTTGCCTGACCGCACTCAGTTGATCACCCTTTGGTTCTTGCGCGGCCGCCTTCGGCGGCGCTTGTGGTGCGGGACCGTCGGGTGCCGCTGCGGGCGGTGGGGCTTCAGCCGCTGCGGGCGGCGGCGCGTGCGCGGGTGCGGCCGACTTCGCGGTGATGGCATTGACCGCCGTGCGGCAGGCCGGCGACAGCTCCGCCTCATTGCCGACGAGACACATCAACGCCGCCTTGGTGCCGGGCTCGACGCTCGAGCAGTTGGCGATGAAATCGGACCGGCAGGCGGTGCGGACGGCGGCGCGCTGTTCCTCCGTCGGCTGCTGAGCCGCGAGCGTGGTGGAAATGCCAACCAAGAGCAACGCAGCGAGCAGCGACGATCTGAACATGGGGAGAATCCTCACGACATTGGCCACCGTAGCCGTGCGGCCGAAACAATGCACGCAAGGGCTGGTTGCGTCCAGCGCGCTATTTCCGTGCAGTGGCAATTTGCTTACTGCGCGATTTATTCGCGTGCCGCGTGGGTCGCATCTCGCCGCACAACGCGACCGCGTCGTGAAGCAACAGCCGAATGATCAGGAATTTTTCGCGCAATGCGGATCGAGGACCGTGATCAGTCGCCCTGGCGCGCGGTCTCTTCGTCGCGCGGATGCAGCCAGTTGTCGACAATGATCGCCGCGAGCAGCACGATGCCGCGGATGATGTTCTGCACCTCGGTATTGACGTCCATGATGGTGAAGGCGTTGAGCAGCGTGCCAATCAGCGCGCAACCGACGATGACGCTGAATACGCCGCCGCGTCCGCCGACGAGGCTGATGCCGCCCAGCACGACCACGAGGATGACATCGAAGATTTGCGTGCCGATGATCACGATATTCGTCTGCATATTGCCGGTCTGACCGATCCAGACGAGCCCCGCGAGCCAGGCGCACAAGGCGACCAGCACATGCTCCAATATCGTCAGCGGCCGCAGCGCAATGCCCGAAAGCCTGGCGGCTTCGGGATTGTCGCCCTGCGCATAAATGAAGCGGCCGGTCGACGTCCGTGACAGGAACAAGTGCATGACCAGCGCCGCCGCAGCAAACACGATGATCGGCATCGGTATGCCGAACAGCGAACCGCGGCCAGCGAACAAGAGCGCATCCGCATCCTTCGGCGCATAGACGACGTAGACCGGCGCGATCCAATACGACGCGCCGTAGACGACGAGCGTCGTCGCCAAGGTGACGAACAGCGCCGGCGCTTCGACAAACGCGACCATGAAACCGTTGATGCAGCCGACAGCGACCGCGATGACAAGCGCGAGGACCGCCGTCCAGAGCGGCGGCAGCCCGTGCTGGTTGGCGATGAGCGCCACGCCCCAAGGGCAGGCCATCAGCGCAATTTCGCTGAGGTCGATGCTGCGGCTGATGACGATCAGCCCCATGCCGAGACCGAGGATGCCGAGGATGGAGATGCTGCGCACCAGGCCGAGGATATTCCGCGTCGTCGCAAAGCCGGGAAGGGCCAGGGCAAAGACAATGAGCAAAAGAATGACAATTGCGGCGACGACCTGTTCCTGGCTCAACTTGTTGAGGCTGCGCCACCAAGGCGCCGTCTTGGCGGGTGCGGTGGTCGTGACGGATGCCATCAGACGTTCCTTCGGCGCGCTGCGCTAGTGGATTGCCGCATACATGATCTTGTCTTCGGTCGCCGTCGCTCCATCGAACTCAGCAACGATGCGGCCGAGGCGAGCGACCAGGATGCGGTCGGAAACGGCGAGGATTTCCGGCAGGTAGGACGAGATCACCACGACCGCCTTGCCTTCGTCCGCAAGGCGGCGGATTTGCGCGTGGATTTCGGGAATGGTGCCGACGTCGACGCCCCGGGTCGGTTCGTCGAAGATGATGATCGAGGGGTCCTGGGCGAGCGATTTGGCGATCACGACCTTTTGCTGATTGCCGCCGGACAGCTCGACGATGCGCGCCTTGCGCAGCAGCGCCGCGATCTTGAGACGCTCGATCCAGTAATTCGCCAGCTTGTTGCGCACGAACCGCGATACCAGAAAGCTCCATCCCGCCTTGGTCGCAAGCTTGCTCACATAGACGTTGTCGTCGATGCGCATGGTCTCGAAGTAGCCGTTGGCCTTGCGGTCTTCGGTGATGTAGCAGATGCCGTCGTTGATCGCCTGCTTGGGCACGCGATAGCGGATCGGCTTGCCGCGCAGGTAGATCATGCCGCCGTTGATGAGGTTACGCTTGAGCGCGCCGTAGACGATCTTGGCGATTTCCGTCCGCCCCGAGCCGATCAGCCCGGCAATGCCCACGACCTCCCCGGCATAGACCGAGAACGACATGTTCTTGACCACTGCGCCCATGGTCACGTTCTCGACGGTCAGCACCTTTTCCGTGGAGTGATGCTGCCGCTTGCCGTCGCGCTGGTGGGCGTAATGGGTCTGGGTGATGTCGCGGCCGACCATGTGCCGCACCAGCTTCTCGCGAGTCATCTCCGCGGTCTTGGCGGTGATCACCAGCTTGCCGTCGCGCAGCACGGTGACGCGG
>Ga0070673_100002924_pt1 | contig 10524 bp, 11 predicted proteins | sample KBSM23metaG_FD_65342 | JGI IMG/M metagenome (GOLD analysis project Ga0070673, IMG submission 65342) | Miscanthus rhizosphere microbial communities from Kellogg Biological Station, Michigan, USA - KBS M2-3 metaG | ecosystem: Host-associated > Plants > Roots > Rhizosphere > Soil ...
GGATCGCGCAGATCTACGACCCGTGGTCGCGGTCGGTGGTCGAGGACGTCGACTTCTACGTCGAGCAGGCCGTCGCCTCCGGCGGGACGGTCGTCGAGCTGGCGATCGGGACCGGGCGGATCGCGATACCCGTCGCGAAGGCCGGCATCCCGGTGATCGGCGTCGACGAGTCGCCCGAGATGCTCGCCCGCGCACGGGCATACGCGGAGAGCGAGGGCGTGTCCGAGCTCCTCGACCTGCGCCACGGCGACCTCCGCGAGCCGCCGGTCACGGAGCGCGTCCCACTCGTCGTGATCCCGTTCCGCTCCCTCCTCCACATGCCGGACGAGGCGGAGAAGCGGCGCGCACTCACGGCGGCCGCCTCTCTCCTCGAGCCCGGCGGCCGGTTCGTGTTCGACGTCTTCGCGCCGAGCACCGAGGACATCGAGGAGACCGACGGTATCTGGCTCGAGCGCGAGCCGGGAATCTTCGAGCGCGCCGACTGGGACGAGCGCGCCCGCACGCTCACGCTCTCCGTCCGGGGCGCCGAGCAGGCCGCGAGCTTCACGCTCCACTGGCTGTCGGCGCCCGAGTGGAACGCCCTGATCGAGGACGCGGGCCTCGTGGCCGAGGAGCTCTACGGCTGGTTCGACCGCCGGCCCTACGAGGGCGGCGAAGACCAGATCTGGGTCTGCAAGCGTCGCGGCTGAAGCTCGTTGCTCAGAGCACCTCGACCTCGTCGCCCACGCGCACGATCCCCGGCTCTACCACCTCGGCGTACACGCCGAGGCACGACTCGCCGTCGTTCGACCCCCGCGTCTCCAGGAGCTCGCGAAGGACGTCCCGGTCGCGGCAGCCGGTGTCCGGGCTCGCCGAGGGAACGGCGCAGCGGGGCGTCGGGTCGCCGACGAGCAGCGTCGCCTCGCCCACCCGCACGCGGCGACCGCCCCACGCCTCCTCGGCCAGTGCCTCCAGCCCGTCCACCTCGAACAGCATCCGGAAGCGCCGGCCGTCGCCGTCGATCAGGCCGAGCGACGACCGGGAGATGAGCGTCGCCGGGCGCGTATCCGTGGCCCATGCGCCGTCGTCGCGCTCGATCAGCGTCAGCGACCGGGCGACGAGGTCGGAGAGCGCGTCGGCCCACGGGCCCTCGATCGCATGCCCTCGCACGTGCCGGCCGTACACCTCGACGACGTCGGGCCGCGACCGCACGACGGTGTCCTCGACCGCCTCGCCGGAGGGGACGGTCATGGAGAGGACGCGCGAGCCGGGATCCCAACTCGCCGTCGTCCGGACGAGCGACGTGTCGCGCTTCCCGTTGTAGAGCCGGCGCCCGTCGTCGACGAGGAGGAACCGCCGGTCGTCGAGCGCGCCGTCCGGGCCGAGCTCGACGGACTCGGGATGGTGCAGACGCAGGCTCTTGACAGGTGTCATGTTGATGCGCGAGACGCGTGCGGCTGTCATCCCGGCGGGCGATGCTATCGAGGCGGGTGGACGGCTCCCTCTCCCCCTGTAGGATCGCGGGCGATGGTCTGGCTGATCGTGCTCCTCGTGATCCTCGCGCTGATCGTCATCGCGCTGATCGCGCTGTACAACCGGTTCGTCCGCTACCGGAACCGCGTCGACAACGCGTGGGCGCAGATCGAGGTGCAGCTCAAGCGCCGGTGGGATCTGATCCCGAACCTCGTCGAGACGGTGAAGGGCTACGCGGCGCACGAGCGCGGCACCTTCGAGGCCGTCACGGAGGCGCGGGCGAACGCCCAGCGCGCGCAGGGCCCGGCGGACACGGCCGCGGCGGAGGGCATCCTCGGACAGGCGCTCGGCCGGTTGTTCGCGGTCGCCGAGGCATACCCCGAGCTCCAGGCCGACGAGAACTTCCGGCAGCTCCAGAGCGAGCTCGCCGAGACGGAGAACCGGATCGCCGTGTCGCGGCAGGTCTACAACGACACGGTCCTCACCTACAACAACGCGATCCAGACGTTCCCGGGCGTCGTGCTTGCCGGCCCGTTGGGGTTCGCCAGGCGCGAGTTCTTCGAGACCGACGAGACGCAGCGCGAGGCGCCGCGCGTCGACTTCTCGCCCGGTGCCGGCACCGCAGCGCCGTCCGTGACCCCGCCCGCGGCGCCCGCAGCGCCGGCGGCGCCAGGCGGCGACGCACCGAGTGACCCGCCTGCGTCGTAGCGCGGCGCTCCTCGCGGCGTCGATCGCCGCGCTCGCGTTCGCCGGGGGCGTCCAGGCGAAGTCCTTCGACTTCCCGCAGGCGAACGTCCAGGTCGTCGTGCAGGCCGACGGCAGCCTGCTCGTGACCGAGAGGCTGACCTACGCCTTCAGCGGCTCGTTCAGTGGCGCGAACCGCGACATTCCCCTCCGCTCCGGCGAGTCGATCGATCAGGTGAGCGTGCTGGAGAACGGCCGCCCGTTCGCGACCGGGGGTTGCGTCGAGATCGGGTGCTCGAGCCCGACGGGGACCTTCGGTGTCACGCGGAACGGCGACGACCAGCGCATCGTCTGGCACTTCAGCGCAGCGGATGAGGTGCGGACGTTCGAGATCCGCTACCGGATGCGAGGCGTCGCGGTCGCGTACGACGACGTCGTCGACGTGAACCTCCAGGTCTGGGGGTCGCAGTGGGATCAGTCGCTTGCGCAGCTCACGGCGACCACCACCGGCCCCGGCGACGTCGTGCGCGCCTGGGGACACCCCGTCTGGGTGCGCGGCGATGTCACGATCGACGGAAAGACGGCGAACCTCCGGGCCGTGAACGTGTCGCCACACCAGTTCGTCGAGCTGCGCACGCTCTACCCAAGAGGCGCGTTCACGTCGACGGCGGGCATGCGCGTCGCGAGTGGCAACGGGCTCGAGAAGATCGCCGCGGAGGAGCTCGACGACGCAAAGGCCTACGAGCGCGACAAGGAGCGGATCGACGACGCGATCGCGCATCCCTGGCGGACGGCGCTGATCGTTCTGGGGCTCGGCGTCCTGCCGGCGCTCGCCATCTCGACGTTCGTCTTCTGGCGCTTCGGGCGCGAGATCAGCACGGGCTACGACCGCGAGTACGAGCAGGAGCCGCCGACCGACACGCAGGCGGCGCTCGTGCCGACGCTGCTGCGGCAGGGTGGCGAGGCGGGGTCGTTCGAGTTCACCGCGACGATCTTCGACCTCATCCGGCGCGGCCACTACAAGGCCGAGCAGGTCACGACCGAGCGCAGCGTCTGGGGCGGACTCCGGCACGAGAGCATCTCCGACCTCGAGATCTCGCGCGGGACGCCGGTCGAGCTGACGACGTGGGAGAAGTCCGTCACCGACGTCGTCGACGACGTTCTCGCCGACGGCCCGCAGCGACTGTCGAAGTTCCGGGAGGAGATCGAGGGCGACCGGACGGCGATGGCGCCGCGCTTCGAGGGCTTCAAGGCGGCCGTCTCCGGCGAGGTCACGACCCGCGGCTGGTTCAAGTCGATCGGCATCGTGCCTCTCATCGTCGGGATCGTCGTGTTCGCCGGGATCGGGGCGCTGCTCGCATTCATCGCGATCGACGGCTGGCGGTCGGTCTATCCGCGTTGGAGCGACGTGGTGCTGATCGCGCTCGCCTTCGCCTCGTTCGTCAACGCAGCGGTCCTGTTCGGCGCCTCGACGCGCCGCAAGCTCTGGCGGCGTCGCAGCCGGGATGCCGCGGTCGAGGCCGAGCGCTGGGACGCCTTCCGTCGCTACCTGCAGGACTTCCCGCGGCTCCAGGAGGCCCCGCCGGCCACGCTCGCGCTCTGGGAGCGGCTGCTCGTCTACGGGATCGCGTTCGGCATCGCCGACCGTGTGCTCCAGGCCGCCCACATGGCGATGCCCGAGGCAATGGCGCAGGCGAGCAGCCTGTACTGGATCTCTGGCCAGGGCAACCTCGGGAGCGGCGCCTCGGCGATGTCCATCGGCGACCTCGCCTCGGGGTTCGGCTCCGCGCTCGCACCGCCGTCCTCCGGCTCGGGCGGCTTCGGCGGCGGCTTCTCGGGCGGCGGTGGCGGGGGCGGCGGCGGTGGTGGCGGAGGGGCCTGGTAGGTCCTCAGCCGCGGTTCAGCGCCACGAGCGCGAGCGCCACCACAGCGGCCCACGAGAGAACGCCGAACCCGCCCGCGAGCAGCGCCTCCTCGACCTCCGCGCGGGTGAGCAGCAGGAGCTCCTGCTCCTCGAGGTCGTCGGCATTCGGCTCCGCGACCTTCGACGCGCTCTGCGCGAGGAACAGATGCCCCACACCGCAGCCCCGGTTGCCGTCGACGGCGTACCGCCCGAGCGATCTCCACTCACGCGCGTCGTAGCCTGTCTCCTCACGGAGTTCGCGCTTCGCCGTCTCGAGCGGATCCTCGCCCGGCTCGAGATAGCCGCCGACCGGGCCGAGGGTCGACCCGTCGACCGCGTACTTCGTCTGCCGGAAGACGAGAAAGAGGCCGTCCTCGGTGACGGCGACGACGTTCGCGAACTCCCGCGACTCGACCCAGGGCCAGTCGTCGATCACCCGACCGTCGGGCAGCTCGACCGTGCGCGCCTCCACCGAGAGCCAGGGGCTGAGGTCGACGAGCGTCCGTCGGGAGCGTGTCCGCCAGGGATCCATCGCCTCCTACGCTCCCGCCCGCGCGGCCTCGTAGAGCGCGATCGCGCCGGCGGCGGCGACGTTCAGCGACTCCGCCCCCTCGGCCACCGCGATCGTCGCCGTGTAACACCCGGTCACGCGCTCGTCCGGCAAGCCCGCTCGTTCCGCGCCCAGGAGGAGTGTGACCGGCGGGGTGAGGTCGGCCTCGGACAGTGCGGCGCCGCCGTGGGCGACGAGCGCGACACACCTCCGCGGGCGATCCTCCCAGCTCACGATCGGCGTGCGGAAGACCGCGCCCGCCGAGGCCCGGAGAGCCTTCGGCGCGAGCGGGTCGGCGCAGCCTTCCGACAGGGCGATGCAGGCGCCGAACGCGTCAGCCGTACGCAGCAGGGTTCCGACGTTCCCGGGATCGGACAGCCGCCACAGGGCGAGGCACGTCTCGCGAGCGCCGGTCGGCAGGTCGGCTCGGCGGTAGACGCCGATCGCCCGGGCCGGATGCGGCAGCATCGAGACCCGCGCGAGCAGCTCCTCCTCCACCGTCTCGCCGGCGACGAGCAGGTGCAGAGGCTCGATGCCGGCGCTCCTCGCCGCTTCGACGAGATCCTCGCCCTCCGCGGCGAAGAGCCCCGACTCGTCTCGGTGCTTTCGCTGTCCGAGCAGCTTCCGCACGAGCTTGAGCGTCTCGTTGTCGCGCGACGTGATCACGGGCGCCAGTCGAGGGTGTTTCCGTGGGGGTCGACGCGAGCGACCACCTGCTCCGCCCCCGGCCAGACGCGCAGCTCGAGCTCGAACGCCGCATCGGTGCCTGCCCCGAGCTCCCAGCGGCGCACCGAGGCCCAGGCGAGCGGCCGTCCGTCGCCCGCGGCAGCCTCGAGCGCCTCGGCGAGCTGTCGGGCGATCACCTCGGGGAGGTAGATCGTCGAGAAGGTCTCGAAGACCACTGTCAGCGCATCCGCCGGCCGATCCGCGAGGAGTGCCGGCAACACCTCCGTGTAGTCGCCCGCGATCAGCTCGGGCCGCTCGGTCGTGCGGCGCAGCGTCTCGACGGCGGCGTCGAGACGCGCGACGCGCTCGTCGAGGCCCGGCCAGATGAAGCTCCGCAGCAGGAGGTAGCCGTCAGCGGTGGTTGCGTCGACCGGGGCGAGGTCGATCCCACGGCGTCGCCGGATCACGAGCTCGCGCTCGAGGACGGCCGCCGGTACGCGTTCGCCGCGCTCCTCGACCGTCAGCTCGAGCAGCGCGTCCGCCGGGCCGAAGCTCCCGTTCGCGTAGCGGTACCGATACCGGTCGACGAGGAGGTTGAGGCCCGCGCTGGGGCCGAGCTCGATCAGCTCGAGAGGAAGTCCGGTCGCGGCCGTCGCGGCGAGAAACGTCGGCAACAGCATCGTGCAGCGCTGCACCTCGTTCGTCTGGACGCCGTGCGTCTCGACCCGCGCCCGCAGCGCGTCCTCGTGCTCGACGAGAGCGGCGGCAAAGTCCTCGAAGTGGCCGCTCAGCGCGTCGGGGGCGTCGCCGGAGAGCACGAGGTAGTGGACGGCCGCGAAGAGCCGCAACGGCACGTCCCAGCGCTCGTCGTTCCCAACGAGCGGAAGAGCCGGCAATGGGTCGTCCGCGAGGTGCTCGGCCAGCCGGGCGTAGACCGGCGAGCCGAGCGCCTCGAAGTGCTCCGCCTGCCCGCGAAAGACGTCGGCGAGCGTGCTCAGGCCGCTTTCGCGTCGTCGTCCGACGCGAGCGCCGCCTTCGCCTTCTCGGCGACGGCCGCGAACGCGGCCGGGTCGACGACGGCGAGGTCGGCAAGCGACTTGCGGTCGAGCTCGATGCCCGCCTTGTGGACGCCGTTCATGAACTGGTTGTACGAGAGCCCGTTCGCCCGCGCCGCCGCGTTGATGCGGACGATCCAGAGCGAGCGGAAGTTCCGCTTCTTGTTGCGCCGGTCGCGGTAGGCGTAGACGAGCGAGTGCTCGACCTGCTCCTTCGCGTAGCGGTAGTGCGTGCTCTTGCGGCCGTAGTACCCCTTGGCCTGCTCGAGCACCTTGCGGCGCTTCTTGCGCGCGTGGACGGATCGCTTGACGCGTGCCATCGCTACTTCATCCCCAGGAGCTTCTTCACGGCCTTCACGTCGACCTTCGCGACGGGATGGCTCTTGCCGAAGTCGCGCTTACGCTTCGACGACTTCTTCGTGAGGTTGTGGCTCTGCATCGCGTGACGGCGCTGCAGCTTTCCCGCCGCGCTCACCTTGAACCGCTTCTTCGCCCCGCTCCCTGTCTTCACCTTCGGCATCTGGTTTCACCCCTGCGTTCTTCGTCGGCCCGAGCACCATGACCATGTTGCGACCGTCGATCGTCGGCTGTTGCTCGACCTGGCCGAGCTCCTGGACGTCCTCCGCGAGACGGTCGAGAAGCATCCGGCCACGCTCCGGGTGGAGGTTCTCCCGCCCCCGGAACATGATCGTGACCTTGACCTTCGCCCGCTGGTTCAGGAAGCGGACGACATGGCCCTTCTTCGTCTCGTAGTCGTGATCGCCGATCTTCGGTCGGAGCTTGATCTCCTTGATGTTGATCGTCGACTGGTGCTTCCGTGCCTGCTTCGCCCGCTGCTCCTGCTCGTAGCGCCATTTTCCGAAGTCCATGACGCGCGCCACGGGCGGGTCGGCCTCCTTGGCCACCTCCACGAGGTCGAGGTTCTTCGAGTACGCGTACTCGAGCGCCTCCTTCGTGTCCTTGATCCCGATCTGCTCCCCGTCCTCACCGACGAGCCTGACCCGCGGCACGCGGATCTGCTCGTTGATCCGTTCCTGCTGGACGACGGGACGCGTCCTGTCCTCGGGACGACGCCGCGGTCTCAAAGGCAGTTCACCAAGCCGAGTCGATCCTCCTCGTTCTGTTGAAAACAGACACTGCGTTGAAACGCCGCTGCATGCAGCGGCGGCATTCCCTCGTCGGTTCCGACTCGGTTGAACCTCGCGCGGCCCGTGGCCGGCGAGGTGAGGGGCGATGCCGCTCCTACTTGCAGGCGTGCAGCGTAGCACCCATCGCCGCCTCAGCAGTGGAATCCGGCTGCGCCGGCTTCCACTAGACAGTCGGGCTCGCCGCTGCGATCTCGTCGACGAGGCCGTCCAGCGACATCGTCGAGACGCCCTCGCCGCCGCGCTTGCGCACAGCCATCGCCTCGCGCGTCTCGCGGTCACCCCAGACCACGACGTACGGGATCTTCTGCAGCTCGGCGTCGCGGATCCGCTTGCCGAGCGTCTCGACGCGGTCGTCGACGTCCGCTCGGACACCCGCGGCGTCGAAAGCGCCGTATAGCTCCGTCGCCGCCTCGCGGTGCGCATCCGCGACCGGCAGCACGCGCACCTGCACCGGCGCCAGCCAGACCGGGAACGCGCCGGCGTAGTGCTCGATCAGGATCCCCGTGAACCGCTCGAGCGAGCCGAGCAGCGCGCGGTGGACGACGTACGGCGGGTGCTCCTGGTTGTCGGCGCCCATGTACGTGAGCCCGAACTGCTTCGGCATCTGCGCGTCGAGCTGGATCGTCCCCATCTGCCAGGCCCGGCCGAGGACGTCCTTCATGTGCAGGTCGATCTTCGGGCCGTAGAACGCGCCTTCACCCACGCCGACGTCGTAGGCGAGGCTGCGTTTCTCGAGCGCGGCGCGGAGAGCACCCTCGGTGAAGTCCCACTCCTCGTCGGTCCCCAGCTTGTTGTCCGGCCGGGTCGAGAGCTCGAAGCGGGCGTCCATCCCGAACAGGTCGTAGAGGTACGCGGCGTAGTCGAGACACGCGAAGATCTCGTCCTCGATCTGCTCGCGCGTGCAAAAGATGTGCGCGTCGTCCTGCGTCACGTGCCGGACCCGGAGCAGCCCGTGGAGCGTTCCGGTCGGCTCGTTGCGGTGCAGCGTCGACGACTCGGCATAGCGGAGCGGCAGGTCGCGATAGCTCCGCAGCCCGCTGCCGAAGAGCAGCATGTGCCCGGGGCAGTTCATCGGCTTGAGCCCCGCATGCGGCTCCTCGCCCTCGCCGGCGACGAGGAACATCTCGCCGCGGAACTTCTCCCAGTGACCGGACGTCTCCCAGACCGACTTGTCGTAGATCAGCGGCGTCTTGACCTCGAGGTACCCGCGGCGGTGGTTCTCCGACCGGCGGAGGTCCTCGAGCACGTTCCAGAGCGCCATCCCCTTCGGGTGCCAGAACGGTGACCCGGGCGAGGCGTCCTGGAGGTGGAAGAGGTCGAGCTGCGGACCGAGCCGGCGGTGGTCGTTCGCCCGTGCGTGCTCGAGCCGTTCGAGATACGCGTCGAGATCAGCCTGCGTGAAGAAGGCGGTGCCGTAGATCCGGGTCAGCTGGGTGTTCTTCTCGTCCCCGCGCCAGTAGGCGCCGGCGAGCCCGGTCAGCTTGAGGGCCTTGATCGGCGACGAGTCCTGCAGGTGAGGTCCGCGGCAGAGGTCGGTGAAGTCGCCCTGGGTGTAGAGCGTGATGTCGCCCGCCGCCGTCGCGACCAGCTCGACCTTGTACGGCTCGCCCTCCGCTTCGAAGCGGGCGCGTGCCTCGTCGCGACCGATCTCGGCGCGCTCCCACGCCCGTCCCTCCGCGAGCTCGCGCTCGATCTCCGCCTCGATCGCGGCGAGATCCTCCTCGCGGATCGGCTCAGGGAACTCGAAGTCGTAGTAGAAGCCGTTTTCGATCGGCGGGCCGATCGCGACCTTGACTCCGGGATGCAGCCGGCGGACGGCCTCGGCCAGGAGGTGCGCGGACGAGTGCCGCAGGACGTAGAGCGCGTCCGGGTCGTCGTGGCTTCGCGTCGTGAGGATCTCGAGCGACGCCCCGTCGGGCAGCGACAGCCGCAGATCCCGGGGCTCGCCGTCGACGCGCGCGAGAACCGCCTGCTCGGCAAGCTTGGGCCCGATCGCGCGGGCGGCATCGAGCGCGCTCGCGCCGTCGGGAAGCTCGAGCGCGCTCCCGTCGGGGAGCTTCACGTTCACGTCGGGCCAGGATAGTCGCCGCTACCGTGCGCTACTCGACCTTGCGGATAGGGCCGTGCTCGGCCTCGAAGACGCGCATCAGGCGGCGCAGGAGCTCGTTGAGCTGTTCGCGCTCCTCGAGCGTCAGCGCGTATCCGACGACGGCCTCCTTCTCGGCCTGCGCGCCGACGGTCTCGTCCCACAGACGCCGACCTTCGTCCGTGATCTCGATGATCACGCCGCGCCGGTCGTCGGGGTCGTCGATCCGGCGGATCACGCCGCGGCGCTCCATGTTGTCCAGGCGGTTCGTCATCGCGCCGCTGGAGAGCCCGAGCCGCTTCGCGAGCTTCCCCGGCTTCCCGCGATACGGGGGGCCGCCCCACCGGAGGTTCGCGAGCAGCTTCCACTCGCCGTGGCTCAGGTCGTACGCCTCGAGCGTCTCCTGCATCGCGCGGTCGACGTAGTGCTTGAGCTTGTCGATCCGCTCGACGATCCCCTCGATCCCGAGGTCGAGGTCCGGGAGCTCGCGGCTCCAGACGTCGAGGCTGACGTCCACCGAATCGGGCTCGACCGGCGACCGGATCTTTGTCACGCGCTGATTCTCCATCTCGAGACTCTTGACGTCAAGGTTTGGGACCGTGTATCTTCACGCAGAGTAGTTCGTCATCAAGATACTTGATGGAGAGGAGGACGGACATGCTGGAGCCGCACGCAGTGGAGATCAGGCAGGAGCTCGCCGCGGCCAGACTGGCCGCCCTGCACCGGTCGGCCGCGAGCGCCCACCCCGGACCGCTCCGCCGGGCGGCCGGTTCCGCGCTCGTACGCCTCGGGCTGCGACTGGGATACGAGGGCAGCGTCCCGCCGCTCGTAGCGCAGCCTGTGAACAGCGTGGGTGTCGGACTTCAGTCCGACACCCACACGGTTTCTGCCGTTTCCACGGCCTTCGCGACCGCGAGCGACCTGGAGCGGGAGCTCGCAGCACCGTTCGGCATCCGCGTCGCCCGCCTCAGAACGTGATC
>Ga0070673_100002927_pt1 | contig 10519 bp, 20 predicted proteins | sample KBSM23metaG_FD_65342 | JGI IMG/M metagenome (GOLD analysis project Ga0070673, IMG submission 65342) | Miscanthus rhizosphere microbial communities from Kellogg Biological Station, Michigan, USA - KBS M2-3 metaG | ecosystem: Host-associated > Plants > Roots > Rhizosphere > Soil ...
TCGACGCGCCCAAGACCAAGCTGCTGGCCCAGAAGTTCAAGGACATGAGCCTGAGCTCCGTGATGGTCATCTCCGACAACGTCGGCGACAACCTCGCGCTGGCCTCGCGCAACCTGCCCAACGTGCTCGTCACCGAGCCGCGTTATGCCGATCCCCTGTCGCTGGTCTTCTACAAGAAGGTCCTGGTGACGAAGGCTGCGATCGAGCAGTTCAAGGAGATGTACGCATGAGCGCCGCCAAGAAATTCGATGAGAACCGTCTCGCCACGGTCCTGATGGCCCCGATCATCTCGGAAAAGGCCACCAGCGTCGCCGAGAAGAACAACCAGGTGCTGTTCAAGGTTCTGCGCGACGCCACCAAGCCTGAGATCAAGGCTGCCGTCGAGCTGCTCTTCAAGGTCGAGGTCGAAAGCGTTTCGACGGTCGTCCAAAAGGGCAAGGTCAAGAAATTCGGGCGTTCGATCGGCCGCCGCGACCACGTCAAGAAGGCGTACGTGTCGCTGAAGGCCGGGCAAGAGCTCAACTTCTCCGGGGAGGCCGCGTAAATGGCCGTCATCAAACTCAAGCCGACTTCGCCTGGCCGCCGTGCCGTCGTGAAGGTCGTGCATGCCCACCTGCACAAGGGCAAGCCCGAAGCCTCGCTGCTCGAGCCGCAGAAGCAGAATGCTGGCCGCAACAACAACGGTCACATCACGATTCGCCACAAGGGCGGTGGTCACAAGCACCACTACCGTGTCGTCGACTTCGTGCGCGCCAAGGACGGCATCCCGGCGAAGGTCGAGACGATCGAGTACGACCCGAACCGCACCGCCCACATCGCGCTGGTCTGCTACGCCGACGGCGAGCGCCGCTACATCATCGCCCCGCGCGGTCTCGAAGTGGGTGCTACGGTCGTGTCCGGCGCCGAGGCGCCGATCAAGGCCGGCAATACGCTGCCGATCCGCAACATCCCGGTCGGCTCGATCATCCACTGCGTCGAGATGCAGCCGGGCAAGGGCGCGCAGATCGCGCGTTCGGCCGGCACGTCCGTCACGCTGATGGCGCGCGAAGGCATCTACGCCCAGGTTCGCCTGCGCTCGGGTGAAGTCCGCAAGATCCATATCGACTGCCGCGCCACCATCGGCGAAACCTCCAACGAAGAGCACAACCTGCGCCAGTACGGCAAGGCCGGTGCGAAGCGCTGGAAGGGCATCCGCCCGACCGTTCGCGGTGTGGCGATGAACCCGGTGGATCACCCGCACGGCGGCGGCGAAGGCCGCACCGGCGAGGGCCAGGTCCCTGTGTCTCCGTGGAACACGCTGACCAAGGGCTACCGCACGCGGAACAACAAGCGTACGCAGACGATGATCGTCTCGCGCCGCAAGAAGTAAGGCTAGACCATGGCACGCTCTCTAAAGAAGGGTCCCTTCGTGGACCACCACCTTCTGGCAAAGGCCGAAAAGGCCTCTGCCAACAAGGACAAGAAGCCCATCAAGACCTGGTCGCGCCGCTCGACGATCCTGCCGGACTTCATCGGTCTGACGATCGCCGTGCACAACGGCAAGCAGCACGTCCCCGTGTACGTGTCCGACCAGATGGTCGGCCACAAGCTCGGCGAATTCGCGCTGACGCGGACCTTCAAGGGTCACCCGGCCGACAAGAAGGCCAAGCGCTAAGGAGCAGACGATGGAAACCAAAGCAATCGTCCGTGGCGTGCGACTGTCGGCCGACAAGGGCCGCCTGGTCGCCGACCTGATCCGCGGCAAGAAGGTCGGTCTGGCGCTCAACACGCTCGAGTTCACGCAGAAGAAGGCCGCCGGCATCATCAAGAAGGCGCTCGAATCTGCCATCGCCAATGCGGAGCACAACGACGGCGCCGACATCGACGAGCTCAAGATCACCTCGATCTACGTCGAGCAAGGCACCACGCTGAAGCGTTTCTCGGCCCGCGCAAAGGGCCGTGGCAACCGCATCAGCAAGGGTACCTGCCACATCTACGTGACCGTCGGCAACTGACGCCAAGGAAGACTATGGGACAGAAAATCCACCCAACCGGCTTCCGCCTGCCCGTGACCCGGGCCTGGGCGTCGCGCTGGTACGCCTCGAACCGCAACTTCAGCCAGATGCTGGCCGAAGACCTGAAGGTTCGCGAATTCCTGAAGGCCAAGCTCAAGAATGCCGCGGTCTCGCGCATCCTGATCGAACGCCCCGCCAAGAATGCTCGCATCACGATCTACTCGGCTCGTCCGGGCGTCGTGATCGGCAAGAAGGGCGAAGACATCGAGAACCTCAAGGCCGCTCTCGCGAAGCTGTTGAACGTTCCGGTGGCAGTCAACATCGAGGAAGTGCGCAAGCCTGAAATCGATGCCCAGCTGATCGCCGATTCGATCACCCAGCAGCTCGAGAAGCGCATCATGTTCCGCCGCGCCATGAAGCGCGCGATGCAGAACGCGATGCGTCTTGGCGCGCAAGGCATCAAGATCATGTCGTCGGGTCGCCTGAACGGCATCGAAATCGCCCGCTGCGAGTGGTACCGCGAAGGTCGCGTGCCCCTCCACACGCTGAAGGCCGACATCGACTATGGCTTCTCCGAAGCCAAGACGACGTACGGCGTCATCGGCTGCAAGGTCTGGGTCTACCGCGGTGACCGCCTCGCCAACGGCGAAGCGCCCGTGATCCCGAAGACCGAAGGCGAAGACGATCGTCGTGGCCCGCGTGGCCCGCGTCGTGACGACCGTGGTGGTCGCGGCGCTCCGCGCAGCGGCGACCGTGGCGGCCCGCGCAGCGACGCCCCGCGCGCCGATGCCGGTGCTCCGGCAGCCGCCGGCGATGCCAAGCCCGCCGTCAAGCGCGTCGTGCGCAAGGCTCCGGCAGCAACGGCCCCGGCCGCTGCCGAAGGCAAAGGAGAATAAGACATGCTGCAACCAGCACGCCGCAAGTTCCGCAAGGAACAGAAGGGCCGCAACACCGGCATCGCCACTCGTGGCGCCGCCGTCTCGTTCGGCGAATTCGGCCTGAAGGCCACCGAGCGCGGCCGCATCACGGCCCGCCAGATCGAAGCTGCCCGTCGTGCGATCTCGCGCCACATCAAGCGCGGTGGCCGCATCTTCATCCGCATCTTCCCGGACAAGCCGATTTCGCAGAAGCCTGCCGAAGTCCGCATGGGTAACGGCAAGGGCAATCCGGAGTACTACGTCGCTGAGATCCAGCCCGGCAAGGTGCTCTACGAGATCAACGGTGTGCCCGAGCAACTGGCCCGCGAAGCGTTCACGCTTGCGGCCGCCAAGCTGCCGCTGAGCTGCACCTTCGTTGCTCGCCAACTCGGCCAGTGACCAGGAGCCATCAATGAAAGCATCTGAACTGCGGACCAAGGACGTCCCGGCGCTCGAAAAGGAAGTCACCGACCTCCTGCGCGCCCACTTCGGCCTGCGCATGCAGAAGGGCACTCAACAGCTGACGAACCACACGCAGCTGAAGACGACCCGTCGCGACATCGCCCGTGCCAAGACCATCCTGGCCGAGAAGAAGAAGGGAGCCGCGAAGTGACGCAAGCTCAACAAACCACGGCCGCCAAGCCGCAGACGAACACGCGTACCCTGGTGGGCCGCGTGGTCAGCGACAAGCGTTCCAAGACCATCACGGTGCTCGTCGAGCGTCGTGTCATCCATGAGCTGTACGGCAAGATCGTCGGCCGCTCGCGCAAGTACCACGCCCACGACGAAAAGGGCGAGTACAAGATGGGTGACCTGGTCGAGATCGCCGAGACGCGTCCCATCTCGAAGACCAAGAGCTGGGTCGTGACCAAGCTGCTCGAGAAGGCCCGCCTGGCCTGATCTCCCTGCCGCGCGGGCCGCAATGCCCGCGCTGCCGCACATGGCGGCCGGAACGCTGGAATACTGGCGTCCCGGCCGTTTTCATTGGTGGCGCCCGAAGCGGCGCCACGTCCATTTCATATCCAGGAGCGAGACATGACGATCAAGGTTGGCGACAAGCTGCCCGCAGGCACTCTCAAGGAATTCATCGAGGTCGAGACCGAAGGCTGTTCGCTCGGCCCGAACAACGTCGACGTCGCCGCGGCCACCGCTGGCAAGACGATCGCGATCTTCGCGCTGCCGGGCGCCTTCACGCCCACCTGCTCGGCCAAGCACGTGCCGGGCTACGTCGCCCAGTTCGACGCGCTGCGCGCGGCCGGCGTCGACGAGGTCTGGTGCGTGTCGGTCAACGACGCCTTCGTCATGGGCGCCTGGGCGCGCGACCAGAAGACGACCGGCAAGGTGCGCATGCTCGCCGACGGCTCGGGCGCGTTCACGCAGGCCGTGGGCCTGCCGCTGGACCTCACGGCCAACGGCATGGGCGTGCGCTCGCAGCGCTACTCGATGCTGGTCGTCGACGGCGTCGTCAAGGCGCTCAACATCGAGGCGCCGGGCAAGTTCGAGGTGAGCAACGCCGAGACCATCCTGGGCCAGGCGAAGGCGCTGAAGGCCTGAAGCCGGCGGGCGCCGTGCGCGCCCGCGGCGTCCGGAAGCAAGGCCGCCCGCGCGCGACGCGCGGGCGGCCTTGCTTCATTTCAGGAGGTCGACGCGCTTGCCGCCGGCTGGGCCGGCGCGTCCTGCCGCACGAGCCGCGGCACGGCCTCGGCAAGGCCCTGGGTCAGCATGGCGGTCAGGTGGGCGATCTTCTGCTCGGCGCTCAACACGTTCCAGGCGCCGGCGTCGCCTTGATTGTCGGCAGCCGCGATCGTTTCCGAGGCCGTGATGGTGGTCTGGCGCAGGATCGTGTGGCTGGCGGTGTCCACGAGCGTGATGTCGACGTAGACGAAGGGCGCGAGGAAGCCGGGCGCGCGCCTGTTCGTCTCCTCGTCGTGCATGGGGTGCACCGTGTCGACATAGAAGCCGAGTCCCTCGAGCTTGCCGCTGCCGATGAAGCCGTCTTTCGACCGGAGCCGCGCATCGCCGCTGTGCTTGGTGATGAGCACCAGGCGGTTCGCCTTCGCCTCGGCGATCGCGCCTTCCAGGTCGGCCGGCAGCTGGACCTGGTGGCCCACGAAGTAGTGCGGCGCATTGGTGAAGACGGCCGGCTCCGATGCGGCCAGCAGGGCGACGTCCGTGACCGGACCGGCGGCCCGCAACGCCTTGTTCGTCGCGCGCAGCGCGGCGTTGTCCAGGACGTCCGCCCGCATCGGGATGGCCTGATGGCTGTTGGTATTGAGCAGGGAGCCGGTCTGGGTCTGGAAGGTGATGGCATCGAGCTGGTCGCCGACCAGGGACAGCACGGCGTAGGTCGGCGCCGCTGCCTGCGCGTGCGCGAGCGTGGCGAGGGCGGCCAGGGCGGCGCCGAAGGCGAACAGGAATCGAGGGGACATGGCGTCAGGGTGGGCAGTTGAGGGGCGCGGAATTTCCGCGCCTGACATCATGGCCGAGTTCGCGCCCCGAACCATCCCTCCGAAGGGCGATGGTCGACGTCGCCTGGGTGACAAACGAGGAATAATCCCGCCCGGCAAGATCACGCGCCGGATGTTTGACACGAGCTGAAAAACTGGTGCATAATGGCCGACTTCGCCAAAGAGGCGTGAGCAACGTTAGCCGCCGCCAGTCAACACTGGAGGCCTCTGGAGTGACCAGAAAGCAGCGCTGCTTGTCTCGGAGGAATTTCAGCCCAACCGGGGTGTTTCGGAAGCCGCAGGCGCCGCCTGCGGACCAAGAGATGCACTGACGGGCCCAATACTGACCGCTCTCGGGTGTTGCCGTCTGCGGGAGCAAGTTGGGGATAAACCATGATTCAAATGCAGTCGCGACTCGACGTCGCGGACAACACCGGTGCGAAGTCCGTCCAGTGCATCAAGGTCATCGGCGGCTCCAAGCGCCGTTACGCCGGCATTGGCGACGTGATCAAGGTCAGCATCAAGGAAGCCGCGCCGCGTGGCCGTGTGAAGAAGGGCGAGGTCTACAACGCCGTCGTCGTGCGCACCGCCAAGGGCGTGCGTCGCCAGGACGGCTCGCTGATCAAGTTCGACGGCAACGCCGCCGTCCTGCTCAACGCCAAGCTGGAGCCGATCGGCACCCGCATCTTCGGCCCCGTGACGCGCGAACTGCGCTCCGAGCGCTTCATGAAGATCGTGTCGCTGGCCCCGGAAGTGCTGTAAGCGCCTCCGCAGTACAAGGAAACGCCATGAACAAGATCCGCAAGGGCGACCAGGTCATCGTGACCACCGGCCGCGACAAGGGTAAGCGCGGCACCGTCGCCGAGCGCGTCAGTGAGCAGCTGCTCATCGTCGAAGGCATCAACGTCGTCAAGAAGCACGTGAAGCCGAACCCGATGAAGGGCACGACGGGTGGTGTCATCGACAAGACGATGCCCATCCAGCAGTCCAACGTCGCGCTTTTCAACCCGCAGACCGGCAAGGCCGATCGCGTGGGCATCAAGATTCTGGCTGATGGCAAGAAGGTTCGCGTCTTCAAGTCCAGCGGCGAAGAAGTCAAGGCATAAGAGGTCCGACATGGCTCGTCTCCAAACCTATTACCGCGAAAAGATCGTCCCGGACCTGACCGAGAAGTTCGGCTACACGTCCGTGATGGAAGTGCCGCGCCTGACCAAGATCACCCTGAACATGGGTGTGTCCGAAGCCGTCGCCGACAAGAAGGTCATGGATCACGCCGTCGGCGACCTGACCAAGATCGCCGGCCAGAAGCCCGTGGTCACCAAGTCGAAGAAGGCCATCGCCGGCTTCAAGATCCGTGACGGCGTGCCCATCGGCTGCATGGTCACGCTGCGTGGCGTCCAGATGTTCGAATTCCTGGACCGCTTCGTCACGATCGCCCTGCCGCGCGTGCGCGACTTCCGTGGTATCTCCGGCCGTTCGTTCGATGGCCGCGGCAACTACAACATCGGCGTGAAAGAGCAGATCATCTTCCCGGAAATCGAGTACGACAAGATCGACGCGATCCGTGGCATGAACATCTCGATCACCACCACGGCGAAGAACGACGAAGAGTGCAAGGCACTGCTCGCGGCGTTCAAGTTCCCGTTCAAGAACTGAGGCGCCCCCATGGCAAAGACTTCCCTCATCCAACGCGAAGTGAAGCGTGAAGCGACGGTCGCTAAGTACGCCAAGAAGCGTGCCGAGCTGGCCTCGATCATCAACGACGCCAAGCGCAGCGACGAAGAGCGCTACATCGCCCGTCTCGAACTGCAGAAGCTGCCGCGCAATTCCGCGCCGGTGCGTCTGCGCAACCGTTGCGGCCTGACCGGCCGTCCGCGCGGCACGTTCCGCAAGTTTGGTCTGGCACGCTCCAAGATCCGTGAACTCGCCTTCAAGGGCGACATCCCGGGCGTGATCAAGGCCAGCTGGTAATCAGGCGAATCAGGAGAAAACAGCATGAGCATGAGTGATCCTATCGCCGACATGCTGACCCGCATTCGCAACGCCCAGAGCGTTGAGAAGCCGGTCGTCAGCATGCCTTCGTCGAAGCTCAAGGTGGCAATCGCCCAGGTTCTGAAGGACGAGGGCTACATCGACGCCTTCGCCGTCAAGACCGAAGGCGTCAAGTCGGAACTCGAGATCTCGTTGAAGTACTACGCAGGTCGTCCCGTCATCGAGCGCATCGAGCGCGTGAGCCGTCCCGGCCTGCGCATCTATCGCGGCCGCGACGCGATCCCGACGGTCATGAACGGCCTGGGCGTCGCCATCGTCACCACCCCCAAGGGCGTGATGACCGACCGCAAGGCTCGCGCCACCGGTGTCGGCGGCGAAGTTCTCTGCTACGTCGCCTAAGGAGATATAGCAATGTCCCGCGTAGGTAAGATGCCGATCACCGTCCCGCAAGGCGTGGACGTGTCGATCACGGCAGACCAAATCACCGTCAAGGGCGCCAACGGCACCCTGACGCGCACCGCGAACTCGCTGGTCGAGATCCGCAAGGAAGGCGCCGTGCTGTCGTTCGCTCCGGCCAACGACGGCATGGAAGCCAACGCCATGAGCGGCACGATGCGCGCTCTGGTCAACAACATGGTCAACGGCGTCAGCAAGGGCTTCGAGAAGAAGCTGACGCTGGTGGGCGTGGGCTTCCGTGCCCAGGCCGCCGGCGCCAAGCTGAACCTGCAGATCGGATTCTCGCACCCGGTCGTCAAGGACATGCCGGCCGGCATCACGGTCACCTGCCCGACGCAGACGGAAATCCTGATCAAGGGTTCCGACCGCCAGGTGGTGGGCCAGATCGCCGCCGAAGTGCGTGCCATCCGTCCTCCCGAGCCCTACAAGGGCAAGGGCATCCGCTACGCCGATGAGCGCGTGGTGCTGAAAGAGACGAAGAAGAAGTAAGGAGCGACACCATGCTGAACAAGAAGGAACAACGGCTGCGCCGCTCGCGTCAAACGCGGGCCCGCATTGCCAAGCAAGATGTCGCTCGTCTGACGGTCTTCCGTTCGAACCTGCACATCTACGCCAGCGTCATCTCTGTCGATGGCGCCAGCGTCGTCGCCAGCGCCTCGACGGCGGAAAAGGAAGTCCGCGCGCAGCTGAAGAACGGCGGCAACGCCGCTGCGGCAGCAGTCGTCGGCAAGCGCATCGCCGAGAAGGCCAAGGCCGCCGGCATCGAGAAGGTGGCGTTCGACCGTGCTGGCTTCGCCTACCACGGCCGTGTCAAGGCACTGGCGGATGCGGCTCGCGAAGCCGGCCTCCAGTTCTGACCGTCAACGAAGGAATCTGAAATGGCAAAGTTCCAACCTCGCGTTCAGGACGAAGGTCGTGACGACGGTCTGAAGGAAAAGATGATCGCGGTCAACCGCGTCACCAAGGTCGTCAAGGGCGGTCGTATCCTCGGCTTCGCTGCACTGACGGTCGTGGGCGACGGCGACGGCCGCATCGGCATGGGCAAGGGCAAGGCGCGTGAAGTGCCGGTCGCCGTGCAGAAGGCCATGGAATCGGCTCGCCGCAACATGGTCAAGGTCAGCCTGAAGAACGGCTCGATCCACCACAACGTGCGCGGCGAACACGGCGCGGCCAAGGTGCTGATGGCGCCGGCGCCGGCCGGTACCGGCATCATCGCCGGCGGCCCGATGCGCGCGGTGTTCGAAGTCATGGGCATCACCGACATCGTCGCCAAGAGCCTGGGCTCGAGCAACCCGTACAACATGGTCCGCGCCACGCTCGACGCGCTCGGCAACGCCACCACCCCGTCCGACATCGCCGCCAAGCGCGGCAAGTCGGTCGAGGAAATCCTGGGCTAAAGGCCCGGGCAGGAGAACCACATGGCTGACAAGAAGACCGTTACCGTCAAGCTGGTGCGCAGCATCATCGGCACCAAGCACGAGCACCGTGCCACGGTGCGCGGCCTGGGCCTGCGTCGTCTGAACAGCGTCTCGACGCTGGAAGACACGCCTGCCGTTCGCGGCATGATCAACAAGGTCGACTACCTGATCCAGGTGCTGTAAGCGCCGGCCAGGTCAACGACAAGGGGCATCACATGCAACTCAACACCATCAAGCCGTCCGAAGGTTCGAAGAAGAACCGTCGCCGCGTCGGCCGTGGCATCGGCTCCGGCCTGGGCAAGACCGGTGGCCGTGGCCACAACGGCCAGAAGTCCCGTGCGGGCGGCTACCACAAGGTCGGCTTCGAAGGCGGCCAGATGCCGCTGCAGCGTCGTCTTCCGAAGCGCGGCTTCAAGTCGCAGCAGCTGAAGTACAACGGCGAAGTCACGCTGGCCGACATCGAAGCCCTGGGCATCGACGAAGTCGACCTGCAGTCGCTGAAGCAAGCCGGCCTGGTCGGCGAGCTGATCAAGCACGTCAAGGTCATCAAGTCGGGCGAACTGAGCCGCAAGGTCACGCTGAAGGGCGTGGCGGCGACGGCCGGTGCCAAGGCTGCGATCGAAGCCGCCGGCGGTTCGCTGGCTGCCTGAACGCGTCCATCACTGAAACGCTTCCACACGTGGCAACCTCCCAGAATCAACTCGCCAAGTCGGGCAAGTTCGGCGATCTGTATCGCCGAGTGATGTTCCTGCTCCTGGCGCTGGTGGTCTATCGCATCGGCGGGCATGTGCCCGTCCCGGGTGTCAATCCGGATGCGCTGGCGCAGATGCTCAAGGGTCAGCAGGGCGGCATCCTGGGCATGTTCAACATGTTCTCGGGCGGCTCCCTGTCGCGTGCATCGGTGTTCGCACTGGGCATCACGCCGTACATCTCGTCGTCCATCATCATGCAGATCATGGGCTACGTGGTGCCGAGCCTGGAAGCGCTGAAGAAGGAAGGCGAGTCGGGTCGTCGCAAGATCACCCAGTACACGCGCTACGGCACCCTGGTGTTGTCGCTGTTCCAGTCGTACGGCATCGCCGTGTGGCTGGCCAAGTCGCCGGGCCTGGTGCTCGATCCGGGCTTCGGCTTCATGGTCGGCGCCGTGGTCAGCCTGGTGGCCGGCACGATGTTCCTGATGTGGCTCGGCGAGCAGATCACCGAACGCGGCCTGGGCAACGGCATCTCGATCCTGATCTTCGGCGGCATCGCCGCGGGCCTGCCGCGCGCCATCGCCGGCCTGCTCGAGCTGGTCA
>Ga0070673_100002931_pt1 | contig 10516 bp, 6 predicted proteins | sample KBSM23metaG_FD_65342 | JGI IMG/M metagenome (GOLD analysis project Ga0070673, IMG submission 65342) | Miscanthus rhizosphere microbial communities from Kellogg Biological Station, Michigan, USA - KBS M2-3 metaG | ecosystem: Host-associated > Plants > Roots > Rhizosphere > Soil ...
CCATTATTTCTCACTGATAAAAATTACCCGCAACGATTACTGAACTGCTATGACTCTCCTACTCTTTTATTTTATAAAGGCGATGCTGATCTGAATGCATCAAAAGTTGTTGCCATCATTGGAACAAGAAACAATACTGAGTATGGTAAACAGCATACAGAAAAATTAGTAAAAGAACTTTCATCACAAAATATTCTTGTTGTCAGCGGTATGGCATTCGGTATTGATGCGATAGCGCATAAAGCAGCTTTTAAAAATAATCTGGCTACTGTTGGTGTATTAGGTCATGGTCTTGACCAGATCTATCCTCCTGAACATTCAACCCTCGCAAAGGATATGCTGAAACATGGCGGAGGGTTATTGACCGAGTTTCGAAGTAATACAAAACCAGATAAACATAATTTTCCAACAAGAAACAGAATTGTTGCTGGCATGAGTGACGCAACCATTGTTATCGAAACAGGCGATAAGGGAGGAAGCATGATCACTGCAGAGTTAGCAAACGGTTATAACAAAGATGTATTTGCATTGCCCGGAAGAGTAAATGATCATAAAAGTGCAGGCTGTAATTTTTTAATACGAAATAATAAAGCAATGTTGCTTACTGATGCGGAAGAACTGATCGAAGTGATGGGATGGGAGGAAAAAAGTCAGAGGTCAGGAGCCAGGAGTCAGAAAGAATTATTCATTGAGTTATCTAAAGATGAAAAGATAATTGTTGATATTTTAAAAGAAAAAGACCTGGTGCATGTTGATGAACTGAATTTTAAAAGCGGGTTAAGCAGCAGTTCAATGGCGGTTGCTATTTTGAATCTTGAATTGCAGGGTGTAGTTGCCACATTGCCGGGAAAACTTTACAAATTGAATTGATCCAATCGGTCTATTTTTAACGCAGAATTGCAGGATGCAATAATATCATTCACCTAAAAGTTATATAGTTTGCGCTGATTGATGAATGGGGCAACGTTTTAACCGTTGTTATTGTCTCAAGTGCTGTAAAGAAAATATTTATTCCCTTTTATGCCCTTAAAACTGCTGCGGAAATATTTTGTGGTTTTGTCGATAGTTGTTTTTCAAGCAACCATCAGCTTTGGCCAGACCTGTACCAATTTAGGGCAAACTCCTTCCACCGCATTTCCGGTTTGTGGCACTACTGTTTTTCACCAGGCTTCTGTTCCTATTTGTACAACTGTCAACATATTTGTCCCGGGCTGTTCAAACCAACCGGGAGGGGCAAGTTATCAGAATAAAAATCCCTATTTCTACAAATTCACTTGTTACTCATCCGGAACATTGGGATTTCTAATAACTCCTTTATCCGCAAATGAAGATTACGATTGGCAGTTATGGGATATAACCGGCCAAAGCCCTGATGCTATTTTTACAAATAACACTTTAGTTGTAACCGGGAACTGGGCAGGTACTTATGGCCCAACCGGGGCATCTGCAACAGGCATTAATTCTATACAATGCGCTTCCGATCCGGCTAATAATTTACCAACATTCGCTGCTATGCCGAATCTAACTGCAGGACATGAATACATATTAATGATAAGTCATTTCACAAATGGCCAGAGCGGATATGATCTTTCATTTGGTGGCGGTACCGCCGTAATTACTGATCCAAACATTCCTCATTTAGCTAGCGCAAAGCCTGATTGTGATGGAACAAAAATTACTGTAAAGCTGAATAAAAAAGTGAAATGTACCAGCATTACTGTTAGTGGTTCGGAATTCAGTTTACTTCCTGCTGTAACCACCATTACATCTGCATTACCTGATTCCTGTAGCTTCGCCTTTGATTTCGATGAAATAACATTAACGCTTTCAGCACCACTTCCTAATGGCAATTATAATCTTGTTATAAATAATGGCGGTGATGGCAATACGCTTCGTGACAATTGTGATAATGTTATTCCACAAGGCGAACTCGTTTCTTTTACATACAACAAGCCACAACCAATATTTGCCGACAGTGTTGGTAAGCCAGGCTGTGCACCTGATTCAATAAAAATATATTTTCCGAAAAAAATAAACTGCGGCACTATTGCTTCAAATGGAACTGATTTTTCTGTATCCGGTCCTTCACCTGTTAATGTAATTGGTGCTTTCGGAAATTGTATTGATGGCAAAACAGAATATATCATTGTAAAGTTTGCATCTCCTATTTCTACAAAAGGAACATATACTGTTTCATTAAAGGCCGGGAGCGATGGCAATGTAGTAATAGATGAATGCGGGCAGGAAACACCTTTGCAAACACTTTCATTTATTACAGTCGATACTGTATCAGCAGATTTTCAATACAACATTTTATATGGATGTTTGAAAGACACCGTTTTCTTTTCGCATAATGGAGCTCACGATGTGAATTATTGGAAATGGAACATCAACAACTTTCCACCAGTGTTGACTCCAACCACATCTATTATCGCTTCGGCATCAAGTACGAATAATGTGAAATTGTTTGTGAGCAATGGAGTATGCACAGATTCATCCTCTGTTGTGATCGCACTGAATAATGAAGTAAAAGCATCTTTTGAAATGGAAACTGTCATTTGTCCGGAAGATAAATTCTCAGTTAAAAATACAAGCACAGGAAGTATCGATACATGGCGATGGAATTACGGATCCATTGGAACAAGTTCATTAAAAGATCCACCTCCTTTTCTTTTTCCAACACTTAGCAGGGAAATAAAATACCCGGTAAAATTAGTAGTCACTAACCAGGCTCTTGGTTGTAGTGATAGTGTGACTAAAATCCTCACTGTACTTGATTTTTGTATCATCGACATACCGACTGCTTTTACACCTAATAATGACGGACTCAATGATAAGTTCGGTCCGCATAATGCATTAAAAGCTGATAATTATGAATTCAAAGTTTATAATCGTTGGGGGCAATTAGTGTTTCGCTCAACAAACTGGCAGGACAGGTGGGATGGAACGATAAAAGGAATTCCACAACAACCCGGCGTATTTGTTTGGATGCTCAGCTATACACAACGTGATACAAAACAACAAGTTTTTAAGAAAGGTACGGTTACATTGATACGTTAAATTTGAAATCTAAAATCTAAAATTTGAAATTCCTTCTGTCGCCCTATCTTTGCACATGGCAACAAGAAATTTTCCCTCCTCAGACAACGATTCCCAAAAATTTTTCGGCGAAGGACTCACATTCGATGATGTGCTTTTATTACCCGGCTATAGCCAGGTGCTGCCGAGAGATGTAGAAATAAAAACCCGGCTTACAAAAGACATTACGCTGAAAGTTCCGATGCTTTCGGCAGCGATGGATACCGTGACCGAAGCCAATCTTGCAATTGCATTGGCAAGAGAAGGTGGGCTTGGAATGCTTCATAAAAACATGAGCATTGAAGAACAAGCTGCACAAGTACGCAAAGTAAAAAGAAGTGAAAGTGGTTTGATACTTGATCCGGTTACTTTGCTTGCAAATGCTACGATTGGTGATGCATTAAAGCTGATGAGAGAAAATAAGATCGGTGGCATTCCCATCATTGATAAAGCTGGTAAACTCGTTGGCATTCTTACTAACCGTGATCTTCGATTTGAGGATGATCCGAAAAGAAAAGTGAGTGAGGTAATGACAAAAGAAAATTTGTACACTGCTCCTGAAGGAACCGATCTAAAAAAAGCAGAGCAGCTTTTTAAGAAAACAAAAGTTGAAAAACTTCCGATAGTTGATAAGCAAGGAAAATTAAAAGGTCTTTTTACATACAGTGATATATTGAAATTAAAAAGTCATCCCAATGCGGTGAAAGATTCTTTTGGAAGATTATTGGTTGGCGCCGGTGTTGGTATTACAAGAGATATGCTTGATCGTGTTGCTGCCTTACAAAATGTAGGCGTTGATATCATTGGTCTTGACAGTGCACATGGTCATAGCAAAGGAGTCATCAATGCATTGAAAGATGTAAAAAAGAATTTTAAAAAGATGAATGTGATCGCAGGTAATGTTGGCACTGCTGCCGGTGCAAAAGCATTAGCAGAAGCCGGTGCAGATGCAGTGAAGGTTGGTATCGGGCCGGGATCTATTTGTACAACACGTATTGTTGCCGGTGCAGGCGTGCCGCAACTAACTGCTGTAATGGAAGCATACAGTGAACTGAAACAAAAAAATATTCCGCTGATCGCTGATGGTGGTATCCGGTACACTGGGGATATGGTAAAAGCTCTTGCAGCTGGCGCTGATTGTGTGATGATGGGAAGTGTATTTGCCGGCACCGAAGAAAGCCCGGGTGAAACAATTATTTATGAAGGAAGAAAATTCAAAGAGTATCGCGGCATGGGCTCTCTTGGCGCTATGAGTACCGGCAGCAGCGATCGTTATTTCCAGGATGTGGAAGATGATGTAAAGAAATTTGTCCCCGAAGGAATTGAAGGTCGTGTTGCATACAAAGGCACATTGAAAGAGATCGTTTATCAATATACTGGCGGACTTCGTGCAGGTATGGGCTATTGTGGTGCAGGCAATATTGATGATCTAAAGAAAGCAACGTTCATAAAGATCACTAATGCGGGAATGAAAGAAAGTCATCCGCATGATGTGGAAGTAACAAGGGAGGCGCCGAATTATAGCAGGAAATGATTCGCCAATATGATAATATGCTGATGTGGCAATGATTTTTATTTAACGATCGCCATTACTACTATCATCTTCTCTTGCGTCGCACTCTTGTACTTTTGTAATTCTATTCGGCAAATAAGAAGATATCTCCTTTCGTCTTAGCATTTCTTTGCGACTTTTCGTGAAATAAATCTTATATTTTTACCAAAACGACTGCGGTGAAGAAACTCCTTTTTTATTTTTCACTTTTCACTTTTCACTTTTCATCTTTTGCCCAGGATAGCTGTGGCATTCGCATCAGCTTACTTACCTGCACACCCGGTACAGAGCTTTATTCAACTTTTGGGCACAGTGCATTAAGGGTAGTTGACAGCGACAATAATACAGATCTTGTTTTCAACTATGGCACTTTTGAATTTGACTCTGACTTTTATCAAAAGTTTGTAAAAGGCAAGCTGCTTTATTTTGTTTCTATTGATACGCTATCTTATTTTTTATATGAATATGAATATTACAAAAGAGGAATTACGGAGCAGGTAATAAATATTTCTTGTGAAGAAAAACAAAGGATGGTAGCTGCTCTCTTTGAAAATGCAAAAGACGAAAACAAATACTATCGCTACGATTTTAACTATGACAACTGCACCACCCGGTTGCGTGATATGTTAGAAAAAGCAGCAGGCAAACAACTTGAATCGAAAAATATTTTGCCAAAACCCGGTACAACATTCAGGAATTTGATACATGTCTATCTTGATAGAGGCGGTCAGCAATGGAGCAAATTGGGAATAGACATGCTCCTTGGAAATCCAATGGATAAGAAAGTAACAAACCGTGAAGCCATGTTCCTGCCTGATTATTTATTGATGGCATTTGACAGTTCTAAATTGAACGGGCAACCAGTAGTAAGTGAAAAAAGGATCTTGCTGAATTATTTTGATGCATACAAAACAAAGACAGGCATTACCCCTTTCATTGTTTTTGGGATCTTATTTTTATTGATAGCAGCTTTGAGCATTTTTGTTTTCAAAAGATGGAATTTATTTCTCAAAATATTTGATTTCTTTTTCTTTGTTATTGTTGGCTTGATCGGCATACTGATCTTGTTCATGTGGTTTGGAACAGAACATGCCATGTGTAAAAATAATTTCAATCTATTATGGGCATTGCCAACACATTTACCGGTCGCTTTTATGTTGTTCAGCAAAAAACAATGGGTCAATAGTTACTTCCGCTTTATCTTTTTCTATACGATCGCCTTATTGCTGGCATGGTTCTTTCTCCCACAACAATTTAATACAGCATTATTACCTATTACCGGGATCATTTTAATAAGAAGTTTCTATTTGAGTAAAAGAAAACAATCGTGGAAAAAATAATTTTATACCAGTACAAAAAAATATTTTACCGTAGCATTGGTGCTGGTGATCCTGTAATGCTTGTACATGGTTTTGGAGAAGATGGAAATGTATGGGATAAACAGGTTGAATATCTAAAAAGCAAATACCATCTTATCGTTCCTGATCTTCCGGGAAGCGGCCGGTCAGAAATGATTGACGATATGACTATGGAGGGGATGGCTGAAGTGTTGCACACTATTATTCATGAAGAAAATATTGACAAGTGCACAGTGATTGGTCATAGTATGGGAGGTTATATCACATTAGCTCTTGTTGAAAGCTACTGGAACCATGTTAATGCATTTGGCCTTTTTCACTCTTCCGCTTTTGCCGATACAGAAGAAAAAAAAGAAACACGCAAAAAAGGAATTGAATTCATAAAACAACATGGAGCTTTTGAGTTTTTGAAAAGTGCAACGCCAAATCTTTTTTCTCCAAACTCCAAAGAACAAATAACAAACTCCATAAACGATTTTATAGAAAGCCTAAAAGGTTTTACATCCAAAGCACTCATAGCATACTATGAAGCAATGATGAGTCGGCCTGAGCGAACTTCCATATTGAAAAACACAAAAAATCCTGTGCTCTTCATTGCGGGAGAACACGATAATGCGGTTCCTCTAAATGACGTTCTCAAGCAATGTCATCTACCTGAAAAATCTTACTTTCATGTCTTGAAAAAATCCGGCCACATGGGAATGATGGAAGAGACACAAAACGCCAACCGGATATTAGAAGAGTTTTTGCTGGGGAAATGAAAACTAAGTCAGCGAGAAATGAAGACAAAATTCCTGTGTATTATTATTGGTTTATTACTCTCCTTATCTACATACGCAAATCATATAGTAGGTGGTGAAATGTGGTATACGTTTGTAAGTCAATCAGGAGGTATCTATACTTATTCAGTTACAGTAAAACTATTCAGAGATCTTTCATCAGGCACTTTGTTGGATAATCCGATCAATATAGCGGTATATGCTAAGGGTTCAACTACACCTTTTGATACCAGGGTAGTTTCTCAAAGTGGTTTATCAACATTAACTGCTACGCCTGGTCCATGTATAATTAATCCACCTCTTGTATCATACCAGGTTGGGCTATATACTTTTTCTCTTTCCGTCCCAGCATCTCAATTTGGCTATACCATTGTATGGGCACGATGCTGCAGAGTAGGAAGTATAAGTAATATTGCTCCTCCTTCTTCTAATTTCGGCGCCACTTATACTGCTGAAATACCCGGCAATTTGGCCGAACCAACCGGGCCAGTTAATAATAGCGCCAAATTTTTGGGCATAGATACAGTGATCATTTGTGCTGGTTATCCATTTACATACAATTTTGGAGCTACCGATGCCGATGGCGATATACTGACCTACGAATTTTGTGAAGGATATACCAATACCGGGGGGACAATTCCAAATCCCCCGGGGCCACCACCTTATAACCCTCTTCTTTATAATTCTCCGTATAGCGGCGCATCCCCTATGGGAAGTGGCGTCACGATCAATGCCTCAAATGGGATGATGACAGGTACAGCCCCGGCAGCGGGTATTTATGTTGTTACAGTTTGCGTAAAAGAATATCGTAATGGTGTACTGCTTGCAACGCAGAGAAAAGATCTTCAAATTAAAGTGGCTGATTGCGATGTAGCAACAGTAACACTTGAGCCAAATGGTTATATTAATTGCAATAATCTGACCATGTCATTTTCTAATCTTTCTCCAAGTGCACTTATCAATAATTATTACTGGGATTTTGGAGATCCGACAACATTTGCTGATACATCTCGTTCAAGCATACCTAGCTATACATATCCGGATACAGGGATATATATGATAAAAGTAGTTGCCAATAGAAACCAACCATGTTCTGATTCCACTACTGCACAAGTGAAAGTCTATCCCGGCTTTTTTCCTGATTTGAATGTTACCGGTATGTGTATGAATGCCCCGATTCAATTCACTGACCGAACAACGGCTACTTATGGCAGTATTAATTTCTGGCGATATGATTTTGGTATTGTTTCTATTTTAAGTGATACATCGCGACTGCAAAGTCCGCAATACACTTATGCAAATATTGGAAGTTATACTGCTGAATTTATTGTAGGCAGCACTAAAGGTTGTCGTGATACTATTTACAAAACGGTAACCGTTATTGATAAACCGCCGATCCTTATGGCATTTCGGGATACACTTATATGCTATGTAGATACTCTACAATTAAATGCAAGTGGAAGCGGCACCATTTCCTGGACACCCAATTACAATATTTTAAATTCGACATCTGCTGCACCATCTGTTTTTCCAAAAACAACTACATGGTACAAGGTCGAATTTAATGATAATGGTTGTCGGAATACTGATTCTGTAAGAGTAAGAGTTATTACTTCAGTTAATCTTACTGCAAGTAATGATACTTCTATTTGTGCAAGCGATCCTGTTCAACTTTTTGCAAATACGGACGGATTGCAATATATGTGGTCACCAGGTCAAACATTAAGTAATCCCAATATTTTAAACCCGATCGCTACACCTACCATAACGACAACTTATCACATTACATCTAGGATCGGTGGATGTACTGCAACTGAAGATCTAGTAATAACAGTGCTGCCGAAACCGATGGTGAATGCCGGAAATGACGTTGCTATTTGCGATAATTCAACAACACAATTGAATGGGCAAACAAATGGAACAGCATTTACCTGGTCCAATACATCAAGTTTAAGTGATGCAAGTGTGTTAGATCCTATTGCTATTCCAACAAGAACAACCTCCTATATATTATCGGCAACCGATATTTCTTCCGGCTGTCCGAAACCTTCTTATGATACTGTTATTGTAACTGTATTGCCAAAAGTAAAGGCATTTGCAGGAAATGATACTTCCATCATTGCAACCCTTCCATTCCAATTAAAAGCAACCGGCGGTGTAAATTATCAATGGTCGCCTGCAACAGGTTTGGATAATCCAAACATTCAAGGTCCTGTTGCTATGCTTGATGGCAATGCGGAGTATGTTACGTATTTGGTTACTGTTAAAGATCAGGCAGGTTGTTTTGATACAGCAAGCATTTCATTACATGTGTTTAAAACCGGTCCAGAAATTTTTGTACCAACAGGGTTTACTCCAAATGGTGATGGCCGTAATGACGTATTCAGACCAATATATGTTGGAATGAAAACAATAGATTATTTCAGCGTATATAATCGCTGGGGAGGTTTAATTTATAGTCATAAACTGGATGATGGGCAAGGATGGGATGGGACAATTAAAGGGATCAAGCAAAACACAGGTACGTTTATATGGATGGTAAAAGCAACTGATGTTGATGGGAATGTCCATTTCAAAAAGGGAACTGTATTGCTTGCCAGGTGACAAGGCGCAAATAACTTTTTTGAAAACCCTCTTTGCAGCAGGGTTTTTCTTTTTTTATAACAACTTTATTGTGCAGCATTCGTTTATTTATCAAGGTCTTTTAACGAATTAACAACCTTGTTCGCAGTTAGATATGCAATTAAATTTTTGTATTTTTAAACCTGATTCCGGCCCGGTGGAAACCATCCTCCGAGCTTAGCTATTTTTCGATCCTGAAAATAGCTTACAGTAAAGAACATACGAACCATATCCGGCATGAAAAAGTTATTGGTTATATTTTTTATCTGTTGCGCAATTCCCTCTTTCGCCCGTCATATTACCGGTGGTGAAATATTTTATGAATACATAGGTCCTGGGGGAACAGCAGGAACCAGTACTTATAAGATCACACTTAAACTTTTCAGGGATTGTTTTTCAGGCGGCGCAGCACTTGATCCTATTGTTAACATTGGAATATTTGATAAACTTTCAGGCGCCAGGATTAATGGTTCTCCATTCGAAGTAAGTCTTGACCATACCCAACAAATACAGAAAGGCGGAATTATTCCTTGCATCATAAATCCTCCACAGGTGTGTTACCAGGTGGGCTTTTATTATTTAACAATATCCATTCCCGATAATCAAATGGGGTATTGGATATCCTTTCAAAGATGCTGTCGTGTAGATAATATTACTAACCTGAGTGTGCCTATTGGAGTGGGTGCTACTTATGTAGGGAGTATAGCAGGATCAAATACGCTTGGTGCAGGTAATCATAATTCAAGTCCTCAATTTTTTTTAAGAGATACTGCGCTGGTTTGTCAAAACAGGAATTTTACACTTGACTTTAGCGCTTCTGATCCTGATGGTGATGTATTAACTTATGAATTTTGTGATGCATATTCTGGTGGTAGCGAAACAAGCCCTGTTGTTCCCAATCCACCTGCACCCCCTTACAATGTTGTTCCTTACGCTAATGGTTATAGCGCATCCTCACCAATGGGCCCGGGAGTTACCATTAACCCAACTACTGGTATCATTTCGGGTATTGCACCCGGAGCAGGCTCTTTTGTTATTACCGTTTGTGTAAATGAATGGAGAAACGGAACCATCATTAATACTCATCGTAAAGATTTTATTTTAAAAGTTGCTGATTGTGATTTTGT
>Ga0070673_100002936_pt1 | contig 10509 bp, 13 predicted proteins | sample KBSM23metaG_FD_65342 | JGI IMG/M metagenome (GOLD analysis project Ga0070673, IMG submission 65342) | Miscanthus rhizosphere microbial communities from Kellogg Biological Station, Michigan, USA - KBS M2-3 metaG | ecosystem: Host-associated > Plants > Roots > Rhizosphere > Soil ...
TCCTTTTCGTGGATCCCTACCTTGATGCGGAGTTCGTATCACGATACCTACCGCACGTCGCGGCAGGAGTCGTTATTCGGCTCTTGGCCCGCGAGCGAGTGCCGACGCTTCTTCCTGCTGTGGATCTGTATGCTCGACAGTCGAGCACTACGATCCACGTACGGTCAGCGTCCGGCTTTCATGACAGGTACGTGATCGTAGATAGAGCCGCGTGCTATCAGTCGGGCGCCTCGTTTAAGGATGGAGCAAAGGCTGCACCTACAACTCTCACTCAGATTACAGACGCATTTCCGGTTGTGCTCCAGGCGTACGAAGATCTGTGGAAACGGGCCAAGACGGAGCGGTGATGAAACCTACGCACATTGCACGGGGACGAATTGCAACCAACAAGACACTACCAGCGTTAGATTGAAAATCTGATGGAAAAGTTACCGAAATCTAGGAGTGCTGGCGATATTGCTCGCGATGTCGGGCGGGCAATTATTTCCGTTATTCCGTCAGCTGGTGGGCCGCTACAAGTTCTATTCGAGAACGTCTTTGCCGCTCCGATAGGGAAACGCAAACAAGCTTGGCTTGAGCAGCTGGCCGGCGTCGTGACAGAAGTGCAAAACCAGATGGAAGGGTTAACTGCTGAAAAGCTGGCCGCGAACGAAGCATTCATTACAGTGGCCATGCAAGCCTCCCAAATTGCGATCCGGAACCATCAGCACGAAAAGTTAGAAGCGCTCCGAAACGCTGTTCTGAATTCGGCATTGCTTAATCCTCCGCAGGAAGATGAACAAATGATTTTCCTGAGGTTGGTCGATCAGCTTACGCCGTGGCACCTCCGAGTTCTGAGCTTACTACATAATCCTGTCGAATGGATGGAATGGAACCGAATTGCTAACCCTGGGTGGAGCGTTGGCGGTGTGTCCACTGTAATCGAGCACTGTTTTCCCCAGCATCGTGGACAACGGGACACTTACGATCAGATTGTTCGGGATCTCCAGGTCGAGGGACTATTGGGACAAGGGCAATTTATCCACTTAACGATGACGGAACGAGGAATGCTGGAATCACGAACCACAGAACGAGGCAAGCGTTTCGTTAAGTTCATAACGGTTCCCGTATAACGCATGTCGCAGCAAATCTAACTACTGATTCAGGTCCGGTGCTCATCGCGGGCGCTTGATCGCTCAACACAGGCTGCTTTATTCATTAATTTACCTAGGCATTATAACTAATCTAACGTCTCATGCTGAGGGCAGGCGTTGCAATCACATGAGGATTACTCCCCTTCATACGCGTGTTGTCTCGTGATGGCGAGCAGTCGAAGAAGAAATAGGATAGGCTACTTTTCTGACGCTTCGATTACCGTCTTCGGTTCATAAACATCAATCCGCCCCCTAGCGTCGCAGCCACCGTTGCCTGATCTTCCGGCCAAATAGAGCACAAGATATGATGAGATGTGAAAAGGAGGCCTGCACATGCGGATTGGAGTCATCGGTGCTGGCAGCATGGGAAGGATACTGGCGCGCCACCTCGTCAAGCTCGGACATCAGGTCTCGATTGCGAACTCGAGAGGACCGGAGAGCCTGACCGCGTTGGCGGCCGAAATCGGCGCGACGCCCGTTTCCGTTGTCGACGCCGCGAAAGCCGGAGACATCGTCATCCTCGCGATCCCCACGAAGGCCGTCCCCGATCTTCCGCGGGCGCTGTTTGCGAACCTACCCAGCACCGTGGTCGTCGATATCGGCAACTACCATCCCGAGCTTCGCGATGGCCGCATCGAGACGATTGACCGCGGCATGCTCGATAGCCAGTGGGTCGCGCAACAGATCGGGTATCCCGTGATCAAGGCCTTCAACAACATCTTCGCCAAAAGCCTTCTCGAAAAGGGCACTCCGCAGGGAACGAAGGGACGGATCGCTCTCTCAGTCGCCGGCGATTCGTTGGCCGCCAAGGCAGCGGTGCTTCGCCTCGTCGACGATCTCGGCTTCGACCCCGTCGATGTCGGAGATCTGGACAACTCCTGGCGGCAGCAGCCGGGAACACCGGCTTACTGCCAGGACCTTGAAGCCACTGCTCTCCGACGCGCGCTTAGCGAATCTGATCGAAGCCGGATCGCGGAATACCGCGGCGAACAGGAGGCTCGTATCAGAAGGTCTATCGCAGCGCAGACAGCAAAACAATAAGAGGCGGTCCCGACTCCTCCCTCGCTTCCACTCGCCTCACACCACGTTTCGAAATCCTCGCCACGGTCAAATGACCAGTGGGGTCAAGTCTTGCTTCTCGTATCATTTTGTAAAATCGACCTCATATCTTTCGCAAGAGTGATGAGAGATCTTGCAATCCCATTTCCCAACGCGGGCGGTCCGGCTCCTCCCTCGCTTTCCTTACACCTCACCCCACGCTCCTACTCCTCGCCACAGTGATGGATACGTCTCCCGCTTTGCAGTACACTCGTCCTCATTGGCTTCAATATAAACATCGTCGTCAGCTGAGTCTTGTAATGGGAGAACCACCTATGCCTGAGAACAGTCACGGGACAACCGAAACAGCACCACCTCACGCGCAACTCATCCAGATGGCCATGGCACACTGGGTGTCCCACATCGTGTACGTCGCTGCCAAACTGAGTGTGGCCGACTACCTGGCGAACGGGGCGAAACTCGCCGACGAGCTTGCCGGACCCACCGGGACCCAGGCACCTGCTCTCTATCGCCTCATGCGGACGCTCGCCCACCTCGGCATCCTGACTGAGGATGACTCGCACCGCTTCGCCTTGACGCCACTCGGTGACGCGCTCAAGACCGACGCACCCGGCTCAGCGCGTGCTTCGATTCTGACGCTGGCGAGCGATTGGATGTCTCGCGGATTGGGTCAATTACTCTATTCGGTTGAGACCGGGAAAAGCGGATTTGAGAAATCGCTGGGCATGCCCATCTTCGACTGGCTGGCGAAGCATCCCCAAGAGGCGTCCATGTTCAGCGAGACCATGGTCGGCATCCATGGCGCGGAGCCACCGGCCGTGGCCGCCGCCTACGATTTCTCCAGCTTCGCGACGATCGTTGACGTAGGCGGAGCCACGGGGCATCTTCTAACCACGATTCTCCGTCAATATCCCGGCCCTCGCGGCATTCTCTACGATCTTCCCCATGTCGTGCGCGACGCGCCTACGCTGATTCAGGCGCGCGGACTGGCGGAGCGCATCACGGTGGAGTCGGGCAGTTTCTTCGAGCGGGTGCCAAACGGCGGAGAGGCATATTTACTCTCGCACATCATCCACGATTGGACGGAGGACCAGTGCCTCACGATCCTCGGTCACTGCCGGCGCGCGATGAAGCCCGGGAGCCGATTGCTGATCATCGAGATGGTGCTTCCGGCAGGCAATGCTCCTCATCCGGGCAAGATGCTCGACATGATGATGCTGGTGGGACCGGGAGGACAGGAGCGGACGGAGCATGAATACGCCACGCTGCTCGGCAAGGCGGGGTTCCACCTGACACGGGTTGTGCCTACTGACTCTCCCGTGAGCGTGGTTGAAGCCACTCTTGGAAAATAAAAAGATATCAAGAACTTTTTCCAGCGCGTGGTGGCCCGGCTTCCTACCTCCTTCCCCTCAGACTGCAATAGACCAGGCTAACCTGGGAAAGTAGGATGGCCGAACTTCTTCATCATACGGCCAAGCAGGACCTATGCGAAGACGCTACGATCACATTGACCTGAGGGTGCGGAGTCTGGCGGAGGTGCGGCCCTTCTACGAGACACTCCTGCCCGCGTTGGGATTCACGCGGGATGTCCGGATCGAGGGCTGGCTGCAGTTTGAAGCAGCTGGCGCGGACGGTGCGACTGAGTTTTTTGGCGTCACGGAGTCAGCAGGACATACCGCCAATGAATGCCGGATTGCCTTCTGGGCAGACAGTCCGAGCGAGGTCGCCCGGCTGGCTGAGATTATCGTCCGGGCAGGCGCTCGGAATGTCGAAGGCCCTGGATACCATGAAGGGCCGGGCTATTACGCGGTCTTTTTCGAGGATCCCAGCGGCAATCGGTTGGAAATCTGCCATCGAACTGAAGGAGCCAGATGAAGGCAATGGCAGCCGATTCTTTTCAGCTTAACGCCAGAAAATGTAGTACGTTTTCATTCCTCAACGATCATCCCTGACATGGAGACGGCAGAACAGATCATAGCGATGCTCGGTCTCAAACGACACCCGACCTGTGGGTTCGTCGCCGAGACCTACCGCAGCCGGCAGCAAATCCCTCGACAGGCGTTACCCGCCTCGTACGAGGGAAGCCGCCCGTTTGGTTCTGTGCTCTATTTTATGGTGACACCGGAAGCACAGATCCGTCTGCACCGTATCCATTCCGACCAGATGTATCACCATTACCTGGGTGGGCCGTTGGAAGTATTGTTGCTGTATCCGGACGGAACTGGAGGGATAAAAGTGACAGGCTCTGACCTGACTGCCGGTATGCGCCCCCAATTGTTCATCCCCGGCGGCACGTTCCATATTTCTCGTCTGGGCGCCGGAAGCACATTCGCGTTGCTCGGAACTACGGAGTGGCCCGGTGTCGAACCCCCTGATCTCGAACTCGGCGATCCCGTCAACCTGATGGCGGATTACCCTGCCCTCCGCCACGAAATCAAAAACTTTATCGGGCTATCGGGTGGATAACAGGTGTGCGTGGACTCGCGGCTGCGTGACCCGCTGCAGTTACTTTCCGCCTTGAACGGACAGTTCCCAGCGGTAGCCGTCGAGGTCATGAAACCATACGCCCATGTTGCGTGAGCCGGGAGCTTCGGGGCCGATTTCATCGTCCGGATCTTCTACCTTGACCTTGTGTTTCTTCAAGTGCGCGAGCGCCTTTCGTAGTGTGGCCATGCTCGGCAAATGAAACGACATGTGCCCGATGGTTTTCGGTGACGGTTTGCCTTTCGACAAGACGATGGTCACATTATCGTTGCCCACGGCGATACCGTCCTCGAACTCGAACTGTTTGTGAAATCCCAGCGCGCTCATGAACCATTTCGCGCTCTTCCGCGGATCACGAACGGCTAGGCCGAAGTGTCCGACGGTACCGATGGTGAACGGAACCTTCATGGCTGCTCCTTTGTGCTCGATGATAGAAAGAGAGGCTCAAGCTACTGATCGGCTGAGATTGTGTCAAGGTGGTCTAGGGTGAAGGCCCTTTTTCCGCTTCCTTCGCCAAGTGCCGACAGATTTACGTTTTGGAGATTGGAACATGACGAACGAGCCTACACCGCCATCCGGCTTGTCGCCGGCGGCCATTGCCGCCCTTTGGAAAGGGCAGATGATCGAGGCGATCAAAGTCGTCCGCCAGGAACAGAACCTCGGGCTGAAAGAAGCCAAGGATGCCGTCGAGGCCTATCTGACGACACAACCGGACCTGAAGAAAAGAAATGGCGATGGCGCAAGCGAAGCAGAAGCAGGGCTGTGTCCGCTGGCTTGTTGTGGTTGTGATTCTTCTAGCCCTCGCTGCCTATTGGTTCTGGACACGCGGGGCTTAGTCGGAAGAAATAATCCTGAAGGTCAGGTCTTGCTATGGTCGAGTTCAGCAAGAGCGCTCAGCCTCGCATTCCCTGCTCGAAAAACAGCCCGCGGTTGATGTCACCGATGCTGAGCATGCCGACCAGCTTGTCTTTGTCGACCACGGGAATTCGCCGGAAGTTCTTGAGACCCATATAGGAGGCGGCTTCAAGAATGGGATCACACGATCCTACGGTGAGGGGGTTTCTGGTCATCACCTCTTCGACCTTCTTTCCGAGCACCTCAGGATAGCCCGCCTCCATTTCGACGAAATCTCGGCTATGCACGTTGTCGTGAATATAGTCTCCATAGTTGGGATAGAGCGGCAGTAGGACATCCCTCAAGGTCACCATTCCGATGAGCCGGGCGTCCCCCTCAATCACGGGAATCGCTCCGCAGTTGCGATTCATCATTTTCACCACAACAGACCGAACTGTATCTGTTTTCTGGGCTGTCACAATGCCGGTTGACATGACGTCGTGGACAAGCATGACGGCCTCCTTCTCTGCATGAAACAGCACGGGCGACCCTACACATACGTTTAAGGTCGCCCGCGTGTGGCGCTTGTGACGCCGAACCGCTATATCGTCGTTGTTCTGAGACCCGTACGAGGCACTGTTTAAGGCAACTCGTCAGGGGAGCATCTAGTCATCCCAGGCGCTTGCGTTCCTCACAGTTAGCCTGAACTCTTCGCAATGGCTCTTTAGTTTTCTGTAGTTCCCTTTCGCGGGAAGACGAGAGCCGTCGAAGACTCGACTAGCATGACTGACGAGGTGCCCGCCCATCACTCGGCGGGCCATGGTGGTCAGGTGGATTTAGGTCTTCCATTTCGCCTCCTCCACTTTTAGGAGTGATCGAAGAAACCTCAGGGAACAATTTCATCTGTACGCTTCTTTCCAGTGGATGTCAATCAGCAAAATTCTTTAGCGAGGATGGCTGAGGAAGAGATTACTTTAGGGACATCCTACGCTGCTGGGACCGAGGTTTTCGCCCTGATGACGAGGAATTATATGGCGCGATGACAGGCAAAAAATGTAGCGGCATGGGCTTCTCATCGTCCACTTGCACAGACATCGACAATAGTCCCACTTCGTTCGATTCACTGATGGACCATCCCGATATGGAAGAGTAGAGTATTCAAAGTTACCCCATCCATCGGTCCCTAAATCTGTTCGATCCAGTTGGCTTACGACTGTGTAATGATGTCAGGCCCACAGCCTTCGAGGAGAGACACGCTATGTGGAGATCACTCGACAGGACTTCCCGCTATCCCAGACACCGATCCCGGCGCGAGTCCACGCGGCATGGCGGTGAAATTTCATCTTCCTGGCGGGTCGATCACCGACATCGTGCTTAATTCGTTCAACGGCTTTCCCGTCGCCACGGCAGACGAGCTCAGGGATTTTTTCCTCGCGCTTGCTGCGACCAAACCAGGCGATCCTCAACCAACTGCCCTTGATAGTTTTTTGAGCACTCATCCGGCCGCGAAAGCGTTCGTGGAAGCGGCAAAGCCCGCACCGGTCAGTTATGCAACCCTGCCGTATTTCGGTGTCAACGCCTTTAAGTTCACCAACGCGAAGGGAGCCGCCACGTTCGGTCGTTACCAACTCCTGCCGGTCGGCGGCGAGGAATTCCTCACCAATGAGCAGCTCTCGACGATGGGACCAGACTATCTGACCACCGAGATTCGCGAGCGGGTTCGTCGTGGTCCCATCAAATTCAAGCTGGTCGTGCAAATGGCGGAGCGAGATGACAAGCTCGATGACCCCTCGATCGCGTGGCCGGATAGTCGTAAGAAGGTGGAACTGGGCACGATCACCATCACCAAGGCTGTGGCCGACAGTCAAACCGCGGAAAAGAAGTTACTCTTCATGCCGGGAGCTTTGCTTCCCGGTATCGAGACTGCTGATCCGATGCTCGTCGTGCGCAGGCACAGTGATGAGGAATTCTCTTGCATCACGCGATTGAACTCGTCGCGACTCTGTGCACCGCGCTCTTTTCTTATCGGGCGTGGGGCATGTAAGCCATTGGCTGGAGTGGCAGATGGATATTGTTTCCCATGGCCTCTGGGGCGGGATTGCTTTCGGTCGAAAGAGTCGATCGAGTTTTTGGCTGGCATTCGTGTTCGGCTTGGCTCCCGATCTTTTCTCGTTCGGGATTCTCTATGCGGCGGCATGGCTGGGTATTTCCGACAAACCCGATTTCAGTCACGGCACACCCCCGGAATCTTCGATCCCTCAATATGTACATCATCTGTACAATGTCACACATAGCTTCATCGTGTTCCTGATCGTGTTCCTCTTGATCTGGTTCCTCCTGAAACGACCGCTCTGGGAATTTTCGGCCTGGGGTCTGCATGTGCTGATTGACGTACCGACACACTCGTTTGCCTTCTTCCCGACTCCTGTCTTGTGGCCTTTCTTCAATTGGAAATTCAACGGGTGGCAATGGACGACGCCAACCATTTTCATTCCCAACATTGTGCTTCTCTCGCTGCTCTATGCTTGGTACTTATCCCAGCCTTATAGGACAAAGAAGAGACAAACTTCGCAAAAGCTGGCTTCTCCCACAACGAGAGGGCTGGTTTAGTCGCCACAAAAGGAGTCCGAGCATGAAACGATTTGAAGATAAGAATGTGCTCGTCACGGGCGGCAATAGCGGAATCGGCCTGGCAGCAGCGCTCGCCTTTGCGAAAGAAGGCGCGCGGGTCGTTATCACGGGACGCGATCAGGCTACTCTGGATAAGGCCACTGCAGAGCTCGGCGAGCATGCCTTCTCTGTGCGAAACGATGCAGGGAGTGTCGCAGATGGGAGCAAACTGGCTACATTGTTACAACAGCGACACCTGATGCTCGACGCCATTTTTATTAATGCCGGCGTGGCCAAGCTCTCTCCGTTCGAAGCCGTCGATGAAGATGTGTGGGATGTGTCGTTCAACACCATCGTGAAGGGTCCATATTTTTTGATCAAGGCATTGCTACCATGCCTGAACCGAGGAGCCGCCATCGTGCTCAACGGTTCGATTAACGCCCACATCGGCATGCCCAATACCAGCGTATATGCGGCCAGTAAGGCCGCCTTGATCTCGCTTGCGAAAACGCTGTCCTCGGAGCTGTTGAGCAAGGGCATCCGAGTCAATGTGGTCAGCCCCGGCCCCATTACCACGCATCTCTTAGAACGCCTCGGCCTTCCTACAGAACAGCTCTCCGAAGTCGCGAACGGTATCCTTGCCCAGATCCCACTCAAGCGCTTCGGGACGCCCGACGAGGTTGCGAGCGCTGTGCTGTATCTGGCAGGCGCCGAGTCGGCGTTCGTCGTCGGCACCGAGCTGGTGATCGACGGCGGCATGAGTCAGCTGTGATCTTCCCAGACAATGTTTCACACCCCTGCTGAATAGAACCATCGTCCTCCACCTTCATTGATCTGCCGGCAGAAGGACGATGCAGTTCGGATTGAACCCTTGATTCTTTAAAGTGTCGATGCTGGCTACAGGCTCACCCTTTGTCACATCGATCACCGTAATCGACCCGTCACTCATGCCGGGCAGATTTAAGAGACTGTTCTGGACAAAGAGGTAGTGCTCATCCGGAGAGAGGACCAGATGGTGTGCACCCGCAGCCGCGGGAATGGTTTGGAGAAACTTCGGACGTTGGGGGTCGCTATTATCATAGATATTCACGTGTCCGGGCTTGGCGGTGGTGACGAACAAACGATCTCCCTTTCGGTTATACAGCATCTCCAATGGCATCCCCTGCCCTCGAAGGCTATAGTCGTCGACCTGCTGAAAGGCAAAATCCTTGGAGGTCGGATTCCAGACACCAACCCACAGCGTGCCCTCGAGCATCACTGTGATGTGAGCCACGGGCGGCTCCGCTCCATGAGAGAACATGACTTCGACGGGCGCCGCTTTCGAAGGGGAAGGTTTGAGAGAGACCTTATGGGTGGAGAGCACCTTCCCGCTACTGGCTTCGAGGACTGTCACCGTTTCCCCAGGCTCCCCCATATCAGAAGGCCTCAACGTGCTCGTGACGAGGAGGCGATCGATACCATTGTGGACGGTGATCCCGTGGGGGTAACTGATAAACGGCGTTTGTGAGGCCGGCGCGCTGACGGTTTTGAGTGGCTTATCCGTCGTCGCATCACCGATGACGACCGTGCTCGACCCCATACAGGTCAAATACCAGGTGCGATTGTCTTGAGAGAAGACGATATCTTCCAGCACTTGACAGTCCGGTGTTTCCACAGTCTTCATTCGATAGGGAAAACGGGTGAGATCGAGAACATGCAGGACACTCTTGCCAAGGGCCGTGATATAGGCCTTCTTCTGATCGCGGTTGTAAAAGATATGATGCGCCACTAGATCGGACGGGAGCGGGATGTCCATCAGCATCTTTCCAAACGTCGGGGACTTTGGGTCCACGTCGAGAATGGCCAAACCTTCTTTCCTTACGCTCTGTTCCGGTTTGGATTCATAATTGAGCATCGCGAGGATTTCCGCCTGCGCGAGAGTCGTGACCAGTACCATCAAACACCCCGCCAACAGTCCGGAAAAGTGTGATCGTCTCATGGGATCCTCCTTTTGGAAGAGCCCAATTGCTCGTCGTGTTTATCTTGGAGTGGATGCAACGCTTAATCCTAAAGGCTATTTATCTGCTTTTGACGGCTCAGAGCATACGCCCTAGTATCCACGAAAACGAGATTCATTGCGTAGTTTCTCCAGTATTCTTTCAACAATCTGAGGCGCTACAGAGAAGCATCACGTTCACTCCAAGGCGTGCGTGCCGTGGGTGATCGCCCCTCCCGCGCGCAATGCCGCCGCGACGAGCACGGCTTCGGCGATCTCTTGATCGGACGTGCCGGCTTTACGCGCGTTGTTGGAGTGGATCTCGATGCAATACGGACATTGCGTAGTGAACGCGACACCTAGCGCTATCAGTTCCTTGTACTTGACCGGGATCGCTCCCTCAGCCACGGCCGC
>Ga0070673_100002939_pt1 | contig 10504 bp, 8 predicted proteins | sample KBSM23metaG_FD_65342 | JGI IMG/M metagenome (GOLD analysis project Ga0070673, IMG submission 65342) | Miscanthus rhizosphere microbial communities from Kellogg Biological Station, Michigan, USA - KBS M2-3 metaG | ecosystem: Host-associated > Plants > Roots > Rhizosphere > Soil ...
CCATCCACACGAGACGCAGCACCAGGCCAAGGAGGAGGATGGTTGGCAGGATCGCACGGGCTCCACGCTGTGGCCCCGTGGCCGACTGGGGGTGCGGCGACTCTTCGCGTTCGAACATGCCCTACACCGTGGCGCTTGTTCGTCTGTTATCCGACTGCCACGCTCGAAGAGCGGAAGGAGTCTCAAGTGCGCGTACGCCTTGGGATTCTACTCCTGCCGTTGCTTGCCAAGCGCCACGCTCGTTACATCACATCTGTGACAGATATAGATATGAAGAATCGTTGAGATGGACCTACACGAACGGCTCTACCAGCTCGAGGATCGACAGCCACAACTAGCAACACGGACAGGGTCCACCAGGCCACGCTCGACCATATCCAGCCCAGCCGCGCTCGTCGTGCCGGCCATCGCCATAAGATGGCGCGGATCTCGCTGCGTGAAAACGCGTTATCCGACCTACGGCTGAGTGAGTGCTTACGAGGCGTTACCAAAAAGTAATCGCGTCTGCCTTTTGCATTAGCCACGTCGGGGTGACGAGTCATGGAGACGAACGATCCACGTCTGAGCCGGGTGAGTGACTTCCAAGTAAGGGCGATGCTCACTGTCGTCTTGATTGCGACCTGCGCGGTTTTCTTGGTCAACCTTTTTCAGTGACGGAATCGGATCCACTCCGGGCTTCACCGGAGGCACGCGTAGTCATCGGCCACGAGATGACTACGGCTCTTGGACCATTGCGACTGGATGGCGACTTTTGCGATCGTCTGCAGGAGACGGACGATGCTAGAGCGTCTGTGCCCTACGTGTCAGCATGCCGGGCGTTTGCTGCCGGACTCGAGCACAGGTGCGCAAGTCGAATACTATCGCTGTGATTCCTGCGGGACGGTCTGGACGCACCACAAGGACGATCCACTGGCTCCCGTGCGGATAGTTCTTCGACCAAAGCCTGACACTCGCTCGGCGAATCGCGGTTCACTTCTTAACGGGCGACGGCGGGACGATCCGTAGAGTCCCGCTTTTCCAGTCCTGAAAGATTCGCTCCGCGCGGGTAGAATCCTCGAATTCGAAGCGCCACATCTTGTCGCGAATGCGCAGGACATCGCCCTCGATGGTCACGTCGTTGCGCCGGACAGCGAATGAGTCCTGTGGTTCGTCGGATTCGAACCGAAGTCCTTCCCGCGTAAACGTCAATGTCCCGTGACAGTCGCGCAGCCGATGCTTATGGGTTACTGCGTACACCACCTGCGATGGTTTGCGGGGATCCGCGCTGTTGCCGGCATTCTGGCGAGGCGCCCTTTGCTGGGCCGCTTCAGTCTTCGTTTCGGGTGCGGCTGGTGCTGGAGCCGACTCACGTTGCAGAGACTCGCTGTTGCCGGATGGTTTCGATCGCTGCTGGTTCAGCAAGTGCCCCAGCAGTCCCAACACAATGAGCACTGAGACCACGATCGCCCAAACCTCAGCTCGCCGTGGTTTCCGAATGCGGCGGTCCGGGGGCTGTTCGGCGGGTGACGAAGGCGCAGTCACGGGGCGCGATTATAGCTGGTGGTGAGAGCCGCCGCGTCGACCCACGGCGAAGAAGCGGTGAATTACTGGGCTTCCGCCTGCCTGACCGCGATACCGGGTGATGGACGCTCGTTGCTCCACTCGTGCGAGCAGGAACCGCACACCATGAGGAGCACCACAATGTCCCGTTGTCCGGGCACCGTGGAGACACGTCGAACCAGGCCTAAGCCCTGCCCGCACGAGGGGCACTTACGTTCGATATCCATTGATGGGGTTGCCCGAGTGTTAATCCGGGCTACGTAAGAATACTCGGAGCCTTGACGCAGATCAAGGTGATCCGCGCGCTACTCGTTGTGAGAATCAGGATTCCGCGGCTTGTCCGGTCCTGTGCGCCACTCGCGGGATGTTTGGTTGCCTTCGTTGGCGTGACGGGCCTTTATCTTCGCCAGCTGCGCGAAGATATCCATCAATTTGCGCTGAATTTCCTGCGATTCCGCGCGAAGTTCCGCCGCCCGCTCCAGCAGGAAGCGGATTTGCGCTCGTGTGTCTGACATTCGGGCAACAGAACGGCAAGCAAGACTGTCACCAAAAAGTCGCGTAGTTGTTTCTCGCCGTTGCTCCCTTCGTCAACACATCGCACCTGCAACGGTTTTTTCGACGACCCGCAGCGTCACGTCGCGTGGTGGCGCGTTGATGTCCTCCTTGTCACACACCCAGACATGGCCGCATGCGTCGCAGCGGTAATAGATCACCCACGCCTGCTGACTGGCTGCTTCCAGCAGGCGGCCGGGTCGTTCACATTGCGGACAGATTCGATGCGGCATATGCGCACCTCAGTAGGCCGCACTATGCGCTCGCCCCGTGTCGACCACATTAAGCCAAAGTCCTCGTTTCGATTAATTCGACGTGACAAGTCGATGATCACGCGATGTGGCTTCTCAAGGCCTCAGTCATCCGACAATGTAGCCAATGAACTTGATCCTTCTCGAGGAACGCGATCGCGTTGACGCCTCGTCTGTGACGCTCGCGGACGCTCGCGCCACTCACCTGCTCAAGGTTCTGCGCGTAACGACGGGGCAAACGGTAAGAGTGGGATGGATTGATGGCCCGCTGGGCACAGGCACGGTCGAATCGGTGAGCGATGGACGGGTGTCGATGCGGTGCGTGTTCGAGGCGGATGCGCCTTCACGCCCGCGTGTGGACGTGCTGCTCGCGCTGCCACGTCCAAAGGTGCTTCGACGGCTGTGGGCACAGTTCGCGGCGCTCGGCGTCGGGCAGATCATCCTCACCAACGCGAGCCGCGTCGAGCGAGACTACTTCGACACGCATGTATTGACCGAGGCCTGCTACCGGCCGCTGCTCATCGAAGGCCTGCAGCAAGCGCAGGACACGCGCGTGCCGCTGGTCTCCGTTCACCGTCAGTTCAGGATCCTCGTTGAGGACCGCCTCGACGATCTGTTTCGCACAGGCGTGCGACTGGTCGCCGATCCCAGCGGGAGCACGTCGATCGCAAACGCGCTCGCCGGCCGTGACGGGCGCGTCCTCCTCGCCATCGGGCCCGAGGGCGGCTGGAACGACTTCGAGTTGCGACTCCTCGAGACGCGCGGATTCACCCCCGTCGGCCTTGGACCACGCACGTTGCGTGTCGATACCGCGAGCGTGGCCCTGCTCTCGCACGTGCATTCATCGCTCGTCTAATACAGCCAGGAGTTTCTCGTCCCCCATCTCGCGCGCATTGGCGCGCCACGCCGGCTTGATCGTCGCACCCGCAGCCACGAGGAGCGACATCACCGAGTAGTACCGCTCCGCCTCCACCGGCGGTGTCGTGTGGTTCATCAGCCCGAAGAATGCCCACTGTATCGGCGTCCCCTGCCACGTATCGTCGATCGCATCGACCGGTGCGCCTCGCTCTAACAAGACCCGGACGGTCTCGACGTGACCGCCGCCGGCGGCCCAGTGCAGCCCGGTCTGGCCGTGATGTTTCACGCGCGCGGTCATATCCATTCCTCTGTCGAGCAGGAACTCGACGACGTGTGAATGGCCGAATTCGCAGGCCCACGTGAAACCGTCAGCCATCTGCTCACGAGTGGCAGGCGGGCGCAGGCCACCATTCGAATCGAAGAATCCCTCGAGGAGATCGAGCCTGCCGACGCCGGCTGCACCTTCGAGGTCGAGCGGCGCGCCGCGACCCGCAAGAAACTGCGCGGCCTCCTGACGACCGTTGTGCAGGCACGCGTTGACGATCGATGCCGCACCGGACTTGTCGATCACGGCACCGGCATCGAGCAGCACTTCCAGGAGCGGAATCAATACGCCACTGACCACGGGCGTGATGCTCGTCGCGACCAGCCCTATCGTCGTCGATCCGCCGCCGTACATATCCGCCGGCGCTTCAACGTCGGCCCCAGCACGCAACAGCACGCGCGCAACATCGGGCGCATTGCGCGGCGTCTTCTGCCGGAAGTACTCGATGCCGTTCGCCGCCACGTGGTGCAGGAGCGTCGAGTGATGCCGTCTCACTGACCGCGCTCGAATCAGGTCGTGGTTCTCCGCAAGCAGCCGTTCGAGCGTCGCGACATCTCCCGTGACGATCGCGTCGACGGCCGTCTCGAATTGCGCGACTGGAGACGAGGGACGCTTCACGTCCCGCTGAAAGGCATCGAACGCGTCCCAACCCTCGAACTCATGATTGCTCGCGATGATCTGCCGTGCCTCACTCGCCGAGTAGTCGGGGGCGAGCCCTCCAGGCGTCGAGGCCGGCGGGCGACCGTCGCGGAATAACGGACCGTGCGTCCGCATCAGGCGCTCGAGTGTTGCCACGTTTCCGGAGACGAGGGCTCGCTCCGCCTGCCGCCATACTGTGGAAGGGGATGGTGTCGCCGCAGCCGCTTCGACACGCGCCGCAAACTTCGGCCAGCTCTCGTCACCGTGTTCGCGCGCGATGACGAACTGCGCGTCAGCGAGCGTCAGCTTGGCCGGCGCACGCGGATGGAGTTCACGAACGCGTTGAAGCGCGTCAGCGTCTCCGGCCACGCACGCTTTCACAAGTTCCTTTGCTTGCTTCTTGTATTGCGAAAGGTTCGGACGATCGGGCAGATCCCGGGTCGGCATACGAATCTCCTTTCATCGCTGCCTGGAGTCCGCCCGATCAGGCTGAAAGAAGCTTCGTAAGTATGGAACACCGATGGGTGGGCACGGCCCTTTCCGCGGACTGGATGCGCCCCTGCGCGCGGGGGTCAGTATAGCCTTGCGCGAGACGGTCGCCTAGGCACTCTCCAGCCGGTCATAGCCGAGCACCAGCTCCTCCATCGCCACGTCAGTGCCCGAGGCGTTCAGCGGTGCGCTCGTGTACTTGATGATGCGTGGGCTGATCACCTTCCAGCTTGTTGACGAGGTCTGCGCCTCGTTCCGAAGTCTGATGATCACGACCCGGTCAGTGCCAGCGCGAAGTGTCCGCCTCCACTCCTCGAAGGCGTGCGCGCGAAACACTCCGCGCCTCAGCGTGACGGTCTTGGACGTCTGTCCCGCGCTCAGGCCATTGACTTCCTGAAAGCCTGCCTGAACGGCGCCGGTACCGGGGTCGAGGACGAAGCTAAACTGCGCGAAGGGGTCTTGTGCCGTCAACGTCATGTCCTGTTCGCTCCTCGTCGGCCGAACGTTAACACTGGATATGGCCCGACTCACCAGATTGGAACGGCTCCGCCTGGCGGCACTCCGGTTGCGAGACATTCAGAACGAGGCCGTGGCGATCTATCGAAACTTTCCAGAGCTCGATCGCCGGCCGAGGAGCAACCGAGTGCGCCGGCCGCCAATCGTCGGACAGGAGCCACGCCCGATCGCCTGGGCGGCCAAACTGCATTAGTTGGCCGGTCACAGGGACTGGCCCTACGTTGTTGGTTAGCCGGTCCGAAAGGACCGGCTCTACGTCAGATACCGGTGATCTGTACGTTGGCGCCGTCGGGATCCTTCACGTGGAAGCCGAACTCGATGTTCTCGCGCGGCGTCAGTCCCATCCCCTGGAGCTCCTTCGTGACCGCCTCGCGATTGAAGCCGTCCACGCCAATCGCAAAGTGATCGATGAGGCCCGGCGGTGGCTCCACTCGCAGGGACACCAGGATCTTGCCGCCGATGCCGAGCCGCGCGATCTTGTTCGCCTTGTCCTCGTTCTGCACGGACAGGCCGAACACGCGGTTGTAGAAGTCAATCGAGCGCGCCATGTCGCTCACGAGCACCGAGACGTGATTGATGCTGCCGGAACGCAGCGGCGCGGCTGATGCGCTCGCGCCGGCAGCCGCGACCAGTGCGAGCGTCTGAATCAACTCGCGGCGAGACAGCTGGCCGCGCTCGAACCGTCCCACCAGATCCGAAATCACGAGTTCCACGCTCTCCTCCTTCGACGGGCGTGCAGTGTAGCGTCCGTCAGAGCACACGATCAAGGAACGGAATGATGAACACGCCCTGCACAGTAAGGATGAGCTGCACGTGTGAACGCTTGAATGCGGGTTTATAGTGGCGCGCAGTGCAATTGCCCGCATCGACACAGGTGAACGCGGGCGTGTGCAACGGGATGACCCTCGACGTTCACTAGGTGCCGGGCTCGAGAATCGGAGTGCACTGATGGCAGAGATTCGGCGGCTGGCAGTCTGCCTCGACGGCACCTGGAACAACCGCGACGACTCCACGAACGTTCTCCATCATTTCGCGCTCACCTCGGAGTGCTACGACAAGCGCGTCGATCAAGACAGAGTCACCCAGCTGAAGCTCTATCTCGAAGGCGTCGGCACGGGACCACTCGATTCAATCACCGGCGGCGGCTTCGGCTTCGGTCTCGAGACGAACGTCCGGGCCGCATACAACTGGTTGATCCAGAACTATCAGGACGAGACAGCCTTCACGCCCGCTGACGAAATCTACATCTTCGGTTTCAGCCGCGGCGCATTCACCGCCCGGTCGCTCGTCGGCTTCATCAGCACGTGCGGCCTGCTGCGCCGCGGCGCACCGCTCACCGTCAACGAGCTCTGGCGCGCCTACTGCCTGATCGGCCGCATGCGTGAGCATCACAGTGGCCCCCTCACCGACCTCTTCCCAGACCCGCCGGTCGAGTTCAGACGCATTACCGATCTCGTCTGGGATCCGTGGCTGATCCGGCAGAAAGAGGCACTCACTCCGCGACCGTCCGGCCACGTGCCGGGCCAGCGAGCCGACACACTGAACCCTACCGAGGCACTGCTGGTCCGCTGGTCGCGGCGCGTGAAGATTACCTACCTCGGCGTCTACGACACCGTCGGCGCTGTGGGTTGGGATGCGCTCGCGATTCCCGGCATCCGCAGCCGCCTCGCACTGCATCACAACATGCGGCCGACGACGCTGATTCAAAAATGCCGGCATGCGTTGGCGATCGACGAGCAGCGCAGCAGCTTCAAGCACACACCGTTTGTCGCCTACATCAGCGGCGACACCGCCGAGAGCGAGCTCAAACGGATCGAAAGCGACCTGGCGCCGCGGAAGGATGTGCAGGTCGATCCCGTCGGTGCGCTGGCCTCGGCGTGGACGCGGCGCATCGAGCAGCGCTGGTTCGTCGGCGCGCACTCGAATGTCGGTGGCGGATACGCGAGCAATCCCCTTGCCCAGCAGCCGCTCGCCTGGCTCCTCGAGGGTGCACGCGACGCCGGCCTGATCTGCGATTCGATTCCGAAGAACGGCGCTCTCGACAATCGGCTTGGCCCTCGCGACTCGTTCGTGGAATTCGTCAAGCCGTACTGGACCACCGCGCTTCGCGCCAAGCGGTCGTATCGCGTCATCGATCCGGATCCCGACATTCGCGCCGAACGGCGGCTGCGCACTGAATCGTCGGCATTCATGCTGGTCAACATCAACGAGCAGGTCGATCCAGGCGCGATCGAGTACTACGCGCGCCAGGACACTCTGGAGCCGCCGCCGAACCTCGTCGAGTACGCGAGCCGGAAGAAAGCGCGTGGCAAGGACCTGACCTCGCTCGCCGAGCGCAGACCCAGACATCCCTGGATGGGCAACAACGTCGCACCCTACATCGTGCTGGCGCTGTGGGCGACGTTGGCCGCCGGCGGAATTCTCGCCGTGGACCTCGTGTTTCGCATCTGGATCACGGCGTGGCCGCCGTCCTGGTGGCTGGCGGTGGCCGCCGCGGTGTTCGCACTCGTCGACTGGGCCGAGAGCTGTCAGAACTTCACCATGGCGGCGCGCGGCGCCTCGCCTGCCCGTCGTGCCTTTCTCGATTCCATCTACTGGACTCGTGCCCTCGGCGTCGTCCTCTTCATTTTCGGCGTGCTCGGCGGCATGACGTCGCTTTTCTTCCGCGGCACCAGCGCGCCGACGCTAATCGAAGCCTTGGACAAGGCGTGGTCGCTGATGCAGTACTTCGGCGTCGTCGCCTTCGGTGCCGGGCTGGGCGTCGGCCTCGGCGTCGTGTTCAATCACCTGTATTCGAAAGCCACCGCACCACGATCGAGCGTGGTGATTTATGCGGCCGCCCTGACGCCGCTCATCATCGCCGGTATCCTCCCGCTCGGCATCGTTGCCGTGTTCGAGGTGTGGCGCATTGTTGCGCCCGCGCTCGGCGTCACGTCGGCGACACCATCACCCATCGCGCCCAATGCGCAATTCGCCGGACTCCTCCTTCTGTTGCAGCTGTCGTTGATCTACTTCGTCAACGCGCTCACATGGGCCGGTGAGCCAATGGCCAAGGCGCGCCTCGGCTCGATCGTGCCGCTGCAGATGTGCTTCACGCCGGGTCAGATCGAATCCTGCCTCGATCGCTGGTGCACCATGCTGCGCGGGCACGCCGCCGCTCGCTGTGCGATGTCGGCTGTCGTCCGTGAGGCGCTGTTTCGCGACATCATCGGCTTTATCCCGGTGTACACGGGCTCCTTCACGTTCGGCTTGTGGTTCGGTTATACGCAGCTCGAGTGGTCGTGGCTCCAGATCCTGTGGTGGGCACTGCCGCTCACGGCGCTGGTTGCCGACTACGGCGAAGACCTCTGCCACCTCCGCTGCCTGCGTTTGCATCAGAAGGGCCAATGTCCTTCGATCCCGCACGCTCTCGTCGGCAGCGTGATGACGTGGGTCAAACTGATCGGCTTCTTTGGCGAGGGCGCGTTGACGCTCGTCATTGTGGCCGCGGCGACGATCAGGATCTACCAGGCCCCAGTCGGCTACGGTTGGCGCGGCCTCGTCGTGCTCGCCATCTCCATCGTCGCCGGCCTGATCCTCGGCGGGTTGACGGTGGGCTCGATCGTCTACCGGAAGATCATCGGCAAGACGCGGACACACGTTCATGTCTCCGCCGATTCGCGCGGCGTTCCGCTGACGGAGAGTACTGGCGTTTGACTCTCCCCTCACGTCAGGCTTCACAATTGAAGCCGGTGGGGAGCGACGGGCGGTACCGTGTTCACGAATTCGCTGAACTGGCCGGCGTCACGGTCAAGACACTGCATCACTACGACCGCGTCGGCCTGCTTCGTCCGCGGCGGACGCCCTCGGGCTATCGCGTTTACACGCAGTCAGACCTCGTCCGGCTCGAGCAGATCCTGGCCCTCAAGACCATCGGATTTTCGCTGAACGACATTCGTTCCCTGCTCGATCGCGAGACGCTGCCGCTCCCGGCCATCTTTCGTCAGCAGCGACACGTGCTCGAGGAAAAACGGCGCCTCCTCGACCGCGCCATTCGGGCATTGACCGACGCCGAACGCGCGGCAGCGATCGACTCTGCGCCGGCCACCGTCATCCTGCAGGACGTCATCAGTGTGATGAACATGCAAGACATCGAGATCATGCGGAAGTACTACAGCAACGAGGCCTGGGCGCAGTGGCAGCACTACTACGATGATTGGCCGTCACCCGCGTGGCAGGCGCTGTATCGCGAGATCGGCTCTGCCATGGATTCTGACCCTGCGGCTCCGCGCGCGCAGGCGCTCGCCGATCGCTGGCAGGCATTGACCAGGCAGGACGCTGTCACGCCGGCCGTTCGCACCGGCATGATCAAGGCCTGGGCCGATCGTCAACACTGGCCACCCTCGCTGAAGCGACGCCTGGATGAATTCGAGGTTGAACGCGCGACGCGGTTCATCGCCGATGCACTGTGGGTGCGCTGGGCCGACCAGCAGGACGCGACGAGGCAACGCGGCGGCCGTGGCGTTCCGCGCGTGAGCGACTCGCGACGTGCCCTGTTCGACGAGTGGGTGTCGCTGCTCGGTCGCGATCCCGGCAGCGACCAGGCGCAGGAACTGCTCGCACGGTGGCAGACCCTGCTCGACGTGGAAAGCGGCGGAGACGAGGCCATCAAGGCTGACTACGCCGGGTTCGTTCAGCGTCGCCAGTCGTGGCCGGCCGGCATGCGACGCTACATCGCCTCGCTCTATGACACCGATGCCGACACGTGGTCGAAGGTGGTGGACGTCATCGAGCAGGCGCTCGCGTATAAGACGTCCGGTGAAAGACCGTCGCGCCCTGGCGCGTCGTCTTCACCTCAATCCGGCGCAGACGTTTGAGTGGATCCGCGTTGCTCGATGAATACGCCAGCACGTAGTAGTCGCTCGTCTCGGCGTCGATGCGCTTCAGGCCGGCGCTGAAGTTGTTCATGTTGACCATCGCGAATCCGCCGGTCTCTTCCGCGATGACCCGCAGGCTGTCCTGTGAGTTGCGCAGATACGCGTTCCACTCTGGTGTCCTGATGTCCAGATCCACGTCAGGGCCGGCGGACAGCCCGCGCGGATCGATCGTATAGATCGTCGCGTTGGCACGGTTCGCCGCGCGGGTCAGCTCCGCCAATTCCCGTACGAGGTCCGCTTCGGCCAGCATCTGGCTGCTCTGCTGCGTACGGAAGAAGGGGTCGTTCTGCAGATCGGCCGCGTCGACACGTGACCGCAGCGCCTGCTCCTCGACGCGCGACTGCGCGAACGGATTGAAGTCGTAGCCGCTGCTGATGTAGATGACGGCCTTGCGCCGGTTCTGCACCTTCTCGAGATTC
>Ga0070673_100002940_pt1 | contig 10502 bp, 8 predicted proteins | sample KBSM23metaG_FD_65342 | JGI IMG/M metagenome (GOLD analysis project Ga0070673, IMG submission 65342) | Miscanthus rhizosphere microbial communities from Kellogg Biological Station, Michigan, USA - KBS M2-3 metaG | ecosystem: Host-associated > Plants > Roots > Rhizosphere > Soil ...
TTGACGTTGACATCCATCACCTTCAGCCAGCTGTCGATGGGATAGCCGATAACGGTGTGGGTGGCGCCGGTGATTCCGGCGCTGTTGATCAAGATGTCGATCTTGCCGAGAGCCTTGCGCGCTTCGCCCGCGGCAGTCTCGACCGCCTTGGGATCGCTGACGTCCAGCGCAATACTGTGCGTCGCGCCACCCTCCTGGCGGGCTTGTTCCAAGCTGTCGGGGTTGAGATCCCACAATGAGACCTTGCCGCCCTCGGCGACGATGCGCTTGGCCGCCTCCAGCCCGAGGCCGGAAGCACCGCCGGTGATGACCGCGGCGCGGCCCAGAAAACGCCCTGCATAAATCATGAACTGGTCCCTACTCTGATTAGTCCGGTTATAGCTGCAAAAAATGATGTTGCGCTGCAATAACCCATATGGAATATGCGGCGGCGCGCCGCGATTGGCGATAGCGGGGTCAACTGTCTAAAGTGCGCCCCGTCAGCCCGCCAATGAGGCGCGACTGCAATCCCCAGTAAGGGTAGACGGAAGGTGGAGAATGAACCGTAGGAGATTTTTTGGCCTTTCGGCAGCGGCCGGCGGTCTGCTGGCTGCCCGGCAGGTCTCTGCCCAACCCAGCGGTCCGGTCTATGCAGGCGCCCCGAAATTGGATGTCCAGGCAGCCCTTCCTCAACAGCAGCAATTCCGGGTTGGCTATACCACCAACACCCGCGGCGGGTGGGAAGGCAGCCCCTTTGTGGGAATTTCCGAAGGGCGCGAGGTGGGCTTCCGCTATTTCGAGATTTTCGGTTCGTCCTTCTGCGCCACGCCGGATGGATTGGAGCCTGCTCCCCGTGACACCCAAAAAATGAGAAGCTGGGAGAACGGCTATAGCTGGAAATTCCCCACCGGCCCCAGGGCCAAGCGCGAAGTCTATTACCCCGACCGCTGGGAGGCCTTGCAACACCGCATGTATGAGATCGGGGCGCAGTTCACCGCCATCACCGGCGGAGCGGCCGGCGGCAGTGTCGCCTTCCACGATCCGGCCCAGCGCCAGGCCGTGGTGGACAATCACTTCAACATGACGCGTTTTTCGCGCCGTTTCGGTTGCGACCACCAGAAAACCAATACCGGCCCGCGCAAGCAGCCCAATGGCACGCCCTTGGAAGACCTGAAGGAGATTGCCAGGACCTCCGAGCTTCTCGGGCGGCGCATCCGCGAAGAGTTGGGCATGAAGTTCGGCGTCCATGCCCATCTAGGAAGCCAGATTCAGAACGAGCAGGAGACCATGTTCCTGATGGAGAATACCAAGCCCGAAAATGTCGCTTTCGTGCTGGATACCGGCCATATCACCATGGCCGGCATGGATCCGGTGGCGCTGGCCAAGAAGCTGGGCCATCGCGTGATCGAATATCATTTCAAGGATACCAAGAAGGAAGACCGGGGCGGCACCAAGAACGTTCCGCTGCCGACCCGCGACATGATGAACGATCCTTATTTCTATCCCATGGGCGAAGGTGGAGTGGATTTTCCCGCCATCGTTTCCTATCTCAAATCCATCAATTGGCGCGGCCACCTGAATGTGGAGCTCGACACCTCGCCCTGGCGGCCGCCCAAGGAAAGCGCCCGCATCACCGCCAACTATATCCGCAACACTTTGAAGATCGAGTTGTAAGAATCCATCATGAGCAAGATCAGTTTTCCCCTTCCGCAGGATTGGCGCGATGCCGTGCTGGTGGGCCGCATCGATATGGGCGAAGGCCCGACGCCGGTGGTCGTCCGGTGCGGGCGGGTTTTCGACGTCAGTAAGACTGCGCCTACCGTTTCCTCGCTGCTGGAGAACTGGACTGGCGTGCCCGACGGAAAGGATCTGGGCGACATCAACGATTTGGGGCTTGAAACCGCCTGGTCGAATGGCTCCGCGCCCAAGGTGAAATTGCTGGCGCCCGTGGACCTGCAATGCGTCAAGGCGGCCGGCGTTACCTTTGCCGTGTCCGCCATCGAGCGGGTGATCGAGGAGCGCGCCAAGGGCGTTCCGGGCGCCGCCCAGGCGATCCGCGAACAGCTGGCCTCGCGTATCGGCACCGACATCCGCAAAGTCGTGCCGGGCTCGCCGGAAGCGGCCAAGCTGAAGGAGGCGCTGATCGCCGACGGTCTGTGGTCGCAATATCTGGAAGTGGCCATCGGTCCCGATGCCGAGGTCTTCACCAAGGCGCCGCCCATGTCATCTGTAGGCTGGGGCGATTTCATCGGTGTGCGCACCCAATCCACCTGGAACAATCCAGAACCGGAGATCGTGGTGGTGGTGGACAGGAATGGCAAGGCGGTCGGCGCGACCTTGGGTAACGACGTCAATCTGCGCGACTATGAAGGCCGCAGCGCGCTGTTGCTGGGCAAGGCCAAGGACAACAATGCCGCGAGCGCGATGGGCCCCTTCATCCGCATGTTCGACGACAAATACACCATGGACGATGTGCGAGGCGCGGTCGTCGAGCTGGAGATCGTGGGCACGGACAATTACCGGCTGGAAGGCAAATCCACCATGGCCGAGATCAGCCGCGATCCGCTGGAGCTGGTAAAGCAGACCATCAGCGAACATCAGTATCCCGACGGTTTTGTGCTGTTTCTCGGCACCTTGTTCGCGCCGACCCAGGACCGTGATGTCAAGGGTTCCGGCTTCACCCATAAGGAAGGGGATGTGGTCAAGATTTCCACCCCGAAACTGGGCGTGTTGGAGAACCGGGTCACCACCTCCAAGGCCGCGCCGCCGTGGAATTTCGGGATTTCCGACCTGATGAAAAACCTTGTCCGGCGTGGGCTTTTGAAGGCTTAGGACCTATACCCCCACGGCATGTCCGCCGATGCAGTTCCGGGGTTGGATTAGCCGGTCCAACCCCTTAAATAGGCCGCAACCGATTTTCCCCCTTTTTTGAACGGGCGGTCCGGCTCACGCCTAACGCCCTTTTTCAACCGGGCGGTCCGGCTCACGCCTAACGCCCTATGACCAGGAGAGTTTTAATGACCGAGACCCTGACCCATTTTATCGGCGGCAAGCAGATTGCCGCTCCCGGCGCGCTCGAAAGCCTCAATCCCTCCAATACCGGCGAAATCATAGCCAAGTTTCCCGACGGCGGCCCCGAGGATGTGAGCAAGGCGGTGGAAGCCGCGCGCGCGGCGTTTCCGGGTTGGGCCGGCGCTACGCCGGAAGTTCGCGCCGATCTGCTGGACAAGGTCGGCAGCCTGATCATCGAGCGCAAGGATGCGCTGGGCAAATTGCTCGCCAGCGAAGAAGGCAAGACCTTGCCCGAGGCCACCGGCGAAACGGTGCGCGCCGGCCGCATCTTCAAATATTTCGCCGGCGAGGCGCTGCGCCGCCATGGCCAGAATCTGGAGTCAGTGCGCCCGGGGGTTGAGATCCAGACCTACCGCGAAGCCGTCGGCGTCTACGGCCTGATCACGCCGTGGAATTTTCCCATTGCCATCCCCGCCTGGAAGATTGCGCCGGCGCTTGCCTTTGGCAACACGGTGGTGCTCAAGCCCGCCAATCCCACGCCGGCCACCGCGCATGCGCTGGCCTCCATCATCCAGGAAGCCGGCGCGCCGGCCGGCATCTTCAACATGGTGCTGGGCCGCGGCATTGTCGGCGATGCCCTGTCCAAGCATCCCGACGTCAATGCCATTTCCTTCACCGGCTCGCAGACGGTGGGCGCCAAGGTGGCCGCGGCCGCGGTAGCGCATATGGCGCGGGTGCAGCTGGAAATGGGCGGCAAGAATCCGCTGCTGGTTATGGACGATGCGGAGTTCGACCGGGCCGTGCAGATCGCGGTGGATGGCGGCTATTTCGCCACCGGCCAGCGTTGCACCGCCTCCAGCCGCGTGTTCGTGCAGGAAGGCATCTATGACAAGTTTATCGCTGCGGTGGCCGAACGCGCCAAGGCGCTGAAGGTCGGCAATGCGCTGGATCCGTCAACGCAAATGGGCCCCGCCGTTACCGACACCCAGCTCGCGGGCAACCTGAAATATGTCGACATCGCCTTGAAGGAAGGTGGACGCCTGCTTGCGGGCGGTGCGGAACCGCTCAAGCTGGCGACGCCGGGTCATTACATGTCGCCCACCCTGATCGTGGACACCAAGCCGTCCGACACCATCAATCAGGAAGAAGTGTTCGGGCCGGTGGTGTCGGTTGTGAAGGTCAAGAGCTATGACGAAGGCTTGGCCCTTTGCAACGCCGGCAATTTCGGTCTGTCGGCCGGTATCGTCACCACCAGCCTCAAGCATGCGCGCCACTTCCAGCGCAACGTGAAGGCGGGCATGGTGATGATCAATCTGCCCACCGCCGGCGTCGATTATCACGTGCCGTTCGGGGGCACCCGCGGCTCGTCTTACGGCAATCGCGAGCAGGGTTTTGCCGCGGTGGAGTTCTTCACACAGACCAGGACGGCTTATTCTTTTTCGTAATTGAATGTGCCGCGCAAACTGGAAAGGGCGGGAGAAACCCCGCCCTTTTCATTGGAGTGGCGCTTCGGGTGCCAGATTCCGCTTGATTGCGGCGCGCCGGACCAGCAGATAGCGGGCCATGGCGCCGCTTTTGCACCTCAAGGATATCACCGTTGCATTCGGCGGCGCACGCCTGCTGGATGGGGCCGAACTCAGCTTGGGCGAGGGCGAGCGCCTGTGCCTGGTCGGGCGCAATGGCTCGGGCAAGTCCACCCTGTTGAAGATTGCGGCGGGATTGGCGGAAGCCGATGGCGGCAGCCGTTTTGCCCAGCCGGGCGCCACTATCCGTTATCTGCCGCAAGAGCCGGATTTGAGCGGCTATGCCACCACCCGTGACTATGTCGAGGCCGGCCTCAATCCGCATGAAGATCCCAACCGCGCCTTTTATCTGTTGGGTCATCTGGGTCTGAGCGGCAGCGAGAACCTGGCCCATTTGTCCGGCGGGGAAGCGCGCCGGGCCGCCCTTGCCCGGGCACTGGCGCCCAAGCCCGGTATTCTGCTGCTGGACGAACCCACCAACCATCTGGATGTGCGCGCCATCGAATGGCTTGAGGATGAAATCAAGTCCTGCAACAGCGCGCTGGTGCTGATCAGCCATGACCGCCGCTTTCTGGAGAATCTGTCCCGCGCCACCGTGTGGCTGGATCGCGGCCAGACCCACCGCTTGGAACGAAGCTTTGCCTCTTTCGAGGCCTGGCGCGATGAAATGCTGGAACGAGAAGAGGTCGAGCGGCATAAGCTGGAACGGCGCATCGCGGCGGAGGAGGATTGGCTGCGTTATGGCGTGTCCGGGCGGCGCAAACGCAACCAAGGACGGCTGGAACGGCTGCGCGGCATGCGGACAGAGCGTCGCGAACAAATTCGTCAGCTCGGCAACGTCAAATTGGAAGCCGCAGAGGGCGGCGGCAAAGGCACGAAAATTATCGATGCGAAAGGCCTGGGCTTTGCTTATGCCAGCGGCGAACAGGAGATGGTGCGCGACTTCAGCCTGCGCATTCATCGCGGCGACCGCATTGCCATCGTGGGACCCAATGGCGTGGGCAAGACAACTTTGCTCAAATTGTTGACCGGGCAGCTCCAGCCGCAAAAAGGCAATGTCAAGCTGGGCCAGGGCTTGCTGATGGCACAGCTCGATCAAAGCCGCAGCCAATTGCATCCCGAGCAATCGCTCGCCGCCGCTGTAACCGACGGCAGCGGCGACACGGTCATGGTGGGCGGCAAGCCGCGCCATGTGATGAATTACCTGCAGGATTTTCTGTTCACGCCCAAACAGGCGCGTACACCTGTCAAAGTGCTGTCGGGCGGGGAGCGGGCGCGTCTGTTGCTGGCCAAATTGTTCGCGGCGCCGTCCAATTTCCTGGTGTTGGACGAGCCCACCAACGATTTGGACCTGGAGACCTTGGACCTGCTGGAAGAAGTGATCGCCGACTATCCCGGAACCGCGCTTTTGGTCAGTCATGACCGCGATTTTCTGGACCGGGTGGCGACCGGAATCGTTCTGGCGGAAGGCGACGGCCGCTTTACCGAATATGCCGGCGGCTATTCCGACATGCTGGCACAGCGAAGCGGCAAAGAGCCGAGGGCGGCGGAGCCGCGCAAGCCCGCTAAAGCGGCGGTGGAAAAGCGGGCGCGTGTCAACCCGCCCAAGATGAATTTTGCGGACGCGCATGCCCTGAAAGTCCTGCCGGAAAAGATCGCTGTGGCGGAACTCAAGATGGCGGAATTGGAACAACGCCTGTCCGACAGCACGCTCTATGCCCGGGACGCCGGGTTGTTCGGCCAACTGTCCGCAGAATTGGCGGAAATTCGCGCTCAGAAAGACGCCGATGAAGAGCGGTGGCTGGCTTTGGAGATGGAGCGCGAGGCCTTGGAGCAGCCGTCCGGAACCTGACTTTTAGGAACAATTGTTATTTCGGAACGTTAAGGCTCCGCGAAGCCCCATTGGTTTCAGGGCGTGTGCCGGGAGTGTTCCATGAAACATGCAGCAATGGCCGGTCTTGCCGCCGGCGCGGCGATGATGATCGGAGGCGCATTGGGCGCCGTGGACCGCTCCGATCCCAATCCTGTCCCGGACATGAATGTCGAATTCATGAACCCGATGATCGGCGGACAGTCGATGATGGCGGACCGCGATATCATGGACAATATCAGCGCCTCGCCCATGCATGCCACGTTCGTGGCAGCGCTGAAGGAGAGCGGCGTGGCGACGGCGTTGAAAGCGAACGGCCAGTTCACGTTATTCGCGCCGACCGATGCGGCTTTCAGCGCGGCGGGGTTGAAAGGCAAGTCCAATATGGGACGCCGCCTCAGCTATTTGATCGTGCCCGGGCGTTACGATTCCAAGGCCCTTCTCAAAGCCATCAATGAAGGGGGCGGGGAAACCAGGTTGCGCACCGCGGAAGGCGGCACCCTGATCGCGCGCATGAACGGCCCTACCAACATCATGGTGCTGGATGAACGCGGCAATATCGCCGACATCGCCATCTATGACGTGCGCGACAAGAATGGTGTCGTGCATGTCGTCGACCATATGTTGGAGCCCGGCGGCGGGCAGTCGCATCAAGTGGCGTTCAATTAGTCGGCATATTTCGCCAGGTACTCGGCCAGCGTCTGCGGCGTCATTTCGTGCGCATTGGCGGTGGCGAAGATATTGTCGCCGTTGACCAGCTTGCCATCGGGCGTGACGATCAGAAGCGCGGGCACGCCTTCCAGCTTCTTGGTGATACCGAAGCGGGCGGGAATGTGCAGGTTGCGGTTGAAACGGCCCACATCCACCAGCACTTCCTCATAATGAGCTTCCATGAAGCGGCGGATTTCCGGTAGCCGGACGAAATTTGCCAGCACCAGGCAATCGACACACCAATTGCCGCCCAGGTCGATCAGCACGCGCTTATGGGACTTTTGCGCCCGGGCGAAGGCGGCGGCCACCTGAGCGTCGGCATTGGCGGCCTCATTGTAGGGCTGGAGCGTAACAACTGGCAGCTGTTGCAAGCTGGCGATGGAAGGCTTGGGCGCGGGGGCCGCCATCGCGGGAAGCGATGCCAACAACAAAAGGACGGCAAGACGCTTTTTCATGCCGCCACCGTTGCGAGCAGACCGCGCCCCTCCAGCAAGGCTTCGACATGGGGATCGCGTCCGCGAAAGGCGCGATAGGCGGTGGCGAAATCGCGGGTGCCGCCCGAGGAATAGATGAATTTGTGCAGCCGGTGGGCGGTGGCCGGATCGAAGGGATCGTGCGCCTCCTTGAAGGCCTTGAAGCCATCCGCGTCCAAAACCTCCGACCAGAGATAGGCATAATAGCCTGCGGCATAACCGTCGCCGCCGAAGATATGGGTGAAATGGGGCGCGGCATGGCGCGGCCCAATTTCCTCCGGCATGCCGATGCGGGACAAGGTATCGGCTTGCGCCTGCTTGGGATCGGCGCCCGGCGGCAAGGTGTGAAAATCCATATCGACCAGGGCGGAAGCCAGGAATTCCACCGTGGCAAAACCTTGGCCGTAATTGCGCGCGGCCAACAGCTTTTCCACCAGGTCTTTCGGAATCGGCTCACCGGTCTGGTAATGACGGCAGAAACGCTCCAGCACCACCGGCTCTTCCAGCCAATGCTCGAACAGCTGCGAGGGCAATTCGACGAAGTCCCGCGCCACATTGGTGCCTGACAGGCGCGGATAGCGCACTTGGCTCAGCAAGCCGTGCAAGGCATGGCCCATCTCATGGAACAGCGTCACCGCATCGTCAAAGGAAAGGAGACAGGGCTCGCTTTTGCTGAAATTGGCGTTGTTGACGATGATGGGCAGAACTTCCGCATTCTCCTGGGCGCCGCCCAGCCGGTGCTGATCGCGGAAGCTGGACATCCAGGCGCCACCCTGTTTGCCCGGGCGGGCGAAGTAATCGCCATAGAATAGGCCGATGGCATGACCTTCGCGCCCGACCTCCCATACGTGAACATCGGGATGATAGAGGGGGATGTCATGGCGTTGCTGGAACGAAAGCCCGAACAGCTTCCCGGCCGTGAAAAAAGCAGCGTCGATCAAATTGGAAAGTTGGAAATAAGGCTGCAGCTGCTCGGCATCGAAGGCATAGCGTTCCTGGCGCAGTTTCTCGGCGTAATAACGCCAATCCCAAGGCGCCAGGCGGAAATTGGCTCCCTGGCGGGCAATGAGCGCCTGCAGGGCGCCGCGTTCTTCCAGTGCCCGCTTGCGCGCCGGCTCCCAGACTTCTTCCAACAAGGCGCGCGCCTTGGCCGGCGTTCCCGCCATGGAATCGGCCAGCTTGAAAGCGGCGAAATTCTCATACCCCAACAAGGTTGCGCGTTCGGAGCGCAATGCCAGCATCTCGGACATGATGGCGCCATTGTTGTGGGTGTGGGCATTGTCTCCGCGGGATACCCAGGCCCGGTAAAGCTGTTCGCGCAAGCCCCGGTCGTCGGCGAATTGCAGCATGGGCTCGACGCTGGAGCGCGCCAAGCTGACGGCAAAAGGCATATGCACTTCCAGGTCCTTGGCCCTTGCGGCGGCTGCGGCGCGCACCGCCGGCGGAACGCCGGACATCTGTTCTTCGGTCAGGGTCAATACCCAGTCTTCTTCGTCGCCCAAGACATTCTGACTGAATTGGGTGCCCAACACCGCCAAGCGTTGGGCAATCTCAGCCAGGCGGTCGCGGCCCGCCTGTTTGAGTTCGGCACCGGCGCGCACAAAATCCAAATGATAGCGTTCCAGGACTTTCTGGGATTCCGCGTCCAGTCCCAAGCCCTCTCGCTGCCGATAGAGTGCATCCAGCCGGGAAAACAGCGCCGGATGCATCATGATGGCGCTCCAATGGGCCGAAAGGCGCGGTGCCATTTCCAGCTCGATGGCCTGCAAGGTTTCATTGGTGGCCGAAGAGGCGAGATTGTGAAACACCCCTTCGACACGCGTGAGAAGCTTTCCGCTCGTCTCCAACGCCAGCACCACATTGTCGAAGCTGGGGGAGTCGGGATTTCCAGCGATGGCGGTGATCTCGGCGCTGTGTTCGGCCAACGCGCGGTCATAAGCGGGAGGAAAATGCGCAGGCTCGATCCGGTCCAGCGGCGGAGCCGCAAACGGCGCGGTCCAGTCTTCCAGAAGGGGATTGGTCATCAGGACAATATAATCGGGGTCAATGAATTTCCCAGACCACCGAAACGTCGGCGCTAACGCTTTGTTCTCCGGGCGCAATTCGCGTCGCGACCTCGGCCATGGCCTGCATCCGGTACATCGGCCGGGGAGGGGATTCGCCGCCCGCTTCGCTGATGGACTGGATGGGGCCCAGGGTGAGGCCGGCGGCCTTGGCGTAGGTTTCGGCCTTGGCCCGGGCGTCGGCAACCGCATCGGTGCGCGCTCTTGCCAGCAGCGGCGTGGAGTTTTGAATGGAGAAGCTGACGCCGTTGATCTGGTTGGCCCCCGCCGCCACCAGGGCATCCAAAGCACTGCCCAGCTTGCCGACATCTTCCAGCCGCACGTTCACGTCATTGTTGACTTGGTAGCCGGTAAGCCGGCGCGGGGCGTTGTTGTCGCCATTGCTGTATTGGGGTGAGACGAAGAAATTGGCGGTTTGAATATTTTTTTCCGGCACGCCCAGTTTTTGCAGGGCTGCGAATACGCCCTTCATGCGGCTGGCGTTGGCAGACATCGCCTGGGCGGCTGTGGCCGCCATGGTGGTGACGCCCGCGGTCACTTGGGCCATGTCCGGCGTGGTGCGAATCTCACCATGGCCGCTCATGGCAATGGTGCGGATTTCGGCAGCCCAGGCGGGAACGGCAAGCGCGGCCGCAAGGGCCAGGCCAAGCAAAATTCTGGATCTCATGTGGCTTCTTTCCAAATCGCAACGCCCATCCGCGCCAAGAATGTCCGCCAAGAGGGGCAAAATCTGGGCGCGGGCCGCCCATGTTGGCACGCCGGAAAATCCTGTTATACCCCTCTTGGAAAGGGCCTGTAGCTCAGTTGGTTAGAGCTGACCGCTCATAACGGTTAGGTCCCAGGTTCGAGTCCTGGCGGGCCCACCAGTACA
>Ga0070673_100002941_pt1 | contig 10496 bp, 8 predicted proteins | sample KBSM23metaG_FD_65342 | JGI IMG/M metagenome (GOLD analysis project Ga0070673, IMG submission 65342) | Miscanthus rhizosphere microbial communities from Kellogg Biological Station, Michigan, USA - KBS M2-3 metaG | ecosystem: Host-associated > Plants > Roots > Rhizosphere > Soil ...
CTGGGATCTGGAGGCGGCATCGACGTCCTGCTCTCGGCAAAGAGAGTAGGGCCAACCGGTAAGGCGTACGGACTCGATATGACCGATGAGATGCTCGCATTGGCTCGCGAGAATCAAAAGAAAGCCAATGTGCGGAATGCTGAATTTCTCAAGGGGGAGATCGAACACATCCCTCTGCCCGACAACTCCGTGGATGTCATCATCTCAAACTGTGTGATCAATCTATCTGGGGATAAGGACCAGGTCCTTCGGGAAGCGTTCCGCGTGTTGAAGCCGGGAGGGCGCTTTGCTGTCTCCGATGTCGTGACACGTGGCGATATACCTGATGAGATTCGCCAAAAGGTCCTCCTGTGGGTCGGCTGTATCGCCGGCGCCTTAGAGGAGAACGACTATCGCCGCAAGCTGAACGCCGCGGGCTTTGAAAGTATTGATATCGAACCGACCCGGATTTACCGCATCGAAGACGCCCGAGCCTTTCTTTCTGGGCAGCAAATCGATGTAGACGCGATTGCGCCCCAGGTCGATAGCAAGTTCATGAGCGCATTTGTCCGCGCAAAAAAGCCCAGGAGCTGCTGTGGTCCGGAGTGCTGTTCGTAGGGAAATCCTGTGACGTCGAACCGAAAACTCGCGGCAGAGGCTATTGGAACGATGCTTCTTCTTTCCGCGATCGTAGGCTCAGGAATCATGGGAGAACGACTCAGCGGAGGAAATGTTGCAATCGCGCTCCTGGCAAATACCTTGGCGACGGGTGCGATGCTCGTCGTCATCATTCTCGTTTTCGGCCCAATCTCCGGGGCTCATTTCAATCCCGTTGTCACACTAGCTCTCGCGTCCCAAGGTGAGATGCGCTGGAGGGACACCCCGGCCTATGTCGTTGTTCAGGTTCTGGGCGCTCTCGTGGGAGTAGCGGCCGCCCACATCATGTTCAGCGAGCCGCTTTTCTCGCCGTCGCAGCACGCCCGGGCCGGTGGCGCACAACTCTTCAGTGAGTTTATGGCTACTTTCGGACTTTTGGTTGTCGTCTGGGGGGGTGGGCGTGCGCGACCTCAGGCGGCTCCGTTTGCTGTGGGAGCCTACATTACAGCAGGCTACTGGTTCACTGCATCGACGGCCTTCGCCAACCCGGCCGTCACCGTGGCGCGCTCCTTAACAAACACGTTCTCGGGTATCCGCCCAACCGACGTTCCAGGATTCATCGGTGCGCAATTTGTAGGTGCGACTGCAGCGACCATTCTTTTCAGGTGGTTGATCCGTACGCCGCAGTCCAACCTCCGCGCGCGAGACGATTCATACAAGGAGATGGTTAGTCGTGGCAAATAGGAAACGAGTGCTGATCCTCTGCACCGGAAATTCTGCGCGGAGCCAGATGGGAGAAGGGTTGTTGCGGAATGACGCCGGAGACCGTTTCGAAGTCTCGAGTGCCGGGACTCATCCTTCCCACGTCCGCCATGAAGCCATTGCGGTCATGCAGGAGATCGGTATCGATATTTCAAACCAACGTTCAAAGTCTGTAGGCGAGTTTGACGGAGAGGAATTTGACTACGTCTTGACGGTGTGCGATCAAGCCCGTGAAGCCTGCCCTATCTATCCTGGTCACGGCCGCAGGCTGCATCAGTCCTTTCCAGATCCTGCCGCTATCAAGGGATCAGAAGAGGAACGACTCAATGCCTTCCGCAAAGTGCGGGATGAAATCCGCTCGTACCTGCAGCACTTCCCGATTCAGTCCGACTGAGAGGCTCTCATGAAGAAACGAGTCTTGTTTTTATGAGAGATTTGACTACGTCATCACAGTCTGCGACCGTGCCAGGGCTGAGCCGATCCATTGGGGATTTGATGATCCGGCAGAAGCGCCAGCCGAGGCGCAACTGCGCACTTTCAGAACAGTCCGAGGCGAAATCCGTCAACGCTTGCGTCTCTTTTTGTTATCGCATCGCGATTGACACCTGCGAGCTACCTCCAAAACGCGGAAGGCTGTTTCCCAGGGGATGGCCTTAGTTAAACGTCTTTGCACGACTTCAGTTGCTTTTGGTGCCTTGAGACAAAAATAAGGGCCGGTGCGGGGGCACCGGCCCTTATTTTTGTCGTTTGGGGGGTTAGAAATTGAGCTTCAGAGCGAACTGGATTTGCCGGTTAGTACCGAGGCCGACGCTTCGTTCCACCGTGCTGGTCATGACACCGAAAGAGCTGCCGGCGATACCCTGGGTGAAGGCCTGTCCCGGTTGGATCGAGAGCGCGCCCTGGGGATTGCCATACGGATTTGACCCACTGACTGTCGCCGATGATGTGGCGGCTGGGGCCGCCAGCGTCGATCCGGGATTGGCAAAATTCGTCTGATTGAAAATGTTGAAGAATTCCGCTCGGAACTCGACGTTACGCGACTCGCCGAGGCCGAACTGCTTTTGGAAGGCGAGATCGAACTGATGGAAATCGGGTCCTCGCAGAGCATTCCGCGACAGATTGCCGAACGTACCTGGAGCAGGCATTGAAAACGCGGCGGGGTTGAGCAGGTTACGATCATTGTTCAAATACGGATCAACTCCCGGGATCAAGTTGGGCCGTCGGGTTGCGCGGCTGGATCCGCCGCCGGGTGTGTTGATGATCGCCGTTCGTCCCGCTCCCGAACCGCCGTAGACAACCCCTGCGGAATCGACCCACACAGTGTCGGGTCTCCCGATCAGGACATTGATAGGAATTCCGCTCCGAGCATTCGCGATCGCTGAAACGTTCCAGCCGCCAAGGAATGCGTTCATCACTCCACTGGTGTTACTTCCATACTTCCGTCCGTGTCCGAATGGAAGCGTGTAAACGGCGCTTGCGTTGAAGTTGTGACGAACATCGAAGGTATTGTCTCCCTGATCGTAGTCAAAGTCCTTGATGTCTCGTGCATTGTTACCAACCGTGATCGCTTCATTCGATCCTGCGCTGGTTCCCCGGCTGTGTCCAAGCGTGTATTGCGCGTTTAGGGTCAACCCCGCCGAACTGCGCTTGACCAACGAGAGCTGCATCGCATCGTAGGCGTCGTGCCCGCCGCTCGTTTTGTAATCGATTTCCGCATAGGGTCGCAGAGGTGTTCCGGAAGGTTGCGGAATATCAAACTCACGGGTAATGGTTCCCGTCGTGGGATCCACCGAAACGATTCGATTTGCGATGCTGCGGACGAACAAATTGCGGCCCTGGCTGCCGACATACGCTGCTGTGGCCACAAGTCCATGAGCAAATTCCTGCTGAATCGACGCGCTGTACTGATAAATCCGTTCAGGCACTTTGTAGTCGGTGTCGTAAGCGCGCGGCGCGTACTGTCGATTGTTGGGATTGTTCGCAAAATTGTCGCGAACCGCCGCCGGATCGACGGGATAGGCGCCGCCGTTGTTGAGAACGTTGACAAGATCGCTTTCGATGGGCTGGATGAGGTCTTCGCCTTGTCCAGGGCCGTAGTAGATGCCAAAGCCTCCGCGCAGAACGGTCTTGATGCTCGGTGAGAACGTCACGCCCACGCGTGGCCCGAAGTTAGTTGACGACGACTTATAGAAGTCGTCCGATGGCGAACGGAGCTGGCCCGTGTGAATATCAAACAGAACCGCGAGGTCGTTGGCCTCTCGCATCGGGGTGTAATACTCGTAACGAAGGCCATAGTTTACTGTGAGCCTCGGAGCGAGTTTCCACTCGTCCTGGGCATAAAAAATGTAGTACTCCTGCTCGCCCTTGCGTTCTCCTGTGGCTCCTCCGTTAATCAGACTCGGATCCGAGAGATCACCCACAAATCGGATGTTCTGCGCTGTGTTGTTGAGGAAACCCGACAGGTTCGCATACGAGTATGTCGTACCGCCAAACCGGTTCATCCACGTCCGGATCGTTCGGACTTCTCCTCCGAACTTCATGTTGTGCCGGCCGCGGTACCAGGAAAGGTTGTCGATGTAGGAGATCGTCCAGGGCGTGTATGGAGCACCTCTGCCGTTTGCCTGGCTGTTAAGACGGACAAGTCCGCCAGCCGTTGCAACTCCAGTGCTGCTTGCCTGGCCTGCAATTCCTGTGTTTGCGATATTGCCCGTCAGACTGATCGTCATGTTCGACGTGTCGATGCCGTTTGCCAGTACCGGCGCGGAACCGAAGCCGCGTGTGAGAGCGCCGTTATAGCCGATTTTGGCCTCATTGATGAGCGAAGCAGACAGCGTGGACTGTAATGCGATCACGCCATTCTGCGGCCAGCTTCTGATTCTCAACTCGCGGCCGCTTACGCTTTGAGGCTGAATGCTTGTTGCCTGATCGCGGAAGAAGCGCGTATACAGCGAATGGTGCTCATTGATCCTATAGTCCAGTCGCAAACCAAAGGAGTTTTCATCAACCGTGTTTTTTGCGTTGAGCTGGACGATGTCGTAGTCCGGATCGGCGGACGCGCCGGCAACCGTAAAGGCATTGGGGCTGCGGAAGGCGTCGAAGACGGGAAGAATCGAAGGAACCGCCCTGGCTCTTGCATTATCGTTCGGAACCGCTTCGATAAAGTTCGTTCCATTACGAAGCCGGTATCCTTCATAGCTGAAGAAGAAGAACGCCTTGTTCTTCACGATCGGCCCGCCGATCGACCCACCAAATTGGTTCATCCGCAGAGGCGATTTACCTACTTTGTCAAAAAAGTTGCGCGCATCCAGCGCATCGTTCCGGAGGTACTCAAAGAGTGATCCATGGAATTCATTGCTTCCGGACTTGGTGACCACGCTGACCTGCCCGCCGGTTCCTGTTCCCAGTTCCGCGGGGTAATTGTTGGAGTCGACGCGAAACTCCTGCACGTTCTCAAGACTGCTCTGCAAACGGAATGGCGAAACCAGTTCGCCTCCGACGTTACCGGGGCTTGCGTCGATGATGGCGGAAGCCTCAATGCCGTCAAAACGAACTGCGTTCTGTTCTACTGCGCGCCCGCTGAATCGGATGTCGCCAAACGTCCCGGAACCCGTGTTCTGCGCGCCGGGCGCCTGAAGATACAACTGCGAGAGCTGTCGGCTGTTGATGGGCAAGTCATGGACTTCGCGTTGATCAACGTTGATGCCCATTGTTGCCGAACTGGTGTCGATAATAGGAACGTCGGCAGTTTCAACGTTCACTGTGGTCGCGACAGCTGCAGCCTGCAGTGTGAAATTGACATCCAGTCTCTGGCCAGCCACCAATTGCAGGCTCTTGCGTTCCAAAGTCGCAAACCCTGGCAGTGATGCGGACACCGCGTACTCCGAGGCCCGAAGGGCGGGCATTACGTAATTTCCGCTGTCAGCCGTCAGGACAGTCCGCTGCTCACCCGTTCGAACATTGGTTATGGTTATCGTTACACCCGGAATTACTGCTCCGCTGGCGTCCTCGACGGTTCCGGCTATTCGCCCCTGATCTCCCTGGCCAAAAGCCAATGCCGACATTACGGCAATCAACAGGGCGGTACTTAAGAGTCTGAATGGTCCCTTCAAAGGAGTCCTCCTTAGTCAGTCGTTTTTTCAGTTTGGTCCATTTAGGAATGAGAACTTGTGTAAGCGACAGGCTAAGGAGAGCCGCTGAAACGCTTATGAATGCGGGATGAATAGATTGTTACAGAGGGAGAGGGAAGCGGCGTAAACCTAGTTGTTTCGATGTTTGTGAAACAAAATAGAAACAATCGAAACTTCAAGCCGGCCGAGCGCAGCGAAAATCAAACTCCGAAATTTCGGAGATCAGACGCGCGCGAGAACCTTGGAGCGAGAGAGGGGAATTTTGAAATTGAAGAGTCCGGGGATCTCAAAACCGAAATTACAAGAGGGCAGATTGGACGGGCTGTTCCTGTGATGTCTGGTCCAATTTGAGATCTTGTAATCTCGGTTTTGAGATTTATGCGATCCCCGGACTCTCCAATTTTAAATTCCTCTCTCCCTTCCTTCCTTGATCACGCTCCCTTACTTCTTAAGTTCGTCGTAAAGGTTACCGAAGAACTGAGCGTTGAGCGTGAAGGGAGCCAGATCATCGACTTTAACCTGCATGGCCAGCGTCTCTTTCGTAGCGCCCGCCTTGATTGCGTCTGATGCGCGCGAGATAACCAGATCCACCTTTTTCTTGAACGCTTCAACGTCGGCCCGTGTTTTCGGTTCGCCTCGGCCCTGGATCGCGGTCTCGAAGTCCAGCTTCAGTACGCCGTCGAGGACCTTCGACCATTCCACCCAACTTCCGCCATTGGCCCAATCGATGACGGGGTTGCCGTCCGACATTTCGTCGCTGACCATGACGACCTTCGCGTCAGGGAAGTACACCATCGTGTCATCGCCTGTGTGGCCTCGACCGTAGAAATGCAGTTGAACTTCAGCGCCGCCCAGCTTGAGAACATAGTCTTTGGCGAAGGTCTGGGTCGGACGTCCGGGAATCGCTGTAGTTCTCGGATCACTCGCCATGAAACTCTTGAGCGCTTCGAGCGCAAGCACCTGTGCCCCGGCATCGAGAAACTTCTGGTTATTGCCAACATGATCGGGATGATGCTGCGTGTTGATAACGTACTTGACCGGGAGTGGACTCACGGCTTTGATGGCTGTCATCAGACCGTTGTACTGGTCGTCTCCAGGGTTCTTCGTATCGACAACAATCAAACCCTCTGTGGTGACGCGCACCACTGTGTTCGCGCCGCCACCCGTTATCAGAAAGAGTCCAGGCTTGAGTTGACGTGCCGGCATCACCGTATCCGGTGCGCCGCCGCGTCCTCCGCGTCCCTGGGGTGCCTGCGCGAGTATTGCTGAAACAGTGACGCAAAGAACGGCCGCAGTTCCGATAAACCATCTGCGATTCATGATTGCCTCCTCGAATGTGGGCAGATTATAGCCTTGACACCCACCGATCCCGCCTATAGTTTCGCAGCCATGAAGCCATCGGGAATCCTGCTGATGCTGACTCTGGTGCTCAGCATGACGGTGTTAGCGCAAGTGCGCGCGCCGCGGCCTCCGGCAAACCGTCCGCCGGCGCCGAAGCTTGAGGATGGAACTCCCAACCTCGGGAGCATCGTTCCCAATAAAGGGTACTGGGCGCCTTCGCAATATCAGGACTACACCGCGATCCTTACTGAACCCAAGGAAATCCCGTATCAGGCCTGGGCTGCCGCCCTTGCTGCGGAGCGAAAGTCATCGGGATCACTCTATGATCCGAACGGACTATGCCTTCCGCCTGTCGGCGCGCGTCTGATGACGACGCCGTATCCGATGGAAATCCTGCAGATGCCGAAGCAGAAACGCATCGTCATGATCTATGAAGGTGGGGCACACATCTGGCGGAACATTTATTTAGATGACCGTCCCCACCCACCCGCTGACACTCTTACGCCGACATGGCTTGGCCACTCGGTTGGCCATTGGGAAGGCGAAACGCTCGTAATCGATGTTGTCGGGTTTAATGAAGGCAGCTGGATCGATATGGGCGGAAAGCCGCACACAAACAAGCTGCATCTTATTGAACGCTTCACCCGCACCGATTTGTACACGCTGCATTATGAAGCGACGATTGACGACCCCGGTGCTTACACGGCGCCGTGGAAAGTAGCTTTTGATGTGACGTGGGACTCGGAAGGCGAGATTCAGGAATACATCTGCCAGGAGAATAACCGGTGGGGCAGCAGGCTCGCCGGGGATCCCGGCAAGCCTGCGAATCCTTAAACGAAACTATCTTCCGAACACCGGAGAGCCATCGGCCTTGGTGATCGTGGCCTGACCGATGTTCATCGAAGTCGGAGACTTCGCTCGGACGCCGCTGACTTTTACCGTGTCGCCGGGCTTCAAGGTGTCTTCTCTCCAGCCACTGCGGTACAGCGCGTTCGGCGGTCCGCCTTCCACCCGGTACTCCAGCACGGTTCCGTCCGGCTGCTTCACTTCCACGTGTGTGTAGATGTGTGGATTCATCCACGCCACCTTCTTCACCGTGCCCGTGAAGCTGATAGGCTTGCTGGTATCAAACTCGGCAGAAATTGAGTGATGGCCTACCATCGGTATAGCTAGGAATAGCATTCCGACTATTAACAGACTTAATAAACTTCTCTGCATAAGGACCTCCTAAACAAAAGTTTCGAGGCTGAACGGCAGGCGCCGGACGCGCTTCCCGGTGGCTTTAAATATCGCATTCCCCACCGCAGGCGCGATCGCAGGCGTACCGACTTCGCCCATGCCTCCTGGATTGTTTGTGCTCGGCACAATATGGATTTCGATAAGGGGCATTTCGTCAATGCGCAGCGGTTCGTACTGATGGAAATTCGTCTGCTGGACGCGCCCCTTTTCAAATGTGATGTTGCCGCGCAACGCGGCGCTCAATCCGTAAACGATGGCGCTTTGCATCTGCTGCTCGATGCCGGCAGGATTTACGGCAACGCCGCAGTCTACGGCGCTCACGACGCGATGGACGCGAACCTTGCCCTGCTCAATCGAGACTTCTGCAATCTGTGCATTGAAGCTGCCGAAACAGTTTACTGCCGCGACGCCCATCGCTCTTCCGGCAGGAAGCGGCTTGCCCCAACCCGCTTTTTCCGCAGCGAGATTCAGCGCCGCGAGAAGTCTTGGCTGGCTCGCCAGGAGTTCGCGTCGGAATTCAACCGCGTCTTTGCCGGCTGCAATCGCGAGTTCGTCGATGAAACTTTCAGTGAAGAATGTGTTCTGTGAATGCCCGACTGAACGCCAATAGTTCGTCGGGATCTTGATGCCGGGTTCGCGGTATTCCACCTGGATGTTCGGAATGCCATACAGGATGTCGTCGATACCGGCGACTCCTTCCCGGTCCACACCGTTTCGCATGCCCTGCGCGGCGAATGACGAGCAGGAGGCACGCGCCGTCCACGTCATCAGCTTATTGCTGGCATCCATTCCCGCCTTGAATCGGACGTAGGACGCCGGGCGGAATCGATCGGTCTGGAGGTCGTCTTCGCGCGTGTAGGTCAGCTTGATGGGCACACCGAGCGCCTTTGAAATGCCGACTGCTTCGGTGACGAAGGCCCCGCCTCCGCGGCTGCCGAAGCCTCCACCCATATACAGCGTGTGAAGATTGATCTGATTCGCCGGCAAACCGCTTGCCTGCATGGCATTTTGGTTTGCGATGCTGGGAAGCTGGCTGCCGACCCAGACTTCGCAAAAATTCGACTTCACATCCGCGACACAAGTAAACGGCTCCATCGGCGCATGCGCCAGATATGGAGCCTCGTAGATCGCTTCGATCAGCTTCGCCGATGTTGCGAGCCCTTCCTCGCCCTCGCCGCGACGTGTGGCGACGTTGCCAGGCGTTGCTGTCGCTTTCGTGAGGATGTCGCGGATAGCTTCCGTATTCAGGGCAGCATTCTCGCCTTCGTTCCACTGGACGACGAGTGCTTTGCGGCCTTCCATCGCTGCCCATGTATTGTCTGCAACAACGGCGACTCCTTCAGGAATCTGCACGACATGCTTCACGCCCGCAACAGCTTTCGCCGCGGTCGCATCAAAGCCGGCGACAGATCCACCCGTTACGGGACAACGCGCCACGACGGCATACAACATTCCGGGCCGTCGTACATCGAGTGCGAACTCCGCCTTGCCCATGACCTTCGCAGGAGTGTCGAGGCGCTTTGTAGCCTTGCCGACGACTTTGAATTCGGACACGGGTTTGAGCTGAATCGTATTGGCTGCAGGAGGTGTGAGTTGAGACGCTGCGTCCGCGAGGCTGCCATAGCTCAGCCGCGCATTCGTTACCGTGTTCACGATCGTGCTGTTCTCTGCGCGGCATTGCGCCTTGTCGATGCCCCACTGTTGCGCCGCCGCTTCTTTCAGCATCTCGCGCGCAACGGCTCCAGCTTGCCGCAGAGGATTGTACGTCGTCCGGATCGCCTGGCTTCCGACCGTGCCCTGTAGTCCGCCACTTGCGTAAACCTGCGCAATCGGCGCGTATTCCCAGCGGATCTTGTTCCAGTCAACTTCCAGTTCTTCAGCAAGAAGCTGCGCAAGTGATGTCGTGGTGCCCTGTCCGTTTTCGGGTTTGTGGATGACAAACGTGACGAGATCATCCGTTCCGATATGAACGAAGGCATTCAGGTTCTTTATCGAGGGCGCAGATTGTGCTGATAGTTCACCCTTGCCCGGCAAATAGAAACCCACGAGGAGACCACCCGCGGCAGCCGTGCCAACCTTCAGGAAATTGCGCCGGTCGAGTTGGATACTCATCGCCGACCTCCCTGCGCGGCACGGTGGATTGCGGCGCGAATCGATTGATACGTTCCGCAGCGGCAGATATTTCCGCGCATTTGCGAATCGATGTCAGCATCGGTGGGATTCGGAATCTTGCTGAGGAGTGCGGCGGCGCTCATGATCTGCCCGGGTTGACAATAGCCGCATTGCGGAACATCGACATCCAGCCATGCTTGCTGTACAGGGTGCAATCCTGTTGGCGACAACCCCTCAATTGTCGTCACGGTCTTGCCCGCGACAGCCGATATCTGGGTGCTGCATGAACGCTGGGCCTGCCCATCGACGTGGACGGTGCACGCCCCACAAAGTCCCATA
>Ga0070673_100002942_pt1 | contig 10494 bp, 5 predicted proteins | sample KBSM23metaG_FD_65342 | JGI IMG/M metagenome (GOLD analysis project Ga0070673, IMG submission 65342) | Miscanthus rhizosphere microbial communities from Kellogg Biological Station, Michigan, USA - KBS M2-3 metaG | ecosystem: Host-associated > Plants > Roots > Rhizosphere > Soil ...
CACCGCCGAGGTGTTCCGCTTCCTGAGCCGGGCCACGGCCGGCGTCGGCCTGTTGAGCCTGCTCCTGGTCTTCGAGGCGGGACCCGGCGAGAAGACCGCCGTCGTCGTCTACGCGGTCCTCACGCTGCTGGTGGCGGCGGCGCTCCTCCGCGTGGGCCGCGTGCGCGCCGCGCCGTCGCGGGCGGCAGGCGAGGCGGCATGAAGGCGCGGGGCGTGATCTTCGACCTCGACGGCACGCTGGTCGACAACATGGAGATCCACAAGGACGCCTTCGCCCTGTTCATGGCCCGCCGGGGCCTGCCGCCGATGGACGCGGCCCAGCGCGCGCGCCTCGACGGCAAGCGCAACACCGACATCTTCCCCGAGCTGCTCGGGCGCGAGCTGCCGCGGGAGGAACTGCGCGCGCTCTCGGCCGAGAAGGAGACGCTCTATTGCACGCTGTCGCGCGGGCGGCTCCGCCCGCTGGCCGGCCTGGAGCGGTTCCTGGACCTCCTGGGAGCGAGCGGCATCCCGGTGGCCATCGCCACCTCGGGCCCTGCCGGAAACGTCCGCCACACCCTCGAGGAGCTGGGCCTGGCGGACCGCGTCACCGTGATCGTCCGCGGCGACCAGGTGCCGCGGGGCAAGCCCCACCCCGACGTCTTCCTCGCCGCCGCGGAGCGCATCGGCGTACCCCCGGCCGAGTGCCTGGCCTTCGAGGACTCGCCTTCCGGGGTGGCCGCGGCACGGGCGGCGGGCATGGGCTGCGTCGCGCTCAGCACCAGCTTCTCGGCCGAGGCCTTCCGGGCCGCCGGGGTGGAGCCCGACCTCGTGGTCCCGGACTTCGATGCCTTCCTGCGCGGACCCGCGCGGGAGTGGATGGGCCTGGACCTGCCCCAGGAGCAGACCCCGTGACCGCCCGCGGCCTGCTGGCGATCGCGTGCATGTCGCTCGCACCGGCGATGGCGCAGGCCGGCGTGGCTCGCGTCTGGGCGGTCAGCGATGGCGAGAAGATCGAGCGCGACGATCGGGCCAGCCCCTGGCGGGACCACAACGCCGTCTGGGATGGGAGACAGGTCCAACTCTTCGCGGCCCGCAACGAGATCGTGGCCTTCCAGGTCATCGTGGAGGCGGACGCGAAGGGGATCGCCGCGCTGCGCGTGTCGCTGCCCGAGCTGCGGCAGAAGGGCGGGGCGTCCCGCATCGTCTACGCCGCGCCGGCCGCCGATCCCACCGACACCGTGGGCCGGCCCATCCAGATCTTCCCGCTCCACTACCTGAACGTGACCGAGACCACCCACGCGGAGTGGGCATGGGCGCCCGGCAGCCCCGCGGCGCCCGCCGACACGCTGGGCCTCAAGCCCGTGCAGCTCGTCCCCGAGAACGCGCGCGCCGGACGCGGCGGCTTCCCGCTGGCCGTGGCGCCGGCGAACAACCAGTCGATCTGGATCGACGTCTACACAGGGCGCGACCGGCCCGCGGGAGCCTACGAGGGCACGGTCACCGTCACCGCCGACGGCCGGGCGCTCAGCGTGCCGGTGGAACTGCAGGTCTACGACTTCGCCCTGCCGGATACCAACAGCATGACCGCGATGGTGTACTACGAGAGCATTCAACCCGTGATGTATCACGGGCGGAACCTCGACGCCGCGTACCACCGCGCCGCCCACCGCAACCGCGTCGAGCTCGTCAACGCGTACGACCAGGCGGCGGTGGAGAAGGCCATCGGCCGTTTCGACGGCTCCGACTTCACCGCCGCGCGCGGCTACGAAGGGCCGGGTGAGAAGACGGGGAACACCCTGGCTCCTGTCTCTTTCTACGGGCCGGGCAAGGGTTGGGACGACCGGGCCAGCGCCTGGAGGAAGGCCGACGACTGGATGACGTTCCTGAAGCGGCGCCTTCCGGCGGTCCGCACCTTCCTCTACATGCCCGACGAGCCCGCGCCCTCGGAGTACCCGACGATCCTGCGCCTGGCCGAGAACGTCCACTCCAACCCGGGCCCGGGCCGCGCGCTGCCGGTGTTCGTGACCAAGCACTGGGTCCCGGAGCTGACCGACGCCATCGACATCTGGTGCTCGCCGCCGCAGTCCTTCGACATCGCGCGCGCCGCCGCCGAGCGCGCGCGCGGTCATTCGTACTGGACGTACAACGGCGGCCGGCCCAACGGCCCCACCCTGCTCATCGACGCACCCGCCACCGAGGCCCGGGCCATGATCTGGGCCGCCTTCAAGCACGACATCGACACCTACTTCTACTGGCACGGCGTGCACTGGCTGCACAACCGGCAGAAACAGGGCGAGCGGCGGCAGGACGTGTGGGCCAACCCCATCACGTTCGACAACCGCGGGCAGCCCCACAAGAACGATCATGGCACCCTCAACGGCGACGGCGTGCTCTTCTATCCCGGCCAGGAGAAGGTGCATCCGCGGGAAGACCGCGGGATCGCCGGCCCGGTGTCCTCGGTCCAGCTGGCCAACCTGCGCCGCGGCCTGCAGGACCACCAGTATCTGACGTTGGCCCGGCAACGCGGTCAGGGCGCCGTGGTGGATGAGGTCGTGCGCAGCGTCGTCCCCAGGGTCTTCTCGGACGCCGGACCGACGGTGGGCTTCGCGGAGACGGGCGACGCGTTCGAGGCCGCGCGGCGCCGGCTGGCGGACGCGATCGTGGCCGCCGGCGCGAAGGACGACCAGCGATGACGGCGAAGGGGCTCATGGCCGCTGCGATCGTCTTGACGATCACCGCGACGTCCGCGGCCCGCGCGGAGGCCGTGGTCCGGCCGCGCATGCTCCTGGCTCAGACGGACCCCTTCTCGGGCATTCCTGCCTTGAAGGCGCGCTACGCCGCCGGCGCGCGGCCGTCCGACGATGCCCTGGGCTGGGCCCTGACCTACGTTCTGACCGGCGACGAATCGTTCGCGCGCCGGGCGCTCGCGGATATGCAGGGAAAGGTCCTGCCCACGGGGAAGTCGTCCAGCCTCTACATCGACTACATGCGGCGGGCGCTGGAGTTCGATTGGCTCTACGGCTGCGCCTGCTTCGACGCCGCGCTCAAGGACCGGGTGGCCGCGGAGCTGGTGGACGGGGCGGCGCGCATGCTGGCGCTGCAGTCCCTGGCCGATCCCGCCCAGGCCTCGTACCACAACCACACGGCGCGCGAGCTGGCCCTGGCCGTGTTCTCGTTGACCGCCGTGGAGGGGCACCCGTCGGTCGAGCCGCGCGCGGCCCCCCTGCGCGCCCAGGCGCGCAAGGCGCTCGACAACATCCTGGAGACGACGGATCTCGTGGACCCGGAAGGCGGCTATCACGAGTCCATGGACTACATGCGGATCACCTTCGCGCCCCTGGCCCTCATGGCCGAGCTGCGGCGGACCACCACCGGCGAGGACCCCGCGCGGCGGTTCGGCGTCTTCCGGAACATGGGACCGACCTACCTCTACAAGGTGCTGCCGGACGGATCCACCGCGCGCGACGACGACAACGAGTTCCCGCACCTCGACGACCTCGACAACGTGGTGCTGGCCTACGCCGTCCATCGCTTCAAGGATCCTTTCGCGGCCTGGATCCTGAAGAAGAGCGGCTGGCTGCCCGCGAAATGGCGGATCCCGGTGCTGGAGTTCCTCTGGGCCGACGATACCGTCGTGCTACGGGATCCGGCGGCCACCACCGCGGCCGAGCTGCCGCGCGAGCGGCTGTTCCCCGGCATCGGCCATCTGATCCTGCGCGACGGCTGGGGCCCGGACTCGACCTGGGTGGAGTTCACGTGCGGCCCCTATTTCGCGAAGCACGACCACCTCGACACCAACCACTTCGTGATCTACCACCGGGGCAACCTGGCCCTCGACACCGGCGCCGACTACACCGACACCGAGAGCCCGCACTACCTGGGCTACTACCGGCGCACCGTCGCGCACAACACGATGCTCGTCTACAACCGGGGCGAGGGCTTCTTCTGGGGCGAGAACCTGTGGACGGCCGTGAACGACGGCGGACAGCGCATGGACTCGTCGCGATTCTGGAACTCCGTGCGCAGCCTGGAGGACTGGCGGCGCACGCGCGACCTGTGGGACCGCGGGCAGATGGTGGCGTACGACGACTCGCGGCCGGGCGTCTACACGTACGCCCGCGGCGACGGCACGCGGGCCTATCACCCGAGCAAGGTGGACCTTTTCGTGCGCGACCTGCTCTGGCTGCCGCGCGCGCGCGTGCTGTTCGTGCTCGATCGCGTCCGCAGCACCGACCCCTCCTATCGCAAGGCGTGGCTGCTCCACGGCGTGAGCGAGCCGCAGGTGGAAGGCGGGGGAGCGGCGGAGGCCATCGGCGCCGGCGGCACGCTTCACCGCGACGCGTCAGTGGTGACGTTCGCGGACGGGCAGGGCCGCCTGCGCGTGCACACGCTGCTGCCGGACGAGCGGCAGGTCATCGTGCGGGGCGGACCGGGGTTCGAGTTCTGGACGCCGGGCGACGAGAAGGGCGGGGCGTGGGGATCGGGCCAGAACTGGCCGCTCGACCCGCCCGAGGGCGGGCCGCTGCCCGCGGACCCGTACCTGAACCGGATGTGGCGGACCTTCTGGGGCCAGGACCTCGACCATCTCTCGCCGTCCAACCGGCGCGCGGTGGTCCCCGGCGCGTGGCGCATGGAGGTCACGCCGGCCACGCCCGCGAAGGGCGACGTCTTCCTGAACGTGCTGGAGATCGGGGACCAGGGCGCGCCGGCCCTCCGCATCGAGCGCGTGAGCGGCAGCGGCCTGGCGGGCGCGGTCGTCGAAGGCGAGGCCGCGGTGGTGATGGCGACGCAAGACGAGCCGTTCACGGAGGCCGAGTTGACGCTGCCGGACGTGGCCAGCCGGTTCCTGCTCGTCGCCGGCCTGGTGCCGAACGGCCGCTATGACCTGCAGCTGACGTCCGGCTTCGCGCCGGGGTCGCCGGTATGGCGGCTGCAGGCCGAGGCCAACGACGCCGGCGTCGTCCAGTCGGACTGGGCGGTCAAGGACGCGCGCCTGCGGGTGCGCCGGCTCGACGCCCTGGAAAGGAGCGCGCGATGATGCGGTCGAAGACGGTCGGGCTTCCGCTGCTGGCGGCGTCCGTGATGGCGGCCGGCGCGCTCGTCCTCGCGCGCGAGCGCCCGCCCCTGCCGAAGATCACGCAGCCGGTGCTCTTCGACACGCCGGAGGCGGACGCCATCCTGGCCGCGATGCAGGTGTTCCCGCCGGACAACCCGTGGAACCAGGACATCTCGAAGATGCCGGTTCACAAGGACTCCGCGCTCATCATCGCGTCCGTCGGCGCGGACAAGCCCCTGGGCTACAACCTGGACATGGGCTTCGTCATCGTCCCGCCCGACCAGAAGAAGATACCGGTCAAGATCATCGAGTATCCGGACGAGGCCGACCCCGGGCCCTACCCGCTCCCCGACAACGCGCCCATCGAGAACTGGCCGATGCAGCGCAACGAGGACCTGAAGGCGCTGCCCAAGGAGGGACAGACGCTCGACGACCTGCAGCGCCACGGCACCGGCGACCGGCACGTCATCCTGGTCGACCCCGTCAACGGCTTGCTGCATGAGTTCTGGCAGGGGCGCAAGACCGACGCGGGCTGGGAGGCCTCGGCCGAGGCCACGTTCAACCTGCGCACGGGCGCGCTGCGGCCGGAGCGCTGGACCTCGTCGGACGCCGCCGGCCTGCCCATCTTCCCCGCGGTCGTGCGCTACGACGAGTGCGAGCGCGGGATGGTGGAGCACGCCATGCGCTTCACCGCGCGCAAGACGCGCCGGGCCTTCGTGCTGCCGGCCACGCACTGGGCCAGCCCGCACCACGGCCGCGAGCTGCCGCGCATGGGCGAGCGCTTCCGGCTCCGCCAGGACTTCGACGTGAGCGGGTTCCCGAAGCACGCGCAGGCCGTGCTGAAGGGACTGAAGACCTACGGGATGTTCATGGCCGACAACGGCAGCGACTGGCTCATGTCGATCGCGCCCGACCGCCGGCTCCAGGGCCTGGAGACGCTCGCCCGCGTGAAGGGATCGGACTTCGAGGTGGTGGAGACGGGCGCGCGGTCGGTCGAGGGCCCGTAGCCGGGGCCATGAAGCTCTGCATGATCGGGTGCGGCGAGCACGCCGCCAGCTCGCACGGGCCGGCGCAGGCGCTCTACGCGGGCCGGCATCCCGGCGTGGTCCTGGCCGGGTGCGCCGACCTCGATCCCGACCGCGCCGCGCGGCATCGCGAGCGCTTCGGTTTCGCGCGCAGCTACTCCGACGCCTGGGCCATGCTGGAGGCGGAGCATCCCGACGCGGTCGTCCTGGTCGTTCCCGACGTGGCGACCTGTGAGCTGGCCACGCGCGTGCTCGAGCAGGGTTATCCCTTGCTGCTGGAGAAGCCTCCGGGACGGACGCCGGCGGAGCTGGACCGGATGGCCGCCGCGGCGGACAAGGGCGGGCACGGCGGGCGGCCGGTGCCGCACCAGGTGGCCTTCAACCGGCGGTTCGCGCCGCTGGTGCGCGAGGCGCGCGACCGTGTCGCGTCGCTTCGCGCCGCCGCGCCGCTCCAGCACGTCCACTACGAGATGACGCGCGTGGACCGGCGCGACCCCGACTTCTCGACCACGGCCATCCACGGCATCGACGCCGTGCGCTTCCTGGCCGGCAGCGATTACGCGCGCGTGCGCTTCACGTACGCCGAGCACCCCGAGATCGCGCCAGGCGTGGCGGACATCTTCCTGGACGCGGTCATGGAATCCGGCGCGACCGCGCACCTGGCCTTCTGCCCGACGGCCGGCGTCGTCGTCGAGCGCGCGACGATACACGCGCGTGGCCACACGCTCCTCCTCCAGATCCCCATGTGGGGCGGGTTCGACAGCCCCGGCCACCTCTGGCACTTCGAGGGGGGCGGCCTGAAGGCCGATTCGTCCGGCTCGCCGGGCGCGGAGCCTTACGCCCTGGGCGGCTTCTACGCCGAGTACGAGGCCTTCCTGGGCGACCTGGCCGCGGGCCGCACGCCCTCGCCGAGCCTGCGCGAGTGCCTTCAGTCCGTGGCGGTCGCGGAACGGATCCGCCAACGGGAAAGCGAGTACTACGCATGAGTCATCGCGGATCGCTCCTGGTCGTCCTTCTCGCAGCCGCCGCGGCGGCCGCGGACGGTCCCGGGCCCGCGCCGCGCCTCGACGCCTGGCGCGTGGTGGGGCCGGGCGGAGGCGGCACCATGCGGCGGCCGGCCATCAGCCCGCACGACCCGCGCGTCGTGGTCGAAGGCTGCGACATGACCGGCTCCTACATCACGAAGGACGCCGGCGAGAGCTGGCGCATGTTCCAGCTCGGATGGGTCACGGAAGCCTTCGCCTTTGATCCGAAGGACGAGAACGTGATCTACGCGGGGACGGGCGCTTTGTGGCGCAGCGAGGACGGCGGCAAGTCCTGGGCCATGGTCTTCCCGGATCCCGGGCGCCACACCGTCGAGCACGGCTGGGGCGACCACGCGGACATCGTCTACAGCACCGACGATCCTCTTTATCCGAGCGGGCTCGACGTGAACGTCCAGGCCATCGCCATCGATCCCGCGGACAACCGCCGTCTCGTGATCGCGACCTCCGCCACGCCGCCCGGCCCGCCGGGCAGCCAGCCGACCGGCCACTCGATGATCCTCGGCTCGGAGGACCGCGGCCGCACCTGGGCCCGCATCGCGGAGATCCAGACCGAGCGCGTGTTCGCCCTCCGCGCCGAGGGCGGGCGGGTGCGCGCCCTCGCCGAGACCGCCGCCTACGAGGGCGACAACGCGCGGTGGCAACGCTTCGATCCGCCCGGAGCGCAGAAGATCCAGTCCGCGAGCTTCGGGCGCGATCCGGCGGGCGTGGTACTGGCCTACGCGACGACCGCCGCCGGCGTACACGTGTCCGAGGACGGCGGGCGCACCTGGCGCGACAGCAACGGGGCCCTCCGCGCCATGCTGGCCGCCGGGGGATCGGAGGCCTGGGGGCCCGCCGCCCGGTCCAAGCCGAGCCTCGGTCCCGTGGCCGCATCGGCCGATCACGGCCGCACCGCGTACCTCGGCCTGCGCGGTCTGCGCGGCGCGGACGGCCGGCGGTTCAACGGGATCGCCAAGACGACCGACGGCGGCGTCACGTGGACGGTCGTGCACGAGGAGTCCGATCGCGCCTCGAGGAACCTCGACCCGTCGTGGATCGAGGAGCGCGCCTTCGCCGACGGCAACTCGGTCTGGTTCGACGCGCCCTACGACCTTGCCGTGGCCCCGGGGGCGCCGGACGTCTGCTACGCCACCGACCTCTTCCGCACCTACCGCACGCTGGACGGCGGCCGCACCTGGGCGCAGGTCAACTCGGCGCGGCGCGGCGACGACCGCTGGACCAGCCGCGGGCTCGACGTGACCAGCACCTACGGCGTTCACTGGGACCCCTTCGACGCCAAGCGCCTGTTCATCAGCACCACCGACATCGGCCTCTTCCGCAGCGAGGACGGCGGCGCGACCTGGACCGGGTCCACGACCGGCGTGCCCCGGCCCTGGCGCAACACAACGTACTGGGTCGCGTTCGACCCCGAGGTGCGAGGGTTGATGTGGGGCGCCTTCAGCGGCACGCACGACCTGCCGCGGCCGAAGATGTGGCGCCACACGGATCCGGAGAAGTTCCAGGGCGGCGTCGGGATCTCCACCGACGGCGGCCGCACGTGGGCGCCGTCGACCGCGGGCATGGCGGAGAGCGCGATCACCCACGTGCTGGTGGATCCCGCCAGCCCGCGCGGAAGCCGCACGGTGTACGCGACGGCCTTCGGCCGCGGCGTCTACAAGTCCACGGACAACGGCCGCACCTGGCAGCTCAAGAACGCCGGGATCGAGCAGCGCCAGCCTTTCGCCTGGCGCCTCACGCGCAGCCAGGACGGAGCCCTCTACCTGGTCGTGGCCCGGCGCAGCGAGCGCGGGCGCATCGGCGATGCCGACGACGGCGCGCTCTACCGGTCGACCGACGGCGCGGAGCACTGGACCCGCATGACGCTCCCGCCCGGCACCAACGGGCCGAACGGGCTCACGGTCGACCCGGTTGATCCGCGCCGGCTGTACCTCGCGGCCTGGGGCGTGGCCACGCCCGGCGGCGACACCGGCGGCGGGATCTTCCTGTCCACCGACGGCGGCCTGACATGGACGAACGTCTTGCCGGAGTCGCAGCACGTGTACGACGTCACCGTGGACCCGCGCGATCCCGCCGTCCTCTACGCGTCAGGCTTCGACCAGTCGGCCTATCGGTCTGCCGACCGCGGCGCGACCTGGTCGCGGCTGCGCGGCTTCAACTTCAAGTGGGGACACCGCGTGATCCCGGACGCGGTGGACGCCGGCCGCATCTACGTGACGACGTTCGGCGGCGGCGTGTGGCACGGCCCGGCCACCGGCGATCCCGGCGCCGCCGAGGATCGCGAGCCTCCGTCCGTGTCCGCGGGGCCGAGGCGCGGGACGGACGCGACGGCGCCGAGCCGGATCGAGCAGCTGGTGGAGGCGAACATCGCCGGCACGCATGCCTTCCAGGTCAAGCTGGCGCACACGTCGGGCAAGGGCGACGCCGCCTGCTACGACGCGCACGGCCTGAGCGACGCCGACCTCGACGGGCTGGAGAAGCACCAGGCCGCGCTCCTCGCCGCCGATGTCGCGGCGGTGAAGGCCTGGGCCTCCGGCGAGCCGTCCACCTTCGATCCCGGCCGCGATGTCGAGCCGTTGCTGCGCGCCGGCCTTCCGCTGTCGCCGACGTTGCCGGTCAACGTCTTCACGGATTACCTGACGGGGGAGGCGCCCGGCCGCGCGCGCGCGCATGTCCGCGCCATCGCCAGCCTCTACCAGACCAACCTCGAGGTCGAGCGGGACGGCGACCGGCTGCAGGAGCTGTTCCGCTTCTACATCGGCCTCGGCCTGCCCGTGTACGTCGGACAGCTCCGCCTGCCCGGCCGCGACGCCGACTTCCTCGCCGTGGGACGGCAGCTCGAAGGAAAGAGTTGCGCCTCGCCGGTCGGGACCAGCGCGGCCGAGTGGCAGATCGCGGGGCGCAAGATCTGGAACTGGGGAGAGAAGAACCTGCACCTGCGCGACGAGCGCGTCCTGGCCGACGAGCTGCTGATGGAGCCCGAGGTGGCCGCGCTGGTGCCGAAGATCCGCGCGCTCCCCAAGCAGCGCGTGGCCGTCATCGGCCACTCGTTCACCATGGGCCTGCACTGGGCCTCGCCGTCGGCTTTCGTGCCCATCGTGACCGCGCTGGTCGGCCGCGAGAACCCGGGCGTCGAGTTCCGCCAGTTCCAGGGCGGCGGCCTCACCTCCACCCGCGCCTACGACCGCTTCTTCAAGGACGCGGTGGCCTGGAAGCCGGAAGTGGTGTTGCTGGTGGTGATGAACCGGACGGACGAGGACCTGGCCAAGCTCGCGCTCCTCGGCCAGGGGCTGACGGCGGCGGGCGCGAAGGTCTACGCCTTCGACGACGTGCACGATCCCGACACCGCGGATCCGGAGCGCCTGCGCCGGGAGCACGAGGTCGAGGC